>Ga0209487_1000898_pt1 | contig 26124 bp, 21 predicted proteins | sample Poulit2012_FD_187524 | JGI IMG/M metagenome (GOLD analysis project Ga0209487, IMG submission 187524) | Agricultural soil microbial communities from Georgia to study Nitrogen management - Poultry litter 2012 (SPAdes) (version 2) | ecosystem: Environmental > Terrestrial > Soil > Agricultural land...
GAAATGCGAAAGAAGTGAAATTTAATGTCTTGGATGAAAATAAAGAAAAGGTACGCACCATCACAACGGAATCTCATGTGAGGAAGAATTACTATGATGGTGGTACAGCACCAATGTATTCCCTCTCATCTTCACGTGTTTGGGATGGGGAAATTGATGGAAAAGCTGCTTCTGAAGGACAGTATTATTTACAAGTAGAAGCTGTCATTGATTATGACGATGCGAGCTGGCAATCAATGGACATACCGGTTGTACTTGATACGACAGCACCAGAACTTGAAGCAGATTTTGATGAAGATGAACAAAAACTTACAGTTGATGCGACAGATAATGAAGAAGGAAGCGGTCTTGCTTATTGGGAGGTTCAAATTGACGGGAAATCTATCCTTGATGAACCATATGCAGAGGACGATACAGAACATCAACTCGTCAAAAAATTGAAGCCGGATCAGACGCTCACTGTTGTGGCGGTTGATTATGCAGGAAATGAAACAGCAGTCGATGCAACGGAAGCAGAAGATACGACAGCACCAGATCTCCATCTGAAAACACCGGAATCCCTTGGGGTTGAAACAAGCAGGGAAGTAGAGTTTTCCGGATATGTAACAGATAAGTCAGGAATCAAAGAAGTGACAGTTGACGGGGAGAAGGCAGACCTTGTTTATAATGAAGCGGAAGATCGCTACGATTTCACGTACACACGGAAACATGATGAGGATGGTTACTATTTCCACCACATCAAAGCTGTCGATAATGCAGGGAACGAAGCGGAGATTGGACGACGTTATTTTGTAGATCAGGAAAAGGCGACCATTCAAGTTGACGCTGATGAAACAACAGAAGAAGCAACGGTCCAGGCAGAAGTGGCAGTCACTGATAATTTTGAGGAAATTGTCCTCTCTGTCAATGGAAATGAAGTATATAAAAATGAACTATCACAACCGTATGGCATGCATGGATTTGATGAAAAAATCGATCTGGAACTTGATCTGGAGTTCGGCACGAATGAATTTAAGTTCAAAGTGATTGATCTAGGTGGGCATGAAACAACAGAGACCTTGTCTGTTGAACGAGAAACAAGCATTGCCCAAATGAAAAAGGTTGTGGAACAACTTCATGAAGATGGCGAGCTAACAGATTCTGCCATGGTTCGTACGCTTGATTTGCAATTGACCTCTATCGGGCATTATGCAAATACAGATCAGACAGATAAGGCTATCAAACATATGGGCAACTTCAAAGACTTCATTGATATGATCCATGAGACGGACAAGCTGACTGAAAAAGGTACGGAAATGCTACATGAACATGCGGATTACTTGATTGAGAAGTGGCAGTGATCAAGCAATGAAAGTTTTAAGAAGAATCCTTTTCTTCCTGTTTGTATCAGGACAGAGGGATGAGTTAGAGAAAACGAGGGGGGATGGTTGGTTGAAACAAGTTGACTTAAAAAGGCATCGATCGAAACGGCGCATCCTGTTTCGATCATTCGTCCTCATGTATCTAGCGTTTCTGATTGTTTCGCAGGCGGCAACACCGACAACTGCCTCCTTCACGAAAACAGTCACAACGAAAGGGAAGATTGTGGCTGATGAAAAAGTTGTTGAAGAAGGAAATGAACAGGAAGATGAAAACCGCGAAGAGATTGATACTGTACAGTCGGAAGCTGCTGATCAAGAGGATGAGCTAAGCGATGGCGCTGACTTAGAAATGGATGATGAAGAGGAATCCTTAAACGAGGAAAAAGATGTTGCATCCGATGCCAGAACTAAAAACACGAATCAGACCGATAAGGAAGATGATGGCGAAAATCCGGATGACAAAGAAGATACCGATGAAGACGAATTTTAAACAGTTGTTGATCGGTAGGAGAATAGGAGTGAGAGCAGGTTGAGTGGAAAGCGGATTTTGAAAGCGTTCAGTTCATTGATGACAACGGTGATATTCTTGGTATTCCTCATCACTCTGTTTCTCGTCATCTCAACAAAAGCCTCTGGCGGGGAACCGAGTTTATTCGGGTATCAACTCAAGACGGTCTTATCAGGGTCCATGGAACCGGAGATCAAGACGGGAGCTATCCTTTCGATTAAGGAAACAGTAGATCCAACCGTTTTTCAAAAAGACGATGTCATTACATTCATGACAGAAGACGCAACACTCGTCACTCACCGGATTATGGAAGTTCAACAAGATGGGCAAGTGTATATCACGAAAGGTGATGCAAATGATGCGGTGGATAGGGAGCCAGTCATGGCAGACAATATTGTGGGCTCTTACACCGGATTGACGATACCTTATCTCGGCTATGCCCTGAACTTTGCAAATACGAGTGAAGGGGCTGCATTACTTCTTGTAGTTCCAGGAATCCTTTTGTTAATCTATTCGGCTATCATGATGTGGCAAGCATTCAGGAAAATGGATGACAAAAAGAAGGCAATGGAATCGAATTTATAATTACTGAAAATAGCCACATGGCGCTAAATCCGTATGATGGATTTGCTTAAATGAAGTCAAATTAAAAATAGGGGGATTTTAAAATGGGAGTTAAAAAACAAATTGGGATGGGAATCATGTCGGCAGCACTTGGTTTAGCACTTATCGGGGGTGGAACATACGCTTATTTCAGTGACAGTGAGACGACGAACAACACATTCGCGGCAGGGACCCTGGATCTATCGGTGAATCCGACGACAATTGTTGATGTTGGCGAACTGAAGCCGGGTGATTCAGTGATACGGGATTTTGAACTTCATAACGAGGGAACGCTTGATATTGAAAATGTATTGCTTGCTACAGATTACTCCGTTATTGACGCGGAAGGGGACAATTCAGAAGATTTTGGAGAGCATATTCAAGTAACATTTTTGTATAATGCAGATAAAATGGATGAAGTCATTTTTGAAACCACACTTGCCGACCTAAAAGACATGAGCCCAGAAGCAGTTGGTGAACACGCCTTTTATCCAATTTTTGATGAAAAAGGACTTCCGGCTGGCGAGGAAGCAGATGACCTTGTTGTGAAATTCACTTTCTTAGATAATGATGAAGATCAGAATCAATTCCAGGGTGACTCCTTGCAATTAGAGTGGACATTTACTGCTGTACAAGGTGTCGGAGAAGAGAAGTAAAGTAGCGAATCCATCTTAGGAAATAAGCAGGCGTTTAGGAAAAACAGGTACCGTCCTAGCAAAAGACAGGATATCGTAAGGCAACATCAACGGATGGTCACCTAGACTTTTTTAATGCTAGACGGATAGATTGCAAGGCCAGCAACCAGACATTACATAAGAAATTATTCACGCACTAAAAAAAGATAAGGAAAGTGAGGAAAATGGTATATGATGAAAAGGAAGAAAGTGAGCTGGCTGGTCATCGGAGTGCTTCTACTTACAATGATTTATATGAATTCCACGAATGTAAGCGCATCCACCATGAGGGATGACTCACCGAAACATGAAATGCGGGCTGCCTGGATATCGACGGTTGTCAATATTGACCTGCGGCCAGGAATGAATGAAATGGAATACAGGGAGTGGGCAGAGTCTTCCATCAAAGAGTTGGAAAGGAAAAACTTCAATACGGTCGTTTTCCAGGTGAAGCCGACGTCAGATGCATTCTATCCGTCAGAGCTGGCACCATGGTCCAAATACATTACAGGGGGGGAGCAGGGGACAGATCCGGGGTACGATCCCCTGCAAATTATGCTGGATATCACGCATGACTATGGGATGGAACTTCATGCATGGATCAATCCGTATCGTGTGACGATGCCAAGTGATACACTTGAAGGTTTGCATGAAGATAATTTCGCTGTCAAACATCCGGAGTGGGTTGTTCATCATGGAAGCCAATATTATCTTGATCCCGGCATTCCAGAAGTACAGGATTATCTAGTCGACACGGTTGAAGAGCTCGTAATAAACTATGATATCGATGCCGTGCACATGGATGATTACTTTTATCCTGGTGTCGGCTTTGCAGATGATGAGACGTTTGCAGAATATGGAGCGGATTTTGAAGATAAAGATGACTGGCGCCGCGACAATGTGGGCGAGCTCGTGAAAAATCTCAATCGATCCATCAAAGCGATTAAGCCATGGGTTCAATTTGGAATTTCTCCTTCTGGCATCTGGAGAAATGTTTCTGAAGATCCCACAGGAAGCGAGACAGACGGTCAGGGTCATTATGATGCCCTTTTTGCCGACAGTAGGCACTGGATCCAAGAAGAGTTGATCGACTATATTACGCCACAGATTTATTGGTCCAGAGATCTTGCCATTGCGAGCTACTCCGTCCTTCTCGATTGGTGGAGCCATGAAACGGAAGCCTATGATGTCAATCTGTATATTGGTATGGCAGATTATAAGGTGGCCAACAATTTTGATGAAGCCTGGAACAATCCTTATGAATTGCCAGAACAGGTCGTCGATAATCGTCATAACGGGGAGATAAAAGGTCAAATGCATTTTACACTAGGCGATATCTTCGCAAACCGGATCGGTTATGGGGATATAATGGAAGAAGAGATCTATCATCGTAAGGCATTGACCCCGGAAATTCCGTGGAATGGGTCTGAGGCGCCTGAAAAACCGGCTGCTATTGAAATTACGAGACAAACTCAGGGTGTGAATCTTCAAATCGATCCGAGTAATGATGACACAAGAAAGTTTGTCATCTATCGTTCCGAGGTTGAAGAGGAAATTGATTATAGTGATCCAGCGAATATTGTTGGTGTTGTCTATCATAAGGAAGACGATGTATCCTTCCTTGATGTGGAAGCAGATCCTGAACAGCTCTACACATATGGTGTGACCGCTATATCTAACACCGGAGTGGAGAGTGTAGATGCGGCTGAAGCAGGTGAAGGAATGATCACACAAATGAAAAGTCGGGTCGAACTTTTGACAGATGAAGGGGAGATTGTTGACGCGTCGACTGCAGAGCAGATTGACATGCAGCTGACCGCTATCGATCATTACGCGGAAACAGGAAAAGAAGAAAAAGCAGTGAAACATATGAACCATTTCAATCAGCTACTGGATGTGTTGCAAGATGAGGGGATGATTACAGAAAAGGCTTCACTGATCCTCCAGCAATACGCTGACTTTCTGATTGGTGGCTGGGAATAGCTTGGTAAACTTCCCAAATTGGTAAAGAAATAGTCAAACATAAAAAGCTATCTCTTCTGGGCGTTTCAGTCTAGGGAATAGCTTTTTTGCTGTTTTTTATGAATTGTTTGTCTAGTGAAGTGGTAGCAAATGTGTAGCTAGGTGATGTCAGTACTTGCTCAATTGTTGACGTTCACTCATCCTGCATCCCATCCACTCATTTTCCAAGTCAGTCGAAGTGACAGTTGAAGAAGTTAGGTTGGTTTCGTATGGTCTTTTATCGCTGCGTAGGGAAAATTATTCGTTATTGCAATCGGAATCTGTTAAAATAATGTATAAGCTATTTACTTGCAATAGATGTAGCATGTATCATGATATAAGTGAGAGAGGATAGACTTTAAGGAGTCAACACTTCTTTGTGACCTATTTAAAAATAAGGGAGGTAATTTAAGATGGCTTTTGTAATTTTAGATCCTTGTGGACCAGAGAAATCCGCTGAATGCGTGAGTGTCTGTCCAGTTGATTGTATAGAAGAAGGGCCGGATCAGTTTTATATTGATCCTGATATTTGTATTGACTGTGGGGCATGTGTCGCAGTCTGTCCAGTAGATGCAATTGTGGAGGAATATGACTTAGCGCCAAATCAAGAGATATTTCTTGAAAAGGCTGAGAAATTCTTTGCAGATAGATAATTTCTATAAACAAGTGAATGAATTTCATTAAAGTATATTCGTAATTGATTGTTCATTACGGATTACTATAAATGTACGATCAGAGAAAACGAGACTACCTTATGGAGCACATAGAGTAGTCTCGTTTTTTTATAAAACTGTATGGAATGAATTATGCTTATGGGGAGGCTGAACAAACGTGACCAGTGTCATTAAAATGAATGGAGTATCCTGGAGAAGACAGCGCAAGGAAATTTTAACGGACATCAATTGGGAAGTAGCAAAAGGGCAGCATTGGGCAGTCATTGGATTAAATGGTTCGGGGAAAACAACCTTGTTGAATATGGTAAATGGTTATATTTGGCCAACGACCGGAGAGGTTACCGTACTTGGACAGCGATTTGGCAAAACAGATATTCGTGAATTGCGGAAGTCCATCGGTTGGGTCAGTTCGTCGCTCCAGGAACGAATAAACGGAAGGCAACGAGCAGGAGATATTGTAGTGAGTGGGAAGTATGCCTCCATTGGCTTGTTTGAAGAACCTACAGAAGAAGACTTTCAGCAGGCATTACAGCTGATGGACAGGCTTTCCTGTAGCCATCTCATTCACCGTACATATGAAACGTGTTCAAGTGGGGAGAAACAAAAGATACTGATCGCACGTGGCTTAATGGCGGAACCTGAACTACTTATATTAGATGAACCGAGTAGTGGACTTGATTTTATCGCGCGCGAGGAATTAATGTTGACGATTAATGAGTTAGCAGCGCAAGATGATTCATTGACGATCATTTTAGTCACCCATCATATTGAAGAAGTTTTACCAGCGTTCACCCACACATTACTTTTGCAAGAGGGGCGCATCTTTGATCAAGGGAATCGAGAAGCTATCTTTACAAGCTCCCGTTTATCTCAGTTCTTTGATAAAGCGGTCACAGTGGATTGGCGAAGTAATCGGGCCTGGATGACATTGGCAGATGTGTAGCATCAGATGATCATTACGTGCGAGTGAAAAGGAAAGGGATTCAATTCGAATGATCAGAATTGAATCCCTTGTTATAGTTAATCTAAATTAGATTGTTGATGGTACTTGGTTGAAACAACGTTTGTAAATCCAGTTATAATCTTTCACTGTCAAGTCACGTGGATTACCAACTGTTTGTGGATCATCCATGGCGACTTTTGATAGGCGTTCGATCATATCTGGTGAGACTCCTTGTTCCTCTAATGTCGGAATATCGAGGTCTTCAGCAAGTTTATACATTTCTTGAACAGCAGCTTTAGCAGCTTCCTCTGTCGTCATCTCGAATGTATTTACACCGAGTGCTAAAGCGATGCGAGCGAATTTATCTGGATGGCCTTTCCAGTTGTATTCCATTACAGGTCCCATCATTGTTGCAACACATTGGCCATGTGCTACGGGAATAATTCCCCCAAGTGATTGTGACATCGCATGTGCTGCACCTGCGGACTCACTACCATATGATAAACCAGCTAACATTCCTGCTTGGACCATACCATAACGCGCTTCAATATCAGCACCATCTGAGTAAGCACGGCGAATATATTTACCAACATATTCAATCGCAAGTAATGCAACAGCATCTGTTACCGGTTGTGCATAGTGCATCGTATAACATTCGATAGCATGAGCAAGTGCATCAATACCAGTCATTGCCGTAATATGTGGTGGCATGGACACATGAAGCTCAGGATCAAGAATCGTTAGATGTGCCGCAATTAAAGGACCACCTGTATTGAATTTAAATTCTCTTTCTTCATCTGTAATGACAGCCCACTGGGTTACTTCAGAACCAGTTCCTGCTGTTGTTGGGATCGTTGTTAATGGTGGAATACGATTTTCTAATGGCTTTTTACCATCAGCAGCTTCATATTCTAAGACAGATCCTTCATGTGTAGCTTCAACACCAATTGCTTTTGCTGTATCCATTGAACTTCCGCCACCAACGGCAACAAGTCCATTACATTTTTCTTCTGCATATACTTTAGAGCCTTCAGCAATAAGTCGTACGGGTGGATTTGGTTCTACTTTATTAAAAACAACAATTTCAATGCCCGACTCTTTTAAGTATTTTTCTACTGGATCAACAACACCAGCAGCATAAACACCAGGATCCGTAACTAATAATACTTTTGATACCCCTAGATTTTTAACTTCCTCACCGATGTTTTTGATGGAACCAATTCCATGTTTAATCACTGTCGGTAATTCGAATTGATGATAGTTGTACATTTGTTCTACTTTCATATTTAAACCCATTAATAATTCCTCCTGTTAAAAATGTTTTATTAAAACCAGTTCATAACCTCAGGTTTGAGGTTGTGTAAAATATGTTTTGTATGTGTATACTCGGCTAAGCCTAATTTTCCAAGTTCATGGCCAATTCCAGATTGTTTGTATCCACCCCAAGGTGCATGTGGGAAGTATACGTTAAAGTCGTTAATCCAAACGGTACCCATACGCATTTTTGCAACACAACGTTCAGCTTTGGCAATATCCTTTGTCCAAACGCCCCCAGCTAACCCATAAATAGAGTCATTCGCAAGCATAATGGCTTCTTCTTCATCAGCAAATTTTTCTACGGTAATGATTGGTCCAAACCCTTCATTTTGTACAACATCCATGTCTGTCGTGCAGCCAGTCAGAATCGTCGGTAAATAGAAGAATCCTTTTTGTAACGCAGGATCTGTGGGACGAGCTCCACCCGTTGCAACAACCGCGCCTTCTGCGACTCCATCTTCAACATATGTGGTCACTTTATTTAAATGTTCGGCAGAAATAAGGGGGCCCATTTGAGTCGTTTCATCAAAGCCACTACCTAATTTGATGTTGTTCACACGTTCAACAAGTGCGTCGACAAATTGATCATGGATACGATCTTCAATCAATAGTCGCGTACCTGCGGAACAAATTTGACCCGCATGGAAAAAGACAGCATTCATTGCTTGGTCAATCGCCACATCAAAATCAGCGTCCGCAAAAATGATGTTTGGATTTTTACCGCCCAGTTCTAATGCGAGGTTTTTCACATTGACACTTGCGGCTTGCATGATTTTCTTACCTGTTTCAAGTCCACCTGTAAATGAAATTAAGTCGACATCCAGATTCGTGGATAATTCTGCACCTACCTCGAGGCCAGTACCAAGTACGAGGTTCACTACTCCAGCTGGAACTCCTGCTTCTTCCATCAGTTCAAATGTTTTAATAGAAGAGAGAGGTGTGATTTCACTTGGCTTCATGATTAATGTATTTCCTGCTGCTAATGCAGGTGCCAGTTTCCAGGAAGCTTGTAACAATGGATAATTCCAAGGCGTAATTTGTCCACAAACACCCACAGGCTCTCGAACTACTTTACTAATGGAGTGTGGGAGAGGGGAATCAATGATTTCGCCGCCATCTTTATCAGCGATCTCTGCATAATAACGGAATACACCCGCAATATCTTCCATATCACCGATACTTTCGGTTACTGTTTTACCTGTATTTAGTGATTCCATTTCAGCTAATTCCTGTTGGTCACGGTCGATTAGATCGGCAATCTTATTCACGATCTTTCCGCGTTCTGTTGCCGACATCGTTGTCCACTCACCTTGGTCAAATGCTTTCCTTGCAGCTTCAATTGCCAGCTTTGCATCTGCTTCCGTACTTTCAGGTACGTGAGCGATGATATCCTGATTAAAGGGATTGATAATATTTCTCGTCTTATTGGAGATGGCGTCTACCCATTGGCCACCAATAAACTGCTTCTTTATATTCATTAAATTCCTCCTGCGATTCATTTAGCTAAGACTCATCTTTAAGTATGTTAAATATAAACTTAACGTCGAGTGCATATTAAAGGTATCATGCGGATTTAATTTTGTCAAAATAAGCTTACTAAAAGATCTTCTATCCTATATAAAGGCAACAGAGTCAAGGTAAATATGATAAGGATAAGTTGACATTTTATTATAATTCGTTAACATTAAGTTTATAAATAATTTACTTAACAAAGAAAACAAGGCAAGGGATGGGGTGAAAAGATGGAGCATTCACATGATGAGGAAGCGCAAGAGAAAATCACATTCGCAAAAGATCAAGTCATTGGTGCCATTTCTGAAACGATGGATTTATACGGTGTAACCCCAGCTGAGGGAAAATTATATGCAACGATGTATTTTAACGAGCAAATGAATTTGGATGAAATGCGCGAAGAACTTAAAATGAGTAAGCCGAGTATGAGTACCAGCGTTCGCAAGCTACAAGGAAATGGCATGGTAAAAAGAGTATTTCAAAGGGGTACTCGGAAACATACGTACGCAGCTGAAAAGGATTTCTTTCGTTCTTTTATGTCGTTCTATTGTCAAATGTGGGAACGTGAAGTAAAAATGAACCTGAAAGCGATTAAGGAAGCAGAGACGTATTTAACAGAAATCGTGGAAGATGAAGCAGTAAGCACAGATCTGCGGAATGAAGCGCAAACTCATTATGATTTATTGGAAAACTCAAAAACATATTATCGCTGGCTAGAAAAGTTAGCAATCAGCGTACGGGATGGAGATATCTTTGATTTCCTACCTAAAGAACCGAAGCGTTAATTGAAGAAAGCATCATAGGAGAAAAACAACTACCAAAGAGAATGAATTTCATAATTAACCTAACAAGCGAAGGCACTTCGATATAGCTATAAATGGGGATTATGAAATTCATTTTAGAACATAAAACTATAAAGTGAGGGTCATTCATGAATTTTAACAAACTAAAAGTACTACTCTTGTCGATACTATTACTCGTATTCCTAGCAGCCTGTGGCGATAGCGAAGAGGAGAACGAGAGTACAGCCGAAGAAGATACCGATGAAGAAACGATTGTTATGGGGCAAATTAATTGGGCAGAAAACATAGCGGTATCAAATATGTGGAAAGTTATTCTAGAAGACAAGGGCTATGAATTAGAGTTAAAACCACTTGATATGGGAACGATCATGGCGGCATTAGAGACGGGCGACCTTGATATTGGAATTGAAGTTTGGTTGCCGGTACAAGATGCGAATTATCTTGAGGAATATAGTGACACGGTCGATTTTGCTGAGCAGTCATGGTATGAGACAGCTCAAGTAGGATTAGTTGTTCCTGAATATATGGAAGACATTAATAGTATTGAAGACTTGAACGAGAACAAAGATTTATTTGAAGGCATCATCACAGGATTTGATCCAGGTGCAGGGACAATGGAAGTTACGGAAGATCTAATTGAGGAATATGATCTTGACTATGAATTGCTACCGAGTTCTGAACCAGCCATGTTGACGGAAGTCCGTGAAGCAATTAAAAATGAAGAGCCGATCGTCGTTCCGTTGTGGAGTCCACACAGTATCTTTGCGGAACTTGATTTAAAATTCCTTGAAGATCCAAAAGAAACTTATGGTGGAGTGGAAGAAATCTACTTTGCGACTAGAGATGGATTTTCTGAAGACCATGAAGAAGTAAATGGTTGGTTAAATAATTGGTTAATGGACGATGATACAATTGGTGAGCTAATGAGTTATGTTGAAGCAGAGGAAGACCCATATGATGGAGCAAAAAAATGGGTAGATGAGAATGAAGATTTAGTGAACGAATGGATCGAATAAAAATCATGAAATAGTATATATAGAGAGAGAGCACCAATCCATTGTTAATAGTGGATTGGTGCTTTTTTGTTTATCACTTGTTCATAAAATGGTCTTCATCCTACCATTTCGCTATCCATTTCAGATCAATTAATTGATATTGATTCTCATTATCATGTATAGTGAGAATAGAATCCTTCACGATAAGGGGGGAGTAAATGAGGCGTACTATATTGTTGGTATATGCAAGTACAACGGGAAACACAGAAGTGATGGCAGAGGCGATAGCCGATTATTTGCTTGAACGTGGACAAAAGGTCGTGATGAAGTCGTTTGATTTTGATCGAATAGAGGTTGAGATGATCCATGATTATGATGCTGTTCTGGTTGGGACACATACGTGGGATGATGGAGATTTACCCTATGAGGTAGAAGATTTTTATGAAGAATTAGAAGATGTTGATATACGGGGAATGCCTTTTGGGGTCTTCGGTTCTGCGGATTCATTTTATGATATGTATGGGGGCGCGGTTGATTTAATGGGCGACCGGATTAAGAATCTCGGCGGTCACCTATTACCCCGCCAATTAAAGGTTGATCGAGAGCCAGATCGTCAAGACATCGAACAATGCCAAAAATTTGCGGAAATGATGTGCCACCATTTAAATAAAGGAATTAACCAACAGGAAGTATAGCGGTTGTTTAACGATGTATCGGGGCGAAGCCATCTTATTCGTCCCTTTTTGTGATGGGAATTTTTATCTTTCATTAATGAATTGCATAATACTGGTTTCGCGACATAGCGATAGAACATATTGTGCCGCTGAACCATTCTTAACTACGTGCCGTATCGATGTTGTTGACTTTTGCAATTATGAAATTCATTCTGTCAATAAGATTTAAAATAATATTTTAATAATAAGCTTGATTTTAGATATTAAAGTATATAAAATGACAGTACACAGGGATAAAGCGCTTTCATAGGGAAGGGATCCGAGCATCCATATGATGAATAGTCGTCTTATCCTGATAAAAAACAGAAATTTCAAAAAGTTATAGGTGTGTGCTTATTATGTTTAAGCAAACACGAAGGACTGTAAGGAGGGGGAGGACAAGTAGAAGATTGAATCATTAACATCACACGTATGGAACGGTGAAGAAAACAGGGAGGGGTACAGGCAATGAAAAGACAATTACTTATCTTATTATCGGTTATCACAATTATCGCTTTAGCTGCATGTGGAGATAAAGAGGAACCAGCTAGCGGTTCAAATGACGAGGGGGAGTCTGGTGATCTAGCTGGTGAAATCGTCTTTAATACAATGGAATTAAGTCCTACATTTGATGATTATATTAATGGCATGATTGATGAATTTGAAGATGAGCATCCAGAAGTGACTGTAAAGTGGGAAGATGTACCGGCAGATCAAATTGAACAGAAGACATTGACTGAAGCATCAGCTGGTAATATGTCTGATGTCGTTAATTTAAATCCAAGATTTACTAAGAAATTAGGTGGTGTTGGGGCCCTTTTAAATATGGATGAAGCAGCAGCTGATTTTAAAGATACCTATCCGGAAGGTTTATGGAAATCAGGCGCTGTCGGAGATGCTACATTTGCAATTCCATGGTACTTTACTTCGGGCGGGGTTTTATACAACACAGAAATATTAGAAGAAGCCGGCTTTGATGCTCCACCTGAAACCATTGATGAAGCATGGGAAATGTCGGAAGAAATCTATGAGAAAACCGGAGCAATTGGTGGGGGTTATACGACAACATCTTGGCAAGATCTATGGGTTCTATTCCCAACCATGGGCATTGATCTTGTGAATGAAGAAGGTACAGAAGCAGCGTTTAATACACCAGAAGCATTGGAGTTATTTGAGGAACGAAAAGAATATTATGATAAAGGCTTAATCCCAGATGATTTATTACTTGATAGTGCATTAGCCAAAGAATGGTATGCAGATGAGAAGCTCGCTTGGTGGGTATCTGGTCCGCAATTATATAGACAGGTTAATGATCTATCACCTGATATATATGATAAATCAAAAGCAGCCCCAGGGTTTATTGGTAGTGCAGGAACGATGTATTCCGCGATTCAAAACTTAGTCATATCTGAACAAAGCGAACATCAAGAGGTCGCAGTAGAATTCGTTAAGTTTGTAACGAATCCAGAAAATCAATTAGAATTCTCGAAAATTGTACCGATCTTACCGGCTAATTCAGCAGCGGCAGAAGATGAATTCTTTATATCAGGTGAGGATTCTGATGATGCGGAAGAAAAAGGACTCTATTATTCTGCGGTCGATATCGATAAAGCAGTAGATATGGCTCCACCAATTGCTGAGGCAAATGAAATTAATGAAATCTTAAGTGAAGCATATGAAGAAGTGTTACTGAATGATAAAGATCCACAAGAAGCATTAGATGAAGCTGAATCCCGTGTTAATGAGTTAATAGAGTAAATTTCGGAATAAATAGGAAGAATGATCCATTATTGTCAGGTGCTATGGGAGGCGGATCAATACAGTCGAACATAGTACCTGACATATGAATTCTAGCAATCGCTAGTATAGAAAGGGGGGAACTGAATTGTACAAAACAAGACACGCTTGGGCGTTTCTTTTACCTGCAATCATTTTTTTAATAATATTTAGTATTATTCCGATTTTTTGGGTAATCTACCTTGGATTCACTGATTATAATGTGTTTTCACCGGCACAATGGGTAGGGCTGGAAAACTTTGAAAAGTTGTTCAATGATCCGAAGTTTTGGAAAGCATTGCGGAACACAGTCTTTTATTGGGCATTGGTTACACCAGCCATTACCATTGCATCTTTGTTAATCGCTGTCCTTGTCAATCAACAGTTGGTTGGAATTAAGCTCTATCGTCTCGCGTATTATTTTCCTGTTTTGGTATCGGTTGTGATTACCGCATTATTATGGAAATGGATGTTTGCGACGGATGGTGTATTTAACTTTGTCTTCAGTCTCATTGGACTCGGACCAGTTCCTTGGTTAACAAGTGAAAGTATGGCTATGATTAGTGTGGCAATTGTTACGGTATGGCAAGGATTAGGTTATTATATGTTAATATACTTAGCTGGTTTGCAGTCGGTACCCAATGATTTATATGAAGCGGCTGAAATAGATGGAGCTGGTTTTTGGAGAAAGCAATGGAATATTACGATTCCGATGTTACGCCCGATCATCTTCTTTGTAAGCGTTATTTCGACAATGGGGGCATTTAAAGAATTTACTCTAATGTTAGTCATGACAGGTGGAGGACCGGTAAATTCAACAACGACACTTGTCTACCTCGTGTTTAAGGAAGCATTTGAAAATATCAATATGGGTTATGCAAGTGCCATTGCTACGGTTTTATTTGTTTTAATATTAATCATTACGGTCATTAATATGAAAATACAAGATCAGACAGACCAACAATAGAATAGGGAGGAGACCAAGACGATGAAAAGCAAAGTAAAGTCAAAAGTCAAAAAGGAAATAAATTTTACCACCTATCGATTTAACCGGAAATTAGGTTCTTATATAATGCTTACGATCGTGGCAATTTTTACGATTATTCCATTTGTGTGGACCTTATCAACGACGTTAAAAGGTCCAAATGAAAGCCTGTTTTCGATGCCACCTAAATTTATTCCGAAAGATATTACCTTTGAAAACTTTATAACCGTCTGGAATACATTGCCAATCCCTTTATATTTATGGAACAGTGTCATTATAACCTTTTTTGGAATGCTTCTTCCGATCGTTATTGCCACATTGGCAGGATTTCCTCTAGCAAGGATGAAGTTTAAAGGACGTAATCTCGTCTTCCTTATGATTATTGCGACGATGATGATTCCGGCAGAAGCGACGATGATCCCGATTTATTTGATACTGAATAAAATGCAATTGTTAGGAACCTTTACAGGAGTGATTTTACCAACGGCTGTTAATGCTTTTGGGATCTTTTTAATGCGCCAAGCATTTATGGCGATCCCGAAGGAAATTGAAGAATCAGCCATTATTGATGGGGCAAATGTATTTCAAATTTGGTGGAGAATATTAATACCAATGGTCAAACCGATGATGGCAACCCTAGGTATTCTAAGCTTCATCTCCGCTTGGAATAGTTTTCTTTGGCCATTACTCGTCTTAAATGATGAAAGTAAAACACCCCTGACATTGGGCTTGTATAAATTAGACGGTGCCTTTGCGGCGAGTACGAGGGAAGTTGCGACCGGATCGATCATTGCTTTAATACCCGTATTAATCGTCTTTTTATTGTTACAAAGGCATTTTATTGATAGTTCTTCATCTGGATCGGTTAAAGGGTGATTGATCCGGATGAATTTCATAATTACTTTAACTGAATGAATTTCATAATTACCAAAACCAGCAATATCGATACAGTATATAGTTAAGAACGGTTTAACGAAACTATATGTTGTAGCGACGTGGCACTAAATCGGTATTATGAAATTCATTAAACTAGCAATGTTATTTCACTATTGGAGTGATATCGCTGTAAATGGGGAGTATGAAATGCATTCAGTTAATTGTTTATCACTCGTATGATACCATCAAGAATAGGCCATTCAATTATTAAATCATCTTAAATGATCTGAAACGGGGAGATATAAATGTCCAATGTAAAAGGTGGACTTGTCATCTTAAAGGAAATGGTAAATACATTACCACCTTCGGAAGGAAAAATAGCCCAATACATTATTGATCATCCACAAGAATCAATCTTACTCACCACCCTAATGCTTGGGAAGAAGAGCAAAACAAGTAGTGCTGCCGTTATACGCTTGTGTAAATCACTGGGTTTTAATGGTTTTCAGGAACTAAAAATTCGTGTCGCAGGTGATTTACAAGATCGCTATTTAGTAGGGTACCGTGATATCAATCCAAATGAAGATTATCAAGATATCATTGAAAAAATGACTTCGAATACAATTCAAACATTAAAAGAAACGACGGATATTATGAGTAAAACATCGTTAACAAAAGCGGTTGACGCACTTATTCATGCGAAGTCAATCGTATTTATCGGTTATGGTGCATCATATATTGCAGCTAAAGATGCGGAACAGAAGTTTTTAAGAATTAGCAAAAACGCCCAATCCTACTCAGATATGCATATGGCTGCTACATCCATTGCTAATAAAGGAGCCGATGATGTTGTCGTTGGGATCTCCTTTTCAGGGGCTACATCAGAGGTCGCTAAGTTATTAACATTAGCAAAGCAAAGAAATGCAATGACGATTAGTATAACAAAATATGGAAGCTCTTTAGTTAGTAATGTATCGGATATCCAATTGCACACATCCGCGGCTAAAGAAGCAACATTCAGAAGTGGAGCAACATCTTCACGAATCGCCCAGCTCCATGTTATCGATATTTTATTTATGTGCCTCGCTTCAAAGGAATATGAGGAAACGATTAAATATCTAGATGAAACAAGGGATGCGGTAGCCTTTTTAAAAGATTAATAAACATGTGACATAACGATAAATAGGGATGATGACATTCATTAAAATAAGGAAGGTTTCAAGGTGATACCGTCCTACTTGAATGGAAATAAATATAGGTAATAAGGGAGCAATGAACTGATCAGAGAAGTCAGTTTATTGCTCCCTTTTTTGCGATATAAGCGTTGTGTTTCTGAGGGTACGCTAAAAAATAGATAAACAAAACATAAAAAATGCTGTGAATCTCGCATGTGGCTGTATAGGGCTACATATAGATGTAGATAAGACCTGAGTAAAACAAGGCATAAAGTACCACGCTTTATTTTATAGCATTTTTACATGAACGGCAGCTATGTTTCATATTCATGATAATGAAGGGGGGAGTTTTGTATGAGGAAAATATTACAGGGCCGATTATGGGTACTACTGATGATGACGATTTTACTAGTAGCTTTTAGCACTGCTTGTTCTTCTGCGGATACAAAAGAAGAAGAAGCGGACAAAGCGGAGGGAGAGATTTCGGGAGAGCTTGAGATCCAGTACTTTGTTGGTGGGTATGGGGACTCATGGTGGAAAGAAGTGATTGCTGATTTTGAATCTGCGTATCCAGATGTCACCGTTGTTGAGCAAGCGGGGCCAAATATAAATGATGAAATGCGTTCACGCTGGGTAGCTGATAATCCACCAGATGTCGTCTATATTGATGGCGCTGGATCAAGCGAAACCCAAATGGTTGAAGACGGACAGCTCATGAATCTATCGGAATGGGTGGAAGAGATTGAACTTGAGGATGGCGATAAGCTAGTCGATCGTTTTATCGTTGAACCGGGTAAGTTTGCTGGTGAAATATATTCATTACCACTTGTATTTGATACGTGGGGAACTTGGTATGATCGAGCATTATTTGAGGAAAAGGGATATGAAGTTCCGACCGATTTTGATCATTTCATGAACTCGATGGAAACGATTAAAGAAGAGGAAGGAATTGATCCATTTGTTACATCAGGCGAACATCCTTATTATTTCTTACGGGGAATGCTAAATCCTGCATTTGGTGCGGCAGGCGGGGATGAATTGTTAGCCGATTTAACGACAGGAGAAGAAGGCGCTTGGACAAGTAGCGTTGTGCTAGAAACGATGGAGAAAGTTCAAGAAATGGAAGAGGCAGGTATGTTTGATTCTGGTGTTGGCGCATTAAACCATACACAATCCCAAATGAATTTCTTACTCCATGAGAATGCCTTTATTCCAGTTGGTTTCTGGTTACCAAATGAAATGGAGAATGATATCCCAGATGGTTTTGATTTTGGATTTATTCCCTCGCCCATGCAAGATGCAGGGGAACCATATGCGATCGTGCCAGATTTACGTCCCTTAGCAATAGCTGAAAAGGCAGAAAATCCCGAAGCAGCTAAAGCTTTTGTCGAGTTCGCATTTACGAGAGAATATGCGTTGTCTTTCTCTGAACATACCGGAGCGATTATGAATATTACCGATGTCGATTTATCAGAAAGCGATGATGTCCCTGAATATTTAATGGAAGCAAATGAAATGATCAATGATCCAGACCAGGTTCAAATATACGAAATGCCACACCCAATGAGTGCAGAGCTGGAAACACCAATTGGTAATGCATTGATGTCACTTATGTTAGGAAATATGACGGCAGAGGAATTCACGGAGGAAGCAGAAAAAGCAGCAGCCGATTATAGAGAGTAAGCGAGTGTCAACATGAGGTAGGGAGGAGTCTTGAGATCCTTCTTATTTCATGTCAATAAGAACAGAGAAAAGGGTGAGCAGATGGTACAATCTAAAAAGCAAAAATATATGTTTTTAGCCTTTTGTTTAGTTCCGACGTTTGTCATGTTTGCGCTATTCACACTTTACCCTTTGTTCAGTGGTTTGTATTATTCATTCTTCGACTGGTCTGGCTCATCTCAAGTGAAGGAATTTATTGGTCTGGGAAACTACACAAAATTAATTAAAGATGCCATTATACCGAATACGATTATTCATGATTATTTTCTAGTTGTTACAAAAGTTATTGGTATCATGATATTAGCCATGTTTTTTGCAGTCGCTTTAACACAACTAAAAATTAAAGAAGCCCCCTTTTATCGCATTGTTTTCTTCTTTCCTAATATTATGTCGGTTGTCGTGATTGGGATTCTTTGGACATTTATTTATAATCCTAATTTAGGGTTAGTAAACTCAGGATTAGAATACCTAGGATTGGAAAGTTGGGCGAGGCCGTGGTTAGGGGATGAAAAATGGGCCTTACCAAGTCTGGTGTTACCATCTATCTGGGCAGGGATTGGTTTGTTTATGTTAATGCTGATGGGTGGAATTGCGAACGTATCGAAAAGTTATTATGAAGCTGCTGAAATTGATGGGGCTAATGAATGGCAACAATTCTGGAAAGTGACCATGCCGCTTGTATGGCCACAAATTAAAATATCGATTCTATATATTGTGATTACGACACTGAATGGCTCATTCATTATCGTGCAAGTCATGACTGGTGGGGGACCGAATAATTCGACACATGTAATGGGTTCATACCTTTATGAACAAGCCTTCGTACAATATAATTTCGGATATGGGGCAACAATTGGTGTGATGATTTTGGTTCTTTCTTTAATTACAGTATTACTGTTGCAATTATTTTTGCGGAGGGACGAAGTTGAGTACTAATAAACTGGACTTTAATAAAAAGCATTGTGCACGGAAGGGGAGGTAAATGTCATGAAGCGAAGTGTTGGTCATATTCTAGCGAGAACGGGAATTCGTATTCCTTTGGTTTTATGGTCGATTGCGGTATTGTATCCGATTATTTGGATGTTTCTAGGTTCATTCAAATCGAATGCTGAAATCTATCGAAATCCATGGGGGATTCCCGAATCATTTAGCATGCAAAACTTTGTTGAAGCCTGGTCGAATTATAGTATTAATACGAGTGTTTTTAATAGTTTAATCGTTACTTTTATGGGTGCATTACTCACCTTAGCCTTGGCAATTCCAACAGCTTATGCGATTCAGCGGATTAAATTCCGTGGCAGTCATCTGTTGTTTATTCTTTATGTCTCCGCCATGATGATCCCGATGGTTTTGGGGTGGATTCCACTATTCTTTTTATTAATGAAATTTAGCTTGCTAGATAACTTATTTGGTCTGTCCATTGTTTATGCGATGAGCCAATTACCATTTTCAATCTTCGTGTTAACAAGTTTTATGAGTACAATACCAAAATCATTAGAAGAGTCGGCCGCGATTGATGGACAATCTCCCTATGGTATTTTATTTAAAATCATTACTCCCCTTACGATGTCAGGAATTATTACGGTAACGATTATGAACGCCATTCAGTTTTGGAATGAGTATTTTATGGCATTAATTTTCCTCCAGACAAAGGATAATTACACGTTGGCTTTGGCGATCGATTACATAAGTAGTGACGCACAATATACCAATGCATGGGGAACGCTGTTTGCGAGTCTTGTTTTTGCTATTTTACCGGTCATCATATTGTATGCGATCTTCCAACAACGGATAGCGAAAGGAATGACAGAAGGGGCGATTAAAGGCTAGCTCGTTGGCATGAGGAATTTTCATATGCGAAGTAATCGATCGGCCAAAGTTCTGCCTGCAACGTATCCACCTATGAATTTGTGTTCCATTTTGGTATGATGGGGGTAAGGCATGTTTGATCACTCTCCTAATCTGTGGTAGGTTAATTTGAGTGTATCAGGGGATGTCTTTTTATATTGTGCTTCATAAACGTCATAAGATGGATTATGAAGTTTATTAAAATACTACCTTTTAAGCTAACTTGCTTTGTTCGGTTGTGAGTTCTATAATCAGGTATTCTTCATGTTTTCATGACTCCATCTAGCCATCTCGAAAAAATCCGAATTACATGTAGGCTCTCCTAGTGGGAGTGGTCTTTTTTAGTTTGATTTGTTATGTTATATAGATATACGTCTCGTTTGGGGTATCACTTAATCAACCTACACATCGTCCCGACATGCTAGGATGGACTAGCACTTTTAAAATGTATAGCTTTAAAGAAACGATTGATTGGGTCAGTTAATGAATTCCATCATTCCTATGTATAGATACATGGCAAAATGACGTAGCAGGTGAAGGTAATGATGAAATTCATTGTAGTAAAAAGAATGATCATATGAGGAGGAGTTCGATGAATAAAAAGATAGTAAGTTTAATGGCCGTCCTGTTTAGTGTTGTATTATTAGCAGCTTGTGGTGGCGATAAGGCGAAGATTGCAATTGGTCCAGTCGGTAGTGAGACAAACTCTGCATCAAAAGTTATTTTGGGTGCTTATGGACTAGATGAAGGGGATTACGACGGATTCCAGGAGGACTTTTCGGGTGCTGCAGATGGTGTTCAAGATGGAAATATTGATATTACCCTAGGTGTCCTCGGATTACCTGCAGGTAGCATTGAAAGTTTACAAGCATCTGCTGGAGATGTTAAGATGCTAGGGTTGTCTGACGAAGCCATTGAATACATCGAAGAAAATAGTGATTATAAACGTTATACGATACCAGAAGATTCGTATGGATTTCTAGATGAAGATCTGGAAACAGTTGCTGCATACGCTCTAATGGTTGGAAATACGGATACGATTGATGAGGAGTTGGGCTATGAGCTAGCGAAAATCATGGTGGAGAACGCCGATGAAGTAACACATGCTCAAGCTGATCAAATGGAATTAGATAATGCCTTAAATGGTGCAGAAGGGTTACCGATTCACCCTGGTGCAGCTCGTTATTATGAAGAACAAGGTCTATCATTTGATAATCCAATTGCTGAATTAACAGCTGATGAGTCAGATCGTAAAGACGAGATGGTGTTAGGTACGGGTAGTCAAGGTGGTACATACTATCCGTTAGGTGGGGAAATAGCGAACGTTTGGAATAATCATTTAGATGCTAATATTACGAATATGGAAACAGGTGCTTCGGGTGAAAACCTCGCGAATATTAGTAAAGGGGAACTCGATATTGGCATGGCTGTTCATGTTCCTGCACTTGATGCGATTAATGGTGAGGGTGAATTTGAAGGTGAGCCAGTAGACAATATTGCAGTTATTGGCCATATTTATCCTGAAGTCGTTCAAATTATTACGAGAGAAAGTGCTGAAATAGACAGTCTAGATGATTTAAAACAATAGGAATGAATTTCATAAATGCCTTAAACAGCTATGTTCGGGTGACGTAGCTATAAAAAAGGATTATGAAAATCGTTAAATAGAATGAATTTAAATGAATAAAATCAATGAGGAAAAGAGCGGTGTAACGATCACTCTTTTCCTTCTAATTTAATAGGTGGTGATGAGATGAGCGACAAATCGAAGTCGGACGCACAGGAAATGCTTGAAAAGTATGATAAAGAAAGTCAATTTAGAATCAACATTGGGAAGTGGACATGGGTTGTTACCTTTTTAGGTGTAGCTTTGACGGTCTTTCATTTATATGTTGGTTATTTTGGAACACTTCCTTCGCAAAAACAGGGAGCTGTTCACTTAGGAACGGCTTTAGGAGTTATCTTCTTGCTGTTTCCAGTTAAAGGTGGATTAGCAAAGAAACAGGACACAGTACCAGCGTATGACGTCATTTTGGCCTTTACGGCGATGTTTGTAACGTATTATAAAATCATGAATTACGATGCCATTTTACAGAGTAGAATTTCAGGATATTCCACGCTGGAAATTATTCTTTCTATTCTCGGTATATTATTGTTGCTCGAAGCAACAAGGCGAACAGTCGGCCTACCGATTGTCATTGTAGCAGCTTCAGCGATCTTATATGCAATGTTGGGAAAATACATTCCAACACAAATTTTATCACATCCGGGTTTTTCATATGACCGGATTGCGACAAGTCTATGGTTCCAAGAAAGAGGCGTGTTTGGTACCCCAATTCAGATCTCTTCTAAATTTATTTTTCTATTCTTATTTTTCGGTGTTGTACTTGTACATACGAAAATTGGTCAATTTTTCAATGATTTAGCCTTCTCTTTAACCGGTCGCTTTACAGGTGGTACAGCCAAAGCTGCCGTCGTAGCGAGTGCATTACAGGGAATGGTTTCAGGAAGTTCCGTGGGAAATACGGTAGCTTCTGGCTCATTTACCATACCGATGATGAAAAAGTCGGGATTCAAGCCAGAGTTTGCTGCAGCTACGGAAGCATCAGCTTCCACTGGTGGACAGATTATGCCACCAATCATGGGTGCAGCAGCATTTATTATGATGGATTTTTTAAATGTCCCCTATTCAACGATCATGTTGGCTGCGGCTATTCCTGCGGTTTTGTATTTCTCAGGAATCTTTATAGGTACTCATTTTGAAGCAAAGAAATTGGGAATCGTTGGCTTGCCGAAGTCGCAATTACCTATATTTAAGAATCTCATATTGCGTAACGGGTTTATGGTCATTCCGTTAGTTGTTATTATTGGAACGGTTATGATTGGTTTTACACCACAGCGTGCAGCTATCTATGGAATCGTTGCTGCGTTTGCAGTGAGTTTAGTTCGTAAGGAAACAAGAATGTCATTTCGAAAAACAATTGATGTGTTTGAGCAAGGTACGCGTGTTGCACTACCGGTAATTGCAGCTGTAGCAACAGCAGGTATTATTGCAGGAGTGGTAAGTATTACAGGGTTAGGTGCGAAGTTTGCATCAGGTATCATTGCTTTATCAGGTGGTCATTTGATTTTGGCGCTGATCTTTACAATGATTGCCTGTATTGTCTTAGGTATGGGGTTGCCGACAACAGCGAACTATGTTGTGACAGCTACCATTGCTGCGCCGGCATTAATCAATGGCTTTGATGTTCCACCTTTAGCAGCCCATATGTTTGTCTTTTACTTTGGGATTGTTGCTGATATTACTCCACCGGTTTGTCTCGCAGCTTATGCCGGAGCCGGTATTGCCCGGGCAAATCCATTCAAGACTGGGGTAACAGCGGTGAAGTTGGCGATTGCGGCCTTTATCATTCCGTATATGTTCATTTACAACCCAATTATCGTCATGGTTGATGCTACGCCAGTGAAATTAATATTTGCAGTACTTACAGCACTTATCGGAATGATGGCGGTCAGTAGTTCCATGGTTGGCTATTTCATTCGAAATTCAACCATCTGGGAACGGCTTGTCTTATTTGCAGGCGGATTACTTTTGATCATGCCTGAATTATTAACAAGTGCCATTGGTATTGTCTTCATCCTTGGTGTTTGGTTCTATCAAAGGCAAGGTACAGATGATGATCGTGGATCTAAACAACGGGTCCCCGCTCAAGTGTAATGATAAAGTTTAGATGAATTGGTTGATCATAAAGGAGTTAATCCATAAAAGGGATTAACTCCTTTATTTTATATATTATTAAAACGTTATGATTAAAAATGGCATATTGATTCGATTGAAAGTGTGTTAGAATTATCTATATACATAATTTTTTACATGTTAAAAATTGGGAATCAAAGATACAGGAAGTGACAATATGCAGCAACAAAGACCATATACGATTAAAGATCGTGAGTTTTGGAAGATATCAGTTGTTTTAGCGTTAGGCTCTTTCTTTATATTCGCTTGCTTATACGCTGTCCAACCATTACTACCCGTATTTGTAAATGTATTTCATGTTTCAGTGTCGGAATCAAGTCTCTCTTTATCCCTTACGATCGTAGGCCTGATTATTGGTTTAAATGTTCTTGGACTTTTATCGGATCGATATGGACGAACATTTTTTATTAAAGGGGCACTCGTGGGATCCTTTCTTTTATTTTTAATGATTCCATTAACAGAGTCGTTTTTTTTATTATTAGTGCTACGATTCATTCAAGGCTTTGTATTAGCAGGTTTACCTGCAGCCTCACTCGCTTACTTAAGTGAGGAAATTGACAAGAGAAGTTTGAGTATTGCCATTCCGCTGTATATTTCGAGTAATGCTTTTGGTGGAATGATGGGGCGTGTGTTTACTGGTTATTTTACGGACCTTTATTCATGGGAACAATCCTTTTATCTGTTAGGGATTGTTGGTGCGGTCATTACGCTTATCGTCTTTTTAAAACTACCTAAATCACGCTATTTCATGCCGAGCAATGTGACGTTCACTCGAGATATTGAAGGATTCTTATTTCATTTGAAAAACCCGTCTTTATTGCTCGTATTTGGCTTAGGAATTGTTTTACAGTTTTCATTTACGGGAGTATGGACTTATTTACCGTTTTATTTACAGGAACCACCGTTTTCTCTTTCTTTACGGTTTATCTCTTATCTATTTTTTGCTTATGGATTTGGAATTGCCGGATCATTGCTTGCGGGATGGTTAGCACGGTTCCTTGGCTTGAAGAGGATGCGTATTGTCGGGGTGTTCATTTTGTCGCTGGGCGTGCTCTTAACGCTTAGTATGTCATTGCCGGTTATCATCATTGGTCTTTGTGTAACCTGTTTTGGGTTCTTCACGGCGCATTCATTAACGGCTACCTCGGTAAGTCATGAGGCAACACATTATAAAGGCAGCGCCTCAAGCTTGTACCTTGTTGCTTATTATATAGGGGTAGCGGGTGGAAGTTCGGTGCTTGGTCCGATCTGGGATCAGTTCGGTTGGATTGGGTTAGTTCTCCTAACTGGTTTATTACCGATTATTTATATTAGCTTTGTTCGCTTGATATCATCTCGACGGCATAAACGCTTTATGACATAAAAATGCCAGGAACGGGAGATGTAAGGTTGTACAATATATGACGTTGGTGAAAAAAATCACGTTTCTCTGCGAGAGAGAAACGTGACGTAAATTCACTAGCGTTTTTTTATTTTACATTAGAAAACAAGTGAGTTTCCCTGTAGAATATAAGTCGATGAAAACCATACTCCGGAGGGAAATCACTTGTCTATTTCTAATGATATAAGAAATCTACTCGATATTCAAGACGCAAATATTATCTTTGAAGAGAATTGCTATATTTCTGAGCATATGAATGCTCAGGTCGTCATCAAGTCTACTGATGCACAACCATTAATTTCAATTGCGAGAGATTGTTCTGTATCACCTACGACAGTTCAGCGTGTTATTACTAAATAATAATGGACGGATTGAAGGGATCAACAACAAGATAAAAGTACTTGATAGAGTCGCATATGGCTACAGAAACTTCACGAATTTTAAGAATCGAATCATGCTTCATTTCAAGCTAAAACCTGTAGAAGCCACATGCAATACAG
>Ga0209487_1000899_pt1 | contig 26050 bp, 26 predicted proteins | sample Poulit2012_FD_187524 | JGI IMG/M metagenome (GOLD analysis project Ga0209487, IMG submission 187524) | Agricultural soil microbial communities from Georgia to study Nitrogen management - Poultry litter 2012 (SPAdes) (version 2) | ecosystem: Environmental > Terrestrial > Soil > Agricultural land...
CCATTCCCGACCCGGTGCGCGAGCGTGCGCGGGCGCGCCGGTCGCTCAAGGGCGACACCCCGTCACCGCTCAACCCGCCATCGGGCTGCGTGTTTCGCACCCGCTGTCCGTTTGCCACCGAAATCTGTGCCACGGATGTGCCGGCGCTGGAAACGCTCGAGGGCGGTCACCAGGTGGCCTGCCATCATCATCGCGATCTGCCGCCGATGAAGGCGGTCGGCCCGGCGGGCGATGACAGGGCGGTGGCGGAATGAGCCGGTCGCTGATAGAGACGGCGCTGCAGTCGGGCCTTCAGGCGCTGGAACTGGAGCTGAGCGCTGGCCAGCAGTCACGGCTGGTCGACTACATTGAACTGCTGGCGCACTGGAACAGGGCGTTCAACCTGACCGCCATCACCGATCCGGTGGAAATGGTTCACCGCCACCTGATTGACAGCCTGGCGATTTTGCCGTGGGTTGAAGGCAGCCTTGTTGCTGATGCCGGCACCGGCGCAGGCCTTCCCGGAGTGCCGTTGGCCATCGCCCGCCCGGACACGGAATTTGTGCTGGTCGACAGCAACGGCAAGAAAATCCGCTTTTTGCGCCAGGTCAGGCGCGAGCTTGGCTTGACAAACATCGAGCCCGTGCAGATGCGCCTGGAGGACTGGCGCCCCGAACGGCTGCCCGCCCAGGTGGTGGCGCGCGCGCTTGCGCCGCTGCCGCGACTGGTCGAGCAGACCGGTTTTCTTCTGTCAGGCGGCGCTGTCCTGCTGGCCATGAAAGGACGGCTTGCAAAGGAAGAGTGCGAACCGCTGGCGGGTGCGTACAATATCCAGCCTGTGGAACTGAATGTACCCGGCGCGGAAACCGTCCGCAAACTGGTCATCGTGAGGAAAAAATGACAGCACGTCGAGCCACCATACTGGCCATTGCCAATCAGAAGGGCGGCGTGGGCAAGACCACCACGGCGCTCAATCTTGCCGCCGGGTTGGCCGAGCTGGAACAGCGCGTGCTGCTGGTGGACAGCGATCCGCAGGGCAATGCCACCACCGGCTGCGGCGTCCATCTTGAAGAGGGTCAGCCCACCCTGTGCGAGGTGCTGCTTGGCGAGGCCGCCGTTGGCGAGACTGTGATCGAGGTCGAGGCCATGGGGCTTGATCTGCTGCCGTCCAGCGGCGATCTGACCGTGGCCGAGGTGCGTCTGATGGAGGTTGACGAGCGCGCTGTTGTGCTGCGCTCGGCCCTGGCCAACGCCGCATCGCGCTATCATCACATCATCATCGACTGCCCACCGGCGCTTAACGTGCTGACGCTCAATGCGCTGACGGCGGCCGATTCAGTGCTCATCCCCATGCAGTGCGAATATTACGCCCTTGAGGGGCTCACCGCCTTGCTGAACACCATTGAGCAGATCCGCAATTCGGTCAATCCGGATCTGGAAATCGAGGGGCTGGTGCGCACCATGTATGACGTGCGCAACAATCTTTCAGGCGCGGTTTCGCGCCAGCTGGCCGAGCATTTTGGCGACCGCCTGTACGCCACGGTGGTGCCGCGCAACGTGCGCGTTGCCGAGGCGCCCAGCCACGGCCAATCGGTGATTCATTACGATCGGGAGTCGCGCGGAGCGGTGGCCTACATGGGGCTGGCCGGTGAATATCTGCGTCGCCAGGGCCGGCCGGTGCCGGCGCCTGCCCAAACAACCATGGAATCACGCATCTGATCCGGGAGCGTATCTGAATGGCTGCTTCAAAAAGCAAAAATCCACTGGGGCGCAATCTGGATGCGCTGCTGGGCCAGACACGTGCGGCCGCCGAAAAATCGGGCCGCGCCCGGTACGAGGCCGAGCTCAAGCAGCTGCCGCTTGATGTCATCGAGCCGGGCCGCTATCAGCCCCGCTCGGCCATGGACCCCGACCGCCTGGAGGAGCTGGCGGCCTCGATTCGTGAACAGGGTCTGGTGCAGCCGGTGGTGGTGCGGCCGCTGGCAGCCCGCGGCCGCTATGAGCTGATCGCCGGCGAACGCCGCTGGCGTGCCTGCCGCATGGCCGGCCTGGGAACCATTCCGGCGCTGATCAGGGAGATTGCCGACGAGGCCACGCTGGCCCTGGCGCTGATTGAAAACATCCAGCGCGAGGACCTCAATCCGCTTGAGGAGGCCGTGGCGCTGCGGCGATTGATTGACGAGTTTGATTTGACCCACGAGCAGGCGGCCACCAGCGTTGGCCGTTCAAGAGCGGCGGTCAGCAACCTGCTGCGTCTTCTTGATCTGGCGCCCGAGGTGCGCGCGCTGGTTGAGCAGGATCTCCTTGATATGGGCCATGCCAGAGCCCTGCTGTCGCTTGACAGGGACGATCAGGTGCGCGTGGCCCACGAGGCCGTGGACAAGGGGCTGTCGGTGCGCCAGGTTGAGGTTTTGGTCAGGCGACTGCGCGAAGGCGAGGCGCCGTCCGGGCGGGCGCCGGCGACCAAGTCGGCCGACATCCGCAAGCTTGAAGAGGAGCTGACCGAGACCCTGTGCGCCCCGGTCAGTCTGCGCCATTCAAGCTCGGGCAAGGGCCAGCTGACCATCCGCTACACCAGCCTTGACGAGCTCGACGGGCTGCTGGAGCGCTTCAGGCGCTGAACGCGCCGCTGTTGCGGGCAACTTGTCTTGCCGAACGGGAACGGTGCCTGCTATAATAGTGGAGATTTGTCGCCACCGAATGATGCCCGAGGCGTTGCGGTGGCGTTTTGCCGCCCCCGAGTCGGGTTTGTGTTTTGGCGGCAGGCTGCCGGGTAGAACGAGCCGTGCAACAGGGTTTCGCACATTTCATGCTCTGGATGATTCGGCTGCAGGCCGTGCTGGCCCTGCTGGGTGCCTTTGGCTGGGCGCTGAGCAACAACGCTCAGCTTAGTCTGGCTGCACTGGCGGGCGGCGCGATAGGCATGGCGCTGACTGCGGTCAGCGCGCTGCGGGTCGGTGTGACCCGGGACGCCAGGCCCGAAGTGATGCTTGGCGGCTTTTATCGCGGCATGGCGCTAAAGATGGTGCTGGCGCTGATCGTGTTTGTCATCGTTGCGCGATGGTATCCCGATCGGTTTTTGCCGGTGATGACAGGCTACGCAGCAACCCTGCTGGCCTACTGGATTGCGTTGTGGCGCCTGGCGCGCGCAGCGTCTTGAGGTAGAAAAAGTTTAAGGACGACTCGATCGTGAATTTTTTCAGTGCCGCTTCCGGGCCGACTCCATCCGAATACGTGTTGCACCATCTTGAGCACTTCAAGATTGGCGAGGGGATATGGACCCTGCATCTGGACACCATGTTCTTCTCCATCGTGCTGGGCGCACTGATGATCTGGGTCATGTGGTCGGTGGCTCGCCGGGCCACCAGCGGTGTGCCTGGCACGCTGCAGGGGTTCATCGAGGTACTGTTCGAGTTTGTCGACAACTCGGTCAAGGAAACCTTCCACGGCCCGCGCCAGTTTGTTGCGCCGCTGGCGCTGACCATTTTCACCTGGGTTCTGCTGTGGAACACCATGGACCTGATTCCGGTCGACTATCTCGGCCTGATCGCCTACAAGCTGTTTGGCATTGAGTATTTGCGCGCCGTGCCTTCCGCCGAAGTCAACGCGCCCTTTGCCCTGTCGCTTTCCGTGCTGGTCCTGATTGTAATCTACGGCATCAAGGGCCACGGCCTGGGCGGGTACAGCAAAGGGCTGCTGACAGCGCCTTTCGGCAAAAACCCGCTGCTGTGGATTCCCAACCTGCTGCTCAATATCGTCGAGCTGATCTCCAAGGCGGTGTCTTTGGCCCTGCGACTGTTCGGCAACCTGTACGCTGCGGAAATCATTTTTGTGCTGATTGCCCTGCTGCCGTGGTGGATACAGTTCATTCCCGGCGGCATGTGGGCGGTGTTCCATCTGCTGGTGGTGCCCCTGCAGGCATTCATTTTCATGATTCTGACCATCGTCTATCTGACGCTGGCCTATGAAGAGCATTAAGTCAGTCAACAACCCGTAACCAACAACAGTCAAACACTTATCAGGAGAACGAAAGTGGAGTTTATTGCACAAATCCAGGCGAATACCGCGCTTGCCATCGGCCTGATCTTTGCCAGCTCGGCCCTTGCCGCCGGCCTTGGCTTCGGCATGCTGGGCGGCAAGTATCTTGACAGCGCAAGCCGTCAGCCCGAGCTTGCAGGCATGCTGCTGGTGCGCATGTTCATCATTGCCGGCCTGCTTGACGCCCTGCCGATTATCGGAGTGGCATTCGGCGCGCTGCTGATGTTCGCCAACCCGCTGCTGGGCCCTGTCAGCTAACAGCCGCTCGGCCCCGGGCCGCTTTCAAAGTGACGTCTATCTGCAACAACAGCTAGGGAATAGCAATGGATATTTCGCTGGGAACTCTGATTGGTGAAGCCGGAACCTTTCTGGTGCTGGTTTTTGTCACCATGAAGTTCGTCTGGCCGCCGGTCATGAATGCCATGGAAGAGCGGCGCCGCAAGATCGCCGAAGGCCTGGCGCATTCTGAGCAGGCTGAAGTGGCGCTGGAAAAGGCCAATGCCGAAGCCGAAGGGATCATTCGCGAGGCGCGGCAAAAGGCTGGCGAGATCATCGAGCAGGCCAGCCAGCGGAGCAGCCAGATTGTTGAGCAGGCCAAACAGGAAGCGGTGGTCGAGCGCGATCGCCAGGTCGAGGCGGCCGAGGCGGAAATCAGGCTGGCCACCAGCCAGGCACGCGAAGCCCTGCGCGAGCGGCTTGCAGAGCTGGCCGTCACCGGTGCCGGCCGCATCATCGACAAGGAAATTGATGACAGCAGCCACCGCGAGATGCTTGACCAGCTGGCGGCGGAGCTCTGAACAATGCTCAATCGCACGACACTGGCCCGCCCCTATGCCCGCGCTGCTCTCTCGGCCGCGCGGGACGCCAACGAGCTTTCCGAGTGGAGCCACAGGCTGGCGCTGGCGGCAGAAATTGCCGGCAATGAGCAGGTCAGGCAGCTTGGCGGAGACCCGCGCGTGGGCGGAGACCGGATGCTGGCGTTGATGAGCGATGTTGCCGGTGACCGCTTCAACGACAGTTTCATCAATTTCCTGCGAGTGGTCATCACCAACGACCGGCTGTCTCTTCTGCCCGAAATGGCCGCGCTTTACGAGCAGTATCGGCGCGAGGCCGAAGCGCAGATTCGGGTCGAGGTGATCTCGGCCCGCCCGCTGGACGACGAGCAGACCAGCGCGCTTGCAAAGCGACTGAAGGCCCGATTCGAGCGCGAAGTGGATCTGCACGTTGAAGTGGATGAGTCACTGGTCGGCGGCGCCATCATTCGCGCCGGCGACACGGTAATAGACGGCAGCGTGCGCGGACGGCTCAGGCAGCTGGGCCAGCAGCTTGGCGTATAGATATTTGGATGGGTTGCCACCTGGCGAATGCCGGCAGCCACAACAGAATTATGAAGTTCAAGGATTGAACCATGCAGCAGACCCTCAACCCGACTGAAATTTCAGAGCTGATCCGCAAGCGCGTTGAGCAGTTCGAAGTCACCTCCCAGGCGCGCACCGAAGGAACAGTGGTCAGCGTCTCCGACGGAATTTGTCGCCTCCATGGGCTGGCCGATGCCATGCAGGGCGAAATGATCGAGTTTCCGGGCGACACCTACGGCCTGGCTCTCAACCTTGAGCGCGATTCGGTCGGTGCGGTTGTCATGGGTGACTACACCCATATCAAGGAAGGCGACACCGTACGCTGCACCGGCCGCATTCTGGAAGTGCCGGTTGGTGAGGCGCTGCTCGGCCGCGTGGTGGACTCGCTGGGAAATCCCATTGACGGCAACGGGCCCATCGATACCGACCGGACCGAGCCGATTGAAAAAATTGCACCGGGTGTGATTACCCGCCAGGCAGTCGAGCAGCCGATTCAGACCGGGCTGAAATCCATCGACGCCATGGTTCCAATCGGTCGCGGCCAGCGTGAGCTGATCATCGGCGACCGCCAGACCGGCAAGACCGCCGTGGCCATTGATGCCATCATCAACCAGAAGGGCACCGGCATCAAATGCATCTATGTGGCTGTTGGCCAGAAGGCATCGTCAGTGGCTGCCGTGGTGCGCAAGCTAGAAGAACACGGTGCCATGGAACACACCATCGTGGTGGCTGCCAACGCGTCCGAATCGGCCGCGCTGCAGTACATCGCCCCTTATGCCGGCTGCGCCATGGGCGAATACTTTCGCGACCGCGGTGAAGATGCGCTGATTGTTTATGACGACCTGACCAAGCAGGCCTGGGCCTATCGCCAGGTGTCTTTGCTGCTGCGTCGTCCGCCTGGCCGTGAAGCCTATCCTGGCGACGTGTTCTATCTCCACTCGCGTCTGCTGGAGCGTGCCTCGCGGGTCAACGCCGACTTTGTCGAGCGTGCGACCAACGGTGAGGTCAAGGGCAAAACCGGCTCACTGACCGCCCTGCCCATTATTGAAACCCAGGCTGGCGACGTGTCGGCATTTGTGCCCACCAACGTTATTTCGATTACCGACGGCCAGATCTTCCTGGAAACCGACCTGTTCAACGCCGGTGTGCGTCCGGCCATCAACGCCGGGCTTTCGGTGTCACGCGTTGGTGGTGCGGCCCAGACCAAGGTCATCAGAAGGCTGGGCGGTGGGGTAAGGTTGGCCCTGGCGCAGTATCGTGAGCTGGAAGCTTTCTCCCAGTTTGCCTCCGACCTTGATGAAGCCACCCGCAAGCAGCTTGAGCGCGGGCAGCGCATCATGGAACTGATGAAGCAGGCCCAGTACAGCCCGCTGTCGGTGGCTGACATGGCCGTCAGTCTGTTTGCGGGCAACGAGGGCTACCTTGACGACCTGCCGCTGGACAAGGTGGTGTCGTTTGAAAACGCGCTGCGAGATTACATGAATGCCAGCCACAAGGAGCTGCTCGACAAGATCAACGAGTCGGGTGACTGGAATGACGAGCTTGAGTCGGCCATGCGCTCGGCGGTTGACGAGTTCAAGAAGACCGGCAGCTGGTAACAGCGGTCGCAGTCGGAAGAATAGCCCCCAACGGAATCAGAGCCTGGAAGCAAGATGAGCGGATCTAGAGAAATTGTCGGTCAGATCAGAAGCGTGCAGAACACCCGCAAGGTGACCAGCGCGCTGGAGATGGTTTCAGCCAGCAAGATTCGCAAGGCCCAGGATTTGATGCAGGCATCGCGGCCCTACGCGCGCATGATGCGCCAGGTCATTGGGCATCTGGCCCATGCCAGCCCCGAATATAAACACCCTTTTACGGTTGAGCGTGAAGAGCCCAAAAGGGTGGCCTACATTGTGTTGGCCACCGACCGCGGGCTGTGTGGCGGGCTTAACAGCAACCTGTTCCGCCAGCTGCTGGGCGATTTTCAGGACTGGCAGGAAAAGGGCGTGGAAATCACCACGGTTCTTGTCGGGCGCAAGGCAGCCCAGTTTTTCCGCCGGCTCAAGGTGGATGTGGCGGCCGCCACCCAGGACCTGGGCGAGCAGCCGCGGCTTGAAAGCCTCATCGGAGCGGTGAAGGTGGTTCTTGACGGCTACCGCGAAGGCGAAATCGACCGCGTTTTCCTGTGCTACAACCAGTTTGTAAACACCATGACCCAGCGCCCGGTGGCCGAGCCCCTGCTGCCCCTGCCGCCGGCTGAAGAAGAGGACATGCGGCAAAACTGGGACTATCTCTACGAGCCCAATGCCGAACAGCTGCTTGATGATGTTCTCATTCGCTACATAGAGTCGCTGGTTTATCAGGCCGCGCTTGAAAACGTGGCCAGCGAGCAGGCCGCACGCATGGTGGCCATGAAGAGCGCCTCCGACAACGCCAGCAGCCTGATCGAGGATTTGCAGCTGGCCTATAACAAGGCGCGCCAGGCGGCCATTACCCAGGAAATCTCGGAGATTGTCGGCGGCGCTGCCGCTGTTTGATGTCCCGAACTTGTTGAACTACATGCTGCCGGCAGCGGCAGCACGACAATACAAACATCAGGATTGATGAAAATGAGCAAAGGCAAGATTGTCCAGATCATCGGTGCAGTAGTCGACGTGGAGTTCCCGCGTGGCGAGGTGCCAAAGGTTTATGACGCGCTGATCGTCGATGATGCCGACGTCATGCTCGAAGTGCAGCAGCAGTTGGGCGATGGCGTTGTGCGCACCATTGCGCTGGGCACCACCGACGGCCTGACCCGCCACCGCGACGTCACCAATACCGGCAAGCCCATCAGCGTGCCGGTGGGTGAAAAGACGCTGGGCCGGATCATGGACGTCATGGGCAATCCTGTTGATGAGGCCGGTGAAATCGGTGCCGAGGAGCACTGGCCCATTCACCGCAAGGCCCCCTCGTTTGAAGAGCAGGCCGCCAGCGACGAGCTGCTGGAAACCGGCATCAAGGTTATCGACCTGGTGTGCCCGTTTGCCAAGGGCGGCAAGGTTGGCCTGTTTGGGGGCGCCGGTGTGGGTAAGACCGTCAACATGATGGAGCTTATCCGCAACATCGCCATTGAGCACTCGGGTTATTCAGTATTTGCCGGCGTGGGTGAGCGCACCCGCGAAGGTAACGACTTCTACCACGAAATGAAGGAGTCGGACGTTCTCGACAAGGTGGCGCTGGTCTACGGCCAGATGAACGAGCCGCCCGGCAACCGCCTGCGCGTGGCGCTCACGGGCCTGACCATGGCCGAGTACTTCCGTGATGAAGGCCGCGACGTGCTGATGTTCATCGACAACATCTACCGTTACACGCTGGCCGGAACCGAGGTGTCCGCCCTGCTTGGCCGCATGCCGTCGGCGGTGGGCTACCAGCCGACACTGGCCGAGGAAATGGGCGTGCTGCAGGAACGCATTACCTCCACCAAGACCGGCTCCATCACGTCCATCCAGGCGGTTTATGTTCCGGCCGACGACCTGACCGACCCGTCACCGGCCACGACCTTTGCTCACCTCGATGCCACCGTGGTACTGTCGCGCCAGATTGCCGAGCTGGGAATCTACCCGGCAGTCGACCCACTTGACTCCACCTCGCGTCAGCTCGACCCGCTGGTGGTCGGCCAGGAGCACTATGACGTGGCCCGCAAGGTTCAAAACACCCTGCAGCGCTACCAGGAGCTCAAGGACATCATCGCCATTCTGGGCATGGATGAGCTCAGCGAAGAAGACAAGCTGACCGTGGCGCGCGCGCGCAAGGTCGAACGCTTCTTCTCGCAGCCTTTCTTTGTGGCCGAAGTGTTTACCGGCTCACCAGGCGTCTATGTCTCGCTCAAGGACACCATCCGGGGCTTCAAGGGCATTGTCGAAGGTGAATACGACCATCTGCCCGAACAGGCCTTTTACATGGTCGGAACCATTGAGGAAGCCATCGAGAAAGGCGCCAAGATGGCCGACAAGGCGGCCTGAGGCCAGCCGGATCGACAAATAAACTGACTGCAAACATCTCCGGAGCCAGCATCCAGCCATGACCTCGACCATACACTGCGATATTGTCAGCGCCGAAGCCGAAATCTTTTCCGGCGAGGCGGAGTTGGTAGTTGCGCCTGGTTCCGAAGGCGAGCTGGGCATCGCCCCTCGCCACGCGCCCCTGCTGACCCGGCTCAAGCCGGGCCAGGTAAGAATCAAGCTGCCCGAGGGCGGAGAGGAAGTGTTCTACGTTTCGGGCGGGCTGATGGAAGTGCAGCCCCATGTGGTCACCGTTCTTTCCGATACGGCGGCCCGCGCCGACGCGCTCGACGAAGCCGCAGCGTTGCAGGCCAAGGAAGAGGCCGAGCGCGCGCTTGCCGACAAGGCCAGCGGCCTGGAGTTTGCCCAGGCCCAGGCTCAGCTGGCGCAGGCCATGGCTCAGCTGGCTGCCCTTGAGCGCTTGAGAAAATCACTCAAGCGCTAAATCCCCCAAGACCTCATGCCGAACGGCTGGCAGGGCCGGTCGCTACAACCTGCCATACTAATTTCTGCCCAGTGGTGTTATATTGCCACTGCATCCGGCTCGCAGCTTCCAGTGTGATGCGCGGGACTGCCTCACAGCCGCCGGCCGGATTCCTTTCACTACACAAGCAACCCGGCATGGTGGACGAAGATTTCGCCAGCATGAATCGCCGCCTGCAGGAGCTGCGGCAGGAACACCGCGACCTGGACCAGGCCATAGAACGGCTGGCCGACAACCCGGCCATGGACCAGCTGCAGCTGCGGCGCATGAAGAAACGCAAGCTGCGGCTGCGTGATCAGATTGCCTGGTATGAGAGCTGCCTCATTCCCGACCTCGATGCCTGACTGTTGAGCGTACAGGGCGCTCCGGCCGGCACCGATCAGCTCTGTGCGGCAGAATCCCGCTCGCCCTTCGCGTCGCTGTCAAGCTCCAGCAGCTGGGGAGTGGCCTGGATAATGGCGTGGCGAATTTCCTTGTTGAGTATCAGCCGGGCGTCGCGCGAAAATGTCTTGAGCCTGCTTCCAAACTCCAGGCAGCCGTTGTCGTCCCGCGAGATGAAGCCGGTGTCGAACATGGCCGCGATGAACTGGCGGAACAGCGTCCGATCATAAAATTCAGGGGCCTCAAATTCATGCAGCATGGAAATGCGCTGAGCTGTAAGTATGCAGAGCTTTTCCAGCTGCCCGCGGGTAAGCGTCCCCGAACCGTTCTTGACAAGCACCGACATGGTGATGAAGTAGCGCTCGAAGGTCTGCAGCAAGGAGCCGCCAAGAAGGCGCAGATAATAGCTTTCATCGCTGCCGCCGGTGGTGCGCTTGACGGTGTCGGCAGAGTCGACCAGCAGGCCCAGTTCGACCAGTACGGCAATGGACCTTTCGATGATGTCGTCGGCCTGATCGTGGTTCCAGGGCAGGAAAAGCTCGCGGCGGATAAACGGGTACACCGTTCTGGAAAGAGCCTTGAGGCGGGTGCGGGTCACCCTTTGGGTGTTGAGAAAGCAGCAGGCCACCCAGGCGCTGACCGCCAGCAGATGGGACGTGTTGTTGCGGAAATAGGTCATCAGAACAGCGCGGTTGGCATCGGTGCGAATGATGCTGCCCAGCTGATGGTCGTGGCGCTCGACAATGCCCAGCTCAATGCCGTAATCAATGATTTCCTGTGGCGACATGGGCGTGATGGTGATGCGCTCGGAATAGTCGTTCATCGCAATGATGTTTTTGAGCAGGGCCAGCGTCTTTTCCAGATCGCTCTCATCAAGCGCGTGCTTGCGGCTGGCCAGCAAGGCCGTCGACAGCAGGTTGACGGGGTTGACGTCGGCCGCCGCATTGATGTTGGTCATTATCCTGTCGGCCAGATCATCAATGGCCGCCGTCAGCCACGCCGGCCGGCCCTGGGTGTTCAGGTCTTCGCTGCGCCAGTCGGGCTGGTGCTGCTCCAGCAGTTTTTCCAGCTCAATGGGCTGGCCGAAACTGACTGCAACCTGGCCGTAGTTCTTGCGCAGGATATTGATGACGTTTCTGAGGTCGGAAAGTGACTCGGGCTTCTTCTGCTGGCCGGACAGTTCGGAGATATAGGCATTGCCTTCGGCCAGGCGCTCATAGCCAATATAAACAGGCTGGAAAAGAACCGGGCGGCTTGGGTTGCGCAAAAACGCCCTGACCGTGATGGCCAGCATGCCGCCACGTGGCGGCAACAGGCGTCCGGTCCGCGAGCGGGTGCCTTCAATGAAGTATTCCATGGCCACGCCACGGTCCATGATCAGCGAAACATACTCGTTGAACACGGCGGTATACAGCTGCTGGGCCCGAAAGGATCGCCGCAGAAAAAATGCGCCGCCGCGTCGCAGCAGCGGGCCGATGATGGGCATGTTCAGATTGACGCCGGCGGCAATATGCGGCGGCACAAAGCCGTTGCGGTTAAGCAGGTATGACAGCAGGATGTAGTCGATATGACTGCGGTGGCAGGGTACATAAACAATTTCATGCCCGGCCTGGGCCTCCCTGAACTTGCTGAAGTGATGGATGTTGACGCCGCCATAGATGCGATTCCAGAACCACGTCAGCAAAATTTCCGCAATGCGGACAAAGGTATAGGAATAGTCCGCCGCGATTTCTCTAATGTACTTGCGCGCAATCTTTTCGGCCTTGTAGGGGTCGATGTTGTCGCGCCGGGCCTTGGCGGCAATGGCCTGCTGGACATTGTCGGAGCGTATGACGCGCTCCACCAGCGTTCTGCGGTGGGAGCGGTCCGGGCCGATGGCCGATGTACGAACACGCTTGAAGTGCACCCTGAGAATGCGGCTTGCGCGGCCAAGTGCCTGCTCGTGATCTTCGGTTTCTTCCAGGACCTTGCCAAGATCAATCGGCTTGCCAAACTGCACGATGGTGCTACGTCCGTTGATAAGAGTCGACAACAGGCGGCGCAGGCGGCCAACCACGGCCCAGTTTTCGGCAAACAGGATTTTGAAAAAGCTCTTTTCCTTGTCCGGCGCCCGTCCGACAAAAACGGTGACCGGAACAAGCTGTACAGAGGCCAGCCTGGCCGGATCGGATTCATCGATCAGCCGGGTCAGCATGTGGGGGTAGCGGCTTTTTCGGCGACGCGAGAAAAAGCCGGTGTCCCTGCGGGACGAGCACCAGGAGCGGGTCAGGTTCGCCCCGGTAGCGGTAAAGGGGGCAACAGGCCTGGGCCAGTCCAGATCACGACAGGTCTGGTCGGTGATCAGCAGGGAACTGAGGCGGTAATGATCGAGCACAAAAAAAACGGGGCGATCAGGATCCACCTCAAACTCGTCAAGCTCTTTGGGCAAAACCGACGAACGAACCCACAAATGAAGGATGCGGCGCCATAGGGCCAGCCACATAACGTGCAGGCGCGCAGACCAGCTGGAAGGATTGTTCGAGCTTGACATGGCTACAGGGCAAGGGAGATGGCTTGATTTTACCACCGGCGGCTAAAAGCCACCGGCGCAAAAAAACCGGGCCCCCTTTGCAGTGCGGCCCGGTAACCGGCTAGACCGGAAGAGCATAGTCTTGATTGTTGATTGCGAAGGCGTGAAAGTGCACCCCTTCAAAGCGAAATCATACGCCAATACGGGGTTGTTAATCAAGCCGGTTATGTGTCGGTTATATCTGATTGAAATATCGAGATATTTCCTTTTGAAGGCCGGCGGCGGCCGCTGCCGGATCATCGGCATCGCGAATGGGGCGGCCGACAACCAGGTAGTCGGCGCCGGCGCTCAGGGCGTCGGCGGCGCTGAGCGTGCGCTTTTGTTCGTCCTGGTTGGCCACCGGACGAATGCCGGGGCACACGGCAATCAGGCGATTGTCGACTTCTTGACGCAGCGCGGCAACCTCAAGCCCGGAGGACACCACGCCGGCGCAGCCAAGCGCCAGGGCACGACGCGCACGTGACAGCACCAGGGCTTCGATATCACAGTCAAACCCCAGGTCGGCCATGTCGTTTTCGTCCAGGCTGGTCAGGGCGGTAACGGCCAGAATGCCGGTTTCGTCGCTGTTGGCAACCGCTTCGGCAATCATGCCGTCGTTGCCGTGAACGGTCAGAAAGTCGACGCCGCGCCTGGCCAGCTGGGCGGTGGCGCGACCAACCGTGGGCGGAATGTCAAAAAGCTTGAGGTCGGCAAACACGCGCTTGCCCAGCTGCTTGAGCTCATCGGCAAGCTCGAAGTAGTCGCCGCTCAAGAAAAGCTCCAGGCCGAGTTTGTAAAAATTGACGTGATCGCCCAGCGTGCGGATCAGCGCTCTGGCCTGGTCGGCGCTGGCCACGTCCATGGCAAATATCAGCCGCTCGTTGACCGGAATGGCTTTGCGGTTGTCAGGCAGGGTCATGAAAGTGCTCCACAATTATTTTGGCAATGCGTTCGGGGTGTTGCATATGAAGGTGGTGGCCTCCGCTGCCGCCGTCGCGATCCTGCCCGTTGACCATGGCCGCCAGCCGTTTGCGGTATCGGGTCGCATCAAAGATGCCGCTGGCCGGGTTGGCGCGTATGGAAACGGTGGGTGCTTCGATGTTTTGGAGAAGATCCAGGATCTGCTCTTCGGTGTAGCGGTGGCTGCTGGGCCAGGTCAGGCGCACATCATGGCGCCAGCGCCAGCCTTCCGGCTCACGGATCAGGCCGCGCTCGGCCAGCAGTTCGGCGCTGCTTGTATCAAGATCACGCCCCTGGGAGCGAGCCGCCACCGCCGCCGCGCGCGTGGCGTGAACGCGGCGCCGGCGCGGGCGGGAGCGTTCAATGGCCGTGCGCCACTGCTGTGCGGTCTGTCGTGCTGGATGAGTGAGCGGGCCCAGGCCTTCAATCAGGGCCAGGGAGGCAATGCGCTGCGGCGCTGCGGCCGCAGTCAGTGTGCATACGGCGCCTCCCAGTGAATGCCCAAGCAGGTTGGCCTGCGCCCAGCCCAGGTCGTCCATGATGGCCAGCAGGTCGAAGACATAGTCGTCGATGTGGTAGCGGGTGCCGTCCGGACGGGGTGCCGACAGGCCGTGGCCCGGCAGGTCAATGGCCACAACATCCATGCCGGAAAGCAGGCTGCCCATGGGCACAAAGGAGCCGGCGTTGTCCAGCCAGCCGTGTACGGCCAGCACCGGAATGTCGCCATTTTGCCAGCGCAGTCCGTGAATTCTTTCCTCACAAAGCTCAATGCGTGTCATGACTTGCGGCCCCGTCAAAGACGCTGGAGGCTGGCGTAGGCCAGCACCAGCCACTTGGTTCCGGCCTGCTCGAAATTGACCTGCACCCGAGCGCTGTCGCCGCTGCCTTCAACGCTGACCACCGTGCCTTTGCCAAAGCGTTCATGGCTGACTGTGGAGCCAAGATCAAAATCATGCTCAACAGACGGCGTGGATGAGCTCGCCGATGGAAAAAGCCCGGTCTGGTTTCGAGCCTTGGGGCGGATGTGCTCCGTCAGCTCCTCGGGCAGTTCATCCAGGAAGCGGGAGGGCCAGGTGGTGGAAAACTGGCCGTGCAAATGGCGCGACTCGGCATAGGTCATATAAAGCTCGCGCATGGCGCGGGTCATGCCGACATAGCACAGCCGCCGCTCTTCAGCCAGCCGGTTGGGATCCTCGATTGACTTGTGGTGCGGGAACAGGCCTTCTTCCATGCCCGCCATGAATACCAGTGGAAACTCGAGGCCCTTGGCCGAGTGCAGGGTCATGAGCTGCACGCAGTCTTCCCAGGCATTGCCTTCATGATCGCCGGCCTCCAGTGCCGCCTGCGACAGAAAGGACGCCAGCGGGCTCAGGCCGGCCTGCTCATCTTCCGGTGGCTGCCAGAAGCTTTCGGCGGCGTGGGCCAGCTCGGTCAGGTTCTCTTCGCGGCCTTCGGCCCGTTCGGGTGCCTCGCGCTGCCTGTACCAGCGACCCAGATCGGCGGCGGCAATCACCTGGCTCACCAGATCACCAAGCGTGGCCTCGGAGGTGGCTTCATCCAGATCCAGGATCAGCTTGAGAAAACCACTTACGGCGTTGCCGGCCCGGGCCGAGAAGGCGCCATCTTCAAGCATGCCGGCAGCGGCCGCAAACAGGGAGCAGTTGTGCCCGGCAGCCCGTTCGCGAATGGCGGCCACCGTGCGCTCGCCTATGCCCCGTGCCGGCACGTTGACCACGCGCTCGAAAGCGGCATCATCGTCGCGGTTGTGCACCAGCCGCACATAGCTCATGGCATCCTTGATTTCGGCGCGCTCAAAAAAACGCTGGCCGCCGTAGACACGGTAGGGGATGTCCTCGCCCAGCAGCCGCTGTTCGAACAGGCGTGACTGGGCGTTGGAGCGGTACAGCACGGCCACGTCGCTGGCGGCATTGCCCCGCTCCAGCCAGTCGCGGATGCGGGCAACGACAAAGTCCGCCTCCTCGTCGGCGCTGAAGGCTGAAAATATCCGAACGGGCTCTCCTTCCTCACCGTCTGACCACAGGTTTTTCCCCATGCGGTCGGGGTTGTTGGCGATGACCCCGTTGGCGGCCTTGAGAATGGTGGCCGTTGAGCGATAGTTTTGTTCGAGCCGAATCGTGAGCGGGTCAAAGTCACGGGCAAAATCAGACACATTTTCGACCCGGGCGCCGCGCCAGCCATAAATCGACTGGTCGTCGTCACCCACGACGAAAAGGCGGGATTTGGGCCCGGCAATGATGCGCACCAGCGCGTACTGGAGCTCATTGGTGTCCTGAAACTCGTCTATCAGGACATGCCCAAAGCGCTGCTGATACTGCTTTTGCAGGGCCGGATTGTCGCGCAGCAGCTCCAGGGTGCGCAGCAAAAGCTCGGTAAAGTCGACCAGGGCCGAGCGCTCGCAATAGGCCTGGTAGCTGCGGTAGATTGCCACCTGGCTGAGCGCATGGGCGTTGTCAAATGATTCGATGTTGTCGGGCCGCCGTCCGCTGCCCTTGTGATGATTGATGAAGTACTGCATCTGGCGCGCCGGGAATTCGCCTTCATCAAGTTCCATGTCGCGAATGACGCGCCGCACCAGGCGGTGCTGGTCCTCGCTGTCCAGAATCTGAAAGGTGTCGGGCAGGCCGGCCTCCCTGGCGTGCATGCGCAAAATACGGTGACAGATGCCGTGAAATGTGCCTATCCACAGCCCTTCGGGGCGCATGTCAAGCAGCTCGCCGACCCGGCTGCGCATTTCACCGGCCGCCTTGTTGGTAAAGGTTACGGCCAAAAGCCCCATGGGGCTGACATGGTGGACGCGAATCAGCCACGCAATGCGGTGGACCAGTACACGCGTCTTGCCCGAGCCCGCGCCGGCCAGCACCAGCACGTGCTCGTCGCCGGCGGTAACCGCCTGGCGCTGGGCTTCATTGAGCTCGTCAAGCAGATCGCTGACGTCCATGAATGTTCACCGCTGTGAAGGTTTGTAAAAAAGCACGTCCACGAGCCACCGCCTGACGGCAGCCGGGCTCACGTGATATCTGTTCGGGCTGCTTCCTGGCGCGCCAGGGCATGGAGCCCGATATCGGCGCGCACAAAGCCGCCGTCAAACGAAATGTTTCTGATGTGATGATAGGCCCTGGCCTGCGCCGATGCCGCATCGCTGCCCAGGGCGCACAGGGCCAGCACACGCCCGCCGCTGGTCACCGTTTGTCCGTTGTCGTCAATGGCTGTGCCGGCATGGAAGACCTTGACATCAGGCGGGAACTCCGCGTCCAGCCCGGCAATGACGCGGCCTTTTTCATAGGTATCCGGATAGCCGCCCGATGCCATGACAACGGCAAGCGCGGTGCGCTCGTCCCATTCAGGCTGTACGGAATCAGGGCGGCCTTCCAGGGTTTTTTCGATAATGTCAACCAGGTCGGAGCGCAGCCTGAACATGATGGGCTGGGCTTCCGGGTCGCCAAAGCGGGCATTGAATTCCAGTACCCTGGGCCCCTGGGCCGTAAGCATGACGCCGGCGTACAAAAAGCCGGTGAAGGGAAACCCTTCGCTGCTCAGCCCCGCCAGAGTGGGCTCGATTATTTTTCCGATGATTTCGCTGTAGGTTTTTTCATCGACTGCCGGGGTGGGCGACAACGCGCCCATGCCGCCGGTGTTGGGCCCCCTGTCGCCGGCATCGCGGCGCTTGTGGTCCTGGCTGGAGGCCATGGGCAGGTATTTTGTGCCATTGGCCACCACGATGAAGCTGGCCTCCTCCCCGGTCATGAATTCCTCGACAACCACGCGCTTGCCGGCGCTGCCGAAAGACTCGCCCGACAGCATGCCGGCCAGGGTGGCGCGCGCCTCTTCTTCGGTTTCGACGATGATGACGCCCTTGCCGGCCGCCAGGCCATCGGCCTTGAGCACCACCGGCAGCCCGATTTCACGGACCAGGGACATGCCCTGGTCAACATCCTCGACCACGCCAAAGCCAGCCGTTGGAATGTTGTGGCGGGCCATGAAGTCCTTGGCAAACGCCTTGGACGATTCAAGCCGCGCCGCGCCTGCATTGGGCCCGAAGCATTTCAGGCCGGCCTGTTCAAAGCGGTCGACAATGCCGGCCGCCAGCGGCGCTTCGGGGCCGACAACGGTCAGATCGATGGATTCGCGATGGGCCAGCGCCACCAGGCCGTCGATATCGTCAGCCGCCACGGACGCATTGCGCACGCCGGGTTCGGCGGCAGTGCCGGCGTTGCCGGGTGCGACCACAACGTCGGAGACGCGTTTGGATTGTGCCAGCTTCCATGACAGTGCGTGTTCGCGGCCGCCGCTGCCGACAACAAGAATTTTCATTGATTCAGCCTGCCTGCCTGCATCAGGGGTAAAGCGGAATTGTACCAGCGGCTGCAGGGCCGGGCGGCGCCGGCGGGCTTTCAGTAGCGGGTATCAGTGCCTGAAGTGGCGACGGCCGGTAAAGACCATGGCGATGTCGTGCCGGTTGCAGGCGTCGATGACCTCGCGGTCGCGCATTGAGCCGCCGGGCTGGATGATGGCGCGCACGCCGTGTTCGGCCGCCGCCTCAATGCTGTCGGCAAACGGAAAGAAGGCATCGGAGGCCATGGCTGCGCCCTTCAGAGACAGGCCCGCTTCGGCGGCCTTGAGCGCGCCGAAGCGGGCCGAGTCAATGCGGCTCATCTGACCTGCGCCTATGCCCAGGGTGGCGCCGCTGTTGGCGTAGACGATGGCGTTGGAGCGCACCATGCGCACCACCGCCCAGGCAAATTTCAGCGTTTCAAGCTCCTCGTCTGAAGGCGCGCGTCGGGTGACGGCTTCAAGCGCCGGTGCGCTGCTCCAGTCGTCGTTTTGTTGCGCCAGCCAGCCGCCGTCTATGGCGCGCAGGGTGAATTCGGGTGGTGAGGGTTTGCCGGGGGTCAGTATGCGCAGGTTGCGCTTGCCGGCCAGCAGCCCGGCGGCTTCCTCGCTGATGCCGGGCGCGATCAGCACTTCCAGGAACATTTTTTCCAGGCGCCGGGCCAGCTCGACGTCAATTTCACGGTTGCAGGCCACAATGCCCCCAAACGCCGATGTGCTGTCACAGGCCAGCGCCTTGTCGTATGCCCGGGCCAGCGATGACGACTGCGCTGCGCCGCACGGATTGCCGTGCTTGACGATGACGCACGCCGGCCTGTCGCCCAGGCTGTTGACGCCGCTCCAGGCGGCATCGGCGTCCAGCAGGTTGTTGTAGCTTAAGGGCTTGCCCTGCAGCGGTTGGCAGCCGGCCAGTCCGGCCGCCTTTTGGCCGCGCCGGCTATATACCCCGGCTGCCTGGTGGGGGTTTTCGCCGTAGCGCAGAATGGCGGCTGAATCCAGCGCCAGGTTGAGGCTGGGCGGCAGTTTTTCATCGCTGTCGCAGGTCGACAGCCACTGACTGATCTGGCCGTCGTAGGCGCAGCTGTGGGCAAAGGCCCGCTGGGCGAGCTTGCGGCGCCCGGCCTCGTCCGGCAGCTCCGGAAGCCGTTCGATAAATTCGGGGTAATCGTCGGGGCTGCACAAAATGCAGACATGGCGATGGTTCTTGGCGGCCGCCCGCAGCATGGCCGGGCCGCCGATATCGATGTTTTCCACGGCCTCGTCAAAGGTGAAGTCCGGCCGCGCAATGGTTTGTTCAAACGGATACAGGTTGACGACAACGACATCGATGCAGTCAATGTCGTGCTCCTCCATGGCGCTGCGGTCGAGGTCGCGACGCCCCAGAATGCCGCCGTGAACTTTCGGATGCAGGGTTTTAACGCGGCCATCCATGATTTCCGGAAAGCCGGTGTATGTGCCGACTTCGGTGACCGGCAGGCCGGCTTCCTTGAGAGCCCGGGCCGTGCCGCCCGTTGACAGCAGCCCGAAACCGGCCTGCTGCAGGGCGCTGCCGAGTTCAGCCAGCCCGCGTTTGTCGGAAACGCTCAGCAACGCCCAGCGGCGCGCGGAATTTGTCATGGCGTGTCAGTCCAGTTGGTAGCGGCGAATGCGGTTGCGCAGCGTGGTGCGGGTAATGCCAAGAATGCCGGCAGCCTGCGACTGGTTGCCACCGGTGTGATCCAGTACGGCACGCACCAGCGCGCGTTCCGCTTCGTCCATGACGATGCTGTGCAGATTGTCGGGCGGCGTGTCGCCCATGTCTTCAAGAAACTGGCCGGCCACTTCCAGGACGAAGTCGTGCAGGCAAGGCTGGCGATCCGGATTTTTCATCGAAAAAGCTTTGGTGCCCTCTGACAGGTTCAACTTGCATGTTGCATGCCCCAGGGCGCAACTTTAGCACAACTGGCGGCGGACTAGCCTTCGGCGGCCGGCAAAAAGCGCATGTGAAACCCTGTTGGTTCGCCACCGTCCATAATGAACTCCAGCAGCATGGGCATAAGCACACCGGGTGACATGCCTTCGTCGATGAGGTCATCGTCGCGCAGGTATTCATGAGGATAGAGGCGCCGCGCGCCCAGTACCTGCTGGCTGGCGTCGTAAAAGCGCACTTCCAGGGCCGGGTAGGGAATGGCACGCTCGGCGCGATTGCGCAGGCTGACGCTAAGAATGACTCCGTCATCGATGCTTGGGTGGGTGTGCAGATCCCGCGACACGATCTCGATGGCCTCGTTGAGGTCAATGCGGGTGTCCAGCTTTGGCGACAGGCTGAAAAAACCGCCGGGCAGCGAGCCGGTCCGATGCCAGGAAATGCCAATCTGGATGAGCAGGGCAAGAACAAGCAGTCCGCTCAGAGCCGGCCACAAAAGGTGCTTTGCGCGCTCAATCCGACCGGGCCCGGGCGGGTCGTCATCGGTGTTTTCGGAAAGAATGTCGGCTTCGGGCAGGTCATCATCGTATTCAACGACATCAACCGGCAGCTCGCCCTGAACAAGGTCGGCATGCTCCATCAGCGGCGGCATGCCGCTGGCGCTCAGCGGCCTTGACGGCTCTTGCGGACGGTGGTCGTACAGCTCGGACAGGCTGTTGAAGGTTTTGCCGCAGTTGCCGCAGCGCACAACGCCCGCGGCGGCCGCCAGCAGGCGAGCATCAAGTTCATAGACCGTCTGGCAGGCCGGGCAGCGCGTGTACAGCATGCTTTCAGTCATCGGACGGTCCGCCTGTCAGCTCGCGGTAGCGTTCAATGCGCTGGTCAAATCGCTGCCGGGTTGTCAGCTCGCGCTGTCTGGCGTCTTCCAGATCGGCCCGCAGCTGCCGCAGTCTGGATCTTGTATCGCTGATTTCGCTTTGCAGCCCCCGTGAAATGCCCTTGCCTTCACGGCTGTCCCGGGCGGCCCGACTGGCCAGCTTTTCATACCTGTTTTCATACAGGTCCAGCGACGCTTTCAGCGCTGATTGCTCGTTACGTATCCCTGCCAGCCTGGAATCGCGCTCCAGGCGCAGCTCCTCTTCGCTTCGGTAGGTGGCCAGCAGCATGCGGTCTTGCGTTGCGCGCCGACGCTGCTCGGCCTCTTCCCTGGCCTGCGCGGTGCGGCGCTTGCGCTGCTCAATGATTTCTTCGGGGCTGAGCGCCGGCTCGACCCTTTCCCTTACGGTGCCGTCGGGCCCCAGGCGCACATAGCCGTAATCCTTGTATTCGGTGGGCACGGAGTCGCCATAGTGAGTTTCGCCATTGTCGTCAACCCAGCGATAGACAGACTGGGCCCGTGCTGTGGGAGCCAGCAGAATCAGCGTCAGGACAATGGTCAGGGTTGTGCGCAGCATGACGTTTCCAAACTGGCCCCCTTCAGGCCCCGTACCGCTGCCTGTAGCCTAACATGGCGTCAAGGTCGGCCTCCGGCTGGCCCTTGTGCCGCAGCCACTCCAGCAGGTCCTGAAGACGGGCGACGGAAATCACTTCCAGTCCCAGGTCACGAACCTGCTCAACCGCCGACCGGCTGTGGCCCGGGGCCACTTCCTGGCGGTCCAGCGCGATGGCCACCCCTGCCGGCTGTGCGCGCGCCGCTCTGATCATGGAAAGGGCCTCGTTGATCGCCGTTCCTGCGGTCATGACGTCATCAACAATGAGTACTCGCCCAGCCAGTGGCGCGCCGACAATTGTTCCGCCCTCACCGTGATCCTTGGCTTCCTTGCGGTTGTACGCAAACGGCTTGTTCATGCCGTGATCGCGGGACAGGCACAGCGCGGTGGCCGTGGCCAGCGGTATGCCCTTGTAGGCCGGGCCAAACAGCATGTCAAACTCCAGGCCGCTGTCGACGATGGCATGCGCGTAGCAGCTTGCCAGGCCATCAATGGTCCGTCCTGTGGAAAACAGGCCGGCGTTGAAAAAATAAGGGCTCTGACGCCCCGATTTCAGGGTGAAGTTTCCAAAGCGCAGCGCCTGGCACTCAACGCTCAGCTGCAGAAACTGTTTTGTCCAAGGCTTGATCATGCCTGCATTTTAGGCGAACCGGGCAGTTGGGTCACCTTCTGTACCGCGTGCAGGCAGGCAGTACCGCAGAGCGTCCTTCACGACCCGTCCGATTGGCCTACCATACGGTCTGTTTCAACATGTATTGACAGCTTATGCGCATCATCGCTTTCAACGCCAACGGCATTCGCGCCGCGCACAGAAAAGGTTTTTTTGAGTGGCTTAAAAAACAGAAGGCAGACTTTGTCTGCGTGCAGGAAACCAAGGCCCAGCACTGGCAGCTGACCGACAGGGACTTTTTTCCGGTGGGTTACCACAGCTACTATCACGATGCCGAAAAGAGGGGGTATTCCGGCACGGCGATTTATTCGAAGCATCAGCCAAAGCAGGTGATTTACGGGCTGGGCTGGGAGGAGTTCGACCGCGAAGGGCGCTGGCTGCAGCTGGATTTTGACAACCTCAGCGTGGTGTCACTGTATTTTCCGTCGGGAACATCGGGCGACGAGCGCCAGGAATTCAAGTACCGCTGCATGGATTATTTGCGCCCGCGGCTGGAGGAGTTTGTCGCCTCGGGCCGTGAATACGTCATTTGCGGTGACTGGAACATCGCGCATAAAAAAATTGACATCAAAAACTGGCGCTCCAACCAGAAGAACTCGGGGTTTCTGCCCGAGGAGCGGGCCTGGCTGGACGAGGTCTTCGGGCCGGTGGGCCTGGTCGATACGTTCAGGGAGGTCGATCCGCGTGAGGACCGCTATACCTGGTGGTCCTACCGGGGCAACGCGCGCGCCAACAACGTGGGCTGGCGGATTGATTACCAGGTGGCCACGCCCGGCTTTGCTGCGCTGGCGCGCAAGGCGGAAATTCACGCCGAGGACAATTTTTCCGACCACGCGCCCCTGATCATCGATTACGACGCGCCCGAGCCATGATGGCGGCATCACCGAGATGAAGGCAGCGCCGCAGTCACGCTGGCGCCGTGCCTGGCTGGTGTATACGCGCCCTTCGGCGCTGCGGATGCTGTTTCTGGGCTTTTCCGCTGGGCTGCCTTTCATGCTGGTGTTTGCCACGCTGACAGCCTGGCTGCGAGATGCCGGCGTGTCGCGCACGGCAATAGGCTTTTTTGCCTGGATAGGAATCACCTACTCCATCAAGGTGCTGTGGTCGCCGGTGATCGACAGGCTCAGGCTGCCGCTTCTTACCAGGATATTCGGCCAGCGCCGCGGCTGGATGCTTTTGGCCCAGCTGGGCATCATGGCGGGCCTGGCGGCCATGGCGGTGGTCGATCCGGTCGAGCATATCCGGGTTCTGGCGCTTTTGGCGCTGCTGGTGGCTTTTGCCGCCGCCACCCAGGATGTGGCCATCGACGCGTTCCGTATTGAGTCGGATTCGGCCGACTACCAGGCAGCGCTGGCGGGCACCTACGTGCTCGGTTACCGGCTGGCCATTCTTGCGGCCGGGGCCGGCGCGCTCTACATTGCCGACTACCGCAGCTGGACAGCGGCCTATCTGGCCATGAGCGCCCTGGGGCTGGTGGGCGTGATGACCACGCTGCTGTCGCCGGAGCCGTCGTCGCCCGAGCGCCTTGATATCGAAAGGGACCCGCTGGTTGTTGCTTGGCGCCAAAAGACGCGCCTGACCGGCATGCCATCCAATGTGGCTGCATGGCTGATCGGGGCCGTGGCAGCGCCGCTGGCCGATTTTTTTCGCCGCAACGGCTGGCTGGCGGTGCCGGTGCTGGCGCTGGTGGGCCTGTTCAAGATGTCGGATATTTCGATGGCGGCCATGGCCAATCCCCTGTACCTGGATCTGGGCTTTACGCTCAGCCAGATTGCCACTGTCACCAAGCTGTTTGGCGTGTTCATGACCATTGCCGGCGGGCTTTTGGGCGGCGTGTTGGTGGCGCGCTACGGGCTGCTGCCCATGCTGCTGGCATCGGCGATTGCCGTGGCAGCCACCAATCTGCTGTTTGCCTGGCTGGCGACCACCGGTCCGCAGCTGTGGGCGCTGTTCATGACCATAGGCGCCGACAATCTGGCCAACGGCATTTCTGCCACGGTATTTATTGCCTGGCTGTCATCGCTGGTCAGTCGCCGCTATACGGCGACCCAGTACGCGCTGTTCAGCTCATTCATGACCCTGCCCGGCAAGATCATGGGCGGGCCATCGGGCTGGATAGTCGACCAGGCCGGCTATCCGTTCTTTTTCATCTATGCTGCGGGCTTGGGAATTCCGGCTGTTCTTCTTATTGTCTGGCTGATGAGCACGCGTTTTGAGATTGACGGTGCGGCCCGGACTCAGACCAGCGCTGAAAACGGCACCGGCGAGTCAATCAGCGAGTAAAGATGGTGCCGGCCAGCACGGTTTGCTGCGCCCCGGTAATGCTGCGCGTATCCACCCGTTCGCCGCGCAGGCGACGTTCGGCCAGCCAGGCAAACAGCGTGGCTTCAATATAGTCGGGGTCCACACCGTATGCGGCGGTGCTTTCAACCCTGAGCCCGGGCAGCAGCCGCCTGATTCGGCCGGTGAGGTCATGATTGTGCACGCCTCCGCCGCAGACCAGCAGCGTCGATTCGGCGGGCGCGGGGTCAAGGCCGGCAATGGCATCAGCCAGCGTGCGCGCACTCAGTTCGGCCAGCGTGGCCTGAATGTCCGCGGGCCGGCTGGCGGCCCGGTTGGGCAAATGCGTATCCAGCCATGTCGGGCTGAAATATTCAATGCCCGTGCTCTTGGGGGGTGAAAGTGCAAAAAAAGGATCCTTGACCAGGGATGCCAGCCAATTCTCGTCAACTGTGCCACTGGATGCCCACTCGCCTCCGTGGTCAAAGGCGGCGTCAGAGTGGTGGCGCCGGTACCACTCGTCCAGCAGGCAGTTTGCCGGGCCTGTATCAAAGCCGACAGTCGCTGTCTCCGGTGCCAGGACGGTCAGGTTGGCAATGCCGCCCAGATTCACGACCAGGCGGGCTTTTGCCGGCAATCTGAACAAGTGCTCATGCAAAAGTGGCGCCAGGGGTGCACCCTGGCCACCGGCGGCCAGGTCGGCGCGCCTGAAGTCGGCCACAACGGTAATTCCGGTTTGCTGCGCCAGTCGCCAGGGGTCGCCAATTTGCAGCGTGAAAGGGGGCGTGGCACAGGGGTGGTGCAGAACCGTTTGTCCGTGGCTGCCGATGGCGGTGATGTCGGCCGGCCGGCAGCCGGCCATTTCGATAATTTCAAGCGCTGCGGCAGCCAGCGCATCTCCCAGGGCGGCGTCGAGCCTGGCCAGCCGCATGCTGGGGAAGACGTCCGGGTTGCGACGCAGGTCGGAGAGAGCCGCCCTGAGGCTGTCATCAAAGCCAAACGTGTGGCTTGCCAAAACCTCGATCTGTCGGCTGCCAGGCCTGGCAACCACCGCATCCATGCCGTCCATGCTGGTGCCCGAAATCAGGCCGATGAACAGCCCCTGGGTCACCGCGCGATCCTAGCAGCTGCTGCTGACGACAGAGCAGTCGTCTGAATGGTTGCCTGCCAGCAGGGTTCGGGTGGCGGTCAGGCGGTCGAGGCGCGCCAGCATGACGTCACCCAGCTGGCTGAAGCTTTCCATCTGGTCACGCGGCAGCGGGTCGGCCTGCGGCAGATCAACCGTGCGCGGGTTGCGGTGCACGCCGTTGACCAGGAATTCATAATGCAAATGCGGACCGGTGGCCCAGCCGGTGGCGCCGACCCGGCCTATGGTCTGCCCCTGGCGGACGCGCTCACCGCGCTTTGCCAGTTTTTTGGATAGATGCAGGTACTTGGTAACAATGTTGTTGCCGTGCTGTATGAAAATGTAGTTGCCGTTGGCCTGGGTGTAGCCGGCCTCAATGATTTTGCCGTCGCCCGATGCCCACACCGGCGTGCCCGTTGGCGCCGCATAGTCTGTGCCGTTGTGCGGCCGAACCTGGCCGT
>Ga0209487_1000900_pt1 | contig 26041 bp, 18 predicted proteins | sample Poulit2012_FD_187524 | JGI IMG/M metagenome (GOLD analysis project Ga0209487, IMG submission 187524) | Agricultural soil microbial communities from Georgia to study Nitrogen management - Poultry litter 2012 (SPAdes) (version 2) | ecosystem: Environmental > Terrestrial > Soil > Agricultural land...
TTTTCGCTGCTGGGCCTGGCCGCGCTGGCGCTGCCGATGTACTGGCTGATGGGCCACGGGTTCGGCGGGGCGCTGATCGGATTCACCGTGCTGTGTGTGCTGTTCGCCGCCCCGCTGGCCACCGTGGCGGCCACCTTCCCGGCGATGTTTCCCACCCAGGTCCGCTACGCCGGGTTCGCGATCTCCTACAACGCGGCGGTCACCCTGTTCGGCGGCACCGCCCCGGTGGTGGCCGACACCGTCATCGAGACCACCGGCTGGACGCTGTTCCCGGCGGCCTACCTGATGCTGGCGGCGGTGATCGGGCTGGCCGCGCTGCGGTTCCTGCCCGAGACCGCGGGGTGCTCGCTGCGCGGCACCGACATCCCCGGTGTGGCCAGCGATCTGGAACGCGAGCTGCTGGAGTCGTTGGAGACCCGCCCGCTGGTGCTGCCGGCGGAGACCACGGTGCTGCCGACCATCCCGATCCCGATGCAGCTGCCCACCCTCGTGCTGGCCGGACCCGCACCCGAACCGGAGCCGACACTGGATCTGGCGGCCTACTGGTCCGACGAGCCGATCCCGGCGAAAGCCAAACCCGTGCGGGTGGGCCCGCGCCCGCCGGGCCGCCGCTGAGCCGCGCCACCGCCGGCGACACCGCCGGGGCGCCCCGCCGCTGGGCGACCCCGCCGCCGAGACTCACGTTTCTGTGCGTTTACGCGCGCCGAGCGCACAAAAACGTGAGTCTCAGCGGCAAAGTGGCGTGGCGGCGTGGCGGCGTGGCGGCGTGGCGGCCTCACGGCGTGGCGGCAAAGCGGCGCGTGGGGCGGGCGCGGCGAGGAGTTTACGGCCCGATGCGGATGCGCCCGGACTTGTACAGCCCGCTGTGGGTGGCCGTCCCCAGCTCGATGTCGGCGGGCACCGCGTCGACGATGGTGTCGAACTTGCGCAGCGAGCCCCAATCGCGGCCCCAGTCATCAGAGAGGTAGGTGGCCATCACGTGGGCGCGCAGCAGCAGGTCGCTGATGCCCAACAGCCCGCCGTTGAGGCCGTCCTCCCAGGTGTCGGTGTCCTGTTTCTTGGCGGTGTAGTCCGGGGTGATGCGGTACTGCGGGACCTCGGTGACCCCGTTGGCGTGCAGCATCGGCTGCTGGCAGGGGAACGCCATGCCGACCGCCCAGTCCATCAACACCGGCGTGGTGGAACCGACATAGTCCTGCAGGGTGCGCAGTTGCGGCACCCGCGGCGGGGTCACCGCCACCCAATCGCCCGGCGTCAGCGACAGATCCTCGGCGACGATGCGCACCGCCACCGCCTCGGCCGGGATCGCCGCGCGCGGGAAGCGCAGGTTGCGCCACGACGGGGCCGGGCCCAGATCGTAGGGCTGCACCCGCCCGGCCGGCACCGGAGCCCCGTCGGGTCCGGCAGTCGCGTACTCCAATTCGACGGTCTGCCCGCTGGTGTGGGCGTTGAGCACGCTGTAGCCGGCGATGGTGCCGGCGGCGGTCACCACCACCAGCGGATGCTCGTCGGCGGCGTCACCGCCGGCCGGTTCCAGTGCGTACCACGCCGAGGTGAGCGTGCTCTGCTGCTGAGGGCCGCGGGCGAAGCTGCCGGCGACCGGGACCCGTGCCGGGTCCAGCCCGTAGGGCAGCGGCACCGTCGACCCGTTGACGCCGGGGCTGCTCAACTCGGTGGGGGCGTCCCAGTCGTAGTCGGTGCCCGGTTGCGGCAGCGTCATCCGGACCGCCTCGGCCACAATGTGTTCGGGCACGCCGTCGGCACTGAACCCGACCGGGTCGACCCCGGCGAGTGCGCCCAGCGGCCCCCACGCGTCGGCGCCGCCGGGCATCGGCTCCAGGAATCCGTCGTTGGCGTCGGGTTCGACCAGCACGTAGTCGGCCAGCCCGCAGCCGCCGGTGAAGGCCCGCAGGTTCGCCCACCCGTTGGAGTAGGTCGGGTACTGGCGTACCACCCCGATCGCCATCGAGGCGACGAACACCACCACCATGAAGCCGGCGGCCACCGGGATCGGCGCGGCGGTCAACGCGGTAGTGATCCGATCCTCGCCGCGGCCCCGCGGCGCGAAATGCAGCCAGGCCGCCCAGAGCGCGGCCAGCACGAACAGCGCGAAGATCGCGGCGCTGACGCTGATGCCACCGATGCGCGGCATCGCGTTGTTGAACGGCACCCCGTAACTGGAGACGTACCACCAGCCGTTGGTGGTGGCGAAACACAGCGCCAACACGAACAGCACCGCCGCCAGAAACGCCATCCGGTTGCGCGCCGAGCGCAGCACCTCCCGCGAGACCAGCACCGTGGTCAGCGCCGCCATCGCCGCGCCCACCGCGGCGAACAGCCCGAAGTGGTGCACCCACTTGGTGGGGGTGAACATCAGGAAGAACATGGTGCCGAAGATGACGCCCATCAGCCGCCACGCCGGCCCGCGCGCCACCCCGGCCACCCGGCCGCGGCGCAACATCATGAACATCGCCGAGAACAGGCACAGCGCGGTGATCAAAAAGCCGAACCGCCGCGACAGCGACCCGTCGACGGTCGGCAGGATCAGGTAGTAGTAGCGCAGGTTCTCGGTGTACCAGGCCTGGCTGGGGCCGATCGCGCTGCGAACCCGGGTGGCCTCCAGCACCGTCGACAGCGTCTGGTCGAAGAACACCACGGTCAAGATCACGAACCCGGCGGCCAGCAGCGGCATCACCAACGGCCAGGTGCCGACCAGGCGGTGGCGGCGCACCAGGATCCGCAGCAGCGGACGGCCACCGGCCACCAGCGCGGCCACCGCGATCAGCCCGGTCGGCTGGATGCCGAGGGTGAACGCGGCGGCGATGATCGCCAGCGCGGCCGGGGTGAGCCGCCCGGAGGTCACCGCCCGCTCGATGAGCACATAGGTGATCAGCGAGCCGACCGCGATGATCGGCTCGGGACGCAGCCCGTTGTTGAACGGGAACCAGGCGGCCATCAGCACCATCGCCGCCGCCCATAGCGCCGGACGGCTGGTGGCCACGGCCGGCCCCAGCCGCGGCAGCACCTCGCGGCTGAGCAGCAGCCAGCACACCAGCGCGGCCAGCAGGTCGGGCAGCCGCATGAAGATGCTGGCGTCGCTGATGTGGGTCATCCAGGCCAGCAGGTTGTAGTACCAGCCGAACGGGTCCTCGGGGCTGCCGAACCAGCGGAAGTAGTTGCTCATGTAGCCGGCGTGGTCGGCGACGCGGGCCATGCCCAGGATGTAGCCGTCGTCGGAGGAGTTGGCGCCGATCACATGCCAGAGCCCGAACCCGGCGACCACGACCCCGTCGACGACGCCGAGCGTGCGCCACCGGGTGGGGATGAGCCGGCGCATCCGGCGCCCGTCGAGGCGGTCGAGGCGCCACAGCGCCAGCAGCGCAACGACGGTGGCGGTGATCGCCGCCAGGATCGCGGCGAGCTTCACCGCGGTCGGCTTGGTGGAGAACCGGGTGTCGATGGTGGCGGAGAGCTCCAGGCCCGCCGGGGCGGGGCCGGTCAGATCGGAGAACACCCCGACGATCTGCGGGCGCAGGTTCGGGTCGGCGAACCCGGTGTGCCACTCCCGGCCGGTTTTGGGGTCGGTCACCCCGACGAACGTGGCGTAGGTGCCGGCCTCGCTGGAGGTGATCTCGATGCGCGAACAGCCGGCGGCCCCGGCGGTGCCGAGCACGCTGGACCGCGGCACGCTGGCCACCACGACGTTGCGCACGATCACGTCGACCCGCTTGGCGGTGACGGTGACCAGCATCGCGTTGAGCGCGGCCTGCTTGCCGTCGGCCGGGGCGGTGCCGACCAGCAGACCGCCGGTGGCGGGCAGCGCGGCGACCGCCTCGCACGGGATGCTCACCTCCATCGTCACCGGGACCTGGGAGATCAGCGGGGCGGTGACGTTGCCGACCTGCCCGTGCTGCGGCCAGTCGAGGGTGGCGGTGGTCTGCACCACCGGCAGCAGGGGGGTGGCCACCGACAGCACGAACCCGATGAGACCGGCGACGATCGCGGTCCAGCGGGTCAGCTGCACCTGCCGCGACAGGGGGCGGTCGGCGCGCTGCGCGACGGCGGTGGCGCTCACGGCAGGGCTCGAATCGGTCCGGGACGGCTCCAGCCGGGCACGGTGGTCAGACCCTCCTCGATGGCGGCGGCCGGGGCCTGCGTCGCCGGCACCAGCCGGTGGTAGCGCTCCAGCGACCCCCAGTCGCGGTACCAGTCGTCGCGCAGATAGGTCGGCACGGTCGTGGTGTACAGCAGCGCCTGGGTGAACAGGAACGGTCCGCCGTCGTCGGCGTCTTGCCACAGGTTCGACGACGACGCGGTCTGCTTGTGGTCGGGCAGGATCCGGTACTCGGGCAGCTCGGCCACCCCGAGATACTCGGTGAACGGCCGCTGGCACGGGAAGCTCGCGGCGGTGGCGATGTCGGCCAGCACCGGGGTCGACGCGCCGATCAGCTGCTGGACGGTCTGCAACACCGGCACCCGCGGCGGGGTGAAGGCGAACCACTGGTCGGAGCTGAGGTTCGGGTCGTCGGCGACCAGGCGCACCACGTCGGCGTCCCGCGGCGCCCAGGCCAGCGGGAAACGCAGGTTACGCCAGGCCGGGGCCGGGCCGATGTCGATGGGCTCCACCCGGCCCAGCGCCGCCGGCTCGCCGTCGGGGCGGGTGGAGCCCCACTCCAGTTTCAGGGACTGCCCGTAGTTGAACGTGCCGTCCTCGTCGTAGGACCAGATCGCCCCGGCGGCGGCGACGGTGACCAGCGGCCGGTCGGCGCTGGGCTCGGGCAGCCCGTACCAGGCGGAGGTGGCCTCGGCCTTGACGGTGTTCTCCCCGTAGCTGCCCATCACCGGGGTGCGGGCCGGGTCGAGCCCGAACGGCAGCGCCACCCGCGAGCCGTTGATCCCGGCCGGGGCGTCCGGCGGCAGCCAGCCGCCGGCGGTGCCCGCCGAGTCGCTCACCGAGGAGCCGGGTTTGTTGGGGGAGGCGTCGGAGTTGACCACTCCCGGCTTGGAGATCACCGGCTCGGAGGACAGGTCGTCGCCGACCCCGTCGGGGGTGAACCCGACCGGGTCCAGCCCGCCGAGCGGGCCGTCGGCGCCGAACCGCTGGCCCGGTACCACCTCGAGCATCCCGGCGTTGGTGTCGGGTTCGGCGAGCACCGCGTCGGCCATCGCGCAGCTGTCGGCGGCCAGCCCCGAGGTGAGCGCCGCCAGGTTGGCCTTGGCGGTGGTGTAGGTCGGGTAGCGCGCCGCGAAGCCCTTGGCCATCGAGGCGACCTGCAGCACCACCATGATCGAGGCGACCACCAGCAGCGGGGTGGAGGCCAGCACCCGGTTGCGGCGGGTGTTGGCCACCTGGGTGTGCCCGGCGAAGTCCAACCGGAAATGCTGCCAGGTGGCCAGCAGCCCGGTGAGGATCGCCAGCACCAAAAACATCGTGGTGACCGGGTGGCTGGCCAGCACCGGCTGCTTGTCGAACCACGGCACCCCGTAGTTGCCGACGTAGAACCAGCCGTTGATGCCCGAGGTGGCCCAGGCCAGAAGGAACAGCAGCGCGGTGACATACAGCGACAAATTGCGGCGCGAGTGCAGCCCGACCCGGGCGAACGTGAACGCGGTGACCGCACCGAGCGCACCGGCCAGTCCGGCGAACGCGCCGAACTGCACCGCCCACTTGGTGGGGGTGAACGTCAGCAGCAGCAACCCGATCGCGGTGGTGCCCAGCAGCCGCCACACCGGCCCGCTGGCCAGCCCCGGCAGCCGCCCGCGGCGCAGCAGCACCGCGAGCATCCCGAACAGGCACAAGAACAGGATCAGCACCGCGAACCGGCGGGTCATCGAGCCGTCGACGGTCTCGACGGTCAGGAAGTAGTAGCGCAGGAACTCCTGGTACCAGGAGATGGTCGGGCCGACCTCGTATTTGATCCGGGCGGCCTCGGCGACGGTGGCCAACGTCTGGTTGCGGAAGACCACCACGACGATGAGCGCGCCCGCGGCGGCCAGCGCCGCCACCGGGGCGGCCAGCCCGTCGGTGCCGCGGCGCCGGCGGATGTGCCCGACGATGCCGCGCGCCCCGGTCAACAGGGCGGCCACCGCGATCAGGCCCTGGGGGGCCAGCGTGGCGGTGAGCGCCGCCACGACGAGCGCCCCCGCGGCCGGGGTGAGCCGGCGGGTGGCGATCGCGGTCTCCACCAGCAGCCAGGTGGCCACCGTGCCGAACGCGATCAGCGGCTCGGGGCGCAGCCCGTTGTTGAACGGCAGCCACGCCGCCAGGAACACCACCCCGGCGGTGAGCACCGCGACCCGGTTGGCGGCCAGGCCGCCGCCGGCGGGCCCGAGGCGCGGCAGCATCCGCCGGCTCACCAACAGCCAGCAGGCGACGCCGGCCAGGGTGGCCGGCGCCCGCAGCCACACCCCGGCGGTGCTCACCGAACTCAGCTGCGCCAGCAGCGCCGGATACCAGTCGAACGGGGCCTCGGCGGCGCCGAAGTAACGGTAGTAGTTGGCCAGATATCCGGCCTGGTGCGAGACCCGCGCGATCGTCAGGTTGTAGCCGTCGTCGGAGGAGATCGCGCCGATCACATGCCAGAGGCCCAGGGTGCCGATCACCCCGATGTCGGCCAGCCACATGACCGGCCCGCCGCGCCACAGCCGGCGGCGGCGCGGCACGCGCCGCCCCGAGCGCCGGTCGAGCACCGCCAGCGCCGCCAGGCTGGCCAGCACGCACAGCGCGCCGGCGGCGATGCCGGCGGTCTTGATCGCGGTGGGGGAGACGATGAAGCGGGTGTCGACGTCGATCCGCGCGGACAGCCCCGGTTCGGCGGGCACGGCCAGGTCGGTGAAGACCCCCGCCACCAGCGGCTTCTTGTCGGCGGGCAGCACCCGGGAGGTGGCCGGGATGCCGACGAACTCCGCGCCCGCGCCGGCGGCGTCGGCCCAGATGTGCAGGTGTCGGCAGTCCGGTCCGGCGACCGCGTCGCGCGCGGCGACCGCGGCCACCGAGTCGCGGAAGGCCACGACGACCGCGCTGCGGTTGGCCTGCACGAACAGGCCGCTCTTGGTGGCGTCGACCCCGCCGGTCGGGACGGTGGAGAACACCAGCCCGCCGGCGGCGGGCAGCGTGGCGATCACCGGGCACGGGATCGTGATGTCGAGGCTGCGGGGCGCGCCGGAGACCAGCGGCGCGGTGATCTCGCCGACGTGGCCGTCGGCGTCGGGCGCCTGCGGCCACGCGATCGTGGCGGTGCGCTGGTGCACCGGAAGCAGCGGCACCAGTCCGCAGAGCAGCACCCCGGCGACTCCGGCGACGACGGCGATCAGCCGGGCGATCCGGTAACGCGACCGGGCGGCGTCGCCGGCGGGATCGTCGAGGGGCACGAGGGTTGATCGTAGGGGACGGATCGGGTGGGTGGTTGGCGGCCAGCCGCAATCAGTGCCGCATCAGTGCCGCGTCAGTGCCGCAGGGGCGCCGGATTCCACCATCCGCTGCGGGTGGCGTGGCCGAGCTCGAGATCGGCGGGGGTCGCCCCGGGGTAGTACGGGGTCAGTTTCTGCAGCGCACCCCAGTCCCGCAACCAGTCGTCCTTGAGGTAACTGGGCACCGTCGAGGCATTGAACAGCAGTTCGCTGATGCCCAGCGGCCCGCCGCCGATGTTGTCCATCACCGGCGAGTTGGCCTCGGTGCCGAACCGGTCGGGCAGGATCCGCCAGCGGGGCGCCTCGATGACCCCGTTGCGGTGGCCGAACGGCCGCTGACACGGGAATGCCAGGCCCACCAGCCAGTCCAGCAGCACCGGGTCGTCGGAGCCGACCACCTGCTGCAGCGGGCGCAGCTGCGGGATCCGCGGCGGGGTCAGCGCGATCCAGTGGCCCGGGGCCAGATCGTCGTCGGAGGCGACCAGCCGGATGCGGGTGGCCTCGGCGGGGATCGCCGACAGCGGGGCCCGCAGGTTGCGCCAGGCCGGTTCGGCGCCGACGTCGGCCAACTCGATCGCGCCGTCGGCGGTGATCTCGGCGACCGCGGCCGTGTCGGTGGGATCGGCCGGTTCGGTGGAGGTCCACTCGACCTTGATCTCGTGGTTCTCGAAACGGCCGGCCGCCGAGACCGCCAGCACCGGCCCGGCCTGCGCGCGCGGCGGCAGCGCGTACCACGCCGAGCGCAGCCGGGCCGGTATCTGCACCCCGGAGCGCCAGCTGCCCAGCACCGGGGTGGTGGCCGGGTCGAGGTCGAACGGCAGCTTGGCGCGCGAGCCGTTGATGCCCGGGCGCGCGGTGGTGCCGCCCTCGGTGTCGCTGTGGGTGCTGGCGGTGATGCTGTTGTCCTCGTCGAGGTCGTTGCCGCCGCTGGGCGGTTCCATCACCGGGTCGGCGGAGACGTCGGCCGGGATGCCGTTGGGACGGAACCCGCTGGCCACCCCCGAGCCCAGCGCGGTGGCGGGGTCCACCCCGTCGGCGGGGCTCAACACCCCGGCGTTGGGGTTCTGCTCGACGAGCACGTCGTCGGCCAGCCCGCAGGTCTTGCCGGTCAGCGCCTCCAGGTTGGAGCGGCCCACCGTCCACGCCGGGTACTGGCCGATCATCGCCGCGGTCAGCGACACCACCTCGAAGACCACCAGCGCCCAGGCCGCGATCGCCAACGGCGAGCGGATGATCCGGGTCACCCGCGGGCCGGACCGGTCCGGCGGCGGCTCGTCGTGGCCGACGTAGTGGAACCACGCGGCCAGCAGCACCACCAGCGCGGTCAGCCCGATCAGGAAGGTGGCGAAGGCGAAATGCCAGGCCGGGAACTCATTCGACCAGGGCACCCCGAAGTTGGAGACGTACCACCAGCCGTTGACGCTGGCGAACGCCAACGCGGTGATGAACAGCACCACCGCGGCGAACACGGTGCGGTTGCGGCGCGAACGCAGCACCGCGGCGCTGACGGCCACCGCGGCCAGCGCCCCCAGGGAGCCGGCCAGCCCGGCGAACACCCCGAAGTGGTGGGTCCACTTGGTGGGCGTCGACATCATCGCGATGAACGAGATGATCGTGATCCCGACGATCCGGCGGCTCGGCCCGGCCGCGGTGCCCGGGATCCGGCCCTTGCGCAGCGACATCGCGATCGTGACCGCGAGCGCGAGCAGCAGTGCGAGCACGGCGAACCGCCGCGCGATCGAGCCGTCCGGGCTGGCCATGAACAGCCGTTCGTAGCGGATGTGCTCGTCGAACCAGCTCAGGCTCGGGCCGACCGCCGATTTCAGGGCGCTGGCCTGCAGTTCACCGACGAACGTCTGGTCGCGGAAGATCAGGATCGCCGGGACCGTCGCCGCGGCCAGGACCGGAGCCAGCAGTGCGGGCAACCCGAAACGGGCCGACCGCCGGCGCAGGATCGTCAGCAGCGGGCCGATCGCGACCAGCAGCGCCCCGATCGAGGCCACCCCGGTGGGCCCGGAGAACAGCGTCAACGCCCCGATGATGCAGGCGATCGCCACCGGCAGCAGCCGGCTGGTGGCCACCGCCCGCTCCACCGAACACCAGGTCAGCAGGATCCCCAACGCGATGATCGGCTCCGGGCGCAGCCCGTTGTTCAGCGGCAGCCAGAACACCAAGAACATGCCCGCGGCGGTCCAGGCGGCCGCCCGGCTGGTCTTCACCGCGTGGCCGAGCCGCGGCAGCACCTCGCGGCTGATCACCCACCAGCAGGCCAGCGCCATCAGCAGCGTCGGCAGCCGCATCCAGATGCTGGCGGTCGAGACGTGCGCCCAGGCGGCCAACAGGTCGTAGTACCACCCGAACGGCGCCTCCGGCGTGCCGAACCAGCGGTAGTAGTTGGCCATGTAGCCGGCGTGCTCGGAGACCCGGGCCATGGTGAGGATGTAGCCGTCGTCGGAGGTGTTGGCGCCGACGAAATGCCACCACACCAGCACCGCGGCGACCAGCGCGTCCAGCCCGGACATCGACCACCAGCGCGGCGGCAGGAACCGGCGGTGGCGCACGCCGTCGGTGGCGTCCAGCCGGTGCAGCGCGACCAGGGCGATCACGGTCACCAGCAGCCCGAGGATCATCACCGCCAGCTTCAGCGGGGTGGGGGCGCTGGAGTAGCGGGTGTCGATGGTCGCCGAGAAGTGCAGGTCGTCGGGGGCGGGCCCGGCCAGGTCGGTGAAGACCCCGACGATCTGCGGGCGGAAGTCGTAGCCGCTGCGTTCCCCGCGCAGCCGGGCGCCGGGATCGGTGGCGCCGGGGCCCTCGGTGAGCCCGACGAACTCCCCGGTCACCTTGTCGGCGTGCGCGGTGAACACCAGCTTCTCGCAGGCCGGGCTGAGCACCTCGTCCAGCGGGGCGACCACCACCGGGGTGTTGCGCACCACCACCACCAGGTCGTCGTTGGCGCGTTCGATCAACAACCCCCGGTCGACCGCCTTGGGGGCCTGTTTGGGCACGGTCGACAGCAGCACGGTGCGCCCGGTGTCGGCCCCGGTCAGCCCGGCCGCGGCGCGACAGGGGATGGAGATCTCCACGTCGGTGGCGACGTAGCCGATCAGCGGGGCCTCGACGCTGGCGAACACGTCGTTCTGCGGCCAGGTCAGCTGCGCGGTGGTCTGGGTGACCGGCAGGAACGGCACGGCCAACGACAGCGCGGCGCCGAGCAGTCCGGCGACCACGGCCACCAGCCGGGCGATCCGGGAGTTTTCGCGCAGGTCAGCCACGGGCTTAGATGGTAATTGGCGGTGGTGGTGGGGGTCGCAGCGCCATCACCGCGTCGCACCCCCGACCCGCACGGCCAGCACGAACGGCCCGATGCGGGAGACCTCGAACTGCGGGTCGTCGAAGAGGTCGGCGGACAAGTCGACGGTGTAGCGGCGCACGTTGGGGTGGTTGGGGTAGACGTCTTCGGCCAGCCGCAGGGTGTAGCGCTCCCCGGCCCCGGCGGCGCCGCGGCGCATCACGAACACCGTCGGCGGCGCCCACGGCAACCGGTCGAGCGCGGCGGTGAACGCCGCGGACGTCTTGAGGTCCTCCCAGCTCTCGATCTCGGCGGCGCGGGCGTCGAACTGCGCCAGCGGGTTGGCGTAGTGCGAGGTCAGGCCCTGAAACCCGAAGTAGGGGTACAGCGCCAGGAACCCGTAGTCGGCGGTGAGCACCACGGTCTGATCGCGCGGGACGCCGGTGGCCGCCATGATCGCGTCGTCGAGCCGGGCGTAGTAGCGCTCCGAGCCGGGCGGGCGCCGGTCGCCGCGCTGGCCGTCGCCGTCGGTGTCGGTGTAAGCGACGGTCAGGTCGGGGCGCAGCACGTTGGGGATGTCCTGGCTGAACGAGACCGCCCCGGCGCAACCGATCACGGTGGCCACGGCCACCAGGGCGTCGCGCCGGCCGTACCGGCGCCCCCAGGCCGCCGCCCGCTGGGTGACCTCGATGAACGCGAACACCCCGGCGGTGGTCAGCAGCACGGTCAAGGTGGACTGCAGCCGGAACGACAGCAGCGTGGTGCGCGCCAGCGTGGTCAGCATCGACAGCAGCGACCACAGATACACGCTGGCCACCCCGACGCCCAGGGCGGCGGCGCGCACCGACGTGCGGGCCTTGACCACCAGCCACAGCGTGCCCAGCAGGCACAGCGCACCCAGCAGGGTGAACTGCAGCATCGGGAAGGTCAGCTCGGCGCCGTCGGCGGGCAGGTAGTGCTGGGCGCTGCCGGTGTTCGAGATCGGGTCGCGGGCGGCGCGCAGCAGAAACGGCAGCCAGGTGGTGGCGGCCAGTGCCAGCGCGATCACGCCGATCACGCCCAGCCGCGCCAGCGGATCGGCCGCCGCGCGCAGGCCGTGGCCGCGGGCGCGCGCCACCGCCAGCCCGAGCGCCATCAGCGTCACGGTGAACGCGCTGTAGGCCACCAGCAGGGTGTAGAAGGTGGCGGCGAACCCCAAAAACACCCCGGTGGCGATCACCGCGGCCCAGCCGGCGTGCCCGCGGGTCCCGGCGCGCAGCCCCGACCAGGCCAGCACCAGTACCGGCGGGATCAGCACCGTGATCATCGCCGCGTACGGCTCCGGGGAGCTGTAGGCCAGCGTCACCGCGGCGGTCGCCGCGGTGACCGCCAGCGCGAACTCGAAGCGGATCAGCCGCTGCCACAGCACCCAGGCGACCGCCACCGCGATCGTGATCGACACGATCGCCCACGGTTTGAACATCGCCCAGCCGGGGGTGTCGGTCAGCGCCGCGGCGCGCCCGCCCAGCCAGAACCAGCCCGGCGGGTAGAACGGCGGCAGGCCCAGGTAGGTCATGTCGCGCAGCGCGGCGCTGTCGGTCAGCCGGGTCAGGTATTCGGTGCGGAACTGCTGGTCCACCGAGATGCCGAACAGGTACAGCTTGGTCGCGCCCAGCGGCATCCCCAGCGTCACCACCGAGAACGCCGAGATGAACACCGGTGCCGCCAGCCGCGCGGGCCACCGGTGTCCGCGGCGGTACACCCACCCGGTGGCCAGCAGCCCGGCGAGGCAGCCGACCTGACCGACGGTGGTCAGCGCGTGCAGCTGATTCGACGACGGGTAGGCCGGCCACTGCACCCGCGAGATCGCGATCAGGGCGACCACCGCCACCGCGGCGGCGACACCGGCGGCGAGCACCATCTCCCCGACGGTGCGGCCGGAGCTGGTCAGGGCGGCACGCATGCGCTAGATGGGCAGCCGGCGGAAGAGCGCCCGCGGGATGTGGCGCAGCACCATCATCACGTAGCGGAACGCCCCGGGCGCCCACACCAGTTGTTTGCCCTTCGCCGCGGCGGTGACCGCCAGCTCGGCGACGTCCTCTTTGTCGACGGTCAGCGGCGCCTCGTCGACGTGCGCGGAGAACCGAGTGCGCACCTGGCCGGGCCGGATCACCAGCACCCGCACCCCGTCCTCGCGCAGGGCTTCGCCCAGGCCGAGGTAGAAGCCGTCGAGGCCGGCCTTGGTCGAGCCGTAGACGAAGTTGGCCCGCCGCACGCGTTCGCCGGCCACCGAGCTCATCGCGATGATCTGCCCGAAGCCCTGAGCGCCCATCTTCTCGGCGAGCAGCACGCCGACCGACACCGCGGCGGTGTAGTTGATCTCGGCGACCCGCACCGCCTTGCGCTGATCGTGCCAGAGCTCCTCGGCGTCGGCGTCCATCCCGAACGCCACGATCGCCACGTCCACGTCACCGTCGGCGAAGGCGGTGTCGATCATCTGCGGGTGGTCGTCGGTGTCGAGGGCGTCGAAGTCGATCAGCTGCACCGATTTCGCTCCGGCGCTTCGCATCTGGGCCACCGCATCGTCGCGGCCCGGATCATCGGGCAGACACGCCAGGAGCACCCGGGCGGGGGCGTCGCGCAGATAGCGTGCGCAGATCGCCAATCCGATCTCGGAGGTCCCGCCGAGTAGCAGGATCGTCTGGGGGTTCCCCACGGCGTCGAACACCATTTACAGCAGCTCCAAACGTCGGGCCATGTCCGAGGCGAACACTCCATCGGGATCGACCTTGCGGCGCACCGCAATCCACTCATCGATCCGCGGATACATGGCATGGAAGGTCTCCGCGGTGGTGCGGGAATCCTTGGCGGTGTACAGCCGCCCGCCGAACTCCAGCACCCGCCGGTCGAGGCCGGCGAGGAAAGCGCCGAGGCCGGACTTGATCGGGAAGTCCACGCAGATGTTCCAGCCCGCCATCGGAAAGCTCAGCGGCGCTTGGTTGCCGGGTCCGAACAGTTTGAACACGTTGAGAAACGAGTAGTGGCCGCTGCCCTGGATGTCGTGGATGATCGCCTTGAACTCCTCGACGGCGTCGGTGGGCACCACGAACTGGTACTGGGCGAAGCCGGCCGGCCCGTAGGCGCGGTTCCACTCCCCGAACATGTCGAGCGGGTGGTAGAACTGCGTCAAGTTCTGGACCTTGCCGCGGTAGGTGCCCGACTTGCGGTACCACAGTTCCCCGATCGGTCCGAAGGTCAGTTTGTTGGCCAGACCATTGGGAAAGACGTCGGGAAGGGTGAGCAGTTGCGGCGCATCGAATTTCAGCGGGTTCTTCTGCAGCTTCGCCGGAAGCTGATCCACGGTCGCCAGCGAGCCGCGCGAGAGTGCCGCCCGGCCGACCTTCGGGGGCGCGCTGATCGCGTCGAACCACGCTGAGGAGTAGGTGTAGTCGGCCTCGCTGCCGTCGCTGTGCAGCGCGATGGTCTCCTCCAGGGTGGCGGTGACGTCGCCGTCGGCGATGAAGTACGCCGTCTCGGTGGGGGTCATCGCGATCACCGCACGCAGGATGATCCCGGTCAGGCCGTTGCCGCCGACGGTCGCCCAGAACAACTCCGAGCCCTCGCCGTCGGGAGTGAGGGTGCGCACCGACCCGTCGGCGGTGAGCAGGTCCAGCGAGGCGACGTGGTCGCCGAAGCTGCCCGCACTGTGGTGGTTCTTGCCGTGGATGTCGCAGCCGATCGCCCCGCCGACGGTGACCTGCCGGGTCCCGGGCAGCACCGGCACCCACAACCCGAACGGCAACGCCGCGCGCATCAGCTGATCGAGGCTGACCCCGCCGTCGACGTCGGCGAGACCGGTGTCGGCGTCGATCGCGTGGATGCGGTCCAGCGCGCTCATGTCGATGACCAGCCCACCGCCGTTCTGGGCGTTGTCGCCGTAGGAGCGGCCCAGCCCGCGCGCGATGACCCCGCGGGTGCCCTTGCGGCCGCCGTCGTCGGCGACCCGGGTCACCGCACGTGCGATGACCTCCGGATCGGGGGTGCGCAGCACCTGGGCGACCGAGGGCGCGGTACGGCCCCAGCCGCTCAGCGACCTGCTGGTGGTGGCGAACATCGTGAAGAAGGGTACCGCCTGGGTGACGGCGTGCCCGCCCGCCGCGCGGAACGCCCGGCCCGCGCCGCGTCGGGCTGCTAAATTCGGTCCGATGTCCGTCGGTGGTGGCCGTCAGGCTCGTCTCGCCCTGGTCGCGGTCGTTGTCGCCGTGGCGGGATCGATGGCGTGCGGGTCGCGCCCGAGTGCCGCCGGCGCGGACCCCGGCGTCGGAATCGACACGGTGATCGTCGATCTCGCCCAGGTCGGCGAGATCGTCGCCGACCCGTCGTTGCACTTCACCGAGCGGGAGCACCGCGACACCCCGGCCGACATCGATCCGGGCGCTCCGGGCGCGTGCTGGTCGGTCTCCAACGAGCGCGCCGTCTTCGGCGACCAGACGACGGTGTTCCGGGCGGTGCAGTACGGCGCCGAACTGAGCGCCGGTCCGCACGGCAAGGGGTTCCCCACCGTCACCCAGGCCGTCGGCGGCTACCGCGACGCCGGGGCGGCACGCGGCACCTTCGACCGGTTGCTGCGCGCGCTGCAGGAGTGCGCGCAGGCCCAGGCGCCGTCCTACGACTTCACCCTCGGCCAGGACGATCCCACCACCGCGGTGTTGACCTTCGCCGACCCCGCGCGGGCGACGGTGTTCTACCGGGTGCGCGACACCGACCTGATCCGGGTGTCGGCGCTGGCGCTGGAGCAGTCCGACCGGATCGCGCACCAGGTCGCCGAGGTGATCACCGGGCGACTCGGCTGACCGGTCAGCGGATCCGGAAGATCACCGCGCGCTGCACGATGAAGTTGATGACGGTGGCGGTGCCCTGGGCGATGACGAACGCGATCGGCACCCGCCACGGGTGGTCGGCGAGTTGGCGGTAGAACAGGTAGTTGATCCCGACCTGCACCGTGTAGGTCAGCGCGTAGAGCAGGCAGACCGCCAGGAACCGGCCGGTGCTGGGCGGGGCCTGAAACGTCCACCTGCGGTTGAGCAGATACGCGGTGGTGGTGCCGGCCACGAAGCTCACCGACTTGGCGATGTTGACGTGCAGGCCGGCCGCTAAAAGTGCCAGATACAAACCGAAGTCGACGATCGCGGAGAGCCCGCCGGTGACGACGAAACGCCACACCTGGGTCGCCAGACTCGGCTGCGTGCGGGTCGTCGTGACGATGGCGGGGCTCTCGGACATCGCCGGTACTTTACGCCCGGACACCCGAGCGTGACCGTCGCGTAGCCGGTGCGTGTTGCAAAATACGCGTTTGACCTGCGAGGAAAGCCATGACATGATGGGTCCTGCAAGCACCTCGCTAGGTGAGGCTTCTGCAAGGACACAGGCCACTGACCTTGAACGTCGAGAGACGCCCCGGGTCAGGACAGTGCTTCCCGGCTTAAGGGTTGCGCCCAAGTGGCTTCCGGGTATACCGGATACGCCGTGCAGTGCCGAAACTTCGACGAGAGGGGTGCCCGTCTCCCCGTCGGTGCCTGCACGTTCCGTAGCGACGCCCGCGTGTGTCACGGCCGAGAGGAGGTGAGGGCGTGAAGAGTTCTTGTGAGAGTCCGCATCCGTATTCGGTATCCGTTCTGCCCTTGTCCGGCCGCGGCCTCATCGCCGCCGCCTGATCCGTCGGATCCGGTGTCTGGCCGGCCTGGTTTTCGTCAGGAGAAGATCATGGCTTCGATTCGTACCCGCTGCGGTGCCCGGCTCCACGCGAGCCGACGTGCCGTCAGCCAGCTGTGGGCTCGGCGCACCATGAACCCACAGCAGCGCGCGAACGTGTATGCGCTGTCGACCGCCCCGGCGGTGATCACCGCCTCGCTCGGCGGTGGCGACTCGCGCCGCGCGTGGTGACCGCGCGTCCCACCGCGAAGTCAGGGCCGTGAATCCGATCGGATTCACGGCCCTGACTTCTCTGTGCGGGCGTTTCTGTGCGGACTTCTCTGTGCGGGCGGGCCGCCGGGGCGGCGCCAGCGCGTGTCGTCATCGCGCGCAGGGTTATCCACAGTGCCGCATTCATCCCCAGCCCGGCGTCCACCCCTCGTTGTCGCCTCGTTGTCGCTGATTATCTTGTCGGACGGCGTTTTTAGTGTGAAGGCATGGAATCAGAACCGCGGGCGCTCAGCGAGCAGGAGGCGCGCGAACGCATCGACACCGCCCTGTCGGCGATCGATGCCGCCCAGCAGGTTCTGCGTGAAACCTGCTCGGAGCTGACCGATCCGGACTTCCACATCGCGTTCGCCGAGCGGTTGGAGAACCAGGAGCGGATCAACCGCGGCCTGATGTACCGGGTCTTCGGCGAACTCTGCGACCCGCCCGACAGCAACCGCGTGGCCACGAAGGTGCGGGACGCGCTATGGTCGCGGCTGCACATCCCCCCCGCCGAGATCAAACGGCGCTGCCGGCTGGCCCACCGGATCCGGCCCCGCCGCTCCCTGAGCGGGGCACCGATCGCCCCGGAGTTCCCGGAGCTGGCCGCCGCGGTGGAAACCGGTGCCGTCGGCGAGGATCACATCCGCGTGGTCTGCGACGCCCTGGACCTGCTACCCGAAGCGGTGCCGGCCGACGAGATCGTCGAAGCCGAACGCACCCTGGTCGAGCACGCCGGCAAACTCGACTCCGCGCTGGTCAAAAAACTCGGGCAGCGCATCGCCGACTACCTCAACCCCGACGGCGAGTTCAGCGACGAGGATCGGCAACGTCGCCGCACCCTCCGGCTGGGTCCGCAAGGATCCGACGGCATGTCGAAGCTGAGCGGGCTGCTGGACCCGGAGACCCGCTCCTACCTGGAGGCTCTCACCGCGGCGGTGCGCCCGGGCCGCCACCAACCCGAGGATCCGACCGCCGACCCCGAGGCCCGCGACACCCGCACCCCCGGCCAGCGCCGCCACGACGGGCTCAAACTCGGGCTCTCGGCCGCGCTGGCCTCGGGCACGCTCGGCCAGCACCGCGGCTCCCCGGTGACCGTGGTCGTCACCACCACGTTGGCCGAACTCGACGCCGCCGCGCACGCGGTGGCCGAGCCGGGACTGCCGATGCCGGGTCCGGCCCGCACCGGCGGCGGATCCCGGCTGCCGATGCGGGATCTGATCACCATGGCCTCCGGCGCCGTTCACTACCTGGCGGTCTTCGATGACCACCTGAAACGTCCCCTGTACCTGGGGCGGCAGAAACGGGTCGCCAGCAGCGACCAGCGGCTGATCTGCCACGCGCGTGACCGCGGCTGCACCCGACCCAACTGCACCGAACCGGGCTATCACTGCGAGGTCCACCACGCCCCGGACTGGGCGGCCGGCGGCCGCACCGACGCCGATCAGCTCTTCTTCGCCTGCCCCGCCGACCACCGCAGCGTCACCCGCGGTGAGCAGCGCACCGTGGCGACCGGATCTGGACGTCTCGGTTGGACCGACGGCACCGGACCGCCGCAGGTCAACCGCGCCCACCACCCCGACGAACTGCTGCGCGGGGACCCCGATCCGCCCGCGGCGCGCTGAGGGCTACACCCAGGTTGAGGGCTACACCCAGTAGGCCACCCGAGCCCGATACTGACGCAGTGCGAACGCCGCCACCGTCCAGCCCAGTGCGGTGAGCACCAGCGCGATCGCCCAGTGCCGCAGCGGTTGGTCGGCGCCGAGTAGCGGGGCGCGCACCAACTCCATGTAGTGGAAGAGCGGATTGAACTCGATGACGCTTATCCAGCGGCTCGCCCCCTGGGCGCGCAGGGTGTCGTAGTTCCAGATGATCGGGGTCATCAAGAACAGCAGCTGCACGATCGAGAACAGCAGGGGCGCGATGTCGCGGTAGCGGGTGGACAAGATCCCGAAGCACAGCGACACCCACACGCAGTTGAGCGCGATCAGCGCCAACGCGGGGATCACCGAAAGATCCGCCCACGACCAGGGTTTGGGGAACAGCATCGCGATCGGGATGTAGATGACGATGTTGTGGGCGAACAGGATCATCTGCCGCCACACCAGCCGGTAGACGTGCACCGACAGCGGGGTCGGCAGCTGTTTGATCAGGCCCTCGTTGGCGACGAACACATCGGCGCTCTCCAGGATCGCCGCGTTGAGCAGATTCCAGACGATCAGGCCGAGCGTCACATACGGCAGGTGCACCGCCAGCTCGAGATGGAACAGCTTCGAGTACAGCCCGCCCATCGCCACCGCCGTGGTGGCCGTGCCGATCGTGATCCAGAACGGGCCGAGTATCGACCGGCGGTAGCGCTGCTTGATGTCCTGCCACCCCAGGTGCAGCCAGAGCTCGTGGCGGTGGAACCCTTCCACCAGGTCGCGCCAGGCGCGGGCGAAGGTCTTGGATTCCGATGCGCTGTCGGTGAACGTCATGGCTGCTCCGGGGGTCGGACGAACTGTTCACGACGGCCCAGCCGGCGCAGCCGGATCCACTCGCGCAGACCGGCGACGTCGCGGCGGGACACCAGAAAGAACCAGGCGAAGCGCACCCACTCCTGAGCCCACAGGCGCCGCAGGCCCGGCTGGGACAGCAGGTAGCCGCGGTTGCGGTAGGTGTAGAACCGTTTGATCGGGTTGTCGGGGTACTGGGTGTGCATGCGGCCGGCCAGGATCGGCTTGAACTCGTCGGTGCCGCACGGGTGCAGATACGCCGCCGTCAGGCAGGTCCCGAACCGCAGGCCCGAGCGCACGAGCCGGCGATGCAGCTCCACCTCGTCGCCGCGCACGAACAGCCGCAGATCCGGCACCCCCACCGCCTGACAGGTCGCCGCGGCGAACAGCGCCCCGTTGAACAACGACGCGATCCCCGGCAGCAGGTCGGTGTGGCCGTCGGTGGCCAGCTCCCCGACCCGACGGCGCCACACCAGGCCGCGCCGCAGCGGAAACGCCAACCGGTCCGGGTCGTCGCTGTTGCAGACCATCGGGGAGACCTCGGCGAGCCCGTGCCGGTGGGCGCAGTCCAGCAGGGTGCCCAGCACCGTGTTGTCGGCGGGGCGGCCGTCGTCGTCGGCGAGCCAGATCCAGTCCGCGCCGGCGGCCAGCGCGTGCAGCATGCCCAACGCGAACCCGCCGGCCCCACCGAGGTTGCGACGCGACCCCAGATAGGTGCTCGCGACCGGCTGGGCCGCCACCAGCTGCTCCACCCGGGTGTCGGCGTCGTTGTCGACGACGATCAGGTGATCCGGGCCGCGGGTCTGGGTGCACACCGACGTCAGCGACCGCGCCAACTGCTCGACGCGGCGGTGGGTGACCACCACCGCGTACACCGTCTCAGTCATCGACGGCGGTTCGCTTCGCCGACGTCGATCGGGTGGAGGCGGACTTCCCGGTGGTCTCCTCGAGCACCTCGCGGACAGTGCGGGCCGCCTCCTCGCCCTCGTAGGCGCGCACCACCTCTTCGATGCCGCCGGTCATCCGGATGCTGCCGTGGTCGATCCACATCGCGGTCTTGCACAAACGTGCCAGAAACTCGTTGGAGTGGCTGGCGAACACCAGGATCCCGGAGCGCTCGACCAGTTTCTGCAGCCGGGTCTGCGCCTTCTTCAAAAACTCGGCGTCGACGGCGCCGATCCCCTCGTCGAGCAGCAGGATCTCCGGGTCGATGCTGGTGACCACTCCCATCGCCAGCCGCACCCGCATCCCGGTGGAGTAGGTGCGCATCGGCATCGACAGGTAGTCGCCCAGCTCGGTGAACTCGGCGATCTCGTCGACCTTGGCGGCCATCTGCTTGCGGGTCTGACCCAAAAACAGCCCGCGGATGATGATGTTCTCGTAGCCGGAGATCTCCGGGTCCATCCCGACGCCGAGGTCGAACACCGGCGCCACCCGCCCGACCACCGTCGCCCGCCCCCGGGTGGGCTCATAGATTCCCGACAGCAGCCGCAGCAGGGTGGACTTGCCGGCGCCGTTGTGGCCGACCAGGCCCACCCGGTCACCCATCTGCAGCGACATCGTGATGTCGCGCAACGCCTCGATGACCACCACGTTGGACGCGTTGCGTCCGATCGCGCCGCCCGCCTTGCCGAGAAACGCCTTCTTCAACGACCGCGATTTGGCGTCGAAGATCGGGAACTCCACCCACGCGTCGCGGGTTTCGATCCGGGGTTCGTTCACAGGTACTGCCCGGTGCCGGTATGCCCGGGCATGCCCGGCTGCCCGGGGTGGACGCCCGGCGGCAGCGCACCCTGCCGCATCTTCTCCAGCTGGGCGCGTGCGGCCATCTGCTGGGCGAACAGCGCGGTCTGAATGCCGTGGAACAGCCCCTCCAGCCAGCCGACCAGCTGGGCCTGCGCGATCCGCAGCTCGGCGTCCGACGGCGTGGCGTTCTCGTCGAACGGCAGCGTGAGCCGATCGAGCTCCTCCCGCAGCTCCGGAGCCAGGCCCTCCTCGAGTTCGGCGATGCTGGTGGCGTGGATCTCGCGCAGCCGGGTGCGGCTGGCCTCGTCCAGAGGGGCCGCCCGCACCTCGTCGAGCAGCTGTTTGATCATGGTGCCGATCCGCATCACCTTGGCGGGCTGCTCCACCAGGTCGGTCAGCGACCGCTCGTCGGAGTCGGTCGCCGCCGCCGCCGACAGCTGCGGGTCGGCCTCGTCGATGATCTCGATGTCGTCGTCGCCGGTACTCACCGTGTGTGCGCCTCCCAGGTGTTGTTGGCCTCTCGCTGTCCGCGTACCCGACCGGGGTGCCGCTATGCGCCTGGTCACTGACCCTAGTCCGTCGGTCCGTCGACCCCGCTGAGTATCCGGGCGGCGGCGGTGGCCACCAGATCCGGGCACGGTGGCCGCCTGCATTAGTATTACGGGCACTGCGTCCGGGTGCGGGCGAGCGGGCAGGGGCACCGTCGCGGTTTTGCCGACTGCCAGAAATGCTTAAGGTGGCTCTCATGGCTTACGACGTCGCCCGGGTGCGTGGTTTACACCCGTCCTTCGGCGACGGCTGGGTCTATTTCGATGCTCCGGTCGGCATGGCGATCCCCGACTCGGTGGCCACCACCGTGTCCACCGCGTTCCGGGGGTCGGCGGCCACCGCGATCGGCCCGCACCCCTCGGCGCGGCGCAGCGCCGCGGTGCTGGAGGCCGCCCGCCAGGCGGTGGCCGACCTCGTCGGCGCCGACCCGCGCGGGGTGGTGTTGGGCGCCGACCGTGCGGTGCTGCTCGCCGCGCTGGCCGACGCGTCGTCGTCGCGCTCCGGGCTGGGCTACGAGGTGGTCGTCACCCGCCTGGACGAGGACGCCAACATCGCGCCGTGGCGGCGCGCCGCCAACCGCTACGGCGCCAACCTGCGCTGGGCCGAGGTCGACATCGAGACCGGCGAGCTGCCCGGCTACCAGTGGGACGACCTGCTCACACACGCCACCCGGCTGGTCGCGGTCACCTCCGCCTCGGCGGTGCTGGGCACCGTCACCGACCTGCGTTCGGTCACCAAAAAAGCGCACGACGTCGGGGCGCTGGTGGTGGTCGACCACGCCGCGGGCGCGCCGTATCGGCTGATCGACATCGCCGACGTCGACGCCGACGTGGTGGCGGTCAACGCCACCGCCTGGGGCGGCCCGCCGATCGGCGCACTGGCCTTCCGCGACCCGGGCGTGATCGACACGTTCACCCCGGTCTCGGCGGACCCGACCGCGGTCGGCGCGGCCCGCCTGGAGGTGGGCGCACACCAGTTCGGGCTGCTCGCCGGGGTGGTCACCAGCATCGAATACCTCGCCGCCCTCGACGAGACGGCGCGCGGGGACCGCCGGCAGCGGCTGGCCACGTCGATGCGGGCGGCCGGGGCCTACCTCGATCACCTGCTGGACTATCTGCTGGTCTCGCTGCGGTCGCTGCCGCGGGTGCTGGTGATCGGCGCCCCGGAGGAGCGGATCCCGGTGGTCAGCTTCGTGGTGCAGGAGGTGCCCGCCGAGCGGGTCATCCAGCGGCTCGCCGACAACGGTGTCCTGGCGGTGTCCAACCCGACGTCGCGGGTGATGGAGGCGATCGGCGTCAACGACATCGGCGGGGCGGTCACGATCGGGCTGGGCCACTACTCGACGACCGCCGAGGTCGACCAGCTGGTGCGCGCACTGGCCTCGCTCGGCTGACGAACCCCGCCGCACCGGCCCCGAACCCCGCCGCACCGGCCCCGAGCGGTCAGGGCACGGTCAGCACGACCTTGCCGGCGACCTGGCCGGAGGTGAGCAGCCGATGCGCCTCGCCGGCCCGCTCGACCGAAAGCTGCGCCCCGATCACCGGGCGCACCCGCTGCTCGGCGACCAGCGGCCAGACCCCCGCGGTGACCGCCGCGACGATGGCGGCCTTGCCGTGCGGGCCGTCGAGCGGACGGCCGCGCAGCGCGGTGCCGATGATGCGGGCGCGTTTGCCGATCAGCTTGCCCAGGTTCAGCTGACCCTTCGCCCCGCGCTGCATGCCGATGACCACCAGCTGGCCGTCGGGGGCCAGCGCGGTGAGGTTGCGGTCCAGGTAGTCCGCGCCGATGATGTCGAGGATCAGATCGGCGCCGCCCACCTCGGCCAGGCGCGCCACGAAGTCGTCGTAGCGGTAGTTGATCAGGATCTGCGCCCCCAGGTCGGCGCAGAGCTCCAGTTTCTCCGCCGACCCGGCGGTCACCGCCACCCGCGCCCCCAGCGCCCGCGCCACCTGGATGGCGTGGCTGCCGACCCCGCTGGCCCCGCCGTGGATCAGAAGCGTCTGCTCGGCGCGCAGCCCGGCGGTCATCACCAGGTTCGACCAGACCGTGCAGGCCACCTCCGGCAGGCCGGCGGCGGCGACCAGGTCGACGCCCGCGGGAACCGGCAGCAGCTGCCCGGCGGGCACGGCGACGTACTGCGCGTAGCCGCCGCCGGCCAGCAGCGCGCAGACCGGCTGGTCCACCGACCAGCCGCTGACCCGCTCGCCGACCGCGGCGATGGTCCCGGCGACCTCCATGCCGAGGATCTCACTGGCTCCCGGCGGGGGCGGGTAGCGCCCGGCGGCCTGCAGCAGATCCGCGCGGTTGACCCCGGCGGCCGCGACCCGGATCAGCACCTCGTCCGGGCCGGCGACCGGATCGGGAGTCTCCTGCCAGCGCAACTGGTCGGGGCTCTCGACGGTGATCGCATGCATGGGCTCGACGCTACCGATGTCGGCCACCGTTAGGCTGGTCGGCGGTGGCGTGGCAGAGCGGCCTAATGCACTCGCCTTGAAAGCGAGAGGTGGGTAAAACCATCCGGGGGTTCAAATCCCTCCGCCACCGCTGTTGTCGATCCGCCGATCAGCGCTCGTCAATCATCGTGTAGGTACCGGTGGAACAGCCGATCGAACGCCGCCTCGCTGACGATGGGGATGCCGTAAGAACGCGCTTTGGTCGCCTTCCTGCTCAGGGAATCGGGGTCCGCGGCCACCACCAGCCGGGTGGATTTGGTGACCCCGCCGGAGGTGAGTCCGGCGGCGACGACGGTGGCGATCCACTCACCGCGGTCGCGGTCGGTCTCCCCGGTGAACACCACCCGGTCCCCGGGGCGTAGCGCGAACTCCGAGGACCTCGGAACCGACTCGGTGTGGCCGGCAGCCCATGCCAGGGCTTCGTCAACCTGCTCGGGCGGCATGCCGAGAGATTCAGCCATGGCGTTCAAATCCCGCCGTTCGGTTTCGGTGACCACCCCGTCGTCGAGGGCTTCAACGGCAACAGACCGCAGATAATCCAGGTGCAGCCGGCGCACGGTAGCCGAACTGAGCCTGGCGGCCTCGGCCGTGTCAACCAGTTGCCGTCCCTCGGTGCGGGAGATCGAACGGTCCAGCAGCGCACTTTCCAGCATGAGAAGGTAGGCGGCCTCGTCTTCGGGGTTGCCGGGTACCCAGGCTGCCTGTAGCACGGTGGGCAGCCATTCATCGGCCACCGAGCTGACCTGGCCGCGCAGCACCGGAGCCCCATGCGAGGGGCATCCGTTGGGTGCCGGCCACCGGTAGGCTGCGGAACGCTGCACGTCGGACAGCCATTCCGCGGCCCCGCTGCAGGCGGTCAGCAGGTGGGGGAGCAGCTGGGCGGTGGCTCGGGCGTCACAGATCGCGGAATGCGCATCGTCTAAGGGGATTCCGAGGGCCTCACAACAGTGTTCAAGCTTGGCGGTGCCGATCATTCGGCCTGCCCACTTCATCGAGCACAGCGCGGCCGGACGATCAAAGATGGCGTAGTCGGCGCGAAGCAGTTCGTAGTACAGGAACCGCATGTCGAACGGCGCGTTGTGGGCGACAACGACCCGTCCGGTCAGCCTGTCGAGCACGTGGCCGCTGATGTCGGCGAAGTCAGGGGCGTCTAGCAAGTCCCCGGCGGTGATCCTGTGGATGCGCCCGGCGCTGACGTCGCGGTTGGGGTTGACCAGGGTGGTCCACTCGTCCTCGATGCGGCCGTTTCCGTCGGTGAGTACGATGCCGACCTCGACGACTCGATCGGAGCGTTCGGGAACGAAACCGGTCGTCTCGAAGTCGATCACAGCAAACGACATCGCCAACTCCCCTCAAACGGGCGCCGTCCCAATGACCGTAGCGGCGCTAGGTTCGGCGCAATAGTCGGCCCCGCCCCCTCGGCGATCGGCGGTGGGCCCCCAGCCGCGGGCGGTGGGGACGTGGCGGGCCGAGTCGACGAGCCCGGCGTTGACCGGTGCTCGCCCGTCAGGTCCAGTCCCAGACCGACATGTCGTCGGGCGGGTAGTCCATGCAGACCTCGGTGGTGTGGGCGGCCACGCCCTTGTTGTTGAAGAACAGTTTCGCCCAGTTGGGCCAGTTCCAGGACAGGCCCTCGTAGAAGGCGTCGGTGGCCACGTCGTGGGAGTACTGGCGCCGACCGGGGTAATCCATGGCGAAGAACCAGCGGATGCGCTGTTGTGCCCGCTGCTGCACGTCGGGGGTCTTGTTGTTGTAGTCGATCATGTAGCGCTCGAAATACACCGGATCGACATCGCGCGCGGCGGCCATGATCTGCTCAGCGGTGCACGGTGTCTTCAGAATCCGACTCGGGATCGGATACTCGTCGGTGGCATCGGCCGAGGCCGCCGGTGCCGCACCCAGCCCCACCGTCAGGGCCACCGCCACACCACACCGGATTGCGCCGTCAAACATGGTTGTCTCTCAGTCTTTCTCGGAGGCGCGTGCGGCGCTTTCCAGCACCACTCGTTGGTCCGGGCAGTAGTGGTTGACGGCCCCGCCGAGGAATTGCCAGGCCTGTTCGGTTGTGGATCCGTTCGGCAATTGGTCGGAGACGAACGTCGCCGAATCCTGCGCGCCGGCGTCGAGGCCGCTCCGCAGCCGCTTGCACGTCAGTTTGGCGT
>Ga0209487_1000901_pt1 | contig 26034 bp, 20 predicted proteins | sample Poulit2012_FD_187524 | JGI IMG/M metagenome (GOLD analysis project Ga0209487, IMG submission 187524) | Agricultural soil microbial communities from Georgia to study Nitrogen management - Poultry litter 2012 (SPAdes) (version 2) | ecosystem: Environmental > Terrestrial > Soil > Agricultural land...
CCCGCTGAAGAGTCGATCTCTGTCTGTGTGGTCGATCCAAATACGACAGAACTCACGATGGTGAGCGCGGTCTACGTACCGGCTAGTCGGGATACAATGATCACAGTCAATGGGCAGAGACGTCAGTTCAGCGATGTCCACTCCACACGCGAGCCCCTCTATGTGGCCAATGCGAGCTGGTTCCGTGCTGGCCAGCCGGTCACCCTCAGCGTCGGCAGCTTCCGGACCGAGTGGGTCACCTATGGTGGTCCGCGCGTGATCGAGCCCGCCGACCTTGCCCTCCTTGGCACCCTCAATGGGACGCCGATCTATGCGGCAAGTGAGGATGTGAGGGAGATGCGTGCAACGCTCGACGATCTACACCGGGCACAGAACCGGCGCGACCTGGCAGATATTGCCAGAGAGTCGGAGAAGCTCAGGGAGGAGATCGCCGAGCTGGATGTGGTCTACATTCCACTCGAGCCTGGCTGCGTCTTCCAGCCGATGAGACGTGCCGAAGAGGTGAGGAAGGTTCGGGGCTAAGGAGGCCGAACCCAACCTGACCAACCAATGAGAGAGGGGCCCGGCGGGTGAGTCGGGCCCCAATCTCTTTTTTTTGGGGACAGGAGGACAGGATTACAGGGGGAGGGATAGACAGGAGGACAGGGTTACAGGGGGGCTGTTGGTTTGGGTAGCGATGGGTGATAGGGTGTTTCTGGCGTGCGGTCTATCTGTAGAGGCCTCCTGGTCCTGAGCCCGAACAGCTGATCATCAGCGGCTGGTGCCTCTTCACTCCTTGCTAAGGGTTGATCCCGGAACACCTCTTTACCTGAGGGGTAAGCGCAATTGTCCCGTCGTGGAGTTGTCTGGATCATCATCCAAACCGAGTACTCGCGCTCCACGCATATCCCTGGGTTTGACAACCAGATCGGACCTGTGTTAGACTAAATGCACTATGATCGGAGTCGTAGGAAGGGGCATGGGCTACGATTTGTTGTGCACTTTTTTTGTAACCAGCTCCTTCGGATAGGAAGCAGCGAGTGACGTGTATCCACGCATCTCGCTGCTTTTTGTGTTTTCCAACCCGACCCGTGAGAATCGTTTGATATGTTCCTGAATTCCCGCGCGCTGGAATCATTTGATCAGTACCTCTTCGACGTCGAGAAGTACCCTCTGATCGAAGATCCTGAAGAAGAGCGTGAGTTGGCGCGCCGTGCTCGCGATGGAGACAAAGAGGCGGCTGAAAGGCTGGTCACTGCGAATCTTCGTTTCGTCATCTCCTATGTAAAGAAGTACCAAGGACGCGGGCTCGGGCTAGCTGAGCTCGTCTGTATTGGTAATGAGGGGCTCCTCAAGGCTGTCAAGAAGTTCGATCCCGAGAAGGGGGTCAAATTCATCTCTTACGCGGTCTGGTGGATTCGTCAGACTGTCCTCCAAGCACTGGCCGAACAGACCAGGTCAGTACGTATTCCACTGAACCAGAACTCGAATCTGGTGAGGCTATCGCGGACCGATACCGCTCTGACGCAGCTCCTTGGCCGGTCTCCCACTGATCAAGAGATCGCCGATGAGATGGATGAGCCGGTCGAGACGGTGCGCGCTCTACGGAGGGTCGCGGCCTCTGAGCTCTCCCTCGATGCGCCGATCGACCGTGGTGACCGTGATAGCGCCTCCTTCGGTGAGCGTTTTGCCGGTGCGGAGGCGGAGGATATCGAGGAACAGGTCGAGTCACAGGCTCGGCGGGAGTTCCTCGACCGTATGTTCGAGAAGTACCTCACCGAGAGGGAGAGGAAGATCCTCTACCTCTACTATGGTCTCGATGATGGGGAAGAGCGCACCCTCGAGGAGATCGGCTCCCTCTTAGGGGTAACGAGGGAGAGGATCCGACAGATCCGGAACCGTGCCTTCGAGAAGCTACGGGAGAGCCCTGATGGTGAGGCGCTCCAGACCTTCTGGAGTTCGTACTGATAGAGTTTTCTTACACTAGAGAGCCACCACCATGGCTCAATGAGAGCCCGCACTGAGCGGGCTCTCTTGTATTGTCGATCCTGCGAGCTGGAACCCGGTCTTCCCCCGGTAGTATCAGCAGACCGATGATAGCTATGCTCCGAATCCGCTCCGCCCTATTCCTGATCATCCTCGTGGCGATCGCCGTGCGGCCGACGCCGTCGTCCTCAGAACCCTCTCCCCGATCAGGTATTCTGCCCAGCCTAGTACGAGATACCACTGGGGGCTGGAACTCGCCCGAGGCCCGCGCTCTGATCGAGAGGGCACGTATGCGGAGGGCTGAGCCGAGGATCGGTGCGGGACTCTATGACTACCGCGCTCGGGCCGAGGGGCATATCTACTTCTTCCTCGACCAGAACTCCTCGAGTGAGGAGACCCTCGTCCGCGCTGACCAGGTCGCACTCGAGGTCCTCTGGGCAACGCCCGACCTGACGAAACAGAGGATCGTCGGGATGCGGGACGAGAGCAAGCTCCCGAACCAGATGCACTACCACCTCGACCACCTCACGATCGTGCAGGATGAGTTCGGGGACCGGATCAACCTCGGGGATGGGGACGAGGTCAGCGCTGTAGTACATCCAGCGGCTCCTGGATCGGAGGAGACCTACGACTTCAGGCTCGCTGACTCTATTACGATCGAACTCGGGGGTGTGCCAGAACCGATCCTCGTCTATGAGCTCGAGGTCCGGCCGCGCGACTTCAACCAACCGGCCTTCATCGGCTCGGTTTTCCTAGACCAGGCGACTGCGTCGATCGTCAGGATGAACTTCACCTTCACCCCTGCATCGTACGTCGACCCGCGGCTCGACTATATCCAGGTCAGGCTCGACAATGGGCTCTGGGAGGGGGAGTACTGGCTCCCTCACGAACAGACCCTCGAGATCCGACGGGAGGTCCCAATCCTGGACTTCCCCACCGGTAGTATCATCAGGGGTGGATTCCGTATCACCGATTACGAGTTCAATACCGGGATCCCATTACACCTCTTCTATGGCCCTCGGATCGTCTCCGACCCGCCGACGAAGAGGGAGAAATATGAGTTCGAGGGCGGTCTATATGCCGGACTCGACGAAGGCCACCTCACCTCTGGTCCTCCCGATATCGAGCGACTGCGTCACCAAGCACGGAGAGTCATCGGGAGGGAGTACCTCAGTGGGATAAGACGCTTGCGGCTCTATATCCCGAACTCTTCTTCTGTCATGCGCTACAACCGGGCAGAGGCTCTCTACCTCGGTGGGGGAGTCAGCTACTTGGCCGGAGCCTCTACCAGAGTGCGTCTGGCTGGGGGATACTCGACCGGGAGGGGTGAACCTGCCCTCACCGGCGAGTGGCGAACCGAGATTGGTGATGGGACCGAGCTCTGGGCGCTGGCGGGGGCCAATGAACTCCACGACCTCGGGATCAGACCGGGGCTCCCCGGCGCCCTCAATACACTCGCGGCTGCAACCATAGGTGAGGATCTGACCGACCCTTTCTTCACCTCCGGGATCAGGGCCGGGATTAGGACGCCCCTAGCCGGCCCTTGGAAGTTGGGAGCGCATCTTGGGCACGACCGTGAGCGGAACGCCGAACTCGAGGTGAGGAGGGCACCATTCGATCGAGGGGCCGAGTTCAGGCCGATACTCCCGATCGAGGAGGGGGACCGGACATATATATCTATCTCACTCGATCGGGAGACGAAGAATTCGGTTGGTAGACTCTGGGTCGAGGCGAGCCGGTTCAAGGGCGAACTCTCCCTCCGCCCAAGATTCCAGCTGAAGACGACCTTGCCCTGGCAGGACCAGAGTGGTGGATTCACCCTCCGAGCCGACGCCGGTCTCATCACCGGAGAGGCGCCCCCACAAGATATCTTCCTGATAGGTGGACCAGCCACCTTGCCCGGCTACGGGTTCCGTAGCCGGGGCGGCGATCAGTTCGGGCTCATCCAGCTCGAAGTCACACGAGACCTCCTCGTCCCCTGGATCAGGGGCCGGGCTACCGCTCATGCGGGTTGGGCCCGGTACAGTCGACTACAGGCGCCATCCGAGTGGGGGGCCAGCGCGACCGATGGGGTGATGACGAGCCTGGGCGCAGGTCTCGGTCTCTTCTATGATCTCCTACGCCTCGACCTGGTACGTGGACTGAAGGATGGCCGCTGGGAATGGGTCATCTCTGTCAGACCAGGGGTCGCCGAGCTACTCTGAGGAGTTCTGAGGATCCCAATAGCCGTACACTAGTCGCTCGTCTCCGCGGTCGCCACCTCTGCCGGCTCAGACCGCGCCTCCCGCTCCTCACGACTACTCGGTGAGCCGAGCATCACGAGTTCCCTGACATAGATCTCAGTCGTCGGGATCGTGACCCCATTCTTCTCATAACTATCGTACTCGACTCTCCCCTCGATATAGAGTCGGTCGCCCTTGCGTATATAGTCCTCGGCGACACGGGCGAGTCGGTCCCAGAGGGTGAGACGGTGCCACTCGGTACGGTCCTCGAAGCCGCCATCCCTCTGGATACGACGACTCGTCGCCAAGGAGAGATGAGCGACCTTCGTGCCCGAGGATGTAGTCATTACATCAGGGTCCCGACCGACATTACCGACGAGGATCACTTTGTTCACAGATCGACTCATGACCGTATACCTCCTCGATGAGATGGCGCGTCACCGGCACCCGATGTGGTATAGCGGCGCCGCGCCTACGATTATGAGTCGAATCTCACTCGGTCTATGGGGCGATGGAATGGCTAGAAAGGTCAGTCCCCAACGGTCCTCAAATGGTCCGAGAGCAGCTCACTTGCACTCGTACCAGCTGTGGCCGACCCCGGTCTCGACTACGAGGGGGACCTCCAACTCGAAGGCGTTCTCCATCAGTCCGACAACGAGTTCGCGGGTCACCTCGAGTTCCTCCTCAGGGACCTCGAAGACGAGTTCATCATGGACCTGGAGTATCATCTTCGCGCCCAGCCCCTCACTCTGCAGGGCCTCATCGATCTCGATCATCGCGATCTTGATGATATCGGCCGCTGTCCCCTGTACTGGCGCATTCGTCGCCGCACGCTCTCCGAACTGACGGACATTGAAATTGTCACTCTTGAGCTCGGGGATATAACGTCGTCTACCACTCACCGTCTCGACATACCCCTGCTCACGCGCCTGCTCTATCTGCCGGTCGAGGTAGGCACGGACCGCGGGCAGCCTCTCGAAGTATGAGTCGATGAACTCGCGAGCCTCGCCGACTGTCGTATCGAGGCGCTTCGCTAACGCAAAGGGACCTACACCATAGATCGTCGCGAAGTTGATCGTCTTCGCCGCCTCACGCATCTCGGGGCTGACATCGTCGAGGGGGAGCCCAAAGACGAGGGCCGCAGTCTGACGGTGAATGTCTGCACCCTCTCTGAAGGCCTCGACGAAGGCAGGATCGCCCGAGAGATGCGCGAGGACACGGAGCTCGATCTGCGAGTAGTCGGCGGCCAGGAAGAGATTACCAGGCGCCGGAACGAAGCCTTTCCTGATCTCGGCGCCGAGATCCGTCCTGACAGGGATGTTCTGCAGGTTCGGATCACTAGAGGAGAGGCGCCCCGTCGCCGTGACCGTCTGGTTGAAACTCGTATGGATCCGGCCCGTCTCAGGGTTGATGAGGGCGGGCAACGAGTCGACATAGGTACCCTTCAACTTATCGAGCTGACGATACTCTAGGATGAGGACGGGGATCCGGTGCCCCTGCTCGGCGAGTTCCTCGAGGACACTCGCATCGGTCGATGGCCCAGTCTTCGTCCTCTTGATCACCGGCAGTTCCAGTTTCTCGAAGAGGACCTCCCGCAGCTGAGGCGTCGAGTTGATATTGAACTCGCCACCCGCCTCCTTGTAGATCTCCTCTCTGATCAGTTCTAGCTCGCCATCTAGCCTCGCACTGAGATCGGCGAAGAAGTCGGTATCGATCCTGATCCCATTCCATTCCATCCCAGCCAGGACGGGGATGAGAGGGATCTCGATCTCTCGGAAGAGACGGTCGAGTGCATACCTCTCGAGGTCGGGCTGGAAGATCTCACGGAGCCGGAGGGGGATATCGGCGTCCTCACCTGCATAGACGAGGACCTCCTCGATCGGGCACTCTGCGATCGGGATCTGGTTCCTACCCTTCCCGCAGAGCTCCTCATAGGTCATCGTCCTCCGCTCGAGGTACTGCATCGCGAGGGCATCGAGCCCATGCTCCCTCTTGCCTGGGTCCAGGAGGTAAGAGGCGAGCATCGTGTCGAAGGCGATACCACGCAACTCGACACCAGCGCGCCTGAGGACGAGGAGATCATACTTCAGGTTCTGGCCGACCTTCTCGATCTCAGGGTCCTCGAGGAGTTCTACCAGAGGACGGAGTGCATCCGAATCGAGCGGGGGCAGATTGAGATCTCCACCGGCCCCATCGAGGGGAAGCTCACCTGGGTTACGATGCCCGAAGGGGAGGTAGTACGCCTTCGTCGGCTCGACCGCGATACTGATCCCAACGAGGTCGGCACGCATCGGATCGAGACTAGTCGTCTCGGTATCGACAGCGAGGGAGCCGACCTCACGGGCCTTGGAGATCAACTCGTCGAGCTCAGTTGGGTCCTCGACCAGGATATACTCCGGCGGCGCCTCCTCGACGACCTCCTCAGCATCGGTGTACTGACGAGCGAGGGTCCTGAACTCGAGCTCCAAGAAGATATCACGGAGCGCCTCACGGTCGGGCTCGACTACGCGTAGCGCCTCGAGGTCGAGATCGATCGGGAGATCGCGCTGGATCGTCACGAGTTCCTTGGAGAGGACGACATCGTCTGCATATTTCTCGAGCGCCTCCCGTGGCCTCTTCCCCCTGATCTCCTCGCGGTGGGCGAGGATCTCCTCGACGGGGCCATACTCCTCGATCAGCTTGAGAGCGGTCTTCGGGCCGATACCCTTCGCGCCCGGCACATTGTCCGAGGAGTCGCCGATCAGGGCAAGGTAATCGGTGACGAGCTCGGGTGGGACACCCATCCTCTCCGAGGCATTGCTCTCATCGACCCACTCCTCCTCGATCCCACTCGGACCACGACGACCTGGATTGAGGAGGGAGACATGTGGGCCGATCAGCTGATAGAAATCCTTGTCCCCCGAGACGATCACCGTCTCGAGCCCACGTTCGGAGGCCTCATCGGCAAGGGTCCCGATCACATCGTCGGCCTCATGATCAGGGAGGTGCAGGAGTGGGATCCTGAAGCCCCGGACGATCGCCTCGATCCTCGGCAGAGAGGCACGGAGCTCATCGGGCATCTTCTCCCGCGTCGCCTTGTACGCAGGGTAGATCTGCTCTCGCTTACTCATACCCGCATCGAGGACGAAGCCCAGATAATCAGGCGAGTGCTCCTCCAAGATCTTGAGGAGGAAGTGAGTGACGCCCCACGCCGCAGAGGTGTTCTCCCCACGAGAGGTCGTCAGTGGACGCTGGATCATCGCAAAGAAGGAGCGATAGATCAGCGCATAACCATCGATCAGAAAAAGACGAGGCCGTGCACCAGCCTCACTCGTACCAGTCATCAGCTATTCCCCAGTTGAGCTACTCTACCATATAGATACCCCCCATGACCGGAGACGTGCAACCTCTGCCGAGAGGGAGACCTACTAGATAGCGAAGGGGCGCCCCACTGCACCATGGGACGCCCCTCAGCTCGTCGCGGATCCTCAATGACCCGAGGACTCAGACACGAGATACATTGGCTGCTTGCAGACCCTTCTCCGTCTGGCGTATCTCGAACTCGACTTCCTCGCCCTCTACCAGCGTCTTGAATCCCTCCATCGAGATCGCTGAAAAGTGGACGAACACATCCTCGCCATTGGCTTGCTCAATGAAACCATAACCCTTGGAGTCATTGAACCACTTCACCCTTCCTCTGGCCATTGATACTGCCTCCTACGAAGAGTTGATGCAGGTCCTGCGGCCCAACATAGTCCAACCTATCTATCATAGTATCCGACTGTCAAGCAAAAATCTGTTTATGAGAGATATAGAGTGACTATCGGATGGATGAGAGAGTTAGATAGGCTAAAGCGGTGAGTGGGGCGAGGATCGGGTTGTCGTCGATCTTTCTGATGCTCGCCTCGGCGAGGGTGAGTATGATCGCGCCCCCCAGTTTGGCTATTGGGTCCAGTCCTGGCACGGGTAGGGTTACGATCAGTGCTGCTGTCAGGCAGGCGAGACTCCCCTCGATAGTCTTACCGTCTCTGGTGATCTCGTATCGTCCTAGTCCTCTTCCTATGAGTGCCCCTGCGGCGTCCCCCGTTCCTGCAGCGAGGATAGCGCTCGCTGCGATATATGGTGGTGCGATCAGTGTCGTGATGAGGTACCCGATCGCGAGGGTGGTTGCGCCGGTCAGTCTCTCTCTCTCGTGCTCCCTGAGGAGTTCTCCTATTGCTCTCTCGAAGAGTTCTTTGCCCCACCTGGTCGCGCTACGTCCTACCTCGATGCTCAGTGCGATCATCGTCGCTGTCGCGACCGTGATTCTTCCCTCTAGTGGGCCGAGGTTATAGACGACGGCAGCTGCCCCGACCGTTGCGGCGAGGTGGAAGGCTTTCCGTCGGAGTTCTCTTCGTAGCCCCTCTCTCCGGACGGTCGTCTTGCCCCTTTCCCTATCTCGGCTCGCCATCACTCGCTGGTCTGCCCCCTAGTGGGCTGAGGGTACCTTCATCGGTATAGAGCCGGGCGTAGAGGCTTGCATTCTGTTGGACGATCTTCACATAGTTTCTCGTCTCGGCGAATGGGATCCTCTCAGCGAAGAGTTCCTCATCCTGATACTCTGGGAAGGTCGACCAGAAGCTCAGCCGGTGTGGTCCTGCATTGTATGCGGCGAGTGCGGGTGCTACTCGGCCCCCGTACCTCTCGAGTAGTTCAGCGAGGTAGTTCATCCCGAGGTGCAGGTTGAGTTCAGGTCTCTCGAGCAGTTCTGGTTCGAAGCCCCCGACCCCTGCACCCTGGGCTAGGGCGCGACCTGTTGCGGGCATGATCTGCATCAACCCGATCGCGCCGGCGGGGCTCCTGATCCTAGCGCTGAAGGTCGACTCTTGTCTGATCAACCCAGCGACGAAGAAGGGGTCCAAGCCGCGCTCTCGGGCCTCGGCCATGACCATCTCCTTATAGGGGAAGGGATATATGATCCGGAGGAGTCGTGGATTCCATGCCCCCTCCTGCCGATAGATCTCCCATCCCATCCTGATCCCCGTCATCGTATGGCCCCGCTCATTGAAGGCCTCGGCGAGGGCGTAGTTAGCGCCATCGGTCTTAGAGAAATGTCCTTTCAGCCTCTCGATCTCGAAGCTGACGGCATCATTCAACTCTAGTTCACGGAGCAGGTCTATCCTGGCGAATGCGGCTTCGATCTCCTCTGCGATTCTCGGGTTGACCGCTGGTGCGGGCTCCATCGAGATCGCGAAGAAGTCCTCGTTCAGGTACTCTGCGGCCCTGATCCCATACCAGGAGAAGGGGTCCCGGCGTCTGACCTCCCGGAACCGTCGTACCGCCTCCCGTGCCTCGCCTAGTTCGTGGTAGGCTTTTCCCGCCCAATAGGTCGCCTGGACGATCCTTCGTCCATTCGGGTGTCGGGCCCTATACCCCTCGAACACCTCGGCGGCGCCCCTATAGTCGCCCTCGAGGAAGGCTAGTCCCCCGAGGCGCATTGCGGCGAGCCCGGTCTCATTGAGGTTCGCCTGACCTACTGCGGCCCGGCTATAGTAGGCGCGTGCTGACTCGATCTTCCCGACATCATGATCGAGGTCTCCTAGTAGGAAGAGCGCCTCGGTCGCCGCGCCCTGGTCGGGGTAGTCAGCAGCGGTCTTTCGCAACGTCGCCTTTGCTGCCTCGACCTTACCCTGACGGTACTGCGCCCTCGCCTTGAGGTACGATGCATCGGCACCGACCCTAGTCGGTGGACCACTGGCGAGGAGCCGGTCGAGCTCGCCCTCGGCTTCTGCATAACGGCCACCCCTGAAGTATCCCCGCCCGATCTCGAGCCGGAGTTGTGCCCGCTCGAGCGCGCTCATACCCCCGGCACCTAGGTAAGCCTCGAGCCCTGCGATGCCACGCTCGGTATTTCCGTGTCTGAGATAGAGACGTCCGATCTTGAGGTGGTCATCAGGTCCGACCTCCCCGAGCTCGAGGAGGCCGCGTGCTGCATCGAGGGCAGCTAGAGATTGGGGCGCGGCTGAGATCGCACGCCGGAAGGCGGTCCTGGCGCCGGTCTCATCACCGCGTTGTCTTCTCAACTGCCCGACCCTCGTCCAGGCCGTCGCGCGCGCACTAGGCGAGCTCAACTGATTCGCTGCCCCCTCGGCGATCCTCTGGGCCGCAGCGAGGTCGCCAGCCTCGGTGAAGGCTCTGACCTCGATACGCCAGCCCCAGTCCCGGGCGAGTTGCCGATCGGTCTCGCCTAGAAGGACACGAGTCAGGGTCGTATCCCCTCTGCGCGCAGCGGCATCGGCGCCCAGGACCTTGAGCCAGTCCCCGATCTGCGGTAGGTACTCGGTCGCGCGCTGATACGCCTCGGCTGCCTCTCCATACGAGCCGACCTCAACGAGCGCCTTGGCTCTCCTTGCCTCAGCGAGGCCCCGTTCCCTCTCCCCTGCATCAGTCGCGAGTTCGAGGTATCGGGAGAGTGCGTACTCACTCTCTGACCAGCGTCCGAGCGCGAGTTGGCTCTGGCCGAGTAGGCCCCAGCCCGCGCCCGACTCTGCGGTGTCGAGCCAGCTCCGCCCAGCAAGTAGTTTTTCGACGCCGGTCCAATCACCCCATCCCGCGTCGGTCTTGGCGATCATCAGTATACTCTCTGGCGCGGTATCTGGTACCGTTGCGAGGTAGCTCCTGAGGATCTTACTGGCTCGCCAATACCTTCCCTGTTCCAGGGCTCGGGCGGCCTCATCTGGTACCGAATCACTGGCTATGGCCCAAGGATTTGGTATTAGCCACTCATCAATATCGGAGAATGGTGTCGGCCCTAATACGAGAGCCAGGAGGAGTGAGATCATCGAAGAATACCGTGATAACATAGGCCGACGCGCTGAACTCCAGTCCCAGTCGATCGTCATCCGGACCGGAACGGTCAGGATCCAGCCCTACTGTAGGTCTTGCAACCCTTGCGCCCGGCTCTATAGATCCTGGCCGCCTCGCTGGTTCAGCGGTATCGGCTCCTCAAGAGATTCGCTGTCGATCGGAAGGCGACCCTCGATGCTGGGGTCAGCTCGAACCGATCAGTATTGTATCTATCTGTGAAGGTCAGTATGAGTCTGCCCGATGGCGAGTTCTCGTAGACCCAATCGTAGGCGTCTGGCCTAGCGGTCCCACTCTGCAGGTACCGATCGACGATATAGTCCGGCCGACCGAGTACGATGAAGACCTCGCCTCGATCGGTCTTCCATCCTGGTCGACCTGGCTCGGCGAAGTAGAGCGAGGCGAGTCTCAACCGTTCGAAGAAGTTCTCCCGGAAGAGGTTCATCCCCGACGCGCCCTCGGGATCGCGTCTAGCCCAGAAATCATCCCAGAGCTGCGCGCGTTCAGAGGGAGTCGCCGCCTCGAGGGAGTCGAGTTCCGCCTGTGTCGCGATATATCCCAGGAACTCGAGCATCTCATCGAAGTTCGCGACCATCCACTGGTCAGAGACGGTGATGACGAGTGGCGATCTGACACCCGGGGCCAAGCTATCCTCCCCGATTCGTGCCTCGACCCAGAGTTGGCCGAGTGGGAGGTCCTCGCCTGGTAGCTCGACGAGTGCGTGCGGGATCAGTGAGTCGGACCTCGTCAGCCCAACCTCTGTCTCCCAGACCTCCTCGTCATCTTGGCTGAAGACTCTGAGGCTGATCTTCTCATCCTCCTCGAGCCCATAGCCCTCGAGGTAGAGGAGGAGCGATTCGGTACCATAGGGTATCGTATGCCTCGGATTGACGATCAGCCCAGGCAGCTCACTACTCGATTGTCTACCATCGGCGCGGTAGACGAAGATCGGGTCGGCCAGTCTCCTCCCCCCTTCACTATAGGAGGGGACGAGGATCGTGTCTTTCGTCGTTACCCTCTTCGTTGCGACCGATACATCTCGCGCCTCGACCTCAACCTCATACTCTCCAGGCTCGAGGGTCACGAGGGTCTGGTATACTACACTCTCGTCGGTCCGACTCGTTTCAGAGAAGGATGGGACCCTGACCTCTTCCTCGCCTCCAGCACGGAGGACTACCTCTCCATCCTTCATGAAGGTGAGTGAGACCCCATATCTGCCTACGAAGCCGCTCGAGCCCTCACGTTGGAACATCAGGGCATTGTTGGGGAGGGAGAGCCCGAAGAGGACGTAGGTAGAGTCGGCAGGCCCCGCGAGCATAGAGAAACTCGCGACGGCGGGAAACTCCTCGGTCCCAGCCATGAGGCCGAGTTCACGGTAGACATTGAGGGGGTGGATCACAGCGGCACTACGCTGCGGACTCGGTCGCCGGGTCTCACCACCCGATCCGCCACTACTACAACCTGTCAGTAGGGAGAGGGTGAGGAGGAGACCGAGGGGTAGGAATGATCGACCCAGTAGGGCCGATCGACGCGAAGGGCCACCTATGAGGTGGCCCTTGCGTGACTCTTCGATCGGAAGGGGGTCATCACCCCGCAGCAGCGACTTCCATCTCATGGAGTGTGTCAATCATCTTCTGCGCTGACTCTTCCATATCGATGACCATCCCGTCGATACGGGTGACGAAGAAGTTGTGCGCGATATTGATCGGAATGGCGATCACCAAGCCCGCGGCCGTCGTGATGAGTGCAATCTTGATACCACCGGCAACGAGAGTCGCCTCGACCTCACCCGCATTCTCGATAGCCTGGAAGGCCTCGATCATCCCGATGACCGTACCGAGGAACCCGAGTAGTGGCGCGACGTTGGAGACGGTCGCGAGCCAGATCAAACCGCGCTCGAGGCCAGCCATCTCTAGGAGGCCGACATTCTCGATCGCCTTCATGACACGATCTGGACCCTCATCGTGACGCTCGAGCCCAGCGGCGAGGATATTACCTGCCGGAGTGTTCGACTCACGAGAGAGCGCGAGGGCCTCCGAGAGCTTCTGCTGGGTGAGGAGCGCATCCACCTCCCTGAGGAAGGTACGAGTGCGGATACCCTTGAAACTGAGGTCGATCAACTTCCATACGATGATGATCAGTCCGAGTGCGGCACAGGCGCCGAGCGGCCACATCATCCAGCCGCCATCGACCCACATCTGTACCATGGTCTCGGTGAACGTCATCTCCGGGGCATCGAGCCCAGGAATTTGGAGTAGAGCGAAAACGAAGGAGCCGAGACTGCTCAAAGTTACCTCCGTCGGTGGTGGACGCGTTTCCGCGTGCTGGACAATAAGATGGGAGCGATCTCGCTGTTCTTGGATCGAAACATACTAGCCGTTTCCATCATTGGAGTCAAGGGTCATATACGATATAACCCTAGCTGGGTTCCCTATCCCACCCCTGGATCGGGTATCGGGACCGCCTCGAGCAATGTCTGGGTGTAGGGGTGAGTAGGTGCCCCGATCACCTCAGACGCCGGCCCTGACTCGACGATCTCACCCCTATACATCACCGCGATCCGATCGCTGAGGTGTTCGACCACACTCAGGTCGTGCGCTATGAAGAGGTAGGTCAGTCCGAGTCGATCCTGTAACTCAGCGAGAAGGTTCAGTATCTGCGCCTGGACCGAGACATCGAGGGCGGAGACCGGCTCATCACAGACGATGAACTCGGGCTCGACCGCTAGGGCGCGCGCGATCCCGATCCGCTGACGTTGGCCCCCACTGAACTCATGTGGGTACCTACGCCGATGGTCGGGCGAGAGGCCTACCATCTCGAGGAGCTCTATGATCCTCGCTTCGGCCTCACCGGCGCGCACGAGACGGTGTACGCCCAAGACCTCACGGAGCGCCTCCCCGACGGTCATCCGCGGGTTGAGCGAGCCGTATGGGTCCTGGAAGATGATCTGGGCGCGTCGTCTGAACCCCTTTAGCTCATTACGATTCATAGAGAAGATATCCCGTCCTGCGAATCGGGCAATCCCCTCGGTCGGCTCGATCAGGCGGAGGAGTGTCCTCCCGAGCGTCGTCTTCCCCGATCCCGACTCCCCGACGAGCCCGAGTGTCTCCCCCCTATAGATCTCGAGGTCGACCCGATCGACCGCTCTAATGGTCCCCTTCTTCCCGAAGGGTCCACCCCGCAGTGGGAACTCCTTGACGAGCCCCCTGACCTCGATCAATCGCTCGCGCTCCCTCACTCTACCTCCTCGAGGTGCTCTGCAGTCTCGGCCTCCCAGCAGGCGACGGCATGGTCCCCTCTGATCGTATGCCGTTCGGGCGCCCTCGTCCTGCACCTCTCGGTCGCCAGGGCGCAGCGGGTATGGAAACGGCACCCCGCTGGCCACTCGGTCGCATTCGGAACCGTGCCAGGGATCACGGCCAGGCGTTCGACTCTCTGCCCGAGGCGCGGGATCGCGCCGAGTAGTCCCTTCGTGTAAGGGTGTGCGGGTCGGTAGAAGATCTCCTCGACCCCACCCTCCTCGGCGACGCGCCCACCGTACATCACGATCACCCGGTCGCAGGTTTCGGCGACGACACCCAGGTCGTGCGTGATGAGGAGGACGCCCATCTGATGGCGGTCCCTGAGCTCCCCGATCAGGTCGAGGATCTGGCGCTGGACGGTCACATCGAGTGCGGTCGTCGGTTCATCGGCGATCAGGAGCGCAGGCTCACAGGCGAGTGCGATCGCAATCATCACCCGCTGACGCATCCCACCCGAGAGTTGGTGCGGGTACGCCCGGGCCCGGGCCCGCGGCTCGACGATCCCGACCTCGTCGAGGAGCTCTACTGCCCGCTCCCACGCCTCCCTCTTCTTCAGGCCCCGATGTAGTCGGAGCGATTCGACGATCTGTGCGCCGACGGTCTGGACAGGGTTGAGCGCGGTCATCGGCTCCTGGAAGATCATCGCGATCTCATTCCCCCTGATCGAGCGGAGTCTCGCCTCACTCGCCCCGACGAGCTCCTCACCCCGGTACCTGATCGAGCTCCCCGTCTCGATGATCCCCGGAGGCGCTGGGATGAGTCCTAGTACCGCGAGGGATGTCACCGACTTCCCACTCCCACTCTCGCCTACGATCCCGACTATCTCACCTGGTCCGACCTCGAAGGAGACCCCATCGACTGCGCGCGCCGGGCCCTGGTCGGTATTGAAGGTCACGCGCAGGTCTCTGACCTCGAGGAGGGGCGCACTCTGGTCAGGGGCCTGCGGTCGCCTATCGTCGTCTATCATCGGCTCCTCCATTGTACTACCTCCCCCTCGGGTCGAGGGCATCGCGGAGCCCATCCCCGAGGAGGTTGAAGGCCATGACCGTGAAGACGATCGCGAGGCCAGGGAAGGCTGCGATCCACCAGGCACCGACGAGATTCTGTCGACCATCGGCGACCATATTACCCCACGACGGGTCGGGCGGCTGGACCCCGAGCCCGAGGAAGGAGAGGCCCGCCTCGGCGACGATCGTGTCCCCGATCCCCAGTGTCGCGGCGACGATGACTGGAGCGACGACATTCGGGATCAGGTGCCGGAAGATGATCCGGCCATCCCCGTACCCGAGCGCGGTCGCGGCGGTGATGAACTCCCTCTCCCGGAGGCTCAGGACCTCGCCTCGTACGATCCGGGCCGTCCCAGGCCAATGCGTGAGGCCGAGGACGAGGATGATCAGTGGTATAGAAGGCTGCGTCAGCGCGACGATCAGGATCAGGAGGACGAGGCGCGGGAAGGCGAGGATCAGGTCGATCGTCCTGGTGATGATAGTGTCGACCACACCACCGAAGTAGCCCGCGACGGCGCCGAGGAGGGTACCGAGGGTGATACTGATCGTGACCGCGGTGAAGGCGATCATCAGTGAGACCCGTGCGCCATAGATCAGGCGACTGAAGACATCCCTCCCGAACTGGTCGGTCCCGAGCCAATGCTTGGCCGAGGGCGCCTGGTACCCCATCCCGACGAGATCACCCTGAGCGGTCGGATCGTAGGGCGCGATCCAGGGCGCGAGTAGTGCAGTGAGTCCGAGTACGAGGAGGAGTCCGAGCCCGGCGAGGGCGAGCTGGTTCCGGCGGAGTCGTCGTGCCGCGATCCTCCAGCCCGATTCCCCTACGAGTGCCCGGTCAGGGGTCGTTGTGATGACGTCGTCTACTACCTCAGCCATCTCTTATCCTCGGGTCGACGAGTGCGTAGAGGAGGTCGGCGATCAGGTTCCCGGCGACGACCATCGCGGCGAAGAAGAAGCTCGTTGCTAGGACGACGGGGTAATCGCGCATGAAGATCGCGTCGACGATCGTCCTCCCCATCCCTGGCCAGGCGAAGATAGTCTCGGTGAAGACCGTCCCACTGAAGAGGATCGGGAGTGAGAGCCCTAGGAGGGTGATGACTGGGATCAGCGAATTCCGGAGAAGGTGTCCTACGATCACCCTGCGTTCCGAGAGCCCCTTCGCGCGCGCGGTCCTGATATAGTCCTGATTGATCACCTCGAGCATCTGGCCCCTGGTATAGCGTGCGATCCCTGCGGCCGAGACGAGGGTCACCGTCATGACAGGCAAGATCAGGTGTCTGATCCGGTCGACGATCTTCCCACCGAGTGAGAGGTACTCGTAATCGACACTCGTGACCCCCGTCGCTGGGAGGGCGAGGGGCAGGCCCCACTGGTATGCCCCGAGTGAGAAGATGAGGACGAACATCAGGGCGAGCCAGAAGGAAGGCATCGAGTAGAAGAAGAGGGCCCCGACGCTGAGCACCCGATCGAGCCATCCATGCTGGCGCACCGCCTGGAGCGCGCCGACCCCGACCCCGATGATGAAGGTCAGGACGAGAGCCGATCCAGCGAGGACGAGGGTGTTCGGGAGCGCATCGAGGAGTACATCGGCGACTGGCCGGCCCTGGGCGAAGGAGTAGCCGAAATCACCGCGCGCAAAAGAGGAGATCCACTTCACGTACCTGACTGGCAGGGGCTGATCGAGCCCCAGGTTCTGGCGGAGCTGCTCCCTTACCTCAGGTGGCACACCTGGTGTCAGGTAATACTCGGTCGGGTCACCCGGCGCGAGGCTGAGCGCGATGAAGAGGAGGGTCACGATCCCGAAGAGGAGAGGGATCGCGCCCAAGACCCGTCTGATCAGATACCTGCCCATAATGAACGGCTACCCTCGAGCCCGTATCACGTGCCCTCAGCGCGACTTCCACCACTTCCCGATCGTGACGAACTTACCGCGCGAGTCCATCTCGACCCCATGCACCCTGATCTGTGCGGCGGCGAGCTCATCCTTCCAGAAGACGAAGGTGATCGGCTGGTCCTCCTGGAGGAGTTCGACGAACTCAGCCCAGATCTCTCGGGCCTCGGCGGGATCGGTCGCGACCGCGCCCCTCTCGAGGAGTTCATCGGCGCGCGGACTCGCGTATGAGCTCCGGTTCGCCGAGCCCGGTGTCTCTGCCCACCTAGAGTGGAAGAGAGCCGAGGGCGCCGCAGCGACCTGGAAGTTGTCGAGGACCCAGTTATGGAATACCGCATCGAAGTCGCGGCCCCGGTGCTGGGCGAGGAGGGTCTGGAACTCGAGGACCTGGATCCGCGCATCGACCCCGACACGTCTGAGCTGCGACTGGATCACCTCGACGACTGACCGGTTCAGAGGGTCGTCACTGACGAGGATCTGGAAGCGGAGCGGCTCTCCTGCCGCATTCGTCCTGACTGTCGCCCCATCCTTCAGGGTCCATCCCGCCTGATCTAGTAGCTGTGCTGCCTCCTCCGGATCGAACCTCGTCCCCTCGACCCCCTCCGGGTTGAAGGGACTGAGTGGAGGGATCGGGCTATCTGCCGGGGTCCCGTATCCATGTAGGAGCCCCTCGATGATCGCGTCGGTATCGACCGCCATCCCGAGCGCCCTCCTTACGCGCACGTCATCGAAGGGTGGTCGGACTGTATTCCACCCCAGGTAATAGACCGTCTTGCTAGGGAAGGAGAAGAGCTCGAGCCCCTGTGCCTCCTCGATCTGTCTGACCTGTGAGGGCTGGACGGGGATATCGATATCTATCCCCCCAGTCATCAACTCGGTCAACATCGTCGTCGGCTCGGGGATGATCCGGAAGACGACCCGGTCGAGGTATGGCGGCCCACCGAGCCCCTCGGGGAACTCCTCGTTCCGTTCGATCACGACCCGATCATTCGATCTCCACTCGACGAAGCGGTAGGGCCCACTCCCGACTGGGTTCCGGTTATAGGCCGCATTCCTCAGCTCAGCGGGCGGGATCGCCTCGAGGAGATGCTTGGGGACTGGTGCCCACCAGAAATCTTCGAGCGCCTGGGCGTGCGGCCGTACGAAATCGAAACGGATCGTATACTCATCGATCACCTCCGCGCTCTCGACCTCTGGGAGGTACGCCGTCCCGATCAGGGACGCAGTCTGCGGATCCTTCGCGAGTTGGAAGGTGAAGGCGACATCCTCGGCGGTCACCCTCTCGCCATCGTGCCAACTCACATCCTCGCGGAGTTTGAAGACGACGGCGTGCGGCCCATCCCCCCCGTCCTCCTCGATCAACTCCCATGACTCAGCCAGATACGGCTCGACCTCGAGTTCCTCGTTGTAGTGCACGAGGGGTGTGAAGAGGGCGTACTTGATCACCTCATCGGTGTACTGATCATTGTTCGTGACCGGGTTGAACCCACCGAAATCGGTCCGCATCCCGACGACGACTGTCCCCCCCTCCTGTGGTGGGCCCTCCGCCCCCGCCCCCGGTCCACCCCTCTCGGGTCCGCAAGCAGAGAGTGTCAGGACGGTGCTCAGAGCAAGGGCGAGCGTGCAGAACGCAGCAATGCGGCGCCACCCAGGAATGTCATTCGGTCGGTTCAGCATCGAATCTTACCTCCAGGTCCAACTCTCCGATTCGTATAATGCGGTCAACTCCTCTATCCGCTCGACCTCGCTCGTCTCTGGCTCGGAGTCATAGAAGGCGACTCCGAACCTCTCGCAGAGGCCGATCCCGATCGCGGTCGTCAGCTCATCCCAACTCGGCACGGTCCCCAGTACCTCCTCGAGGGTAGTGAAGCCCGCAGGCATTCTGGCCGTAGACCGTAGACCATTCGTCCCCTCCCGGTCGAGGCACTCGGCGACGAACTCTTGTCCCCCCCTGAGGAGGATCGAGCCATGCTGTAGGAGGGTCCGTCCCTCGCGGCGTTGCGCACTCCCCACCAACTTGAGACCATTGACAATGATCTCCCCCGGTGCGGGCGATTGGAAACAGGGATCGTTCCATCTCGGCACCTCGACTCGCCTGGGGCCAGCACCGCGCTGGCGCGGTGGTATAGTCATAGCGGGTACCCCGAGGCGACGTAACCCGATGACGAGTCCCTCATTGATAGCCTGGTATGTCTCCCTTGGTGAGCCTAGCAATCCGAGTGGCACGCTGAGGGCGTAGGTCACCTCATGCTCATGGAGTACGGCTGCGCCCCCTGTTGGACGGCGGACGAGATCGTAGCCCCGGCTAGCGAGTCGTTCGAGGAGCCACTCCCGGTCGTCGACCGACTGGTTGCGGCCTAGAGAGAGGCAGGCCGGCGCCCACCGGTAGAGGCGTAGTACCGGTGGTCCACCGGCCTGTACACCCTCTAGGAGCGCCTGGTCGAATGCCATATTCGTGGCGCCCCTGAGGGCTGGCGAGTGAATCTCTCTCCACTTCACATCAGTAGATCCACCTGAGATCAGTAGAGCTCGTATTCCTCGATCGGTGGGCAGGCGCAGACGAGGTTCCGGTCACCCGCCGCATCATCGACGAGCCCGACCGCTGGCCAGTATTTATGGATCCTGGTCCAGGGCGCAGGGAAGGCCGCGACCTCACGGGTGTAGGGCCGGTCCCAATCGTCGGCCATCACCACCTGAGCGGTGTGAGGCGCGCGCTTGATCGGGTTGTTCTCCTTGTCGTACTTCCCATCGGCGATCTCCTGGATCTCCTCCCTGATCGAGATCAGAGCATCGCAGAACCGATCGATCTCCTCCTTCGACTCACTCTCCGTCGGCTCGATCATCAGGGTCCCAGCGACCGGGAAAGAGACTGTCGGCGCGTGGAAGCCGTAGTCCATCAGCCTCTTAGCCATATCGCCCGCCCCGACCCCAGTCTCCGCCCGGAGTGGACGAGGATCGATTATGCACTCATGTGCGACCGTATCGTTCCTCCCCCGGTAGAGGACGGGGTAATGGTCCTCGAGCCTACGCGCCATATAGTTCGCAGCCAGGATCGCGACCTCACTCGCCTTCTTGAGACCATCGGGTCCCATCATTCGTATGAAGGCCCATGAGATCGGGAGGATCGAAGCACTCCCCCAGGGCGCTGCGGAGATCGAACCAATCGCCTCCTCCCCACCCGCCTCGACGACAGGGTTCCCAGGGAGGAAGGGCGCGAGGTGCTCCGCGGCACAGATCGGCCCCACACCAGGTCCACCCCCACCATGTGGGATCGAGAAGGTCTTGTGCAGGTTCAGGTGACAGACATCCGCGCCGAAGTCACCTGGCCGGGCGAGGCCGAGCATCGCGTTCAGGTTCGCGCCATCGAGGTAGACCTGGCCCCCATGCTCGTGTACGATCTCGCAGATCTCGACGATCGCCTCCTCGAAGATCCCATGCGTCGAGGGGTAGGTGACCATGATCGCGCCGAGGTTCTCCGAGTGTTCTGCCGCCTTCTCCCTCAGGTCGTCGACATTGATATTCCCATTCTCGTCAGACTTGACGACGACGACTCGGAACCCTGCCATCGCCGCACTAGCCGGGTTCGTCCCATGAGCTGATGCCGGGATCAGGCAGATATTCCGGTGCCCCTCGCCGCGGCTCTCATGGTACGCCTTGATCACGAGGAGTCCAGCGAACTCACCCTGTGAGCCAGCATTGGGCTGTAGCGAGACGCTATGGAACCCAGTGATCTCCGCGAGTTGTGCCTCGAGCTGCTCGAAGAGGATCTGGTAGCCCGCGGCCTGGTCGGTAGGGACGAAGGGATGCAACTTCCCGAACTCCGGCCAGGTGATCGGCATCATCTCGGCGGTCGCATTCAACTTCATCGTGCAGGAGCCGAGTGGGATCATCGAGGTCGTGAGCGAGAGGTCCTTCGCCTCGAGCCTCTTGATATACCGCATCATCTCGGTCTCCGAGTGGTAGCGGTTGAAGACCGGGTGCGTCAGGATCTCGGTCTCACGACGGAGGATACCCTCGTACTCGGTCGGGATCCCCTCAGCGATCTCTTCAGGTGTGAACTCAGCAGGTGCGCCACCATTGAAGATCGCGAAGAGGTCAGCGAGATCAGTCGACCTGACCGTCTCATCGAGTGCGATCCCGATCGCGGAGTCAGCGAGTGCGCGGAGGTTGATCTCCCTCTCCCGGGCCGCGGCGAGTAAGCCGTCCCGCATCGCATGGTCCTCGACCTCGACGCGGATGGTATCGAAGAACTCGTCGTGCGCGATCTCGTATCCTAGCCGCTCGAGGCCCGCAGCGAGGATCCGCGTCATCCGGTGCACCCGGTTCGCGATCTTCCGGAGCCCCTCTGGTCCATGGTATACCGCGTACATACTTGCGATCACAGCGAGGAGGACCTGTGCGGTGCAGATATTACTAGTCGCCCTCTCGCGGCGTATATGCTGCTCCCGGGTCTGGAGCGCCATCCTGAGCGCCGCTTCACCATCTGGATCGGTCGAGACCCCGATGATCCGGCCTGGGATCTGTCGCTTGTACTCATCCCGAGTAGCGAAGTAGGCGGCGTGTGGTCCACCGTAGCCCATCGGGACCCCGAAGCGTTGTGTAGAGCCGACGACGATATCTGCGCCCCACTCACCTGGCGCCTCGAGGACGACGAGGCTGAGCAGGTCAGCGGCGACGGTCACGAGTGCATCGGCCTCGTGTGCCCTCTCACAGAACTCCCGGTAATCGATGACTGCGCCATCGGTCGCCGGGTACTGGAGTAGTGCACCGAAGACCTCGGGTGTGAACTCGAACTCGTTGTGGTCCCCGATCACGAGCTCGATCCCGCGTGCCTGTGCCCTCGTCCTGACCACATCGATCGTCTGTGGGTGGCAGAGTTCAGAGACGAAGAAGACGCCCCCCTCCTTCCTCTTCCCCTTGACCGACCAGCTCATCGCCATCGCCTCTGCGGCGGCGGTCCCCTCATCGAGGAGGGAGGCATTCGCGATCGGGAGCCCAGTCAGATCGATCGTCATCGTCTGGAAGTTGAGGAGTGCCTCGAGCCGGCCTTGCGCGATCTCGGCCTGGTAGGGTGTATAGGCGGTGTACCACCCCGGGTTCTCGAGCACATTCCTCTGGATCACCGGTGGGGTGATCGTATCGTGGTACCCCATCCCGAGGTAGGAACGGTAGATCTTGTTCTTGGAAGCGATCGTGCGCGCCTCGGCGAGTGCCTCGTACTCGGAGACCGCCTCGGCGATAGCGAGCCGGTCATGGAACCGGATCGACTCAGGGATCGCCGCATCCATCAGGTCATCGAGGGAGTCGTACCCGATCGCGTCCAACATCTCCTGGATCTCTGCATCACTCGGCCCGATATGCCGATCGACGAAGCGATCCGTATAACCCAGATCCTGATTCTTACTCATATATCCCATCACAGGTTTGAGAGGGAGCCACAGCACTCCCAGTTTAGAACTCGTAACTAGAGCCCGGCTCGAGGATCACGACCTCGGCCCGGTTCCCGACCGCCTCACGGAAGGCATCGGTATCCTGCCTGATCAGGTCGAAGGTGTTGTAATGCATTGGGATGACAACACTCGGCTTGATGAAATCGATCGCGCGCACTGCATCGGCTGGGCCCATCGTATAATTGTCGCCGATTGGGAGGAGCGCGATATCGACCTCACCGCGCAGGAGTTGCATATCCATGATCAACGCGGTATCACCAGCATGATAGAGCCGACGCGGTTCCGACTCCCCCTCCCGTGGCGGGAGTGTGAGGAGGAAACCAGCGGGGACAGTGGTGAAGATACCCGACTCATCCCCATCGACCATCCCACCATGGAGGGCGGGTGTCATCTTGACCCGTCCGAAGGGGAAGTCGAAGCCACCCCCGATGCTCATCGAGTGCACATTCGTTATACCCTGCGTCTCGGCAAAGGATGCGATCTCGAAGGTCGCGACGAGGGTTGCGCCCGTCCGCTCGGCGAGTTTGAGACCATCGCCGAAGTGATCAGAGTGACCATGGCTGACGAGGATATAATCTAGCTCACCGACCTCGTCAGAGGTGATATCGGCAACAGGGTTCCCATCGAGCCAGGGGTCGAAGATCAGACGTGTACCATCATCGGTGACGAGGGTAAAGCACGAGTGACCATGCCAGGTGAGTTCAGCCATCGTGGAGACCTCCTATATCTAAATGAGATCCTGTATCTCTGGAAGGGCCGGACTAGAGAGGAGCCGGCACCCATGAATGCAAAGCGGCGGGGGACCCGGTCCTCCGCCGCCGAGAGTTGGGGCTCATAGCAATACCCCGGTAGAGAGCGTGACCCGATCAGCCTTGGCCGATCTGTTCAGCATACTCGGATGGACCGAGCAGGCTCTCGAGCTCACCCTCATCGGAGATCCGGATCTGGATCATCCAGCCCTCTCCGTAAGGATCGCTATTGATGAGCGAGGGATCAGCGTCGAGCGCCTCATTGACAGCTATGACCTCGCCGGCGGCCGGGCAGTAGAGATCACTGACTGCCTTCACCGCCTCGACCGTGCCAAAGACAGCGTTCTGGTCGAAGGTGTCCCCCACATCTGGGAGTTCGACGAAGACGATGTCACCCAGCTCACCCTGGGCATAATCGGTGATGCCCACAAAGTAGACACCTTCGTCACCAGATGGCTTCAGGTACTCGTGTTCCTCCGAATATAGCAGGTCCGCCGGGATCTCCGACATTTCGCCTCCATTCGCATATTGTTATGACTTGAACTGCGGGTTGAGAATAGAGTCAGCAACGATAGTCGTCAAGTGCGCGCGCGCGGGCTGTCAGACAGCCCTCTATGGGCTCGCCATCTGATCGAGACGGCGCACCACATCGACCAGCCGACGCAGCTCTCTCTCGACCACCTCCAGCACCTCTCTGACATCGCCTTCCCCGATCTCGGGCCCCTCGAGTAGGAGCTGTACATGCCCGAGCGCGGCGGCGAGGGGGTTGTTCATATCGTGTCTGATCGACCTGATCAGTTCACCGATCTGGCCATTGCGATCATCATCCATCTCATCTTCCCCCGGTCTAGGCCCCTGATCTGGCGCCAAGATAGACCCTCCCCCCACCCCCAGGCAAGTTTGGAGGCGTATGTGAGGTGCTCAGACGACGGGGTCTCGGCCACCATCTTGCAACCGATCGGGTTCAGGGTGGGATGGAACCACTTCGCTGGTGGGGAGTATCCCTACCTCAACGGTGTTCACGCCCGAACGTTCATTCAACAGAGGAGGTGATCCATTGTCTAGTCCGAGTACACTGCGTAACCCGACATGGGCAAGCGATCGCCGCGTCGGCGCCTGACCGACCTCGAGCGACCACTGTCCAGACGACATGGTGCTCAGGCATCGCGTCGGGTTGCGACAGTCCCCTACGGCGCCGCCGGATCTCTCCGGCGGCGCTAGTTTTTTCCCCGCCGAGACCGTACAATGATCGGTGACATTCCTAATCCAGTAGGAATAGAGTCACGAGCAGACGAGTCAGCCGACTCGACTCACCATATCCATACGAGCAAGGAGGTTCCGCATGTCGGTGGCAGTACCGGAGGCGACGAGGCCGCCGCTCACCCAACTCAGTGAGGACGAGAGCATGTTCCGCGATGCGGTCCGGCAGTTCGCCGAGGAGACGATCGCACCGCGCGTCAACGCGATGGACGAGGCGGGCCAGATCGATGAGGACCTGATCCCCCAACTCTTCGAACTCGGGCTGATGGGCGTCGAGGTACCCGAGGAGTATGGTGGTACCGGGCTCAACTTCTTCACCTCTGTCCTCGTCGTAGAAGAGCTCTCCCGGATCGACCCGAGCGTCGGCGTCCTCGTCGATGTGCAGAACACACTCGTCAACAACTGTCTCCTGAACTGGGCGACCGACGAGCAGAAAGCCCATTACTTCCCGCGCCTCACCTCGAGTGCGATCGGTGCCTACGCCCTCTCGGAGGCCGACTCGGGCTCTGACGCCTTCGCCCTCGCCACGCGCGCGACCCGTGATGGCGATGGCTGGATCCTCGATGGAAACAAACTCTGGATCACAAATGGAGGCGAGGCCGAGATCTTCATCGTCTTCGCCAATGCCGATCCCGAGAAGGGGTACCGCGGGATCACCGCCTTCCTCGTCGAGCGTGATGCACCCGGCTTCAGTATCGGGAAGAGGGAGGACAAACTCGGGATCCGCGCCTCCTCGACCGTCGAACTAATCCTCGACAAGGTTCGTGTAGAGGACAGCGCCGTCCTCGGCCCCGTAGGCGAGGGCTATAAGATTGCGATCGAGACACTGAATGAGGGACGGATCGCAATCGGCGCGCAGATGGTCGGACTCGCCCAGGGCGCACTAGACCATACCCTCAAGTATGTGCAAGAGAGGGAACAGTTCGGTCGCCCGATCGCCGACTTCCAGGGCGTGCAGTTTCAACTAGCCGAGATGCGGACCGAACTCGAGGCCGCCCGACTCCTGGTCTACAATGCCGCACGGTTGAAGGACGCCGGCGAGCCCTTCCTCGAGGAGGCCGCGATCGCCAAGCTCTACGCCTCCCGTGCCGCGCAGAGCATCTCCTCCCAGGCGATCGACCTCTATGGAGGCTATGGCTTCACCAGGGAGTATCCCGTAGAGAAGCTGTATAGAGACTCGAAGATCGGGACCATCTACGAGGGTACGACCAATATGCAGCTTCAGACCATAGCGAAGTATATGCTGCGGTAGCAGGCTGGGTGAAGACCAGTGTGAATTCACCGCCACCCAGGTAAACACTTGAATTCAAAACTCCCGCCCTTGATACTCGGGGGCGGGAGTCCCGACTCCCGGCTCTTCCCCCCC
>Ga0209487_1000902_pt1 | contig 26011 bp, 19 predicted proteins | sample Poulit2012_FD_187524 | JGI IMG/M metagenome (GOLD analysis project Ga0209487, IMG submission 187524) | Agricultural soil microbial communities from Georgia to study Nitrogen management - Poultry litter 2012 (SPAdes) (version 2) | ecosystem: Environmental > Terrestrial > Soil > Agricultural land...
TGATCTCTGGGTCTGTTTCTACAGGATCTAATAATGCCCAATTTGACTTTTCAAAATCAGTATACGACGCGCGAACTCTGAGTGAATTTTCCCCCCACGCTTCAATGATTAATGTTTCTCCATCATTCTTTCTAACTAATGATCGCTGAACCTTTTCAAACATGTTTTTTCCTCCTTCTTTTAAATGTGATACAGTTTTTGTTCTCTAAGATATTAAGGTATAATCATATTATATTACCTACAGAAAACCAAAACAACTTAGATTATTCAGATTTCATCATACTAAATTACGATTTAGGAGGTATCCTTCACGATGGAAAAGGTTCAGTTTTCAAAAGAAGAACATACAAAAATACCCGACCCCGCGTTTCCAGTCAATATATTTTTTATTCGACAGCCAGATCAGGGGACGATTCCACTTCATTGGCATAATCACTATGAATGGATCTATATTACCAAAGGATCTTTTCGGGTTCAGGTCGGATCCGAATTTAAAGATATGAGTGAGGGTGATCTCATCTTTGTCAATCGTGAGGAATTGCACTCTGCTTTCCCTAGGTCTAGCGAGAGTCAATTATTTGCGATTGTTTATAATCAGTCTTTTTTACTTGATGGCGAATTGGACCGTGTCAAACGCTACTATTTATTGCCCCTATTAAACAATGAGTTTGATTTACCATTTTTCTACGACACGAATACGTTTCAGCTGGAAGAATTACAAGATTGTTTAACTAAATTAATAGATGTTTTTTCAACAAAAGAGTTTGGTTATGAAATGCTTATAAAAGCATACTTACTTGAAGCGACTGCCCGTGTCTTTCAGATCGCCAAGGTGTCACCTGTCACCGATCGGCCAATTAGTAAGCATGCTGTCATCGAACCAATTCTTCACCATATTAGTAATCACTTTGATGAGTCTATTAGTGTTGACCAGGCTGCGGATATGTGTAATCTTAGCCCGAACTACTTTTGTCATATTTTCAAAAAGGCAACGGGCTACACGCTAACAGAGTACATAAATTTAATACGAGTCTCTGAAGCTGAGCGCCTCCTTTATCGTAATAAATATACGATTCAAGAGATTGCTTACCTAGTAGGGTTTTCTAACTCAACTTATTTTGGACGTACTTTTAAGAAAATCAAACACAAAACGCCCAGTGAAGTTCTTCGTCTTTACTTAGAAGGTAGACAAGGATGATCAGCAACTGACCATCCTTGTCTCTTCTCTATGATTCTATAACTGGAATAAACTCAAAATTGCTCACATCAACTAAACCACGGTTCGTTATGCGAATATCTGGTATGACTGGTAAAGCGATTAATGATAGAGTCATAAATGGTGCGTGAATTGGACAGCCTAAGTCTTCCCATGCTCGCTCGAGTTTTTGAACATGTTTCACAACAATTTCTGCTCGTTCGTCTGACATCAGCCCAGCTACCGGTAATGGGATTTCTGCTAGTACTTTACCATCTTCAACGACGACCATCCCGCCACCAATTTCAACTAAATGATTCGCTGCAAACGCCATATCTTCATCATTTAATCCCATCACGAGTAAGTTATGGCTATCGTGAGCTACAGTAGAGGCGACTGCTCCCTTTTTCAATTGAAAACCATGGGCAAAGGCTAGTGAGATGTCGCCAGATTTGTGATGACGATCAAGACAAGCAAGTTTAATAACATCTTGATCTAAGTCTGAGACAATGGTTTGATCAGATTCAACTTTAAGCTCAAATTGAGTGTGCTTCGTTCGTGCACTGTTTTCGATGACTTCAATCACATTGGCTGTCACTTTGTCAGTTTTTTGGTCTGTTTTTATAATCAAATCACTCGGTTTGATTGCGCGCTTAACGTGCACTGAATCTTTAACATGATCAGGATACTCATATGTCGGCAAGTCGATCGCCAGTTTTCCTTCTTGCGCAACAATTTCTCCGCTTGCAATCACTAGTTCAGGCTCCATCGTTTCGATTTGATCGAGAATGATGATATCTGCTACTTTTCGTGGTGAGATACTGCCAAAATCATCAGCTAATTTGAAGTAGCGGGCCGTATTAATCGAGGCAAGTTTAATGGCTATGACTGGGTCAACGCCCTCCTCAATCGCTCGACGCACGACATGATTGACTTGACCCTTTTCAACGAGCGTTTGCGGGTAAATATCGTCTGTCACTAGCATGATTTGATCTGTCTGAACGTTATCCTCTGTAATCACTTTGACGAGTTCCTCAACATCATGCCAAGCAGAGCCTTCACGAATCATTAAGTGCATGCCTAAACGCAATTTTTGTATCGCTTTTTCTCGGGTAATCGTTTCGTGGCACGAATCCGCTCCAGAATTGAGATACGCTTGAAGCATTTGATCTGTCCCGTCTGGGAAATGACCCGTGACTGTTTTTTCTGCACGAAGCGTTGCATTCACAATATCCATCGTCTCTTGGTCCCGATTAATCACACCAGGAAAATTCATCAATTCGCCTAATCCAACAACGCCATCCCATGTTAAACCTTCTGCTACATCCTCAGCTGTGATTTTCGCCCCAGCATCTTCAAAGTCAGTCGTGGCAGGTACTGACGAAGGAAATGTTGTAAAGACATTTAGCGGTAAACCTTTTCCTTCCTCATGCATAAGCCTTATACCTTCTGTGCCAAAAACGTTTGCCATCTCATGTGGGTCCATAAAAATACTCGTCGTCCCTCGAGTTAGAGCCATTCGAGCAAACTCCGTGACGGTTAACATTGTACTTTCAACGTGCATATGCCCATCCATTAAACCAGGTGCGATGTATTTTCCATTTAACTCGATGATTTCTGTTTCTGGGCCAATGGTATGCTCTGCATCTCCGACATAAGCAATCCGATTACCTGCTATCGCCACGTCAATGTTTTTATTCAGTTCTCCTGTGATCACATTGACTAACGTACCTTGTTTTAAAACGAGATCAGCTGGAACCTCTCCCACGGCCACCTGAACCAATGTTTGACTTACTTTTGTTAATTGAGTTCTCATCTTTAACGCTTCCCTTCTTATCTATAGTAGACCTAATGCGTTTGGCTTCACCGTTTTAAAAATGAGTCTAATAAAAATAAAAAAGCCTAGTTTTCACTAGACTTTGAATGTGTCACTAAAAAAAGGGTATAATTATCCCTTTAAAGTTCACATGTAGTCCAATGATTACGGTCATTTGGTAGAAACGCTTACGCCAATTCATAAGCCTATACATATCTCTTTTACTCTCTTTTAATTATAACATGTTACTTACTCACTATCGAGTACAAATCTCTTTAAATAATGATAAATTCCTTCTTCATCATTTGTAAATTCTGTGACTTCATCGGTCATCTCTTTAATTTCATCTGGTGAATTTTTCATCGCCACGGTATGACCGGCTAAATTAAACATCCCCACATCATTAAAACTGTCACCAACTGCTAAAATATCATCAGCAGAGATCCCTAATTCATCAATTAAATCTTTAATTCCTGTCCCTTTATCTTTGCCCTCAACCATCACTTCAACGTTATTTAAACTAGAAAATGTCATTGAGAAAGGTAATTCGTTTTGGCGTTCTTCTAAAACAGCGATCCATTTTTTCATCTTTTCAGGATCACGGCTGAAAAAGTAAAACTTAGAGTATTTTCCTTTTGGCACTTTATCAACCCATTGAATCAGCCCATCTAAGGCATCCACTCGTTCCCGCCACTCATTGACACCAACGGTATCTGGCATCGGTTCTGTCATTTCCGCTAAAAGTGTAGACTTATCTTCTCGTTCAACCAATTGATTGCCCTCTATTGGGAAAATTTCATAATAGATCTTGTGCTCGCGAGCGAGTTTGATCACTTCTTCAACAACATCCTCTGGTAGCGTGTGTTCAAATAATTTCCTGTCGCCAAGATAGCCAGTCATTCCGTTCGAACTGATCACACCATCTACTTCAAAATCTTCTGGAGCTGTTGGGAAAATTTCGTTTTTCCCCCGCCCTGTGACAATAAACACGTAAATACCTGATTGACGTATTTGATGAATCACATCTTTCGTCTTTTCAGTGACACGATTATAATTATTTAATAACGTCCCATCCATATCTAAAAAGATTGCTTTAGGCTTCTGCATTGATTATCCCCTTTATTGATTTATATCTCAGACAATAGTATAGCATCATTTAATGATTAGGCAAAAATAAATAGGATATGATTGGTCTCACATCCTATTTATGGCTTTAATCTGTTTTTGTATCAAGTGGTGTTACTGCTGCTTCAATCTCAGCGCGTTTGTGCTCAATAAATGGTGGTAGTGCTAGCGATTCACCTAGTGTTTCTTCAGGTTCATCGGTTAGGAATCCTGGCTCATCCGTTGACAATTCATAAAGAATCCCATTCGGCTCGCGGAAGTAGAATGCCTCGAAATAATACCGATCGACAATGCCTGAATTCGGCAGACGTTCCTGTTTAATTTTATCTGCCCACGCTTCTAATTCAGCGCGATCTTTAACTCGGAACGCAACATGGTGGACACTGCCTCGCCCTGGCCTTTCTCTCGGAAGATCTCTTCTCACTTCTACATGGATTTCAGCTCCCGTGCCACCTTCACCTGTGTGATAAACCTCCACGTCAGGTTGTCCTTCTTCATAAGCAGGGTAACTGCCTACATGACGGAAATTTAATAAATTGATTAATTTATCTTCAGTTGGTGCAAGTTCTGGCACCGTTAAACGAACAGGCCCCAAACCAACAATGCCATATTCAACAGGCACTGGACTCTTATCCCATGGAATACCCCCTTCAACCCCTTCATTCTTTTCATCAGAGACAAGCATCAATCGTTGTCCTTCTGGATCTTCGAAAAAAATCACCTTTCGACCGAGTTGTTCACTTACTCCCTGATGTTTGACAGAATACTCGTCAAATCGATTCACCCAGTATTCAATCGCTGCGTCGCTTGGTACCCGTAGACCTGTTAAAGAGATACTGTTATTTCCCCGATACGTGCGACCGATACCGATCATTTCAAAAAACGTTAAGTCTGTTCCTGGTCGACCGATTTCATCTGCATAAAATAGATGGTACATGTGATGTGAGTCTTGATTAACTGATTTTTTAACAAGACGCATCCCTAGAATTTTTGTATAAAAGTGATAGTTTTTCTCTCCACTTGCTGTCATAGCTGAAACATGATGGAGCCCTGCAAATTGCATACCGAAAACCTCCATTTTCTTTGTTAAGTCAATTATAACAGTTCGTTATCTCGAATTCAAGATATTTGTTTTGGCCATAATATTTATTTCGACAGGGTAAAATCATTGGAAAAGAGTTGACAAACGCGCTAAATTTTTGTAATCTAAAGTTAATAACAAAATAATATCTTAGTCATTATATATTTCTAAGATCGTTCCAAATCTGAGCAAGTTGCAAATAGTCTATGAATCCTTTTGCAACCCGGTCACACATTTGTGACAGCAGAGTGTATCTATTCAAGGGCACACCTGTGAGGCAGTAACCACTGCCCCATAGGTATGCCCTTTTTATCTCTTAAAAGAGTGAATATAAAGAGTGCAAATCAAACTTAATGATGATTATTTCATCGAGAAAGGGTGCTGTTTTATGTTAAATTTTTTAATCAAAAATAGGAATGGTCAATTTTTGTTAATTGGAACGTTTCTAGCGATTATTGGTTTTGTTCTTATGTTTTTCAATCAACCCTCTAGTCGATTTGTCTTTTATCTTGCGATCTTCTTTTTGGGATTCTTTGCGGCTAAACATGCCGTGGTTGATACCATTCAATCAAAATCACCTAACGTGGATTTATTGATGATTTTAGCTGCGATCGGAGCCGTGTTGATTGATTTCGAATCTGAGGGTGCAACATTGCTACTGATCTTTGCCGGTGCAGAGGTTTTAGAAGACTACGCCTCGAATAAATCGACAAATGCCATTACCGAATTAATGGCTCAGGTGCCAACAGTTGCGCAACTCTTAAAAGCGAATGGCGATGTTGTTGAAGTACCAACTGATTCACTTGAAATAGGCGATGTCGTGATAGTGGCGCGGGGGGAGCAAATACCGATTGATGGGACCATCGATCGAACAGCGATGATCAATGAATCAGCGCTAACAGGTGAGTCTGTTCCTGTCGAGAAAAATAACGGTGATGAAGCTTTTGCCGGGACACTTAATGAAGGCAATTCATTTCATTTATCCGTTACTAAATTAAGCGATGAAACAATTTTTTCAAATATCATTCGCATGGTGGAAGAAGCGCAAAATCGACCATCAAAGATTTCAAAATTTATTGATCGCATTGAATCAAAATATGTGGTCACTGTTCTAGTTATTGTCCCTATTTTTATTATGATCTTATATGCATTTATTAATCTCGATTTCCAAGAATCTTTCTATCGTGGAATGGTTTTACTCACTGTTGCGAGCCCTTGTGCTTTAGTTGCGTCTGCCACGCCAGCCACGTTAAGTGCCATCAGTAATGGTGCTAAAAATGGTGTTCTCTTCAAAGGTGGTGCAGCAATGGAAGCACTCAGCTCAATGGATGTGCTTTACACGGACAAAACGGGAACTGTTACTTTTGGTGATTTTAAAGTCACTGACTATGAGGTAGATGAAGCAATTTTAGCCGAAGTCGTTTATATGGAGCAGCAGTCGAGCCACCCGATTGCCGAAGCGATTGTGGCATCTTTTAAAGATTTAAGTCTTGAAAAAGTGGATCATCGTGTGCCAATTGAAGAAATAGCTGGATCTGGAATTAAAAAAGGAGATATTATAGTAGGGAAACCTTCAGGGTTTGCTGGCTTTGATGATCCAAATAACTATCGTGCTAAAGTCGCTGCAGAACATACAGCGGTGTTAGTTGGTCAAAAGGAAACAATTGTTGGCTATTTCTTACTTGCTGATGAAATCCGTCACGAATCTGCTGAAGCGATTGCGGGCTTCCAGGACGACGGAATCAAAGTGACGTTAATAACTGGCGACAATGAGATGGTTGCTAAAAAAGTTGCTTCAGAAGTTGCAGTTGATGCTTATCATGCGAACTGCTCACCCGAAGATAAAATCAATTTTATTAACGACGACCAAACAGATGAAAAAATTGTCGGCATGATTGGTGATGGGATTAACGATGCTCCTGCTCTAGCGAATGCTGATATTGGCATTGCCATGGGTAGTGGATCCTCCGTTGCAATGGAATCTTCTGATGTTGTGATTGTGAAAAATAACTTAGCGAAGTTACTCTATAGCTTTAAGTTGAGTGGTCGACTCAATAGCATCATTTTGCAAAATGTCATCTTTTCAATCACCGTCATTGTTGCACTGATTGTGCTCAATCTATTTGGATGGTTAGGCTTACCCCTTGGTGTTGTTTTTCATGAAGGATCAACCATCTTAGTCATTCTCAACGGTTTGCGTTTATTACGGCAAAAAAACTAGGATTCTGATAAACTTTTGAGCTTGTTATCTTACACTTAACATGTTAATCTAATGTTAATTCAATAGCTTGACTACTAGGGGTGCCGATTGAATCGGCTGAGAGGAAAGATTCTATCTTTCTAACCCTTCTGAACCTGATCTAGTTCATACTAGCGGAGGGAAGTAGCAATTTTACGCCTATCAGGTTCTTCTTTAGCTGCACATGACAGCTTTTAGTCAATGCAACAAAAAAGGAGGACTATTTTTTATGAAAAAAACAAAAGATTTAACTCTGATTGCTGCTTTCATTGCAATCGGTGTTGTCGGAGCCAGCTTCCTCTGGTTTCCTACTGGGGTTGCTCAAGCTTATCCTGTTCAGCATGCGATCAATGTGATCAGCGCTGTCATTCTCGGACCCGTCCCGACGGTCATTATTGCTTTTGGAATCGGCTTGGTTCGCAACGCTTTAGGGCTTGGTACATTGCTTGCTTTTCCTGGTGGAATGGTAGGTGCATTACTAGCTGGACTCTTTTATCGCTACCGCAAAAAAACGAGTTCAGCGGTTATCGGTGAAGTTTTTGGCACAGCGATTCTCGGTTCCCTAATTTCGGTTCCAATTGCACGAGTCGTTATGGGAACAAACGCTGGCGTCTTTGCCTTTGTGCCTGGATTTTTAATCAGTAGTGTGACTGGCGCTTTAATCGCCACTTTAGTCATCCCAAAATTAAAGACATATTATGAACGTAAGCGATAATCACCACAATTGTGGTGATTTTTTTTGTTGTTTTATTTCATTTTTGCCTCAAAAATGGCATAATTAAAGAGTGAGATTATCCCGAGAAGGTGACAGATAATGTTGATAAAAAATGCAATCATTTATACAGAACAGGACCGTTTTTTAGGAAACCTTCTCATCGATCAGGGGAAAATTACAGAGATAAGCCAAGATTCTCTTGAAGTTTTTAATGAGAAGGTTGAGATCGTTGATGCCAATCAGCTCAATCTCATTCCTGGATTTATCGATACACATGTTCATGGTGCAAATGGATCAGATGTGATGGATGCAAGTACTGAAGCGATACAGACTATCGCAAAATCACTTGTCACAGAGGGAACAACAAGTTTTCTTGCGACAACAATGACACAATCGCCCGATGCCATTGAACGCGCTCTAGAAAATCTGGCAAACTACCAAAATATCGACCATGGTGCTGAGATGATTGGTATTCATCTAGAGGGACCATTTATCGACAAGAAAAAAGCAGGAGCACAACCCGTGGAGCATATCATCAAGCCGGAGATAAATTTATATAATCGCTGGCAACTCCTGGCAAATGGTAAAATTAAAACAGTCACACTTGCGCCTGAGCACGATCTTGATTTTCAGTTTACTAGCGAGCTTAGACGCGCAAATCTCAATGTCTCTGCAGGACATACGGACGTGAGTTTTTCAGAAATGAAAAAAGCTGTTACAGCTGGTGTGAACCAAATGACGCACCTGTGTAATGCGATGAGCGGGATCCACCACCAAGATATCGGTGCCGTCGGAGCCGCATTTATCTTGCCTGAATTAAAGGCGGAGATTATTCCGGATGGGCTTCATGTTGACTCTGCTATGTTACGTTTAATTTATCAGAATATGGGTCCAGAGCGATTGCTCTTAATCACTGATTCTATCCGTGCAAAAGGGCTAGAGCCTGGTGAGTATGATTTAGGCGGGCAATCGGTGTATTATACTGGGGAACATGTTCGTTTAGAAAATGGTGCTTTGGCCGGAAGTACTTTGAGGATGATTGATGGGGTAAAACAAATTAATACTATACTTGAAGTCACTTTTCATGATATTATTCTAATGACATCAATTAATCCAGCAAAGCAAGTAGGTGTTTTTGACCAAAAAGGATCGATTGCAGTTGGTAAAGATGCTGATCTTTTGCTTGTGGATGATGATTTCAACTTAAAACTAACCCTTAAAAAAGGGGAAATTGTATACCAAGGAGTGGACCAATGAGGGTTCTGAAAATCAACAGTTATCAAGAAATGAGTGAATGGGTTTGTAAGCGAGTGATTGACACAATCAAGTCATGCGAGAATCCCGTTCTAGGTTTAGCGACAGGCTCTACGCCTAAAGGGCTTTATCAATGTTTAATCGAGGCCTACAATAGAAAAGAGATTTCCTTTAAAAATGTCACGACGTTTAATCTGGATGAATATATTGGGCTGGATCCGAAAAATCCGAGTAGTTACAATTATTTTATGCAAGATCGATTATTTAACCATGTTGATATTGATCCAAAGCGTGTCTTTTTACCAAATGGGATGGCGACAGATATTGAAAAAGAATGTGATGATTTTGAGGCTTTAATTAAAAAACATGGGCCGATTGATTTGCAAATATTAGGTGTAGGTGTCAATGGGCATATCGCATTTAATGAGCCGGGGACATCGTTTACAAGTCGGACGCAGCGAACGCAGTTAACCGCTAATACCATTGAGGTGAACTCTCGTTTTTTTGAGAACAAAGACGAGGTACCAACTGAAGCTATTACAATGGGAATTGGAACGATCATGGAAAGCAAAGAAATTATTTTACTTATATCTGGTCAGAATAAAGCACAAGCTGTCAAGCACCTTGTTGAAGGTGAGGCAACAGAAGACTGTCCAGTGACTGTTATACAAAAACATCCCAATGCTACAGTTGTGATCGACGAGGAAGCTGCTTCGCTATTAAGCTAAGCTAATTAACAAGCCTTCGTCAATCGACGAAGGCTTGTTGAGCTTAATCTGTACTGATTTCATGGATTCTATAAAATTGATAGAGCGATGTTGGTACTTCTGTAAGAAACCTTGATAATCCGCCGATCGCAATGACCGTTAAATCATGCATGGCGCGTGTACAAGCTGTATATAAAATATGGCGCTCCAATTCATTTAAATACTGGTGCGCAGACGCATCGTAAACAATCACACCATCAAATTCAATTCCTTTAGCCAAGTAAACAGGAATCACATGGATCCCTTCTTTAAAGGTATGCGTCTCAACATCAATTAATTGAACATCTTGATATGAAGCTCGTAACAACTGGGACAACTCTCTTGCTTCATCCATCGTTTTTGTAATCACGGCAATGTGCGGATATTTCTTATTTAAATAACCGTCAATAGCATCATATAATTTATATTCAGCAATCGTTGGATTATCGACTTCATAAACAACAGGTTTATTCCCTTCTCGATTAAAGGCTTCAATTTTGTCTCCGTGCTCCACAAAGGCTTTCGTGAATTCTACTATCGGACGAGTTGACCGATAACTTCTCATTAACGTGATTCGTTCTGTATTTTTGATTGTATCCTCTGCTAAAATATTGTCTGTCAAACCATGATAATAAATCGTTTGATTGATATCTCCCAATAGAGTCATTCGACTATTTGGATAAATGTACATCAAATAGCGCAATTGAAAAATAGAATAATCTTGTGCTTCATCTAAAATAATATGTTTGATTGAGCGATTTTCTTCAAAGCCAATGATCATTTTCTCAAAATAGAGAAACGGCGTCGCATCTTCCCATGTTAATATTCCTTGTTTCAAATTATCAACCGTAAATTGAGCTAATTGTTGCCATTCCTCTATACTCAAGCTCTCCCCTGATTCTTTTTGTTCAAAGAGCTTTAGATAAGTCCTTTTCGTATTCACAAAATCATATCTCTTTATTTTTTGACGTAGCGGATTTAAGCGACGTTTAAGCACTTTTTCCCTTAAATAGTCCAGCTCAATATCAGTCTCATGAAACTCTTCTTCCACGCTCATCTGCTGTTGGGCCTCTATAAAAGCTTCATGAATATCATCACGATCTAATAGCTCGACTTCATCTTGAACCCAGTCTGCTTCGATAAGCTCTTGTTCAAGATCTTTTAATTTTGCTAAAATTATCTCTGCCATTTTTTCTAACCGCAACTGGATGGAAGTCCGTTCTGAAAAATCATAAAAGAGATCGGTTAATTCTTGCTTAGTAAAAATCAACTCATCACGAAAGCGAATATTTCTAAATTCTAATCCTTTTTGCAACAGTTGTTTTAAAAAGGCGTCCACTCTTTCTAAAAATTGTTCACTCGATTTATACTCCATACCCGTTAACCTTGACCACTCATCTGATTCTCCTTCAGCAAAAACTACTTCAAGTTGTTCAAATGGAGATTCAATGTCAAAGCGCGAGCCTAATTCCTGCTCGATATAATGGTAAAAGGTCATCTGTTGAATGTTTTCTTCACCTAAGTCAGGCAATACCCGCGAAACGTAGCTGTTGAAAAGTGGATTAGGTGAAAATAGAATCATTTGTTCTGCAGTCAATGTCTCTCGATAGCGGTACAATAAATAAGCGACCCTTTGCAGTGCAGCCGATGTTTTACCACTTCCCGCAACACCTTGAACTACAAGCACTTTACTAGTCTCGTCTCGGATGATCTTATTTTGTTCTCGCTGAATCGTCGCCACAATGCTCTGCATGGTTGAACTTGCAAATTCACCAAGCACATTTTGTAGCAAATGATCACCAATTGTTAAGCCAGTATCAAACATCCCTGTCAATTCACCTTGTTTGATAACATATTGCCGTTTCAGCGTCATCTCGCCAGCTATTTCTTCATCAATGGCTTGATATGAAGCTGGTCCAGGTGGATAGTCATAATACATGCTTGCAATTGGAGCACGCCAATCATACACAAGAAAGTTCTCTTCGCTTTCATCCATTAATGACGAGGTTCCAATATAGATTTGTTCCTCTTCTGTTTCATCTTCTTCTATAAAGTCAATTCGTCCAAAATATGGTTTTTCTTTTAGATCCAGGAGCTGATTCAATTGCTTGGATAATTGACCATAGCTCCGCTCACGTTCAGACAAGAATTCCGCCTGTTGTTTAAGACTCGCTTGAGTTTCAATCGCATCGTCCATCTCAGTGAGGTTTACTGTGACATCATCCCAAAAATCTTTTCTGATATCAATCACACGATCTTTAATGGCCTGCATATATTTTTTTAATCGTTGAATTTTCCCATCAACATATTGACCGATTTTTTCCACTCGGTCATATTCTTGTTGCCAATCTTTATCTTTCTCTGGCATCGTCGACTCACTCCTAACTTACTTAAAAACTTTCACTCGATAGTTTGAATTTACCCTATATGATATGTCATTATCCTTGAAAATAAGCAGATTGTCTATTTTTTGGCGCCCTTTCACCTGTAACCCGCTAGAATATAGCGATTTAAAAGCCAACTGAAGATTTTGTTCAGTTGGCTTTATAAAAATTTTTTAGCGTCTTGCGATCAGGTCCATTTCTAATTTGACTCCTTTAGGGAGCTTGCATACTTCTACTGTCGCTCTTGCTGGGTAAGGAGAAGATAAGAATCCAGAATAGATGCGATTTAATTGTTCAAAGTCCGCTAAGTCGGTTAAATAAATCGTAAATTTAACTGCATTTGTAAATGTTAAATTTGCTTCCTTAAGTATAGCTTCAAGATTTTTCATGACTTGTGTCGTTTGCTCTTCAATAGTCGTACCAACAACCTCCATTGTTTCCGGGTCAAGCGGAATTTGTCCGGAAACAAAGACCAAATCACCTAAATCAATTGCTTGAGAATATGGACCAATTGCTTTTGGTGCTAAATCTGTTTTTATTTCTTTATGTGCCATATTTATCATCCTTCCTACTCATTTTATAGCTAAATTTTTAACAAACATGATTTTCTTTAGTAAGATTAAGTTAGTATGATAATTCAGAGAGGAGCATAACTATGTTAAAAACTTTTCATCTAAAAACGCATCACCATAGTGAGATGATTGATATTACACGCCAGATTCAAGACTGGTTAACTGATGAAAAGATCGAAGATGGACTTGTTATTGTCTCATCCATGCACACAACAGCTGGGATTACAGTAAATGAAAATGCTGACCCCGATGTGAAAACAGACTTTCTCAGACGTCTGGATGAAGTTTATCCATGGGATCATCGTAAAGATCTTCACATGGAAGGTAACACAGCTGCTCACTTGAAAACAAGTACAGTGGGACATGCTCAAACCTTAATTGTTTCAAAAGGTAGACTGATGCTTGGAACATGGCAAGGGGTCTACTTCTGTGAGTTCGACGGCCCTCGTTCACGAAAGTATCTCGTAAAAGTGATAGCTGATAGGTAAAGTTATGAATCAACTTTACACCTTTATTCTATCACATCAGAGTTTTTAACAATTAAATAGTTGCAATGAATAAGTCGATAGGCTAACCACCTATCGACTTATTTGCTATATTTTTTAACTGTTACTTTTTAAGCGTTAATTTTAACAATTGGCAAGCATGTGGTCTTAATGTGCTTTCAATCGTTTGCGTTGGTAAAGATAAGGTTTCATTTTTCCAGAGATCAGTGATGGTATCAAGTTGATCAACTGATAAATCGAGCTGATCTAAATCCACTGAAACAGTCTGTTCGTCGTCTGCAATATTAAATAGAGCAAGATAGATTTCTTGATCTGGACCATATGATTGCCACACGACTCGATCCTCGATACGCTCGACTTGTCTTGCACCTGATCCTTTACGGTGCATTTTTAACACTTCTTCATTAGTGATTAATGAAAGTGTAAAGTCATCATTGTCACGCATTTCCCCACCAAACATGAGTGGCGATCTGAAAATTGACCAAAGTGTCATCATGGTGATTTGTTCATCTTCAGTAAAGCGTGTGAAACGATCACCTGCACCGCCATCGAATGAACGGATACCAATCCGACCAAGTGGTAACATGTCAGCATCTGGCCAGTGACCAGGTCCAACGTTTTTACTCCAGCCATAGCAACGATCGAACATGCCATAAAGAGGCTCCCAAACATCCCAAAAATCATTTGTCATTCGCCACATGTTGGCATTCTCTTCAAGAATCGCAGCATCATTTAAGTGTGCAGGACCTGGAGACAAGCTTAATACCATCGGGCGACCACAACGATCGATAGCCTTACGGATCATTTTTATCTCTTCAAGATGTGCACCATAATGCTGAGAATCGGCAATATCATCAATCTTGATAAAATCAACTTCCCACTCAGCATACAATTCGAAAATTGAATCGTAATATAATTGTGCTTCCGGCTTAGTATGATCTAAACCATACATATCTGTATTCCATGCACAAATTGAGTTTTGTTTCGCAATTTCTCGCGCACCGACATCTGTTCCTTTGATCTTAGTATTTTGGTGTACAGCTTGTCTTGGAATACCACGCATAATATGAATCCCAAATTTCAAACCTAAACCATGAACATAATCAGCTAATGGTTTAAATCCTTTCCCATCTTTTGCAGATGGGAAACGATTTACAGCTGGGATCAGTCGCGAGTACTCATCCATTTCTAGTGGGACAAACGGGCGGTAGGCTGAAGAAACAGCACCTGGTTCTGACCACTGAATATCAACCACGATATATTCCCAACCGTATTCCTTTAAATTTTTTGCCATATAGTCAGCATTGCCTCTGACTTCTTCTTCTCGAACAGCTGCACCGTAGCAATCCCAACTATTCCACCCCATTGGTGGCGTTTTAGCGTATTCATGATGTTTCATCAGTTTGATTACCTACCTTTTTTTAAACGAATGACGTTCCATGATGTTTTTGATAGTTGTGCTGTTAACTTGCCATCATCTAGTTTTGAGTGTGTATTTTTGCTTGGTTTAACCGCTTCATGATCAACAGTATTCACTGCTTTTAGATCATCATTGTATAATTCAATATGCTCAACTAACTCATATCCTTCAAAACTTCTAACATCGATATCAATAGGCATACTTGATTCTAAGTGCTTGTTCACAAGGAAAATAGTTAATTCTTCATTCTCCTCATTATAGACAGCCGCTGAATCGATATATGGAACATCAGTGAATTCTCTACTATCATATTTAGGTGATGATAAAATTGGTTGTAATGAAATACCGCGACCAAATGTTGATGCATGCATATATGGATAGAAAATCGTTTGCTTCCATGCACGACCTTCGTTCTCCGTCATAATTGGTGCAATAACGTTGACTAATTGAGCCATCGCAGCCATTTTCACACGGTCAGCATGTTGGATTAACGTAATCAACAAGCTTCCAATTAATAAAGCATCTTCAAAGTTATAGTGATCTTCTAACTGTGGTGGAGCAATTGTCCATGGTTCGATCTGCTTGTCCGCTTCATTCGAGTGATACCAGACGTTCCACTCATCAAAGCTAAGCTTGATTTCTTTCTTACTACGGTGTTTTGCTTTGATATAATCACACGTTGCAATGACTGACTTAATAAAGTGATCCATCGTTAAGTTTTTCGCTAAAAAGTTAGCTGTGTCATCTGAACGGTTTCCATAATACTGGTGTAGTGAAATATAATCGACCTGCTCATAAGCAAGATCTAGTGTTGTTGCTTCATACTCAGGGAATGTCGGCATTTCTGAACTTGAGCTTCCACAGGCAACTAATTCAATATCTGGATCAACAAGTTTCATCGCTTTCCCTGTTTCATTCGCAAGACGACCATACTCATGTGCTGTTTTATGACCGACTTGCCATGGACCATCCATTTCATTTCCTAAACACCATGTCTTAATATTGTGCGGCTCTTCATAACCGTGTGAGCGACGAAGATCACTCCAATATGTTCCGCCTGGGTGGTTTGTATATTCAAGTAAGTGTCTTGCTGCATCAATACCTCGCGTTCCAAGGTTTACCGCCATCATGACTTCTGAACCTGCTTTTTTAGCCCAATCAACAAACTCATTCGTTCCTACTTCGTTCGTTTCAATTGTTCTCCAAGCCAATTCTAAGCGACGTGGACGATCTTCTTTAGGTCCTACTCCATCTTCCCAATTATAAGCAGAAACCATATTCCCACCCGGATAACGGATGATCGGAACATTCAATTCTTTTACCATCTCTATAACATCTTTACGGAAGCCCTGTTCGTCTGCCTCTGGGTGACCAGGCTCATAAATTCCACCATAGATTGCTCGTCCGAGGTGTTCGATAAATGAACCATAAATTCGGTCATCTACTTTCGAAATTTGAGCATTTTTGTCTAGAACCAATTTTGCTTGCAGTTTTGACATTGTAATCCTCCATTTTATTTCATTTTTTTAATGTGTATGAATTTATATTTTCATGGTTATTCCATTTTTATTCTCACTTATTTTCCGCTGTTGAATGTCGAATGACTAGCTCTGGCTCAAATTCAACCGATTTAAACGTCTCTTTTGACTTTCTCGGTTGGCCAGATGAACTTTCGACAAGATCTAAAATCATTTTACCTGCTACTTCACCAAGCTTTGTTTTGGGGTGTTTAATACTCGTTAATTTAACTTCTGATACTTCAGCTAAGAACGAATCATCAAAGCCAACAATTGAAATGTCATCAGGTACTTTAAGGCCTTTTTCCCTAATCACATCAAGTAAAGAGACTGCTAATTCATCGTTGTAACAGACAATAGCTGTTGGTCTGTCTTTTTTAGGTAGATCTAATAAATTCGCTAGATCTTCTTTTGGTTTATGATATTTTTCTTCAGTATTATACGTAACGAGATGATTGGGATTTAAAGACAGTTTATGATCTCGATGAGCCTTGAGAAAACCTTTCATTCGCTTCGTCCCTTGACCATCATCATTTTTGAAGAATCCAATGATCTGATCGTGGCCTAATTCAATTAAATGTTCTGTTTGAATATAGCCACCCTTTTGATCATTGATCGTAATACTGAGTGGTTCTAATTCATCATAATAAGCATTGATCATCACGTAGGGAATCTCTTGTCTTTCTAAATTTAAGTAATAATTAAGGTTAGGGTTACTCGTGGCACTCTTTGTTGGTTCAACGATAACCCCATCAAAATGTTGGGTCAAAATCTGTTCCAAAAAATTTTTTTCTTTATCGTGCTCATTATTTGTACTAAACAGACTGACATGATATCCGTTTTCGCTTAAATAGGACTCCGCACCTCTAATGATTGACGGGAAAATATAATCAGAAATATAGGTTGTGATGATCGCAATGTTTTTTTGATTCGAAATAGACTTGTTAATATCCTCTTTCGACCGATCTGCACAATACGTCCCCGATCCCTGTTGCCGATAAAGCCAACCTTGATTGACTAATTCACCAACAGCGAGTCTTACCGTGTGACGACTGACGTTAAATTCCTTCATCAACTCATATTCAGAACTAATTTTTTGATGAGGCTGAAACGTACCATCTAATATTTTTGATTTTATCGCTTGGATGATGATGCTATATTTTGTCTTCATTCATTTCACCTCATCATTCTTTTCGTCTTAATGATTGAAGAAAACCAGAAGAGAGGAGAGGCTCACCCAAATGAATCTCTCCCATTCTGATCAATGGTTATTTACGATACACAATCTCATTCCATTTTAATTCATTTTTGAATTGACGCAGGTCTAAATTATCATCGATGACCACCGCTTCAATATCAAGCATTTCAGCATAATCAAGCATTTGCTCAGTCGTCACAGTAAATGACAAGACAGTGTGGTGTGCTCCACCTGCATGAATCCAGGCTGTCGTTGCTTCAGCTAATGAAGGCTTAGGCTCCCAGATTGCTTTTGCAACTGGTAAATGAGGTGTCTCTTCTTCTGGTTGCTCAGCTCGAACCTCATTGATCACCATGCGGTAGCGCCCACCCATCTCAACGAGTGAAACGTTAATCGCATCTCCACCTTTGCCGTCAAAAACTAGACGTGCTGGATCTTCACGATCACCAATCCCTAATGGATTAACAACAATTTTCGGCTTCGTTGCAGAAATCGTTGGGCATACTTCTAACATGTGCGAACCAAGAATTTTTTCATTACCCGGCTCTAAATGATACGTGTAATCTTCCATAAATGATGTTTCTTTATTATCTGAAAGAACTTTCATCAATCGAGTCATGGCAGCTGTTCTCCAGTCACCTTCACCTGCGAATCCGTATCCTTGTTCCATCAATCGCTGTGCAGCTAAGCCTGGCAACTGCTTCATGCCATGTAAATCTTCAAAGTTTGTCGTGAACGCATTATAATTACCTTTTGCTAAAAATGATTTCAAAGCTAATTCAATTTTCCCTTGGTAAAGGATTGAATCACGAATCTTACCTGGTTCACTTGCTTCTTCTGGTAAGTCATACATCTCTTCATATTCTTGATAGAGATTATCAAGATCTTCGTCTTTAACCTGATTGATTTCCTCGACTAAATCACCAATGCCGTAATAATCGACAGTCCAGCCAAACTTGATTTGTGCTTCAATCTTATCCCCATCTGTCACTGCAACGTTACGCATGTTATCGCCAAAACGAGCGACGCGGATGTTCGTTCCTTCTTTAACACCTATTGCTGTCTTCATCCAATCAGCCATTTGATTATGAACCTTTTCATCTTTCCAATAACCCACAATGACTTTACGTCCTAAACCTAAGCGCGTTCCAATGAATCCATATTCACGGTCACCGTGTGCCGCTTGGTTTGTATTCATAAAGTCCATATCAATTGTATCCCAAGGAATGTCTCGGTTATATTGCGTATGAAGGTGAAGCAATGGCGTTTGTAATGCTTTCAGACCCGCAATCCACGACTTCGCTGGTGAAAATGTATGCATCCATGTAATCACACCTGCACAATCATCACTTGCATTTGCTTCTTGTGCTAATTGCAGAATTTCATCTGAAGTTGTCACAACTTTTTTAAACTCAATTTCATTTGGTAGAACACCTGAATCATTTAGTCCTTGAACAACCTTTTTCGAGTTATCTTCAACTTCTAGGATTGTCTCAGGTCCATAAAGCGGTTGACTACCTGTGACGAACCAAAATTTGTACGGTTTTACTTTTAACATATTATAACCTCCATTTATTTAAACTTATTTTTTTCACAGCTCTTTTTGATAAAAAATTCACTGCCCGTAATAAGCGTCTTTTCCATGTTTTCTTAAATAATGTTTATCGAGCAATGTTTGTTGCATTCTAGAAACTTCTGGGTTTAATTGAATTGTCCGCAGCGCCATTTTGGCAACTTCTTCTAAAACAACTGCGTTATGAACAGCTTCTTCTGCATCTTTCCCCCAATTGAATGGTGCGTGGTTATGCACTAAGACACTCGGTGTTGCAAGCGGATCACGATTCTTAAATGTTTCGACAATCACATTCCCAGTTTCTAATTCATAGTCTCCTGCAATCTCATGCTTAGTCATGCGTCTTGTACATGGAATATCTTCGTAAAAATAATCAGCATGTGTTGTTCCTAATGCTGGGATGGGTAGACCAGCCTGTGCCCAACTTGTCGCCCACGGAGAATGAGTGTGGACAACTCCGCCAATATCAGGGAAGTTTTTGTAGAGCACAAGGTGTGTTGCTGTATCAGACGATGGTTTTTTATCGCCCTCAACAATGTTACCGTCTAAATCTAAAACAACTAGATCATCGACAGTCATGTCATCATAAGGTACACCGCTAGGTTTAATGACGACTCGTCCGGATTCTCGATCAATCCCACTCACATTTCCCCAAGTAAACGTTACCAATCCATGCTTAGGTAAATCAAGGTTGGCTTTGAGTACTTGTTCCTTCAGCTTTTCTAACATTAATGATCAGCACCTTTCAGTTAGATTGATTCTTGTACGGATATTTGTTTATCACAGCTCTATATTAATACAAATGGTACGGACAATCAATCGATATCTTAGGTTGATTGCATTCAACTTTATAGTTTTACAATTATCCTACCCAATGAACGGTCTTCTAGTAATGTGGGTAGGGTTTCTTCTAATTGATGGAGTTCAATTTCTGTTTGGGTGATTTGGTCAAATTGTTGTTCGCTTAATTTTAAATCTGTTGCCAAGCGATTCCAAATGTTGTTTCTGGTTTCCATTGGGCAATAGACCGAATCAACACCAATGACACGAACACCACGCAAAATAAATGGATAGACAGTTGTTGGCACTTCCACTCCAGCAGTCATGCCGCTGACAGCGACGGCGCCATTGTAGTTTAATTTACTGACAATGGCAGCCAAAGTTTCTCCACCAACCGCATCCACAGCACCTGCCCAGTTTTGACGATCAATCGCTCTTATTTTTTCACCAGTCACAGCTTGTCGATCGATAATTGACTTGGCGCCTAGTTCTTTTAAGAAAGAGTGAGACTCTTCTTTACCTGTACTCGCTTCGACCTCATAACCAAGATTCGCAAGCAATGCTGTTGCAATGCTACCTACTCCTCCTGATGCGCCTGTCACAAGCACTTTACCCTGTTCTTTAGTCAGGTGATTTTTTTCAAGTTGATCAATTGAGAGTGCTGCCGTGAATCCAGCTGTCCCATAGATCATGGCTTGTTTTAACGTTAACCCCTCTGGTAAAGGAAGGACCCATTCCGCCTTTACCCTCGCGTACTCACTATAACCTCCATCATGGCTGACACCCAATTCATAACTTGTCACAATCACAGGATCTCCTTCAGAGAAACGGTCATCAGCGGTTTCAACGACTTCACCAGCTAAGTCAATTCCTGGCGTCGCAGGATAATTTTTAATAATTGGACTATCAGTCATATTTGCCATGGCATCTTTATAATTAATGCTTGAATAATAAACTCTGATTAAAACTTCACCTTCGGGCAAATCTAGTTCAGTTAAGTCTCGAATCCCACGGCGAATTATCCCATTGTCCTCTTCTAATCGATAGGCTTTAAATGTTTTTACCATCATTCACGCTCCTCAGCTATTTTCTCTAAACCAGCTTGTAAAATAGAGTTTCCTTATTAAAAATTGTATCAAACATTGACCAAGTTAGAAAGAAAATATCCTAGTTTATTCATAGATACATCAAACTTGACATCTCAATGTGAAGGTCTATACACTACATAGAGATAATGATAAAAAAGAGTGGATGAGGTTATAGTGAAAAATAAATTTATTTATTACATAGGACTTATTTTTGTGGCCATCGTATGGGGTGTGAACTTCGCGGTCTCACGCTATGCGATGGACGTTTTTACGATTGAAGTATTCGTGGTGTTACGTTTTGCTTTGGCGGCTCCATTATTATTTCTCATTTTGAAATTGAAAGAAGGAGATGTCAAAGTCGAAAAAAGGGATTTGGTAAAGCTTGCTATCATTGGCTTTATGGGTGTAACTGTTCTAGAATTATTGGTGATGTATTCCATTAAATTTACGACACTTGCAAATGCCTCTTTACTAAACGTCGCTCCTTGGCCAATCATGGTTGCCTTATTTGCACCGTTATTTACTCGCGAGAAAATGACAGTTAAACTAGCCATTGGTGGTGTCGTTGCTTTTGTTGGAGTGACATTGATCATCCTTGGAGGAGAAGATAGTTTTAGCTTAGATTCTCAATATATGATTGGGAATTTGCTGGCCTTATCGATCAGTGTACTCGGGGCTCTTTTCAACCTTTCTTATATGCCATTGATGAATAAATACTCCTCATTACGAGTCACTTCTTGGTATATTTTATTTGGTTCGATCTTCTTGATTCCTTTTAGTCTAACGGGGTGGAGCGCGATTAATTGGTCTGATGTCAATGTCGTTGCATGGGGATCAGTGGCTTATAACGTTGTTGTGTGCGCTGTTCTAGCCTTTATCATCTGGAATACATCGATGAAAAAAGTTGGAGCAACCAAATCGAACTTCTTCCGCTATTTTGTACCTGCAACAGCGACCATAGCTGGAATGTTCTTCTTTAATGAAATGATTTCTTTAGTTCAAATTTTTGGTGGAATCATTATCATTTTAGGATTGGCTTGGATTGTTATTACTGATAATAAAAAAGACATTGCCGATGTAAGCACCAAAAATTAATTGTTAAAGATTTTCCCTAGTCGTTATCGACGTTCTATTGTAAACTAGTTATAGAAGTACCGAGAAATTTGAAAGAAGGGGAACTATGGCTCTTTTACCTAACGATCAAACTATAGATAAAAGTCTTCGGTTATTTAAGATGTTAAGTGATAAAACGCGGCTGTCTATTTTATTGCTGATCAAAGAAAATGAAATGAATGTCTCAGAAATCAGTAAAGCTTTAGCCATGGAACAATCTGCGGTCTCTCATCAATTAGGAGTTCTTCGAGCAGAACGACTCGTCAAAAGGCGGCGGGATAAACGGTCGGTTTATTATAGTCCTGATGATCAGCATGTTTATGATATTTTAAATCAAGTCATTGACCACGCCCTAGAAGACAATTGCACCGAACCATCTGACTAAACTATATTTTAACTTGAAACGAGTGACCCTTATTTTACTAGGGTCACTCGTTTTTGCTTTTTCCTAAAAAGAATCATCTAGAAATTGACGGGTTGTTATTTTGGAATGAAAGCGCTATATTGTGTTTATTGCGAGTTAAGTCTAAAAAGGAGACTGATCTACAAAATGACAGAACAAAGTATGCCGAAATTTCCGCACCCCAAAGCAGATAGATATGACGCAGTTGAAGCTACATTATCGGGTGGAGCTTTTGTTGAATCAAGTAATGAAGGTTATCATGGTGAAGGGTACGTCGGTGGTTATATCGATCAATCTGATGCGACTACAAAATTTACTGTGAACATCGACACAGCCGGCGACTACTTTATATCGTTAAGATATGCAGCCGGTGCAGCGGGTAACTGGAACACAGATCGTACAGTCGGTTTAACAATCAATGACAATGACCCAATTCATATTCCATTTAAAAGCGTTAGCGCTAGATGGGATGTTTGGAAAGAAAACATTCAAAAGGTCCATCTGAAAGCTGGTGAAAATACGATTTGTTATCATTCGATCACAGATAATGATAACTCTGATGCGATTAACCTTGACCAGTTATCTGTTTGGAAATTCGATCATCAGCCGACACTAGACGGTATTGTTTTTAACGAGGACTCGTACAGCGTGAGTGAAAAATATGCGATTCAATTGTCTACCCAACTAGTGGACAGCAACGGGATTCGTAAGGAAAATACATCAGATGTTGAATACAGTACAGAAGATCCAGCTGTTGCGAGTATCGATAGTGCATCTGGAACCATCACTGGTGTGAAAGAAGGAACGACAAAAATTCTTGCACGTAGTCAATCTTTTTCTACTGAAACAGTTTTAACTGTTTTAAAAAACCCGACCATAAGTGTCGATGGAAATAAAGCCACAAGAGCAGTCGATCCAAGCACATTCGGCTATATTCTAACGCCGAACCACGATGTTCCTGAAGGTAGAATATCTTTACTTGGACCCGTTTTAAATCGTGACACAATCCCTGTACAAAACTTCCAAGCCATTGGTGACTTAGATGGCGCTTACTACAAACATGAAGCGAGCATCTTGCAAAGAAGTTTAGAATCCTATCAGAGAGCTAAATCTGCAGGAGCTAAATATTATTGGTTGCTTGGTATGAACCCATCATGGGCCACATCAAATGGAGCACCTCTAGAATCATGGAAACATGTCCAAACGAAAAGTGATCTTGAACAAGCACGTTTTAAGCAATACATTAAAGATGCCATGCAGTATTTTAAGGATCATGGTGTAAAACCGGATTTCGCTAATTTAACAAATGAGTATTGGACTGGGACTGAAAGAACCTTTAAAGGAAACTGGGAAGCCTTGAGAGAAGTCTATCCTGATTTCATCCCAGCAGTAGGCCCTGGTGCAGTTGGTTTTGCTGGAATTCCTGATTATTATATTCCTTTTGCTAGTGAGAATGAGATCACGATTGAAGGTCCTGGCTGGCATGAATTTTGGGTCAGTGACAGGTATGCCTCCTTCAGTCAAATGACAGAATGGAAAGAAACCATTGCTGCCTATCAAAAAAAGCATCCTGAGGTAAATGGCAAATATATTATTTTTGAAGAAAATAATGCGGGATCCAAACACCCCGCTGACTGGACAAGAAGTATGGCTAACGTCATTCGAACAGGCGTACAAAAAATGATTAAAGGTTGTTTAGAAGCGCGAAATGCGAACGGGATGAGCGATTTAATCACAACGAATACACTTGAAGAAAACAATGCAGCAAGACGTCCGCTTTGGTGGGTTTATTACATGTTTGCTCAACTGAGTGGTCATTATGCCGAAGTATCGACAGATATCACCGAGGACTTTACCGCTGCTTCTAGTGTGGATACTGACGAGATAAAAATTATTTTTGCAAAAAATGATAGTGATGGATTAGTGAGCATCCAGTTAGACCATAAAGACTTTAAAAATAAAGAGCTAAAGGCTGATCTGTATAAAATTGTCGATTCTGAAAATAGCGGACTCGCCTATCAATATAGCATTGATCTTAAAGCAATAGATCGTGGAGAACTTGTGATTGAGGATGTTAAAGCTAATGACGTCTGGTTTGTAGTTGTCAAAAAAGAGACAGCAACACCGAGCTTCTTCTATCCAATCACACCTGATGATGGCGAAGCTACCTCTCTTCGTCCGACGTTCACATGGTCAATAGCTCAAGGCGCAACAGGTTATGATCTAACTGTGTCGACGAACCGTGATTTAACAGATCCAATTGTTCACGAAACAGATTTGACGACTACCAGTTACACCGCAACGATTGATTTATCAATCGGTACAACGTATTATTGGTCAGTTACTGCAAAGAATAAAAACGGCAATACACGATTCACTAACGATACCGTTTATTCACTCCTAATTGCAGAAAACACAAACATACCAGGTCAATTTGGTCCTTATTTACCAACAATTAATGCACCAAATGAACCTATTAAGCCAGAGCTTCAGTGGTCCGTTTCATATAATGCCACAGCCTATCGAGTCGTTTTATCCAGACAAGCTGATTTATCCAATCCTGTCGTTGAAGTTAATGATATTACAACTGTCAGAGATACTGGTATGTATGGACCGAAAACACAAGGATATTACCAGTTAGAAGAGCCATTAGCCTATGATACAACATATTATTGGGCTGTTTATGCAGTCAATGCAAATGGCGAACGAAAAATGAGTGGTCCACTCCGTTACTTTACGACGAAAGCAGAAGGTGAATCACCAGTAGCATTTAAGCTATTGGCACCTAAAAATAATGAAGATAACGTGTCTGCTAGAGCTGTACTATCTTGGGAAGCTTCTAAAAATGCTTTCTTTTATAAGCTTGAAATTGCTGAGCAATCAGATATGGCTAATCCAGTGATCATGAGAGATCGAATGATTCATCATCGCTATACAGTAGAACCGAATCTATTAGAACCTGGGAAAAAATATTACTGGAGAGTGTCTGCCTACACGAAGGATTTAGAACATGAGCAACTGGCATCTGACGGAGAGATTCGTTCATTTACAGTTGAATCCGTTCCTTGTTCACCACTACTGTACGCTGAACAACCGATGGATGGAAAAGTTAGACTGCGATTCCAATCGTCAATAGGCGCGACACATTATCGAGTTAAATATGGAATAAGTCCTGGGAACTACACAGAAACAATTGATCATGTCACGAGTAGCCCAGTTGATGTGTCATCCCTTAGAAATGGAACACCATACTATTTTGCTGTTGTTGCTGTCAATGAACATGGTG
>Ga0209487_1000903_pt1 | contig 26007 bp, 28 predicted proteins | sample Poulit2012_FD_187524 | JGI IMG/M metagenome (GOLD analysis project Ga0209487, IMG submission 187524) | Agricultural soil microbial communities from Georgia to study Nitrogen management - Poultry litter 2012 (SPAdes) (version 2) | ecosystem: Environmental > Terrestrial > Soil > Agricultural land...
TTTTGGTAATTATGAAATTCATTCTATGTAAATGATACTTTATTTCAATCTAGAAATTGTGGTTTTTCCTTTTGAAAAAACGCGGCTAATCCAATTCCTGGTTCGTCTGATTCAAATGTTCTAGAAAAGGCGTTCGCTTCAAATTCCAGGCCGTCTTCTAAACTTCCTTCTGCAAGGTGAATCGCTTGTTTTGCCAATCCCATTGAATGAACGGCACCTTCTGATAGTTGTTCTGAAAACGATGTCGTGACAGCTTCCATGTCCTCCGGCGAAGCTACTTTTGTAAGTAAGCCAACATCAAGTGCTTCTTGAGGTTCTAATTGTTTAGCTGTAAATATCAATTCTGTTGCTTTAGCACGACCTAATAACTTGGTCATGCGTTGCGTCCCACCAGCACCAGGAATAATTCCTAAGGACAGTTCAGTTAAGCCAATTCTCCCTTGTGACATAATTCTAAAATCACATGCCATGGCAAACTCACATCCCCCACCTAATGCATGACCATTAATGGCAGCGATGATTGGTTTCGGCATATCAGCATACTTCTGAAAACAAGCTTGCATTTTTTTGCTTTGTGTAGCGATTGGGTTTTCATCCGCTGCTAATTCATCGCCTCCTTGCATGAGCCCTTGCAAATCGGCTCCCGCTAGAAAAGTTTTCGGATGATTTGAAGTGACAACAATGACACGGACCGATTCATCGGCTTCCAATTCATCTGCCACCGCTCCAAGTTCATCCATTAGTTCCGTGCCAATGGCATTGGCTGGTGGATTATCAACAATTACCCACGCGACACCTTTATTTCGTTTTTCTACTGATAATGTTTTGTATGGCATTGAATCCCCTCCTTTATTTGCCGTTCATTACACTCTAATTTCGAATGGAGCATATTGACGACGTGCAATAACGAGATGTTGAATTTCGTTCGTTCCTTCAAAAATATCGAAGACTTTAACATCGCGGTATAATTTTTCAACGATCTGTCCATCTAAGCCTGAAGGGCCAAGTAATTCTAAGCATTTCGCACAAACATCTAAGGCCATCTGACCAGAATATGCTTTACACATCGCAGCCTCATAGGCATTCTCCAAGCCCATATCTGCTTTCCAAGCAGCCTCCCATGTGAGTAATCGGGCAGCATCGATATCTTGTTTTGCTTCCGCAAGAATCTCTGAAGCCAATCGATAATAACGTCCGCTTTTTGGATAATCTTGTTTCACAACATCTAATGTATGTTCGTAAGCAGCCCGTGCAATACCAATCGCCATCGATGCGACAATTGGGCGGGTACTATCAAAGGTCTTCATCGCCACTCTAAACCCACCAGATGGATTGGAACTACTTTCTTCATAGAGTTCCTCGCCGCCAAGTAAGTTTTCCGTCGGTACGAAACAGTCTTCAAATAATAATTCTGCTGTTTCATTTGCTCGTAGCCCCATCTTCTTCACAAGACGTGAGCAACTATATCCAGGCGTCCCTTTTTCAACAACGAAAGCTCGCTGTCCTGCACGTCCTAACTTACGGTCAACCGTAGCAAAGACAACAACCCATGATGCGCGTCCTCCATTCGTAATGAAAATCTTCTGTCCATTAAGCACATAGCCACCTGCGACTTTTTTGGCAGTCATTTGTACGGCCGATGCATCTGAGCCCGCTTCAGGTTCTGTTAAAGCATATGCACCCCAGCGTGGTTTATCATTTGTAAAGATCGACAGGAATCGCTCTTGTTGTTCGGGTGTTCCACTACTTTGGATCGGTGGACCACCAAGACCAGCACCAGGTAGAGACAATGCAATCGCTGGATCACCCCAAGCCATTTCCTCGGTTGCTAATACACCGAGCCGATTTCCTTCACGCTCTTTCTTTGGTCCTTTACTCGTTTTTTCCTTGTCACCACCACTAAAGGAGGATGTATTTAAATGAATGCCCATTTGATTCACCATATCAAGCCACTCTTCGGGAATCGCTTCTAAGCGATCCGATTCCAATGAGATGGGACGTATTTCATTTTTGGCAAACCAATGCGTCATTTCTTTAATTTGTTGTTGTTGTTCTGATAATTCAAATGAAATCATGTGACAGCCACCTCTTCCTTCTCCGCAATCAGCTGCTCCCCATATGTCGTTAGCAAATCTTTTTCACTACCATATAATGCAACTTGTGCTTGGGCATCCCGCATCCATTTTTCGACTGGAAACTCCTGGACGAATCCATGACCACCTAATAATTGTACGGCAGAATCCGTGACATACCTTACAGACCGATGTGCTCGATATAACGCCCGTAATGAATAGGATTCCATCGCTTCATCAACTTCATCAATCTTGACGGCCGCTTCCCAGACAAGATGATTCACAATTTTTGTCTCAATCGCCATTTTTGCGATTCGGAATGAAACCCCTTGAAACTTCGCAATGACTTGACCAAAAGCCTTTCTTTCCGCGGTATACTCCGTGGCATAATCAAGCGCAGCTTCCATTAAGCCTGTTTGCTTTGCTGCTTGAAGAACCCTGACACGGGATTGAACGGCTTTGATCAATAAAGTCGCTTCTTTTCCGCTTGCTAAGACATGGCTGTTCCCCACCTTAACATGGTCAAATATAAGCTTCGCAATGCCAGATGATAATAAACCAAGACGATAATCGCCTTCTTCTACTTGCCATGCTTGCTCAGATTGATCCAACCAAAGAATGACGTCCTCCCCTTGCTGGTCCGTTGCTAAGACAGCAATATAATCAGCAAATTCCGCTAAACGGATTGGTTGTGATGTCCCATGAAGAATATACTCAGAACCTACCTGTTCAACTGTCAAACTTCCCCATGGCATCTCAGGATCGCTACCATCTAATAAGGCAATAGTTGGGTTTTCAGCTGTCAGCCTTTCCTTATACGAACCGAGTGCTTGATGATCATCAAGAAGACGAATCAATGAAGCAGCATCTCCCACCCCTGGAATTCCTTGAAGTGTACCTAAATCACCATAAGCAAGCGCTTGCAAAACTTGCACCTGTGAAATGAGGGGCAACTCGAGCCCGCCCCAACTTTCCGGAAGTTCGAGTGTTGTTAATCCGATATCCGTTAATTCTTTCACTGTTTTTTCATCAACCTGATGATTGTCTTCGCACTCCCTTGCTTTTGGGCGAATGCTATCTTTTGCGAAATCCTTTGCTACATCGACAAAAGATAATTCATCTTCTGACGGACGAAATGAAATCATCGCTGTCCCTCCTTTTCAACAATCTAAGTTGTTATTTTTTAGCTTTATTAAACTCTGAAAGAAGACTTTGTAACTTCAGGGCAAGTCCCATATTCCCTTTTACCTTCAGGCGTCCTGTCATAAACGCTTGTGTTCCATTTAAATCTCCTGTAGACATTTTTATAAAATCTGCCGCTTTCATTGTCATTGTACAATCGGCATCCTCTTTTTCTCCTTCAGTAGAATAACTATCCGCACCATTTAATATGAGTTGATAAGTACCTTCATCGCCTAAATTAAATTGGTAAGTGGCATTTAGCCCATCTATCACACTCGGATCCTCTTTAATCGCCGTATCAATCTCTGTAAAAACATCATTTAGTTCTGTCATGTTATTTCCTCCTTGGAAAGTTAAAGTGAGTACCTCTAAATCATCCTTTTAAAGGCCTATCTCTATCATAGATATGTAATCTAAAAAAACATATTCCGTTTTATGTCGGGGGGTCAAATGGATATATAAAATGAACCCTAAGTTTGTATGGAAAAGAATAAAGGGGGTCTTTTATTTCATTCTCGATAGCACGAACGAACAAAGTTTTTTCGCGAAAATGAGCCAAATGTGATCAACTCAAGCCGAACTTTTTCCGGGAAGATTTGCTGAACAATTTCCGTGTCACGATATCCTTGGTCATATAACTTAATAACTGCTGATTTTGTCGTTTGCAAATAATCCAGTTTTTCTAAGATCTTCTCCTTCGCATAGACGACAACCCCTTCATGGGCGCAAAAAATAGTATCAACATCCAAGGTAGATAATTTTTCTAAGGATTCAATATAGGAAGGAATGGACTCGCTTTTTAAGGCGACTTTCGGATAAGGGGTGACATATAAGTCACCGGTGAATAACCATTTTTGATTCGGCTCATAAAAACAAACATGGTCTATCGTATGACCCGGCGTTTCAATCGGATGAAATTCATAGTTCGACGTTTTTATAATCTCGGGAAAAGGATAAACGGTAACATCTTCCTTTAAACTTGTGAGAAATCGAAGATACTTGGGTAAATACTTCCCTTTTTCGATCCATGGAATCATTGTTTCATGGCAATAGATGGGAATGTTTTTTTGCGTTGCCAACCAGGGCACCATTCCCATATGATCTTCATGATGATGTGTAATGACAACTTGTTCAATATCCCAAGATCGAAACAGTTTTTTCAACTTTAGGGTGCGTAGTCTTGGCCCTGTATCAATGAGCAGCCCATCAATAAAATACAAATAAATAGCTAATCTCGGATAGAGAGGATTAACGGCGATTTTTACGACTTCTAGATCATCATATTTCATATTGCCCATGCAAACTCCTCCTTCTTCATCTATTAGATACGAATTGGGGTTCATTGGCTATCCCTTAAAATGAAGGGGTAATAGTAAACGGCTTCCCATAGGGACCAGAAAACCGCTTACGGTAAAAGAAGGTTTTTTGTTCCTGCAATCAATCTGATCCACTCTATTTGTATTCACCCCTTTAAATTCTCCGGTAACTCATGGATCGAAGCGATGAGTACGTTCAACTTTCCTTCAATTCGGTGTAACAAATAAAATGTAACGACAATTGGAAAACCTACATCCGTCAAAACAGATACCCATGTTTCCATATAACGCCCCTCCTTATCATAGATACTCTGTCATTTTATAGCAACAGGCCAGCTACCGGAACACTGGCCTGTCCCTTGTCTGTCAATAATTAGTCAAGCTCAATTTCATCAATCACATTTTCAATAATGCGGGCACTCTTTTTGGTCATTAAATCTCCACCAGAAGATTCAAACGCATTCTGTTCAATGATGTCGTCCATTGCTGCGTTCACCGTTCCGGCATCAACAGGTTCAACAGGATGATCCAATGAGTATTTAACTGTTTTACCATCTTCATTTTCAAAAAAGAGTTCGATTCTCTTCATCTTTTTCCCTCCTTCCCGCTCTCAATAAAAGGATTATCCTTCTTCCTCCTCTGTCTCCACAATTTCAGAATTGTCCCGGCGTTCAATTGAATACAGTGGGAGCTCTTGTAATTGCGTAAAAGCCCCTGCTACGACAAATAGTTGATCCGCATTGGCACTTACTTTGACATTATTAAAGCTTTTCGACTTGTACATCGGATTTCCTGTTTCCTCATCCTCACCCTCATACAATACCAATCGCAATGTTGATGAAACTGGTTCTGCCATTGCCATATCGCTCACCTCCCTTCACAACTATAATCGTGTGGGAAGTAAATAAAGTGGCATGTGCAAGTTTTTTTATAAAAACGTCATAAGACTGAAAATAATAAGGGGGATTTTGTTGATAAAGGATGATCATAATGCTTGGATCTGAAGCTATAAGGTTATTGAGTTATTCAATCAACCTGCTATAATTATAGTTGTAAGAACCTTTCGAATAAGGAGAATTCAAATGAGGAATATTGTCAACATTGTACAGTCACAAGTGATTGCATCCGTAAAGGACGAAAAGGATATTCAAAAGGCAATTCAAGCCGATTCCAATATTGTTTTTCTGTTAACAGGGAATTTAGTCACGACCAATATATATGTAGACCAATTAAAAGAAGCGAAAAAAACTACATTCATTCACATTGACTTTATTGATGGACTTTCAAGTTCGCGAGCTGCTATTAAATATATAGCTGATGTATGGAAGCCGAAAGGGATCATCACTACCCGTAGTCATTTAATTAAATTTGCAAAAGAAGAGGGGTTAATGGCGATTCAGAGAATCTTTTTAATCGACCGAAATGCAATGAAAAAGGGCATTAATATTGCACATAGTAGTAAACCTGACGCCATTGAAATCCTTCCTGGTATTATGCCTAACATCATTGATGAAATAACGAGAACAACTTATCTTCCAGTCATAGCTGGTGGTTTAATAAGCAATAAAGAGGAAATACTAAATGGCCTAAAATCAGGCGCTTTAGCTATTTCCTCTGGAGATCCAACATTATGGAATCTTAATTTATAAATCAACTACGCTTTTAATACTGTCTAATACAATGGTAGGTTGATCATCTGAATCCTGTAACATTTTCCTTGTCGTGATACCCGTCATCACCAAAACGGATTGCAAATTATAGTTATTCCCCATTTTTATATCAGTTTCCAAACGATCACCAACAATAAAGCATTGTTCTTTTGGCAATTTCAAAATATCAGAAACAATGAATTGAGCAGCAAGTTGTGATGGTTTTCCTAGGATTAACTCTACCTTTTCACCAGTTGATCCTTCCAACGCACCTATCATTGCCCCACAATCGGGAATTTGCCCATCTTCAATAGGGCAAGTACGGTCGGGATTCGTCGCAATAATTTTTGCCCCATTTCGCCATGCTTGAAAAGCATGATTCAACTTTTCATATGTGAATTGCCGGTCCCAACCTAATACTACATAACTAGCCTCATTATAGTCGTTTGTAACGATGATGTTCATTTTTTCCAATTTATCATAAAGGGGCTTTTCACCAATCACCAACACCTTCTCGCCCTTTTTTAGATTAAACTGTAAATACCGTCCAACTAAAAGATTCGAATTAATAACCTCACTTTTAGTAGCCTTTATTCCTAGTTTTTTTAATTTTTCTACATAATCATGAATTGTTTCAATCGATTTATTAGTTAAAAACACTACTTTATCCCCTCTTTTTCTTAGATGGTCTATTGCTTCAGCAGCGCCTTCAACTAAGTTGTTATCGATATATACAGTTCCATCTAAATCGAAGATAAACCCCTTTTGCAAATCTTCCTCCTCCTTACTGTACAATCATTGCTTGTTTGTAAAGAAGTTAGCTATTCCTTGTAAAACTAACACTAATACGACTAAGACAATTGACATCGCAGCCGCTGAGTAATACTCGGCTCTAAGTATATTTTGGAAAATAGCCAAACTCATTGGCGCCCAATCGGCAGGAGCCATTAAAATCGTAACACTCGTCTCTTTAATTACAGTGATAAAGACTAAAATTGATCCAGCTGCAATCCCAGGAATCATGAGCGGACCAATAACCGTGATGGCTGCAGTTAGTGTACTTGCACCAAGACTAACCGCCGCTTCCTCAATATCTGTTTTAATCGATTTCATCGTTCCAACTGTTGATCTAACCATGTATGGAAGTCGCCTAATGGAGTAAGCAACAATCAATATGAATGCTGTCCCTGTTAATTGAAACGGGGCCACATTAAAGGTTTGGATTAAGGCAATCCCAAAGGCTATTCCAGGGACAATTAACGGAATGGTAGTCATGAAATCCAACACTGTTGAATTTTGTCGGACAATAAAATAAGATACAAATACGGCGATAACAATACTTAGGACAAGTGCCCCTAAGGCTAGGATAATACTATTTTGTATATTTCCTAATGATGAAGTAAAGATTGTTTTATAATGTTCTAATGTATAACCTGTTGGTAACGGATCTTTCCCCCATGTTGTCGCAATTGATTGCAGAAACACCGTCAACATCGCTAACACTGGAACAATAACGACGATTCCCGAAAACATCGTCAAAAGAGCTGATATAAATTTATTTTCATTTAATTTAACCTGTTTTGGCTTACCAGAAACGGATTCATAATTCTTATCTTTAAAGAAGTAATTTTGGAGAAAGAAAACAAACCCGGCTACAGCAATCATAATAACAGTTAATATAGCAGCTCCACCCCAGTTAAAGAATCCGGATATTTCCCGATAGGCTTCTACTACTAATAGATTCAAATCTGTGGGTGCTAAAATGATTGGTGTTCCAAAGTCAGAAAAACTTACGGCAAAAATAACTAATGCTGTTGATAATATACCTGGAATCACCAATGGAAAGGTTACCGTTGAGAACGTAAGCCATCCTTTCGATCCCATGCTTCTAGAAGCCTCTTCCAAAGAAACATCACTTATTTTAAAAGCTGCGACCATAGGCCAAAGTGCATAAGGAAAGAAGAAAAAGATTTGAACGATCGCAATTCCTGTTAATGAATATGGATCGAGAAAAAGCCCTTCCCCGCCTAAGGCTTGATATATGTACGTGACCCAGCCTGATCTACCGAACATAATAATAAATGCATAACCAGATATAAATGTTGGTACAATTAGTGGAATAACACATAATGCACTAATTATCTTTTTAAAAGGCATTTTTGTTCTCGCTATTCCATATGCCATCGGGATACACATGAGCAAGACGATAACCGATACAATCGTAGACAAATATACACTATTCTTTAAGGCTACAAAATAATGCCCTTTTGATAAAATTGCTTGATAGTTATCGAGTGTTGAATTCTTAAATTGCTCAATCGTAATTTGTAGCGTATCCAAACTAATGAAGGAACCAAAAATGTTTATTGGCTCATCTGTAAAACTTACTAAAAAGACGGACAGCAAGGGGATAATTAAAAATAGACCAAAAAAACCATAGATTAGATATTTAACGATTCCAATCCCACTTAATTTTTTTGTCAATCGCTTCATATTAACAACACCCTTTCAGGTGAAATCCCTAATTTTACTGGTGACCCGCTCTCTAATATACTCTTCCCTGACTCATATGTCGTATCTGCAACGATGGTATATTCCCCAACCTTAATATCATACCGTACTGTCGATCCAAGGTACGTGGAAAATTGTATTTCCCCTTCGAAATAGTTATCATACTCGATTGAGTCCTTCGTTATGACATTGATGTTCTCCGGTCTAATAATAACTCGCACATCTTCTTTATCGGTATTTGTTACAGATTGAATGGTTTGATTTTCTATTTGGACAAGGGAGACACCATCTTCTCGGCTTAACACTTTACCAGGTATATCATTTGAAGTTCCGACAAAATCGGCGATAAAAGGTGATTCTGGATTACTATATAGATCTGTGGGTGTACCTGTCTGTATAATTTCCCCATCTTTCATAACTGCTACACGATCAGCCATACTCATTGCTTCTTCTTGGTCGTGTGTTACGAAGATCGTTGTAATCTTAAGGTCCTGTTGTATTTTCCTAATCGTATTTCTCATCGTATGTCGTAATTTTTGGTCTAAATTAGATAATGGTTCATCCATAAGTAATACTTCGGGCTCCATCACTAAGGCCCTGGCAAGCGCCACCCTTTGTTGTTGCCCACCAGAAAGTTCACTTGTTAATTTATTGGCGTGTTCTGTTAGTTCTACATATTTAAGAATATCCATTACCTTTTTCTCTGTTTCCTTTGAATATTTAACTAAACGACTATTAAGCATCCTCGTATAGACCTTCATCTTCTTCAAGATATTACTACTATTTAACTCCTTGACATTAAGACTATAAGCCACATTATCAAAGACATTCATATGGGGAAATAAAGCATAACTTTGGAAAACCATTCCACAGTTTCTTCGATTGGGCTCCACATCATTTACTACATTCCCACCAATTTTAACAATCCCATTTGTAGGCTCTTCAAATCCGGCAATACATCGCATTGTTGTAGTTTTACCACAGCCAGATGGACCCAGAAGGGCGAAAAATTCGCCCTCTTTTATGTCCAAGTCTATATTACGAAGTACAGTCACATCCGAAAAGTCCTTTCTCAATTGTTCAACTACAACTGAACTCATATCATCAACTTCCTTTATTGTATTTTAGTGTTCCACTCATCTCTGATACGATCGTAATTCTCGTTCACCCATTCAATATCTAGATCAACAGCATTATCTTTAATGTTTTCTACGTTTAAAGGAGTTGTTGATTCAACATCTGGGCTTATAGGGATGTGATTCCAATCAGCTAATATTTGTTGGGCATCCTCCGTTAACATAAAGTCGATGAACTTCTTTCCACCTTCTGGATTTGGACCATCTTTTACAAGTGTTGCAGGGTTAACTAAGATCGGTGTTTTATCAGGAACGACAAAGTCTATTGTTTCACCATTTTCCATATGTTCATATGCCATGAAGTCGAAACCAATCCCAATATGTGCCTCACCCATTGCAGCACCTTTAGTTGGACCTGATCCCGAATCTGGGATTGAATTTGCTTGATCATTCAGCTTTTGGAAGTATTCCCATCCTTCTTCTTCACCGTGTTGCATCATATAACTTAACACCATTAAAGTAGAGGTTCCCGATGCCGCCGGGTTTGGAAACTGTATTTTACCCTCCCATTTTGGATCGAGTAAGTCTTCCCATGTTTTCGGTGCTTCTTCCTCGGAAACTAATTCTGTATTATACGCAAATCCAAGCACAAAAATTTCTACCCCTACATAATAATCATCTTCATGCTTCACTTTGATTCCATCATCTACTACTTCCCAATCTTCTGCACTTTCTGGTATATAAGTGGTAATAATATCTTTATCAACTGCTGATTCAAATGGAAGTAGACCTCCCCCACCATACCAAACATCTGCCTGTGGATTTCCTTTTTCAGCCATCATTTTATTAACCAAAACATTTGTTCCTGCATAGTCAACATTTACTGTACCACCATGAACTTCCTCAAACTTCTGGGCAAGTTCCTTCGATAAGTCAGGTGTTTCTGGCGAGTATAACGTTATTGTTCCAACATCCCCGTCTCCATCCCCATCTTTATTTCCACCATCACCTGAAGAGTCATCGCCAGCACATGCACTGAGTATAAATACACCAAATAATAACACAAAAACAATTCTTGAATACGCTTTCATATTTTTCCCTCCTATTTAGAGAACACTCCCATAAAAATAAAGGAGAAGATACAAAATTAACATGACCTTTATATGTGCAAAAAGGGCACTTCATTTCATTCTCTTCTCCTGGATTCTCTATGAGATATATTCAATTACCTACAATACTAGCAAACGCTTACATTTTTGTAAAGAGTTATTTAAATATTTCATGTTTTAAAGTGTATTGATGCAGATATTTGCATGAACATCCATTTATCTAGCTTTATGAAGAAGTGTGATTACTGTTTAATATACTATGAATATAGATCAAAAGTACCATTTCAACCTGTTTAGGTCTCCTACATTATCCCCATAGACTTAATTTTCTAAATATAGCATACTTAAAATGATATAAATAGAATAGAAGGAGGGTTTTACTCTAGCATTCTAATATATTGTTAATCTAGTTTTCATATAAAGAAGGTCGAAAAAGTATCTAAACTACGAGGAGATGGGAAATTGAAAAAGTATCTATTTAGTTTTATTATCTTATTAGCCTTAACTCTGATCATGATGCCTGGTCAAAGTATCGCATATGCAAAGCCGGATAAACCAACATTGAATCCAAACCGAATACTGAATGTGGCCCATAGAGGGGCTTCTGGACATGCTCCCGAACATACATTACCAGCTTATCGGATCGGTGAACAAATGCATGCTGACTATATTGAAATCGATTTACAAATGACAAAAGACGGTGTTTTAATAGCGATGCATGATGAAACAGTGGATCGAACTACAAACGGGACAGGAGCTGTTAAAGACTTTACACTCGCTGAAATTAAACAATTAGATGCGGGTTCATGGTTCAATACAATGTATCCTGACCAGGCAGATCAAGCATATGTAGGATTAGAAGTACCTACATTGGAAGAGATTATCGATGAGCATGGAAGGGGGTCCAGATACTATATTGAAACGAAATCCCCAGATGTATATCCTGGAATGGAAGAAGAATTGCTGAGGATCCTCCACAAACATAAATTAATTGGGCCAAATGGTCCATCAAGTAAAGTGCTATTACAATCCTTTAGTAGTGAAAGTTTGGAGATTATCAATTCCATGAATCCAAATATTCCACTAGTCCAGCTCATTTCATACACCGCACCCGCTGTGATTACGGATGAAGAACTCAATGAAATTAAAGAGTACGCTATTGGAATTGGTGCTAGTTATACAAGAATAGATCGTGAATATGTTCAAAAGGTACGTGAACATGATCTGCTCATGCACCCGTATACCGTTAATAATGAAGAAGATATGAACCAAGTACTTGATTGGGGCGCTACGGGAATGTTTACCAACTATCCAGATCGTTTAAAAAACGTATTAAGAGATAGATAACACTAGAAAATAATTAAATCAAAAGAGTAGTGTGAACTGCTCTTTTTTCATCTGCATTATTATTTTATTCACTAAAGAATTATGCCCTTACTTCAATGGTTGCGATCTTCTCGATTTCGGCAATATCATTATATACTTCAGAAGTTTCTACCCCATCATCAACAATGATTAATAAGACAACAAGATGGGAGCCATCTGGATTATCTTTAATGCGGATATTATCTACATGAATCACTCGTTTCTCAATGTCTTTAATAATATCCGTAATATCTTCGCGATTCCCTACCTTAATTCTTAAATAGAGCTCTTTAATATGCAATTTTCTTACACCGATACGATCGATTATGAGTGGAATCACTTTCACACTAATTAATAAAAAGATAACTCCTACTGTTGCTTCGATATAAAACCCAGCCCCTGTTGCAATTCCAATTCCCGCTGCCCCCCAAACCAATGCTGCGGTCGTTAGCCCTGTAACCGTGTCATCTCCTCTACGTAAAATCACACCTGCCCCTAGGAAACCAACACCCGAGACAATTTGCGCTGCCAATCTCATTGGATCCATCCGGATTTCCGCGGCTTGTGTCGCTGGGAATAAGTAGGCAGATTGAATGGATACAATCGTTAATAAACAACTCACAATGGAGATCACGAGGATCGTTTTTAAGCCTAATGACTTTCTTTTTAATTCTCGTTCAAGTCCTATCATTAACCCTAAAATCGTTGCCGCGAATAACCGAAACAACATTTCTAAATCGGTACTATTAAAAACTTCAATCATTATTTACACCTGCTTCCCTAAACTCATTTAACACATAGATGCCTTGCTAGACAATAAGCAAGGCATCTATTCATAACCTATTTACCCTCTATAATGAACTTCATAATCCCTATTTATAGCTACACCACAACTACATATAGAAGCGACGTCGCTTGTACGGTAATTATGAAATTCATTCATGTTGTGAATATTTCCGGATTGTTGGAAAACACACCGTCAACACCATTATTTACTAACTTACCATACTGTTCAAGATCATTCACTGTATACGGGAATACTTTATACCCGTATCTATGAAACGCGTCAATAAATGCTTTATCCGTATATGATACATGTGGATGCACACTTGAAATGTTTAACCCGCTTCGCTTTACATATTCCCATGGTTTCAGTATACGGTAATAAAGTAATAATCCTAATGAAATAGCTGGATTTAGCCGTTGCACCTTCTCTAAAGCGAGATGGTCAAATGACGAGATAATAATTTGAGTGAGCCGCTTGTTTTTGGCTAAACAAGCGAGCAAAATTTCCTCAATCCCCTCATAAATGATGGGTATATTCTTTATTTCAATATTAATAACTAAATCATCTGGACAAATAGCTAGAATTTCTTGCAATGTTGCTAATGTGGTTCCTTTATATTCATCAGAAAAGACTGAACCAACATCGATTTGTTTAATCTCAGCTAATGTATATTCTTTGATCAGACCCGGATAATCCGGGTTAAATCGTTCAATACTTTGATCATGAATCACGACGAGTTCTCTATCTTTGGTAAGCTGTACATCAAGCTCTATAGCCTGAGCACCGCCATCAATCGCCTTCATCATAGCTGGTAATGTATTTTCAGGGGCCTCTGTAAGGGAGCCCCTGTGTGCAAAATTTAATACCAAATCAGATACACTCCTCCTTAATTCAAGGCATCATTAATTTTTTCTGCTGCATCATCTAATGCATCAGCTGGGTCTTTGCCTTCATACATTTCTCCTAAAGCTGTCTCAATAATTTTTCTAGCCTCTGGCAGCACTTCTGTTAATGCTCCATTTGTTGCAGGTCCTTCTGTTGTAGCCTCCAATTGATCAACAGCCGTTGTATACTGTGGATATTCTTCATAGACGTCTTTTAGAACTTGTTCTTCATAAGCTGCTGGTGTAATCGGAAAATACCCAGTACCTGCTGCCCATTCTGCTTGCACATCAGCATTTGTTGAGAATTTAATGAATTCCCATGCTGCTTCTTGTTCTTCATCAGATACTTGGTTTGTTACCCATAGTGATGCTCCACCGACAATCACCCCTTGTGGGTCAATCCCATCAGCTGTTGGTAAATAAGCTGTGCCAACTTCAAAATTGGAGTTCTTAATCACTTCAGCCGTATTTGCTGTTGAGTCCAAGTACATGCCCACTTGTTCCGCAAAGAAAGGACCTCGCGGATCTTCCCAGTCACTACCATAGTTTGTAAATGTTCCTGCTTCATTCATTTCGTTTAACCATTCAAATATGGCTAAACCTTCTTCTGAGTTAACTAATGCTTCTGTCGCTTCTCCAGCACGACCATTATCGTTGTCTAAATATAAAGCTCCTTGATTGGCTAGTAATTGTTCCACAAACCAACCGATTGTTGCCATTGTAAACCCATAAGTACCATCACCATCTGATAGCTTTTCTGCTGCCTCAATCATTTCCGAATATGAATTGGGTGGATTGTCAGGATCTAATCCAGCCTCTTCAAACATGTCTTTATTATAAAACATGACCGCGTTCGATGTGTTAAACGGCATCGAATAAAGCTCATCGTCTATTTCATAATAAGACAAGATATTCGGTTCTAACATGGAAATATCGAACTCCTCATCCGCATCAATCAATTCTTGCATCGGTGTAATAAATCCACTTTCGCTCATATATTTGGTCCCAATTTCAAACACTTGTACAATAGAGGGTGCCTCATCCGAACCACCAATCGCACGTAACTTTGTTAAGGAATCATCATAGCTTCCTTGATAGATTGCCTCAACATGAACGGAGTCTGATTGATCATTAAACTTATCTACAATCGCCTCTAATTCATCTCCATTTGACCCACTCATTGCGTGCCAAAATGATATTTCTGTCTTGCCTTCTGAATCTCCTCCTTCACTATCGGATGTGGATTGATCACCACTACAAGCAGCGAGAACGAGAATAAACGCTAACATGAGAACGAAAAATAAACGATTATATAATTTCTTCATATCATTTTCCCCTTTCCATATTTTAGCCTTTTACTGCTCCAGCAGTAAGGCCTTCCCTAATATATTTTATTCCTATAAATAGGAGGAATAACGTCGGTATTAAGATTGCTACTACAGCAGCCATAACCATATTCCATGCAGAAGAACTTTCATTGGCAATTAACATTTTCAGGCCAATTTGCACGGGGCGAACCGTATCTTCATTCGTCACTAACAATGGCCATAGGTATTGGTTCCAAGTTGTTAAAAAACCATAAATCCCTAATGCACTTAACGATGACTTCGATAATGGCAAGGCGAATCGTAAGTAAAATCTAAATCTTGAACACCCATCCATTTGGGCAGACTCCCATAGTTCTTTTGGTATCGTCATAAAATGTTGCCTTAATAAAAAGATACCAAAAGGTAAGGCAAAGAACGGAAATGTTAATCCTTGATACGTATTTAACCACCCTAATTTCATGATCGTTAAAAAGTTAGGTATAATGGTCGCTTCCCAAGGGATTAACATCGTGGCAAGAAACAGAAAGAATATTAAGTTTCTACCCCTGAATGGAATAAACACAAAAGCATAAGCAGCTAAACTACAAACAATTAATTGACCTACCATAACAATAAATGACATCCAGAAACTCACCGTTAAATAATGCATAAGTGGTATATTCGCAAAAACTTCGCGATACGCATCAAAATTAAATGTTGTCGGAAGTAATTTTCCCGCATAAATCTCCTGTGGTTGCATAAAACTTGCTGATATCGCATATAAAATCGGAAAGAATAAGACAAGGGCTGTCAAAAGCAATAGGATATACGTTATTGTTTTTCTAATCACTGATAATGCACCCTCTTTTCTCCGACAGTAAATTGAATAACGGTAACGACGAGAATAATCAGGAATAAAATAATTGCCTGAGCACTTGCGAATCCAAAGTTTCCATAAGAAAATGCTTCTTGGTAAATCGAATAAACAATAATATTCGTTGCGCCAGCCGGCCCACCACCAGTTAAGATATCAATCTGACCGAATGTCTGAAATGATCCAATCAGCGCTATGATCGTGACAAAAAATAATACTGGTGAAATAAGTGGTATGGTAATCTTAAATAATTTCGACCAATATCCTGCACCATCAATTTCCGCGCTCTCATATAATTCCGTCGAAACATTTTGGATTCCACCTAATAAAATAATGAAATTAATTCCTAAATGCATCCATATGGTCGTCAATGCGACAGAGAATAGGGCCCAACTTGAATTGGTCAACCAGTCCACCCCATTAATCCCCACTAATGCCAGCATATTATTTAACACACCTAATGATGGGTGGAATAGAAATAAGAATATTGTTGCTCCTGCTGCTATGGACACGCCCATTGTCGATGCAAAAATCGTTCGGAAGAATCCAATCCCTTTGATTTTCTCACTTGCAAGTACCGCTAGAAATAATGCGATAATGATTTCAGCTGGAACAGTATATAAAACAAATAAAAATGTTGCTACCATACTTTTTCTAAATTCTGATGACTGCATCAACTTTGCATAATGTTCCCAACCGACAAACCCATCGGTCACTCCACCACCTGATACTTCAAAAAAGCTAAAATATAATGTTTTTATGAGTGGATAAAATAGGAATACACCTAAAAGGAGTAAGGATGGTAATAGATATGTCATTCCAACTCCAAAAATTTTCCTTTCACTATAAAGTTTACCACTTTTCACTTTAGCCAAGGTTCTCCACACTCCTTTATCAATCTGTCTTCGCTCATCTAAAGCTCCTTTTATATTTCGCCAATGCACTTCATGGGGAATACATAAAAAGTCCACAAATAACACCAATCTTTTATTAAGATTTAGGCATGATTTGCGGACTCCTTCTCTCCATACGATATATTAACTTAATCCTATTAAAGCAGTAAATGATAGCGCTGTCAAGTAGGGTTTTCAATAATCTGAATAATATATGTAACGATTTTTTCATTACCAACATGATCTCCTCCCTCCTATTCTTTAACACTAGCAAAGTCATATGAATAAGATGTTAAGCTGTCGCCCCTTTTATTGGATTAGAACTTCGTTAACCTCGTCACAGTAACATTCAAACAGTTTACAAAAACGTAACATTTTTTCAAATAGAAATACCGGGGCACCCCATTCAAAGCATTTCATTCAATAGCGCCGTTCGCTTGATCGTTAATTGCGACACGGACACACATCCTATCTGTTGTCTTTTTTTCATGAAAAAAAGTAACCGCCCAAAAACATGGATAACGGTTACTTCTAAGAAAAAAATGATCTGCTAAGAGCTTCGTACGGAATAGTTCATACTACTTGGTGCTTTATGAATTAAACAACCCCGTCGAATAAATAAACACGATCACAATCGTAACCGGTATAATCCAGCGCATGAGAAAGCGCCATGCTTTAAACCAGCCAAGAGAGAGGTTGCTTCCTGATCGAAACTCACTGATCACAATGGCTTGATCCATTCTAAATGAGATGAATATCGAGATGAGCAAACAGCCAAGCGGCAGTAAAATATTACTAACGAGGAAATCTGTCGCATCAAAAATACCTTCACCAAATATAGATACATCCGCTAATAAACCAAAAGAAAGGGCTGCGGGAATACTTGCGAAGAAGACGACAATTCCTGTAATTATCGCAACTTTCTTACGTGTGTATTTTCCATTTGCTGTCAGTGCAGAAATAATAATTTCTAATAAACTAAATGATGATGTGATGGTCGCAAATAAAAACAGGAGTAAGAATAGCGTTAGAAATAATGAACCGAAAGCCATTTGGCTAAATACAGTTGGCAGGACGACGAATAATAATCCAGGGCCCTCTGTTGGTTCAAGTCCAAAAGCAAATACGACGGGAAATATAGCTAATCCAGCAAGTAAGGACACGAGAATATTTAATGATACAACACTTGTCGCAGTAGATGGAATATTTTCCTTCTTGCTCAGATACGAGCTATATGTCACCATACAAGAAAAACCAACAGCAAGAGAGAAAAAAGATTGCCCAAGTGCATAGAGTACGCCTTCTCCCGTGATATTGGAAAAGTCCGGACTTAGAAAGAAGATAATTCCTTCCATCGCCCCATCCAGTGTAACCGAGCGTGCAACTAGAATAATAAAGAAGATAAATAGCAGCGGCATCAAATACTTACTTGCCTTTTCAATCCCGTTCTTAATTCCGAATGAGAGGACAACAACATTCATTAATAAAAATAATGCTAATCCACCAAGTCCCATCCAAGGTGTCTCTGTAACGGTGTCAAATATGGCTCCGTAATTAGCACCTTCTGTAATTAAATTTCCTGATAAACTAAGTCCGGAGTATAAGACAATCCATCCTCCAACAACACTATAAAAGGATAATAATAGAAAACATCCAATCACACCAAGGCGCCCGATTATTCTCCATGAAGACTTGGGTGCTAAGTGATCATAGGCGGAAACCGCTTCACGCCCTGCGCCCCTTCCGATAATAAATTCCGAGATGAGCATTGGCAAGCCAATAAATATCGTAAAAAGTACAAAGATAAGGAAAAATGCTCCCCCACCGTTCATCCCCGTTACATAGGGAAACTTCCAGATTGCGCCAAGGCCAATTGCAGCCCCAGCGGTCGATAAAATAAAGCCAATTTTAGATGACCATTGCTCTCTAGACTCTTCCATTTACTATTCCCCCCTTATAATCTATTAAAGTTCCGTTCTCAATTCCCAAAGTTCAGGGAAAAAGTATTGATCGATCACTTTCTTTAAGTAACTTACCCCACCTGATCCACCTGTGCCTACTTTAAATCCGATAATCCGTTGGACGGTTTTCATATGTCTAAACCGCCACTGTTGAAATAAATCCTCGATATCAACGAGTTCTTCGGCAAGTTCATAAAGTTCCCAGTATTTATCGACATCTTTGTATACCGTTATCCATGCTTGCTTGACACTTTCATTTGATTGATAGGTTAGGCTTACGTCTCGATTTAAAACGGCCTCATCAATTGGCAAGCCCGCCCTGGCAAGTGCTTGAATGGAAACGTCATACAGACTCGGTGCAGCATGTGCTTCTTGTAGAACATCATGAATCGCAGGCTCGTTTTCATATATCTTTAGAACGTGCTCTGTTTTATAACCAAGTGCAAATTCAATGAGTCTATTTTGATACGATTGAAATCCAGATGCATTTCCTAATTGATCACGAAATTCTACATATTCACTTGGTGTTAATGTTGCCAGTACGTCCCACACGTTTTTAAGTTGGTCTTGAATTTGCGATACACGTGCAAGTTTCTTAAATGAAGAGGAGAGGTGATCAGACTGGATGTCCGAAATCGCCGAGTCCACTTCATGCAGGATCAATGTCATCCAAATTTCACTCACCTGGTGAACCGTAATAAATAACACTTCATCATGGTGATCACTAAGCGGATTTTGGCTCGCTAATAATGTATCCAGCCCTAAATAATCACTGTAGGTCATTTTGTCTTTAAAATCGGTATGGATCTTTTCTTCATCTTTAAAGGCATCATATTTATTTTTAGGCTCCATTTCTAGCCCTCCTTTATTGGTTTAATGACGGCTCGAACCGGACTACCGTCTGCACCTTCAAGTGGTAATGGTAAGGCAATCAGTTCATAATCCCCTTCCTCTATACCGTCCAGCATAACATTTTCAAGGATATAAATGTCATGTTGATGCAGGGCATGATGACCCACTAAGTCTTTACTAGAAATGGGATCAACGGAAGGCGTATCTACCCCAACAAGTTTGACACCAATGGATTTCATATAGGCGGCCCCGTCCGGTGTAACCGGGGATACTTCGTCTGGGAATCGTTCAGGATCATTCGGTAAAGCTGTACGGATTAATAAGCGTTCAGCCATACCAATGTGTTTCGCTTTCAATGCGCTTGCGTTTATTTCGGTACACGTACATAAGTCGATTACCTTACAACGTCCAATATACCGGTCAATATCCAGATCAAGTATGCGTTTCCCGTCCTGGATGAAATGATAGGGAGCATCAACATGTGTACCGATATGTGTGCTCGTCGTGATTTCCCCGATGTTTACCGATCCCGTTTTTTCCTTTGTTAATGATGTGTGATAATGAAACGGTTGGTCACCAGGCCAATGTGCTAGTTTTTCATTAAGTGGTTGCGAGATATCAATCCATTTATTCATTAGGACACAATATTCCTTTCGTTTTTAAATTCCAGATATAATTGATCCTTCATGATCGTCTTTAATACTTGCACACAATCATAGACATCTTCAAATGAATTATACAAAGCTACGGGTGCCAGCCGAATGCCGCTTGGCGTTCTAAAGTCAGGAATAACCTTTTTCATTTTAAGTGCTTTACAAATGCGTGCTGCTTCCGGATGCTCGATATACACATGCCCACCACGCTGTGCATGATTGATTGGATTACAAATAACCAGATCATACCCGGCGAGCTCTTGTTCCAACAACTTTAACATATAATCAGTTAAAAAAAGTGACTTTTGGCGGATCCTGTCGATGCCCGCTTCATTGAATAGTTCCAGTGCTCCTATTAATGGTGCGGCACTTAGAACATGTGGTGTTCCGATTTGGAATGCTCCCGCATCTGTTGCTGGGGTTAATGTATGCTCCATATCGAATTGCTTTTCTTTATCTGAACTGAACCACCCGGCAAGCCCTGGCGTCACCCCAAAGTGGCTTTCGTGTAAAAATAATGCCCCAACACTTCCTGGTCCACCATTTAAATGCTTATATGTACACCAGAATGCAAAGTCAACATCCCACTCATGTAAATCATGAGGCAGCGAACCAATGGAATGACATAGATCAAATCCAATCTTAATATTACGTTCATGAGCTGCTTTTGTCAGGCGTTTCATATCAAGGATTTGACCACTTCGATACAAAACACTTGGGAGGACAATTAGCGCAATTTCGTCGGTCATCGCCTCGATGATATCTTCTTCTCTTAGCAGTTGTCCATCTTGACTCTTCACTTGAATAAGATGTGATTCATCATAGCCTTTTAATTGTAATTGTGCTTTTAATGCGTAAATATCAGAGGGAAAATTGAGGGTATCGGCAAGAATCTTCGTTCGTTTTCCTTCTGGTTGGTAAAAGGTAGCCACAAGATGATGCAAATTCACTGTCGTAGAACCTGTTACAATCACTTCTTCCTTCCGCGCTCCAACTAGCCCTGTCATCTTTTCTCCAAGTGATTCCGATAAGAAATACCATGGATGCTCCCCTTCTGTCCATCCATCGATTCCGTATTCCTTCCATGAATGAAGCAAATCTAATGTCGATTGTTCCGCCCTTTTACTCATGATTCCTAAAGAATTCCCATCCATGTAAACGCCGTCATCTTTAAGATAAAATTCATCTCGGTACGATGCTAATTGATCCTCTTTATCCAACTGACGAGCATAATCACGGGATTCACGATATCCATTCATTTTAATAAACCTCCATTATCAAATCGGTATTGAATGTTTCAATCTGTATAAATGTAGTAGCTTGAATAAAGCAACTATAGCAAACAATGTGATATGGTGGCAACATCTTTTAAATTAAATTCCGACTGTACAGAATCTGCGGTAAAATATGAAAGGTAGCTAAAGCTGTTTTTCTCCTGGAAGGCATGCCTATCATCCTCGTGTTTATTTTCATCATCACCGGGTATCACCTTTATAGATCTACAATTCGAATAAACCACGAAAACAGTAATGAAACATAAGGGGCATGTCTAATGAAAGGAGGTTCGCTCATGAATATTTATACAATTGGGCATTCTGTACATTCACAAGAGGCGTTTATCCATATGCTGCAAACAGAAAATATTCAAGTGCTTGTTGATGTTAGGGCTTTTCCAGCAAGTCGGAAGTTTCCGCATTTTTCAAAGGAACGGATGCAAAAATGGCTGCCTCAGGCTGGAATTGAATATGTTCATTTGCTTAGCTTAGCAGGTAGAAGAAATAAGTCACAGCTTATCCAATCCAACATAAATGGTGGCTGGAGAAATCAATCTTTTCATAATTATGCCGACTACACACTAACAAATGAATTTCAAAACGGGATCAAAGAACTAAAAGGGCTGGCTACCGAGAAACGAGTTGTCTACTGTTGTGCTGAACGGCATCCTTCACGTTGTCACCGGCTCCTCGTAAGCAACTGGTTCTGCGCAAATGGCTGGGATGTGAAACACATCATAAATGAATCTTACGAGCAGACAATTATTTTGCCACATACATTAGGGCAGTGGGGTGCGATGCCCATAATCGAGTCTGACGGCACCGTCGTTTATCCGATTTAATGTTCGGACATTTCCTTACCATGCTAAAAATGCAGCAAACACGGACCAAAGGAACTTCCTATCTTTTTAATCCTGTATCTCTGTGATGACATCATCTAAGCGATCAGGATAATCGGTAAACATCCCCGTTACACCCCATTTGATAAGCCGCCTCATATCTTTCTTTTCATTCACCGTATACGGATGAACTAATAATTCGGTCGCTCGAACCTTTTGTACATAGTGTTGATTCAGTTGTTTATAATTTGTGCCAATCCCTACTGCATACTCCTTGATACGCGCTAATTCCGCTTGACTAATCTCCGCCCTCTCATTATAGCTGATGAGTTGGATCAAGGGGAGAGATGGTTCTGCTTTTTTCACTTCCCGTAAACTTGCTTCACTAAATGATTGTATGATCACCTTCCCCTTGGGTACGTCTGGACCGATTAAATGATAATCATCCAACATTGAGATAAGCGCTTCGACCATGTCAGGATATTCTTCAGGTGTCTTAATTTCAATATAATAATTGGTATCTGTACCAAACCTTTCGAGGATATCATCTAATGTTGGTACTTCCAGTTGATTAAACACGGGTTGAGCCTGTTGGGGATGTTCTTCATTAAACCATGTTCCAGCATCTAATATTTTTATTTCATCGATGGTATGATCTTTGACGAACCCATCACCATCTGTCGTCCGCGATAGTTCCGCATCATGCATGGCGATTAATTGATTATCCTTCGTCATTTGTAAATCAATTTCAAGATAATCTCCCGTCATCTCTTCGCTCGTCTCATAGGAAACTAATGTATGTTCAGGAGCATGACCGGAAGCACCACGATGAGCAATATTTACGATCCGCTTGGGAGATAGTAATGACAAGTCCTCATCCTGATTCGCATGATCTGTCATAGTTTCGATTACTTCATGATTCGCGCAACCGACTACGTTCAGTAAAAGTAATAGACCGATGAAGATTCTTTTCATTTTAATCCCCCTTGTTGTTTATAGATTATCTTATCATTTCATGTTTGAATTTACGTTGAATGGGAAGTTTATAGATAAGAATCGATTCCAACAACTGATGTTGACCAATTAGAACATACTATATATATAATGCCGCCTTTATGGTAAAATAAGAAAAACAATTCATATCCTACTCGCTTCTCGTCTGATTTGGAGGAATCCTATATGAAAACAATCATAACCTATGGTACATTTGACTTGCTTCACTCTGGTCATATCAATTTACTCCGTCGTGCCAAAGAGTTGGGCGACTACCTTATCGTGGGAATTTCCACGGATGCATTTAATCGCGCGAAAGAAAAACAAGCCTTTCATCGTTATCATGAACGGAAATTGATCATCGATGCGATTCGCTATGTTGATCAGACGATACCGGAAGATTCCTGGGATCAAAAAAGAATCGATATAAAAAAGTATAACATTCATACGATTGTAATGGGAGATGATTGGGAAGGTAAATTTGACGATTTAAAAAAAGACTGCAATGTTGTCTATCTACCTCGGACAGCTGGAATATCAACATCTGAAATCAAACAGACACTCTTTCACTTTAATCATTCATAAATCCTTGCGAACGCTACCACCTCTTCCTTGTAACATATGTGCTCCAAAACGTAATGAAAATGAAATAAACCTTGAATACATCTAGACCTTCAATCGTTTCAACACCTTCCAATAAATTCATAGGTATAAAGACACCCTCTTATGGGTATACGAGTTTAACTTTTTATAGTATAATAAGGGCTGGTTTTAATTGATTTGAAAATCTCCACAATCTAATCATTATAGATGATTTAATAATAAATATAAGTGTTCCGTACTCACTCATAAATAGCAACATGATTATTCTGTCGTTCTAAGGCATCTTATATATCCAAAGGGGAAATTGCTAAATGGCTAAAAAAGTTACCAAAAGAAGATTACGTAAAAGGGTATTTATCGTCCTAATACCACTCATCGTGTTTTTATCTGTGCTCGGTTATGCAACTTATTTATATGTAAAGGCAGACTCCGTATTGTCAGACTCTTATGAGAATGATGGACGTAAGAAATCAGAACTACGTGAAGAAATGGTTGACCCTAAATACGATAATGTCTCTGTACTCATCATGGGAGTAGATGAGAATGATCATCGAGAAGACGATGGCCCTACAAGAACAGACACGCTCATCTTAGCAACACTTAATAAGGATGATAAAAGTGTGAAGATGCATAGTATCCCTCGTGATTCCTATGTCTATGTACCTGAAATAGGATACGAAACGAAAATAAATCATGCCCATTCAAATGGTGGAACACAAACCACTATTGATACAGTTGAAAATTTACTTGAAATTCCCGTTGATTATTATGTCAAACTTAACTTCCATGCATTTGTAGATGTGATTGATGCCATTGATGGCATTGAAGTCGACGTTCCTTATGAATTTAAGGAATCAGATTCCATGGATAAACGAGATTCCATTCATCTACAAAAAGGTCATCAAACAGTGAATGGAGAAGAAGCACTCGCACTTGCACGCACACGAAAGCTTGATAATGATATTGAACGTGGTAAACGTCAGTTAGATATTATTAAATCGGTCATTAATAAATCAGTATCTGTTAGTTCCGTTATGAAAATCGATAATATCATTGATGCTGTTGGTGAGAATATGACAACAAACATGACCTTCAGTGAGATGAAAAGCTTTATCTCTTATGGCACAAGCGGTATGGATCTAGATGTAGAGTCATACACATTAGAAGGTGAAGATTATCAGCCCAGCAATATCTATTATTGGCAATTAGATGAAGTGGCACTTGAAGAGACAAGGGATCGATTGAAGAGACATCTTAACATCATTAACACGGCAGAGAGCGACAACAAGACAGATGAAGGTGACGAAGAAGCTGAGGTGCCCGTGGAAGAACCGGTCGAGGAACCTATAGAAGAACAGGAAGCCGAGGAAGAGGATACTTCATTGCCTGACTCTTATTATGATTATGAATAACTAAGATGAATGACAACCCATCAAATTGATCGGGGTAATAATAAACAAGCTATGAAAACCGCTTTAGCCCATTAAGATTCCGGGCTAAGGCCGTTTTTTATTTCTGCTAAATATTCTTGTAGCTGGATATGAGCCCCCCTCCTCTCTTTACATGGACTTGCATACAATTTACTGTACACAAAAAACTCCCCCTCTAGATCAAACAGTTTTAAATCTGTCTACCTGAAGGGGAGAGGATGCTATTTATCCATATTGTGTTTTCTAAGTAAATCTTATCTTCTCTTTTTAATCCGTCGGTTCGTCATAAGGAGCAGTGGGCACCCTAAGACAAGCAAGAAACCTGCAAACATGATGTTCCATGTTGGTGATGCCGTATCAGGAAGTCTTTGACCTTC
>Ga0209487_1000904_pt1 | contig 25981 bp, 22 predicted proteins | sample Poulit2012_FD_187524 | JGI IMG/M metagenome (GOLD analysis project Ga0209487, IMG submission 187524) | Agricultural soil microbial communities from Georgia to study Nitrogen management - Poultry litter 2012 (SPAdes) (version 2) | ecosystem: Environmental > Terrestrial > Soil > Agricultural land...
GAGGTGCTCAAGGGCGGGGCGTTGCTCGCGATCGTGCTCTGGCGTTCCCGGCTCGTCAACAGCGCGGTCGATCTCGTGGTCTACGCGGCGACGATCGCGAGTGGGTTCGCGTTCACCGAAAACATCCTGTATTTCGCCCGTGGCTCGAGCGCGGGAGCCCTCGGCACGGTGTTCCTCGGCCGGGCAATCATGTCTCCGTTCGCGCACATCATGTTCACCAGCGCGACGGCCCTGGTGATTGCGATCGTGCTGTACTCGCGGCGGGTCCACCTGCTGTGGGCGTTTCCGCTCGGCACCGCGGTCGCGATCGGCCTGCACAGCGCGTGGAACATCTCCGCGGTGGTTGCCGGCCAAGGCTTCCTCACCGTCTTCATGTGGCTGCACGTGCCCCTGTTCGGGGCCTTCGTCACCATTGTGCTCCTGCTGCGGCGGCGAGAACGGCGCAACATCATCACCCACCTGCGCGAATATTCGGCGGCCGGATGGTTCGCTCCGCACGAGGTCGACATGCTCGGTTCGCTGCCCCAACGGTCCCGGGCGCGCTCGTGGGCGAAGAATTACGGCGTGCGTGCGAGCAGCGCGATGGCCCGATTCCAGACCGATGCGACCCAGTTGGCACTCAACCGGCAACGAATGGCGCACGCGGTGCGCAAGAACGAGGCGGAGATCCCCCGCCTGGTCCACGCCGAACAGCGGCTCCTGGCCCGGGTGCAAGCCGACCGGGAGCAGTTCCTCTACGCCGCCGGGCCCAGCGCGAGAGCGGTATGACCTTCCTCGGCGCAGACTGGCAGCCCGGCGCGGATGGCCTCCGCTACCGCCACGCCGCCCGGGTGTTGGTCTTCGACGTCGATGACCGGCTCCTCCTCGCCCGCGGGCATGACCTGGATAACCCAACGCGTCATTGGTGGTTCACGATCGGAGGCGGCCGTGAGCCGGGGGAGAGTGCCCGCAACGCCGCGGTGCGGGAGTTGCAGGAGGAAACCGGGATTCGGGTGGAACCTTCCACGCTCGTGGGCCCCGTCCTCACGCGGTCGGCGGTCTTCGACTTCGCCGCCGAAACGGTCCGCCAATACGAACAGTTCTTTCTCCTGCACCTGCCCGAGCGGGTTGATCTCGACGCGACCGGCTGGACCCCGGGGGAGCGGGAAATGATCGACGAACTGCGATGGTGGGCCCTTGCCGACCTGTTCGCGCTGGAGGAGCAGGTATACCCGCAAGGGTTGGCCCAGATCGCCCACGACCTGCTCCAGGGGTGGGGCGGAACCACGATTCACCTCGGCGACGTCTACGACGAGAAATAGAACCAGGTAGAATCTGGCGGTGGATCCGTCAGCGCGCCACGACCTGGCGCGCTGACCACGCGCGTAAGAAGGAGAGCTGCTCATGGCTGGACACTCGAAATGGGCGACGACCAAGCACAAGAAGGCTGCCAACGATGCGAAGCGGAGCAAACTCTTCGCCAAAATGGTGAAGGACATCGAAGTAGCCGCCCGCATCGGCGGAGGCGACCCTGCCGGCAACCCGACTCTCTTCGACGCCATCCAAAAAGCAAAGCGCGCCTCGGTTCCCAACGACAACATCGACCGCGCCGTGAAACGCGGGTCCGGGGTCGAAGCCGGAGGCGCCGACTGGGAGACGGTGCTCTACGAAGGCTATGCACCCGGGGGAGTGGCGGTGCTCGTGGAGTGCCTCACCGACAACCGCAACCGGGCCGCCTCCGATGTCCGGGTCGCCTTCACCCGCAACGGTGGGAACCTCGCCGACCCAGGCTCGGTGAGCTACCTGTTCAGCCGCAAGGGCCGGGTCATCGTTCCCAAGGGCGATACCGACGAAGACTCCGTGATGATGGCAGTGCTCGACGCGGGCGCCGAGGAAGTCAACGATGAGGAGGAATATTTCGAGATCCTCACCGACGCCTCGGATGTCGTTCCTGTGCGCCAGGCGCTGCAGAAGGCGGAGATCGAGTACGACTCTGCCGAGGTGATCTTCCACCCGTCGATGCACGTCGAGGTCGACGAGGATGGCGCCCGTAGCGTCCTGCGTCTACTCGATGCGCTCGATGACTCCGATGACGTGCAGAACGTCTATGCGAACTTCGACGCCCCGGACGAAGTAATGGCGGCTCTCGCCGCCGAGTAGGGGTAGTTTTCCACCGCAGGGGTGTTGTTGAGCCCCAAGTGCGGGCTCCCGTGACACACTCGAAGGCGTGCGCATCCTAGGAGTAGATCCCGGCCTCACCCGTTGCGGGTTGGGCCTCATCCGCGTCGGCGCCGGGCGCCAGCTCCGGCTCGTCGACGTCGGGGTCGCCCGCACGTACGCCGGGGAACCGATCGAGCAGCGCCTGCTCGCGATCTCCCGGGAGATCGATACCTGGCTCGAACGATTCACACCTGACGCCGTCGCCGTCGAGCGGGTGTACGTGGGAACGAATATCTCCACGGTCACGGCCACGGCGCAGGTGGCGGGGCTCGCCATGGTCGGCGCCGCCCGCGCGCAAATCCCGGTCACGCTGCACACCCCGACGGAGATGAAGGCCACCGTCACCGGCTACGGCAACGCCCCCAAGACCCAGGTGCAGGAGATGGTGCGCCGGATCCTCACCCTCACCGAAGCCCCAGCTCCGGCGGACGCTGCCGACGCCCTCGCGTTAGCGATCACCGGCGCGTGGCGCAGCTCTGCCGCCGTCGACGCCGGCGGACGCACCTCGGCCGCAGGTTCGTCGGGTTCGACGATGACCGCCGCGCAGCGGCAGTGGGCGAGTGCCCGCCAGCGCGCCCAGACCCGCGAGCAACGCGCCCTGGCGCGATTGCGGCGAGGCTAAATGCCGCTACACTGGAACTCGCACATACGTTCGGGAGTGTTGTGATGATTGCGTTATTGCGCGGCAAGGTTGCGCACCTGGGACTCGATTGCCTCATCCTCGAGGTCGGCGGGATCGGGTATCGAGTCTTCACCACCCCTGCGGCGCTGGCCGAGCTGCGCCATGGCATGGACGTCGAGCTCGCGACCTCGCTCGTGGTGCGGGAGGACTCTCTCACTCTGTTCGGCTTCCCGAGCGCGGACGAGCGAGACACCTACGAGACGCTCCAGACGGTCTCGGGCGTCGGCCCGAAACTCGCCTTGGCGATGCTCGCGGTCCACAGCCCCGATGACCTGCGCCGCGCCGTCGAAGCGGAAGATCTCAAGACCCTGCAACGCGTGCCGGGCGTGGGACCCAAGAGTGCCAAACGCCTCGCCCTGGAGCTCGGCGGGAAACTCGGCGCGGCCGCACCCGCCCCGGAGTCCTCGGCGCCCCCGCCGAGCGCTGCGCGAGGCGACGTGCTCGATGCCCTCGTCGGGTTAGGGTGGAACCTCAAAGCAGCCGAAAGCGCGCTTGACGCCGTGCTCGCCGCACCGCAGGCGCCAACGGAGTCCGCCCCGTTGCTCCGGGCGGTGCTCGTAGAGTTGGGTGGCAAGAACCGTGGATGAAGACGACCTCATGACGGCGGAGGCCGACGAGCTGGAACGCGCTGCGGAATCGGCACTTCGACCCCGGCGGTTAGCGGAGTTCATCGGCCAACCGGTCGTGCGCGACCAGCTCGGGTTGGTGCTGCACGCCGCGGTGGGGCGAGGGCGCACCCCCGACCACGTGCTCCTCGCCGGCCCGCCCGGGCTGGGCAAGACCACCCTTTCGATGATCATCGCCGCGGAGGTGGGGGGCTCCTTGCGGCTCACCTCCGGGCCGGCCATCACGCACGCGGGTGACCTCGCGGCGATCCTCTCCGCAATCGAGGAGGGCGACGTGCTCTTCATCGACGAGATCCACCGCCTCGCCCGGCCCGCCGAGGAGATGCTCTACCTCGCAATGGAAGACTTCCGGGTCGATATCGTCGTCGGAAAGGGCCCCGGGGCGACCGCCATCCCGCTCTCATTGCCGCACTTCACCGTCGTGGGCGCCACGACCCGGGCCGGGCTGTTACCCGCCCCGTTGCGCGACCGGTTCGGGTTCACCGCCCACCTGGATTTCTACTCCGAGGAAGACCTCGAGAAGGTGCTCGTGCGTTCGGCTGGCTTACTCGGGGTGGAACTCGAGGGCGCAGCAGCGATCGAGATTTCGAAGCGTTCGCGCGGTACCCCGCGGATCGCGAACCGGCTCCTGCGCCGCGTTCAAGACTGGGCGCAGGTACGCGGAAGCGGCAAACTCGACCTGCACGCCGCCAAATCCGCCCTCGAGGTCTTCGAGGTGGACGAGCGCGGCCTGGACCGCCTCGACCGGGGGGTGCTGACCGCTCTCATCGACCGGTTCGGGGGCGGCCCGGTGGGCCTGAGCACGCTCGCGGTCGCGGTCGGGGAGGAACCAGAAACCGTCGAAGCGGTGGCAGAGCCCTTCCTCGTCCGGGAGGGGCTCATGGCGCGCACGGCTCGCGGCCGGGTGGCCACGCCCGCCGCCTACGCACATCTCGGCCGGACGCCGCCGGAGCAGTCCGGGACGCTGTTCACCTGACTTCGCTGGCAAACGTGAGCAATTCCACCCGCTAGCGCAGCGGGAGGGAGTGGGATCCACGGGCGAATCTGGCGTAGACTCGGGCAGTCCCTGTGTTCTTGTGATGGAGTTAACCCCATGGGTGTAAATGTTCTTGCCGCCGCCGGCTCAGTGCTTAGCGACGCCGAGCAAGCGCAACCGCAGGGAGGGTTGGGCGGTTTCGTTCCCCTCCTCGTCATCGGTGCGCTGTTCATCGGCTTCATGATGTGGTCAAACCGGCGCCGTCAGAAGCAGGCTCAGGAGTTCCGGAGCCGGTTGCGTCCGGGGCAACGAGTGCAGCTGTATGCGGGCTTGCTCGGCAACATCGTCACGATCGGGGAGCGGGAAGTCTTCATCGAACTTGCCCCAGGCGTCGTCGTCTCTGCGGTGCCGCAGGCAGTTCAAGGGATCGTGGAGGATCCCGAACTGGAAGCCGACTCGGAGATCGCCGATTCCGCCGACGGCGATGACGATGCCTCGGATGAGACCGACCGCTGATTTAGCCTGAAAGGTCCTGGCGTGGAAGTTTCACGACGTCAATCTGATCCTGCCCGTTTGCAACCGGAGCGCAAGAAGACCCGCGGGCGCGCCCGGCCCCGCCTCATCGCCCTTGGCGTTCTCCTCGCGGCGATCTTCGGCACCGTCTTCGCAGGGACGCAGTCGTCCAACGCTTCCTGGATGCCCAACCTTGCCCTCGACCTCGAGGGAGGCACCCAGATCATCCTCACCCCGCACACCTCCGATGGCTCGGAAATCACCCAGGGGGACGTCCAGCAGGCGATCGAGATCATCCGCCAGCGCGTGGATGCCTCGGGCGTGTCCGAGGCGGAAATCACCTCCCAGGGTGGGCAGAACATCGTCGTCGCGCTCCCCGGGGAGCCGAGCCGCGAAACCCTCGATCTCGTCCGCCAGAGTGCGCAGATGCGCTTCCGCGCGTTCCTGTTCCAGGGCGAAGCCGGGCCGATCGACCCGCAGGCCCTCGCGGAGTTCGAGGAACAGCAGGAGGAAGCCGGAGAAGATCCCGAGGCGGAGCAGGACCCAGAAGGCCAAGCCGAGGAGCTCCAGGAAGCCGAAGCCGACGGTGAGGACGCCCCGGCGGAGGTGACGGCCGAGGAGATCGAGGACGCCGCGCGCCGCGCCGCTGACCTTGACGGGGACGGGGAGATCTCCGACGAACCGGAGAGCGAACCGGCCAACGGCTCCGACCAGGCCTGGATCACCGAACAGGTCTGGTATGACTTCTACACGCTGGACTGCACCGATTCGGCCAACCTCATCGGCGGGGGAGGAGACGACCCCGACGCGCCCCTGGTCGCCTGTGATAAGGACGGGACTTCCAAGTACATTCTCGGCCCGATGGAAATTCCCGGAACGGACATCGCCACCGCGACCTCCGGGTTGGCGGTGAACTCCGCTGGCGCGCCGACCGGGGACTACGCCGTCAGCATCACCTTCAACAAGGACGGAACCGAGAAGTTCCGTGACGTGACCACCCGCCTGTACAACGAGCACCGCGCGGATGGAACGAACCGCTTCGCCGCGGTCCTCGATGGGCTCGTGACGATCGCCCCCGCGATCGACAACGGACCGATCCCGAACGGGGAGGCCCAGATCACCGGGAACTTCACGCGCGAAGAAGCCTCGAACATGGCCCGGCAGCTCAGTTTCGGGGCCCTTCCGATCACGTTCGAAGTGCAGTCGGAGGAACAGATCTCGGCGACCCTGGGCTCCGAGCAGCTCCAGCGGGGGCTGCTCGCGGGAATCATCGGGCTCATCCTCGTCGTCGGGTACTCGGTCTGGCAGTACCGCGGGCTGGCGATCGTCACCGTCACGTCACTCACCGTCGCGGCCACGCTCACCTTCGGGGTGATCGCGTTGCTCTCGTGGATCCAGGGCTACCGGCTCTCGTTGCCGGGAGTCGCGGGGCTGATCATCGCCATCGGGATCACGGCGGACTCCTTCATCGTCTACTTCGAACGAATCAGGGACGAGGTTCGCGAGGGGCGCACCCTGTCCTCGGCCGTGGAGTACGGGTGGGAACGGGCCCGGCGAACGATCCTCGCCTCCGACGCGGTCAACCTGCTCGCGGCGACGGTGCTGTACTTCCTCGCGGTCGGGGGTGTGCGCGGATTCGCATTCACCCTCGGGCTCACGACGATCATTGACCTCATCGTGGTGTTCGGATTCACCCATCCGATCATGCAGATCCTCATCCGCACGAAATTCTACGGCGGCGGTCACAAACTTTCCGGGCTCGACCCCGAGCACCTGGGAGCCAACGTATCGGCCTATCGGGGCCGCGGCTCGTTCCGCGCACCAGGTGAACGTGCCCCGAAATCGCTCGCCGAACGCAAACGCGACGCGCAGCGGGAACAACTGGTGGCGAATTCTTCCGGGGAAGGTGACAACTAATGGCGACGAGTTTTGCCCAGTTCGGAAACGAGCTCTACACCGGCAAGCGTTCCTACAACATCGTCGGCAACCGCAAACGCTGGTTCGCTTTCGCCGGCGCGCTCGTGGTGCTGTCGATCCTCCTGCTCACCTTCGTCCGGCTCAACCCGGGCATCGAGTTCCGCGGCGGCTCGGAGTTCCAAGTCGCCAACGTCGCCAACGTCGACCAGAACCTCGCCTACGAGGCCGTCGAGACCGTCGCAACCGACCACGTCGCCCGCGTCTCGCAGGTCGGCAATGACACGATCCGGGTGCAGACCGAGGAACTCAGCGACGAGGAGACGACCGAACTCGCCGAAGCGTTAGCCGACGCGTATGACGTCTCGGTCAGCGACGTCACGGCCTCGTTCGTCGGGCCCGCCTGGGGCAAGGACGTCACCGGAAAAGCCCTTCGGGGTCTGGTCATTTTCCTCGCGCTCGTCACCATCGTCATGGCCGGCTACTTCCGGCACTGGAAGATGTCGATCGCGGCGCTCATCGCGCTTCTGCACGACCTCGTCATCACGGTGGGGATGTACGCAGGGGTGGGATTCGAGGTGACGCCCGCGACCGTCATCGGATTCCTCACGATCATGGGCTACTCCCTGTACGACACGGTCGTCGTGTTCGACAAGGTCCGAGAGAACACTGCGGGCGTGCTCGAACAGACGAAGTACACCTACGCCGAGGCAGCCAACCTCGCGGTGAACCAGACGCTGGTGCGCTCGATCAACACCTCCGTCGTCGGCCTCCTTCCCGTGGGGTCGATCCTGTTCGTCGGCTCCTTCCTCATGGGCGCGGGCACGTTGCGGGATATCGCGTTGGCGCTGTTCATCGGACTCATCTTCTCCACCCTCTCCTCGATCTTCGTCGCAACCCCGATCGAGGTGTGGTTGCGGGAGCGGGACCCCGCCATAGCGGAGCACACCGCGAAGGTGCTCGCCGCGCGCACCACGGTCGATGACGAGGGGGAAGTGACGGTCGCCCAACCGGTCGTCGGCGGCCTCGTGGCCGGGCATCACCGCGGCCAGTCAGCTCAGCCGGTACGGAAGAAAGGGCGCCGGAAATGACGCATTCCCTCTCCAACCGAGTTCGAGAGCGGATACGTAACGTCCCAGATTTCCCCACCCCGGGGATCCTCTTCCGCGATATCACTCCGCTGCTCGCCGACGCCGAGACCTTCACCGACGTCATCGACCACCTGGCCGAGCGCTACCGGGGCGAAGTGGACATGGTTGCGGGTGTGGAAGCCCGCGGCTTCCTGCTGTCGGCGCCGCTGGCGGTCAGCCTCGGAGTGGGCTCGCTCGTGGTGCGCAAGGCGGGCAAGCTGCCCCCGCCGGTGATCTCCGCCTCCTATGACCTCGAGTACGGGACGGCCGAGGTCGAAGTCTCTAAAACCGTGGTGCACCCCGGGCAGCGGGTGCTGCTCCTCGACGACGTGCTCGCCACCGGTGGCACGGCGGGTGCGGCGGCCGCCCTGCTCGAAGAGGCGGGGCTGAAGGTCTCCGGGATGGCGTTCCTCATGGAGCTCGGTGCGCTCGGGGGCCGGCAGATGCTCGCGGACCGTGACCCGTACTCCATCCTTACGTTCTAGGCCCCTAAGCGTTCTATCATGGAAGGATGAGCGAGAAGCCGACAGTTCAGAACGGTGCGGATCCGGTGGTCCCCGGTTCCCGGGTGCGTTCTGCGCTGTTGTGGTTCGGCTCCCGCGGCGCCCATTCCACGCCGCTCATCCTCGAGCCGCTCATCTCCGCACTCAAGGCGAATCACCCGAAGGCGGACACGAGCCTCATCGAACGGGCCTATGCCGTCGCCTCGCAGTCCCATCAGGGCCAGATGCGCAAGAGCGGCGACCCGTACATCACCCACCCCGTGGCCGTCGCGACGATCCTTGCCGAACTGGGTCTGACGCCGTCGACACTCGCGGCGGCTCTGCTCCACGACACGGTTGAAGACACCGACTATTCCCTCGACCAACTCACCGAGGAGTTCGGTGAGGAGATCGCGTTGCTCGTCGACGGGGTCACGAAGCTCGACAAGGTCACCTACGGCGATGCCGCGCAGGCCGAGACCGTGCGTAAGATGGTCATCGCGATGGCCCGCGATATTCGGGTGCTCGTGATCAAACTCGCCGACCGCCTCCACAACGCGCGTACGTGGCGGTACGTCTCGGCAGATTCTGCGTCGCGGAAGGCTCGGGAGACGCTGGAGATCTATGCCCCGCTCGCGCACCGACTGGGGATGAACACCCTGAAGTGGGAGCTCGAGGACCTCTCATTCGCTGCGCTCTACCCCAAGGTGTACGAGGAGATCGTGCAGCTCGTCTCCGAACGTGCGCCGGCCCGCGAGGAGTACCTCGGGGTGGTGCGCGACCAGATCGTGACGGATATGAAGGCGGCGAAAATCAAGGTCACCGTGACCGGACGCCCCAAGCACTACTACTCGATCTACCAGAAGATGATCGTCCGCGGGCGGGACTTCGCCGACATCTACGACCTGCTCGGCGTGCGGGTACTCGTGGACAGCGTGCGGGATTGTTACGCCGTGCTCGGCGAGGTGCATAACCGGTGGAACCCGATTCCCGGCCGGTTCAAAGACTACATCGCGATGCCGAAGTTCAACATGTACCAGTCCCTGCACACGACGGTCATCGGCCCCGAGGGGAAGCCGGTGGAGATCCAGATCCGGTCCCACGAGATGCACCGCCGGGCAGAGTACGGCGTGGCGGCGCACTGGAAATATAAGGAAGAGTCCCGCGGGCAGCGAAGCAGCGGGGATTCCGGCGACATGCCGTGGCTGCAGCAGCTGGTCGACTGGCAGCGGGAAACGGTTGATCCCAGCGAGTTCCTCGATTCCCTCCGGTATGAGATGTCCGGGACCCAGGTGTACGTGTTCACGCCCAAGGGCGACGTGATCGCGCTACCTGCGGAGGCAACCCCGGTCGATTTCGCGTACGCCGTGCACACCGAGGTGGGTCATCGCACCGTGGGCGCGCGCGTGAACGGGCGCCTGGTTCCCTTGGATTCCACGCTGGAGACCGGGGATACGGTCGAGGTGTTCACCTCCAAGGCGCAAAGCGCCGGCCCGAGTAGGGATTGGCTCAATTTTGTGCGCAGCCCGCGGGCCCGGAACAAGATCCGCCAATGGTTCACCAAGGAGCGCCGCGAAGAGGCGATCGAATCGGGTAAGAACCTCATCGCCCGCGCGATCCGGAAGAAGAACCTGCCGATCCAGCGGCTGCTGTCGCCGGAGAACATTCTCGCGCTCATTCACGATCTGCCCTACAAGGACATCTCCGCCCTCTACGCCGCGGTGGGCGAGGGGCACATGTCACCGGAGAACGTCGTCGATCGGCTCCTGAAAGCCGTGGGCGGGGAGGAAGGCGCGCAGGAGGACCTCGCCGAGGCGACCCGCCCCAGCCGGGCGCGGCCCGCGACCCGGGACTCCAGCCCGGCGATCATCGTCGGCGGCATGGCCGATACGAGTATGCTCACGAAACTCGCCCGCTGCTGCACGCCGGTACCCGGTGACGAGATCAAGGGCTTCATCACCCGTGGGCAGGGAGTCTCGGTGCACCGGGCCGACTGCACGAACTTGAAGAACCTCGGCACCCAGGAGGAAGGCCGGCTCATCGACGTCGAATGGGCCTCTGGGCAGGACGACGCCGTCTTCCTCGTCCAGATCCAGGTTGAAGCGCTTGACCGCAATGGCCTGCTCTCGGACGTGACGAAGGTGCTCAGCGATAACCACGTGAACATTCTTTCCGCGAACGTGGGCACGACCACGGATCGGGTGGCCGTGCTGAGGTTCCTGTTCGAAATGGCCGAACCCTCCCACCTCGGGCACGTGCTCAGCCAGGTGCGGTCGATCGAAAGCGTCTTCGACGCCTTCCGGGTCACCGGCAGCCGCAGCGATGCCGAGAACGGGGAGAACCCCGCGGTCCACGCCCGCTACAACGTGGAGTGAGGCGCCGGGCGCGCCCGCGGGGTGAGAGCCGGTTCAGCTCACGTCTTGGGCGGCTTTGAGCACCTGCTCCAGCCACGCCTTGCGCGCATCCAGGGCCTCTTGGGCCTTGCGGACCTTCTGCTCGTCTCCACTGCGTTCGGCGGCGGCGAGGTCATCCTCGAGGGATGCGATTGCGGCGTGCAGCTGGGCGGCCGCCCCCTCCGCCCGTTCCTGCAGCTGGGGATCGGAACGCTTCCATTCCGCCTCCTCGGCATCGCGCACCGCTTGTTCGACGGCGCGGAGGCGGCCTTCCACCGACCGCAACTGGCTGCGGGGCACTTTACCCGCCTCCTCCCAGCGGTCCTGGATATCACGCAGTTTCGTCTTCGTGCGTTCCAGATCTTTCACCGGGACGAGTCTCTCGGCCTCCTCCAGGAGGGCGAGTTTCACCTTGAGGTTCTCCTCGAACTCCGCGTCGAGCGCCTCGTTGTGGCCTTGGCGAGCCTCGAAGAACACATCCTGAGCTGCTCGGAAGCGGGCCCACAGCGCGTCGTCGTCCTTGCGGGAGGCGCGGCCCGCCGCTTTCCACTCATCCATGAGCTGCCGGTACGCCCCGGAGGTGGGACCCCAGTCCGTGGAGTTCTGCAGCGCCTCGGCCCGCTCGATGAGTTTCTCTTTGATCGCTTTCGCTTCCGCATGCTTGCGGTCGAGTTCGGCGAAGAATTGGCGCCGGCCCCGATCAAAGGTGGAGCGGGCAGCTGAGAACCGCTTCCACAGGCCATCCTCGGTCGGTTTGTCGATCCGAGCGCCGGTGCGTTGCGCATGCTTCCATTCGTCGAGGAGACTCCGGAGCCGGTCTCCCTGCTGGCGCCACTGCATGGAGGCGGGGTCGGTCGCGGCGATCGCCTCGGCCCGCTCAACGATCTTCGTGCGTTTGCTCAGGGCCTCGGCCTTCGCCGCCTCCCGCTCCGCCGCGAGGGTCTCCTTCCGCTCGGCGACTTTGCCGCGCAGTTCGTCAACCTTGCCCCGGAGCGTGTCGAGATCCCCAACCGCAGCCGGTTCCTTAAGGGAGTCATCCAACGCGGCGAGCCCGGTATCAAGGTCGCGCGCGGAAAGCCCGGGAAGCCGGGTTTCGAACAGCGCCACCTGGGCCTTCAGGTCGAGGTAGCGGCGCACGTACAACGACAGCGCCTCCTCCTCCGAGACTCCCGGGTATTGGCCGACCACCCGCTCGCCAGCGGCTTCGACGACGCTGACGTTTCCTTCACCATCCACTTTCCCGAACTTCCTCGCTTCGGCGACGTCGGCCGGGTCGAGCGCGGGTTCGGCGGCATCAGTGGTGCTCGGCGGCGCCGCGGGCACAGGCACGCTGGGCTTGGGAAGCGCCGAGGGGGGAGGGATCGTTGCGGGTGTGGGCCGCGGCGTGGGGGCAGGGGCACCAGCCCCGGGCGCAGATGGTCGAGTATCTGGTGTTGGCGCTGATTCTGGTTGCTGGTTCTGTTGCTCGGTCATTTGACCTCCACACTTTCGATGATGACGCGTGTCAATGGACGCCCATCCATTGAGCCGTCGACGGTTCCCGCTTCTCCGATGTCGTGCAATAACTCTAGTCCGGAGGTGGCCTCTCCCATAACGGAATAGCCACCTGCGTCGTCAGAAGGGAGCACGACGTCGTCAAAAACGAGAAAGAACTGTGATCCCATGGATTCCCCATCTCCACTGACCCGCGCCATCGCTACTGCCCCGGCAGGGTAGAGGTCGTCGGCGGGCGCGTTCTCGATCGGCCCGAACTGGTAACCCGGCCCACCGGTTCCCCTTCCACTGGGATCCCCGCATTGCAGGAGTGAATCGGGTAGTAACCGGTGGCATTCGGTGCCGTCGAAGAACCCTTCTTCGGCGAGATGAATGAAACTCGCGACGGCCTGGGGCGCCGACGCGCCGTCAAGGGAGAGATCGATCTCGCCCACGGAGGTGTGCACAACCGCGTCCCACGTCCTGCCTTGCGCATTCGCAGCGGGCGGGGGAGTGGGGGTGTCGCCGGCGGCGCGGGTATTGCTCCCGCCGATGAGGGAAATGGCCACGCCCATTCCGACGATCATGGCAGCTAGGGCCCCGATCGTCCACGCCCGGCGGCGCGCCTGGTGCGTTCGCCCGGTTTCCGCTGTCATTTCCACCTCGTTTCAGCGCACTAGTCTATGGGTGAAAATCGCGCCGAACACCCAATCCGTGTCACGGAGTGGTCACGTTCTGGAAACACGCCCGGCTCCGAGAGTGGAAGAATGGCAACCATGAGTCGAATCAGCCCTCTTTCAGGTTTCCCCGAATGGTTGCCGAACCAGCGGATCGTCGAAAGCCACATCGTTTCCACCCTGCGCCGCGTCTTCGAGCTGCACGGCTACGCGGAGATCGAAACCCGCGCGGTGGAACCGCTCGAGCATCTGCTCGCCAAGGGGGAGACATCCAAGGAGGTCTACCTGCTGCGACGGTTGCAGGAGGATTCGCAGGAACCAGAGTCCGACACCCTCGGGCTCCACTTCGATCTCACTGTTCCGTTTGCCCGTTACGTGATTGAGAATGCGGGCAAGCTGCACTTCCCGTTCAAGCGCTACCAAATCCAGAAGGTCTGGCGTGGCGAACGCCCCCAGGATGGTCGCTTCCGCGAGTTCCTCCAAGCTGATATCGACGTCGTCGCCGACGGGGAACTTCCGTTCCACTACGAAGCGGACATGCCGATCGTCATCGCCACGGCCTTCGAGGAACTCCGGGCGATCGGGATGCCGCCGGTGAAAATCTCTGTCAACAACCGCAAAGTGAGCCAAGGTTTCTACCAGGGAATCGGGCTCGAGGACATCGAAGGCACGCTTCGAACCATCGACAAACTCGACAAGGTCGGCCGGGACGGGGTTCGCGCGCTTCTCATGAGTGAGAACGGCGCGAGTGCGGACCAGGCCGAGGCGGCGCTGGCCCTGGCGGAGATCTCAGGGGAGGATGCCCGCATCGCCGATGATGTGCGTGCGCTCGGTGTTTCCCACCCCCTGTTGGATGAGGGTTTGGAAGAGCTGGTGCGCCTGGTGGAGGCGGCGGCGCAGCGTGTTCCCGGAGTAGTTCGCGCGGATCTTAAGATCGCCCGAGGCCTCGACTATTACACCGGTTCGGTTTATGAGACCACCCTCGTGGGTCACGAAGGGCTTGGTTCGATCTGCTCGGGGGGCAGGTATGACTCACTCGCTTCGGACGGGAAGAAGACCTACCCCGGCGTGGGCATCTCCGTGGGGGTCACGAGGCTCGTATCGCGGCTACTACACGAGAACCTCGTCACCGCTACCCGCTCGACCCCCACGGCGGTGCTCGTGGCCGTGTGGGATGAGCAGGATCGGATGGAAAGCGAGAACATTGCCGCCGCCCTGCGTGGGCGCGGGATCGCCGCGGATGTATCCCCCACGGCCGCCAAACTCGGCCGGCAGATCCGGTTCGCGGACCGCCGGGGAATTCCGTTCGTCTGGTTCCCGGGCCGAGACGGCGCCGAGGATGAGGTGAAGGACATTCGTTCCGGCGAACAGGCCCCCGCCGAGGCAAGCAACTGGAACCCCCCGGCAGACGATCTCACGCCTCGGGTCGTCGCCGCGGAATGAGGGGACGGCGTAGGAAGGTGTGGCTCGGTGCCGTCGGCATCATTGCGGGGCTCGGTGCCCTTGGCATCGCCGGGGTCTGGGCCGGGCAGGATTCTCTGCTCTACGCCCCCGACCGCGCTGACCCCGGCGCCCCGGCACCCGGTGCCGATAACGTCACTTTCCGCACCAGCGACGGCCTCGACCTGCGCGCCTGGTTGTTCACGCCTCGAAACAGTGCCCGCCACGCGGTGCTGTATCTGCCGGGTAACGGAGGAAACCGGGCCGGGCGCGCCCCGGTGGGCGAGGCCCTCGCCGATGCCGGCTTCGCCACGCTGCTCGTGGATTACCGTGGGTTCGGCGGTAATCCCGGCTCACCGAGCGAAGCGGGCCTGCTCGAGGATGCCCGGTCGGCCTACCGCTACCTTCGCGCGGGAGGCTACGGCGTTGACGACATCTTCCTCGTCGGCGAATCGCTCGGAACTGCCGTGGCCGTATCGCTGGCGGCGGAGGTGGACGTGGGTGGCATGTTGCTTCGCTCCCCGTTCACTTCGATGGCGGACGTCGCCCGGCACCTGTTCAAGGTTCCCGTGCACTGGTTGCTGCGTGATCACTACGATTCGCGATCGCGGATCGCTGGCGTCACCGCCCCGGTCCTGATCCTCGCGGGAGCCCGAGACACGCTCGTCCCAGCAGCTCAGAGCGAGGAGTTGGCGCAGGTAACGCCGAACCTGGTCGCCTACGTCGAGATTCCCAAGGCCGGGCACAACGACGCAGTGTGGTTCGGTGACGTCATCGCCGGTCAACTATCGGAGCTGACCGGGACCTGATCGTACCCTCAGGCGCGCTTCTTGGGGCGTCCATACTGGCGGGGGCGGCGATCTCCGCCGCGCACGCCATCGGTACGGGGGCCGCGGCGAGGACCGAAGTCCCGATCGGGGCGCCGGGAACGCCGATCGAACCCGCCTCGCTTGGGGCCGGTATCGAGGGAGATCCGCAGCGCGTTTCCGCCCACCTCCGCGCGCCGCAGGCGGTGGAGTTGATCGTGATCAAGCTCGGTGGCGATGTCGACCAAAGCAAAGGAATCGAAGATCTTGATCCGCCCCAGCTCACTGCCCGGGATGCCGCCTTCGTTCGCGATAGCACCGACGATCCCACCGGGGCGAACTCCGTGTTTGAACCCGACCTCGACCCGGTAGCTGGTGTATCCGCTTTCCGGTCCGGAGGAGCGGGGCCCGCGGTCGCGGTCCCGGGTACGGCGGTCATCGAAGGACGCCTCGAATTTTTCTTCGCGGGTTTGTGGGCCGTCGTCGCCGACAGCGGTCGCGAGCAACGCCGCGGCGATCTGCACCGGCTCGAGTTCAGAGGTCTCCGCGAGCTCGGCGAGTTGGTCGAGATATACCTCTAACCGGCCGCGCTCAATGCGCTGGGCTACCCCCGCAAGCACTCGACGCGCGCGGGTCTCACTGACATCTTTCGGCGACGGAATCTCAGCGGCGCTCAACCGCGAGCCGGTGACCTTCTCGATGTTACGAAGGCGATTATTTTCTTTCGGAGTGAAGAACGTCAACGCTCGGCCCTGCCGCCCCGCTCGGCCGGTTCGCCCGATCCGGTGAACGTAGGCATCGACTTCACGCGGAACGTCGAAGTTGACGACCAGGCCGACCCGATCGACGTCGAGACCTCTCGCGGCGACATCGGTGGCAACAAGCACGTTCAGGGTTCCGCTGCGGAGTCGGTCGACGATCCGTTCGCGTTCCTTCTGCTGAACGTCCCCGGAGATCGCTGCGGCGTTCACCCCGCGGGCAACGAGTTCGGCACCGACCTCTTCGGCGTCCTTTCGAGTCCGGACGAACACGATCGCTGCCTCAGCCTCCGTCGTCGCAAGGACGCGGGTGAGCGCGCCGACCTTGTGCCGGAACGGAACGACCGCGTATTCCTGGGTGATCGTCGTGGTGGTCGAAGACACGGGGCTGACCGTAACCTCGATGGGGTCAACCATGTGGTTCCTGGCGACGGAGCGGATCGCGTGCGGCATGGTCGCCGAAAACAGGGCCGTCTGCCGTTCGGTGTTCGCGCTGGAGAGGATTTCGTCGACGTCCTCGGCGAACCCCATCCGAAGCATCTCGTCGGCCTCGTCGAGAACGAGGTAACGCAGCGCGCCGAGGTCGAGAGCGCCCCGGGAAAGCATGTCGATGACGCGGCCGGGGGTCCCCACGACGATGTGAGCTCCGTCGCGAAGCCCACCGAGTTGTGGACCGTAGGCTGCGCCGCCGTAGATGGGAAGGACCCGGATCGACCGGTCCGCCATCTCCTCGATCGCGTCGGCGACCTGGATCGCGAGTTCGCGCGTGGGGGCGAGGACGAGCCCTTGCACGCCAGCGAAGTCTGGGTCGACCTTCATGAGCAACGGTAGGCCGAACGCCGCCGTCTTCCCGGTTCCCGTTTGGGCGACCCCGACGACGTCGCGCCCCTCAATGAGCAGAGGAATTGCTTGTAGTTGGATTTCAGTGGGCTCTTCATAACCCAGGGCAGCGGTGCGCTCAACGAGCTCATCGGTAAGACCCAGGTCGGCGAAGTTAGTCATGCAGTTGCCGATCTCTTTCATATGGGAGCGCGGGCCCGTGTGGCCACTCGCCGCACCCTGAAAACACTCAACCTGCGGCTCATCTGCTCCGAACCTCAATAGTTTACGTTCAAACACGGTGGAATCGGGGGAAGACTCGTGTGCTTCTCATCACCGCCGGGCCGCCCTTACGCGTTTGGCGATGATTCGGAGGTGCGCCACGGTCGGAATCCACCGTAGAATCAGGGGTTGGCTCAATAGCCTTGTTATTCACGCGCCCGAGGAGGAAACCCCGTGTATCGCACCCACCCCGCTGGATCCCTACGCGCCAGCGATATCGGTTCGACCGTAACCCTGTCTGGCTGGGTGGATCGGCGTCGAGATCACGGGGGAGTGGCCTTCATCGACCTGCGAGACTCCTCCGGTATCGCCCAGGTGGTTATCCGTGATGAAGAAGTAGCCCACCCGCTACGCAGCGAGTATGTCCTCAAAATCACCGGTGAGGTCTCGCCGCGGCCCGAAGGCAACGCCAACCCGAACCTCGCCACGGGTGAGATCGAAGTCATCGCCACGGACGTGGAGGTACTCAACTCCTCCGCAGCACTGCCGTTCCAAGTTTCCACGGCCCTGAACGAGCGAGTTGACGTGGGCGAAGAAGTGCGGTTGAAATACCGTTACCTCGATCTGCGTCGGCCCGACCCGGCCCACGCGATCCGGCTCCGGGCGCAGGTGAACAAGGCAGCCCGGGAGGTCCTCGATGATGCGGGATTCGTCGAGATCGAAACCCCCACCCTGACCCGCTCCACACCCGAGGGCGCCCGCGACTTCCTCGTACCAGCGCGCCTCAACCCCGGATCCTGGTATGCCCTGCCACAATCGCCACAGCTCTTCAAGCAGCTGCTCATGGTGGCGGGAATGGAACGGTATTACCAGATCGCCCGGTGTTACCGCGATGAAGACTTCCGTGCCGACCGGCAACCCGAGTTCACTCAACTCGATGTGGAAATGAGCTTCGTAGAGCAGGACGATGTCATCGCTCTCGCCGAGGATCTCCTGGTGAACATTTGGAAGCTCATCGGCTATGAGATCTCCACGCCGATTCCCCGGATCACCTTCGCCGAAGCGATGGCGAAGTACGGAACCGACAAGCCGGATCTCCGGTTAGACCTCGAACTCGTCGACCTGACCGAGTACTTCGCCGATACCCCGTTCCGGGTGTTCCAAGCCCCTTACGTCGGCGCCGTCGTCATGCCCGGGGGCGCATCCCAACCGCGCCGCCAGTTCGATGCGTGGCAGGAGTGGGCGAAACAGCGCGGTGCACGCGGACTTGCGTACGTCACAGTCGGCGAGGACGGGGAGCTCGGCGGCCCGGTTGCGAAGAACCTCTCCGACTCCGAACGCGAAGGCCTCGTTGCCGCCGTCGGCGCCAATCCTGGCGATGCCATCTTCTTCGCCGCCGGCGCGCGCAGTGCCTCCCTTGGACTGCTCGGTGCTGCCCGCGTGGAAATTGGTCACCGCACCGGCTTGATCGACGAGGACGCGTGGTCCTTCGTCTGGGTCGTTGACGCGCCGCTATTCAAGCCCGCAGATGAGGATGACGACGACGTAGCAGTTGGAGGCGGGGCGTGGACGGCGGTCCACCACGCTTTCACCTCGCCCACCGATGAGTGGATCGACCGATTCGAAGAGGACCCCGCTGCCGCGACCGCGTACGCCTACGACATCGTCTGCAACGGCAACGAAATCGGTGGAGGATCGATCCGTATCCACCGCGGCGACGTGCAGGAACGCGTGTTCAAGATCATGGGTATCGGCGAGGAAGAAGCGCGCGAGAAATTCGGCTTCCTTCTTGATGCGTTCGCGTTCGGTGCACCCCCGCATGGGGGGATCGCGTTCGGCTGGGATCGCATTATTGCGCTCCTCACCAAGTCGGAGTCCATCCGCGACGTCATCGCCTTCCCCAAGTCGGGAGGCGGCTACGATCCGCTCACACAGGCACCTGCACCGATCACGCCAGAGCAGCGTAAGGAGGCCGGGGTCGACGCGAAGCCGAAGGCTAGCGCCGAGTGAACCCGGCCGGGGTGACCATCCCTCCGGCGTGGAGTTCTCACACGTTCCTCGCCGAAATGGTTGATGAACCCCTCGCTATTCATGAGACGGGCGAGGCGATCGTCGTCGAACAGGATTCTCGCCGCGGGATGGCGTTCATCGGCGCAGGCAAACCCGCCGCGATTGCCGAGCTCCTCTCGGGGCTCGATCCGCGCAGGTTCGCTCGCGGGTCGATGATCCGCGGGACGTGGGAACTTCTGAGTGTCGACGTGCGCGCCAGTTTCTCCTTCGCAGACTCCGAAGACTGGGATTGGATGGATGCCGACTTCGTGCCCGAAGTTCCGGGTTCTAATCGGGTCCGCGAGCTCGACCGAGTAAGCGAGCGGGCGCTCATCGACTCCGTCCGTGAACGCGCAATTCCCGATAGCTATCTGAGCGTGGACACCCCGGGTTCGCGGTGGTTCGGCTGGGTCGATACGAGCGGGGAAGTTCGTGCGATCGGCGGTGCCACGGGCTGGGACGGCGAGCGGTGGAAAAGTGCCGCTCACTTTGGTTCGATCGGCACTGCGCCCGCGTTCCAAGGGCAAGGTATCGGCTCTGCCCTCACCGCCGGGATGGCACAAATCGCGTTCCGGGAGGGGGCTACGAGAGTCTCGTTGGGCGTATACGCGCAGAATCACCGAGCGATCGAGATCTACCGCCGCCTCGGATTCCGTACCACGTACGAGATCAACTCCCGGAGCCGCGCTTGACGATCCCGCCGGAACGCCTTGTTTAGAAGGGTGGGGGTTCGGGGTTGTAGAAGGGGCCGGGGGTGTGGTCGGTGTCGTTTTTGTGGTCGTGTTCAACGGCGTTGTTGTCGTTGTTGGGCTGTGTGGTGGTGGTTTGGGGTGGGAGTTGGCAGTATTCGATTTCGGGTCGGGCCAAGTGTTTGCCGGCGGCGGCGTAGCGTTGGTAGTAGGTGTTGGCCTCGGGGTCTTTGGCCCGCTGGCGCAGGCGTTGTTGCATCAAGGTCACCTCGGGCACGGGGCGGGGGTGGCCCTGGGGGTCGGAGTGGGGCAGGGCCAGGGGCTCGGTGACGGCGGCGAAGGCAGGGTGGTGTTCATCAAACCCTGTGGTGGTGCCATCGGGGTAGCGGATCCCAGGGGTGGGTTGGCCATCGGTGGGGCGGGTGGTGAAGATATCCCCGGGCAGGACATGGGTCCCAGTGGGGGTGCGCAGCAGGTGAATATCATTGGGGCCCTGCCACACGTATTTTCCTTCTCCTAACGGGGCGTAGGTCCATTTGTGATCTGGGTGGTGTTGGCCGTGGGTTTTCAACCGGTGATGAAACCGGCACAGCGCGGCAAGATTACACGTACAACTAGGACCGCCCTGATCGTAGGGGGTGATGTGATCACAATCGGCTCGCTCGGCGATGGCATGGCAGTAGGGAAACACACACGAACGGCCCGTGAGGATGGTGGCCTGCCGGGCCCGTTGGGGCACCTCGTAGGCCTGACTAGAGATGAACTCTTGGGGATCTAACACCTGCTGCACCGAAATCTTCACCCCCGGATAGTCAAACGCGCGGGGACGGGTGAACCAGCCCCGGATCGTTCCTGGGGCCAGCACAGCAGTGGGCATCCCGGTCCCATCCACCCGGCACACCTCGCCCAAGTGGTCCTCCCGCCGGGTCACATCAGGCATCAAAAACCCCTCCGACCCCGGAACAGGTCCGTCTGGGGCGGGCGTGACCCCGGGGCCAGGTTTGGGGCCCGGGCCTTTGATGAAGTATTCAACAAACGACCCTCCCGGCAATCCTTCACCCAGAGCTCTGGCGCCAAATGCCGAAGCGGGCGGAGCTGTCCCCGTGGCCGTCGTCTTCGGCGATGAATCGAAGGTCGCATCCGCCGCCGAGGCCGCCGTCTTCGTCGGGGTTGTCCCCTCAAAGGCGGCACCAGACAGAGCTGTCCCACCAAATGCCGAAATAGGCGGAGCTGTCCCCGTTGCTGGGGTGCTCGGCGGGGGTTCGGGCGGGGTGGTGCAGGTGCAGCGTAGGGCGGTGTGATTGAGGTGGATATAGATCTTCACCCCAGTCTTCGCAACTCCCTTGCCATCCCACCGCACCCGGCCACTGCCCTCGCCGGTCTCTTCGATCATCATTCCTTCGTCGTTGGCGAAGGTGAGGGTAGGCGGGTGGGGGGTTTGAGCGGTGCGGGCCAGATCGCCCAGGGCCTGGGCCCGGCGCACATCCAACGGCTCGGTAGATCCCGCGGCTTTCAACTGCGCAGCTCCCTGGGCCAAAGCGGCCTCTAAATCCAGGGCATCAGGAAGGTCTAAACAGGCACGCACATCCGCCACTCCCAGGTGCGCCCCACCCCGAGTATCGATATCGACCCCGCGCTGCTCGGCGCTGGCGGCCACCTCGGTCGCAACTTCATCGGGAGTGTAGCGAAGGCGGGCCTCATCAATCAGACGCTGAATATGCGCACGAGTAAACCGCGCCCCGGCCTGATCCAAGTGCCGATCCACATACCGGGCCACCTTCATCTCCACTGCCGCCCCCAGACGCGGGACCAACCGGGCCCGCCAGATCGGCACCTGCCCTGCACTCATCCGCGCCCACGTACGAGGAAACCGGTAGAACATCACCACCGCATCATGAATCAACGACCGGGCCACCTGCTCCGACATCCCCGTGGCATACGCAAATTCCGGGATCGACATCTCATCAACCAACACGCCCCCAGCCTTGGCCACCCCTTCCCAATCCACCTGCCCCATCTGCGCCGAACCCCACCGATCCCGGTGACCAGACATGAACACTCCCGGATTGCGATGCACCCACTCCAACCCCGCCGACATCAACCCCAACTCGGCATCAAAAATCTGATCCGCAAACCCACGCGCAGCCGCCAAAACATCCCGATCCTCAACGACCGGAGCCAAAGCAAACTGCACCGAACCACCCGACATACCCCCACCCTAAACCCCACGTGTGACACGCCACTTTTGGCGATTCACGTCGCGGCAATAAGCGGCGGAATCGGACCATATGCTCGGCACGCAGAGACGTGTTTGATGAAAGTGGGAGCAGGGCGATGTCGGCGACGCGTCGTAGGCTTGGTGCCGTGGACCTCTTCGATTCTGCCGCAACTGACACCTCGGGCCTGCCGCAGGTGGACCCTCGCGCTCCGCTGGCTGTGCGCATGCGGCCGGCGTCTATCGAGGAAGTGGTCGGACAGGACCACCTGCTGGAACCTGGCTCGCCGGTGAACCGGTTGGTGGAACCACCACAGGAAGGTGACCTCCCACCCAGCTCGGTCATCATGTGGGGCCCACCAGGCACGGGAAAGACGACGCTGGCGTATTTGGTTGCGCGTGCATCGGGGAGGGATTTCACTGAGCTCTCCGCTGTCACCGCGGGCGTGAAGGACGTTCGAAACGTCATCGAGGCAGCGCGCCGGAAGCTAACCACCGGCTCCGGAGAGACGGTGCTGTTCATTGACGAAGTGCACCGGTTCTCCAAGTCGCAACAGGACGCGCTGTTGCCCGCGGTGGAGAACCGGTGGGTCACACTGATTGCCGCAACCACGGAGAACCCTTCGTTCTCGGTGATCTCCCCGCTGCTGTCCCGATCGATCCTCGTGACGCTGCGGCAGCTGGAGATGGAATCGATCAACACGCTTGTTTCCCGCGCCCTCACGGACGAGCGCGGCTTGGCCGGGAAACTAACGATTGACGACGACGCCCGCGAGTATTTGCTCCGGCTCGCCGGTGGGGACGGCCGCAAATCGCTCACGATCCTCGAGGCTGCGGCAGGAAGTGCGATCTCTGCCAACGCGAACGAGATTACCCTCACGCACGTGGAAAAAGCGATCGACGTCGCGGCGGTCCGCTATGACAAGGCGGGGGATCAGCACTACGACGTCACGAGTGCGTTCATCAAGTCGATGCGCGGGTCGGACGTCGATGCCTCCCTGCATTATCTGGCGAGGATGATCGCGGCGGGGGAGGACCCGCGGTTCATCGCTCGGAGGGTGGTGATTGCGGCGGCGGAGGAAGTAGGAATGGCGGACCCCTCGGCCCTCCAAGTCGCGATCGCAGCGGCGGAGGCGGTCTCGTTCATCGGCATGCCCGAAGGGCGGATCCCACTGGCGCAGGCCGTGGCCCACATTGCGAGTGCACCGAAGTCCAACGCCGCGTATAAGGCGATCGATGCGGCGTTGGCGGATGTGCGGGCAGGCAAGCTCGGAACGATACCTACTCACCTGCGCGATGCGCATTACGCGGGAGCGAAGGACCTCGGGCATGGGGTCGGGTACGAATACGCCCACGATGCTCCCCACGCAGTCGGTAGGCAGGAGTACCTCCCGGAGGTGCTCGCAGGAGCGCGGTATTATCACCCCACCGACCGAGGGTTTGAACGCGCGATCCGAGAGCGCCTCGCGCGGGTGGAGGCGCTGCGGAACCGAAACGTGAGCGAGACCACCACCAAACGGGCGGATACCCCTGAATCAGGTAGTGAGGTCTAGAGTGCCGTGCGCTAAGCTTGCGTAGGTTCATTTTGGAACCACTGGGGTCTTAGCCGTTACGTGTCGACCCCATACCGGCGCGCAGGTGCCGGTATGACGTAAGAAGAACGACAGAAAGTCTCACATGAGCAACCACTCCCAAAAAGCGCGCCGCCAGGTGCGCATGTCCCGCGCGCTGGGGATTCCCCTCACGCCCAAGGCCGCCCGCTACTTCGAGAAGCGCCCGTATCCGCCGGGGGAGCACGGCCGTGCCCGCCGCCGCGCGGACTCCGACTACGCCGTCCGGCTCAAGGAGAAGCAGCGGCTGCGTGCCCAGTACGCACTGCGCGAGGTGCAGCTGCGCCGCGCCTTCGACCTCGCCCGGAAGGAATCGGGGCTGACAGGTGAAGCGCTCGTGGAAAACCTCGAGATGCGCCTCGACGCGCTCGTGCTGCGCGCCGGATTCGGCCGCACGATGGCGCAGGCGCGCCAGGCGGTGTCCCACCGTCACATCCTCGTTGATGGCAAGATCGTCGACCGCCCCTCCTACAAGGTGAAGCCGGGCCAGGTCGTGCAGGTCAAGCCGAAGTCGCAGGTGACGGTTCCGTTCCAGGTCGCGGCGGCCGGTGCGCACCGCGACGTGCTGCCCGAGGTTCCCGAATACCTGAGCGTGGACCTGGAGAAGCTGCGCTTCGAGCTCGTCCGCCGCCCGAAGCGGGCGGAGGTTCCCGTGACGTGTGATGTTCAGATGGTGGTTGAGTACTACTCACGCTAATCTGTTCCACTTCTACGCCCCGGGGGCTCACGCCTACCGGGGCGTAGTTGTACGTTCATTCGATACTCTAGGAACTATTCGCTCCTAAACCGAAAGGCAGACCATGTCGATAGGCGACCTTGCTGGCTTAATCGCGGCGATCGCGTTCGTTCTCCTGGTGGGAGTGCTGGCGATTCCGCTATTCAAATTCGGGCGGGTGCTCGACCAGGCGACGCAGACGCTGAAGGACGTCACCGACCACACGATGCCCATCATCGACGAGGCCGCGGAAACCGTCGTCTCGGCGCGCGAGCAGCTCGATAAGGTCGACGTGATGACGACGGCAGCTGCCGAGACCACCCAGAACGTTTCGGCGGTGACCTCCCTCGTCGCCGCGACCATTGGCCGGCCGCTGGTGAAGATCGCCTCGTTCTCCCTCGCGGTGCGGGGGTTGTTTGGGAAGAAGAACTCGTGATGCGACGGCTGTTCTGGGTATCTGTGGGCGTCGGCGCGACCGTGTACGTGCTGCGGAAGGTGAGCAAAGTCAACGCCGTCGCCACCCACCTCACCCCCGGCGGGATGGCGGCCGCCGTCAATAACCTCGCCGATTCCTTGCGTACGGCATCGGGGGAGCTAAAGGCCTCCATGGCGGAACACGAAGAAGCGCTCACTGAGGCGCTCCTTTCGGGCACGAGCCGCGCCTCGAAGGAATCCGACGGATGGGAACGGGAGTTCCCCGCGGACGTCGACGATCCGGAACAGTACTTTTAACACTAGATTCGGCCACGCCCCGTGGCTTTCGAAAGAAGGACGAATTCATGCGCTCCGCTGAGATCCGCCGCCGCTGGCTGGAATTTTTCTCCGAACGTGGGCACACGGTGGTCCCGTCGGCACCCCTGATCTCCCCCGACCCCTCCACCCTGTTCACGATCGCGGGGATGGTGCAGTTCATCCCGTACATGCTCGGGGAGGAACCGGCGCCGTGGCCGCGGGCGACGAGCGTGCAGAAATGCGTGCGCACCGCCGACATCGAAGAGGTGGGCAAGACCACCCGGCACGGCACCTTCTTCCAGATGAACGGAAACTTCTCGTTCGGGGACTACTTCAAGGAAGGCGCGATCCGCTACGCGTGGGAGTTCATCACCGCAAGCGAGGAGGATGGGGGCCTCGGCTTCAGCCCCGACGACGTGTGGGTGACCGTTTTCGAGTCCGACGACGACGCAGCTCGCCTGTGGAAGGAGATCGCCGGCCTGCCCGACGAACGCATCCAACGCCGCGGGATGGAGGACAACTACTGGTCCACCGGCGCCCGCGGACCGGCCGGGCCGTGCTCGGAGATCTACATCGACCGCGGCCCGGAGTACGGGGAACCCGGCGGACCGGTCGTCGACGAGGACAGGTTCCTGGAGATCTGGAACCTCGTGTTCATGGAGTTCGAGCGCGACGACGGTGGCACGAAGGACGACTTCCCGATCCTCGGTGAGCTCAAGCAGAAGAACATCGATACCGGGATGGGCCTGGAGCGGGTCGCGCTGCTGAAGCAGGGCGTGGACAACATGTACGAGATCGACGAGGTCTACCCCGTCATCGCCGCCGCCGAGCGCCTGTCTGGGAAGAAGTACGGCGCCGATG
>Ga0209487_1000905_pt1 | contig 25955 bp, 23 predicted proteins | sample Poulit2012_FD_187524 | JGI IMG/M metagenome (GOLD analysis project Ga0209487, IMG submission 187524) | Agricultural soil microbial communities from Georgia to study Nitrogen management - Poultry litter 2012 (SPAdes) (version 2) | ecosystem: Environmental > Terrestrial > Soil > Agricultural land...
CAGGTGGTCGACTCCAGGATCACCAGATGGCCTCTTCTCAGGTTTTCAGCGACCGTCTGGGTGGTCTTCTCCACAAAGCTCATGTCGGGCTCCCGGTACCGGTCCAGCGGCGTCGGCACGCACATCAGGATGGCGTCCGCCTCCTTCAGTCTCGAAAAATCGGTGGTGGCACTGCACTTGTCAGAGGTTGACAGCACCTCCATCATCTCCTCCCCCAGATGCTTGATATAGGGCCGGCCCTCCTCGATGCAGGTCACCTTATCCTCATCAATATCCAGACCCATCACCGGCATGCCCATCTCATGGAACGTCCACATCAGCGGCAGCCCCACATAGCCCAGGCCGATGATTCCGACGGTGTACTCCTTCTTCTCAATTTTCTCCAGAAGCTGTTCCTGAAGCGCTTCTCTGTTCTGTGTATCGAGTAGCAGATCTTGCATGGTAGTTCGTCTGTTTTTATTGATGGCGTTGTGAATCGTATTTAGAAGAAAGGATTGGAGCAACTCCAATCAAGGGGAATCCCTGTTTGGCAATGATGGGATTCTGCATCTGTCGAGATGGATGTCCACCTTCATAAGATAACTCAGGAACTGAAAGTCAGATATCGACAAAATGAAGAATTCTCCCAAGTTCCAATCGCCTAATTGCTACGTGCACCTTTGATAAAGATATTATATAGGGCTTTAAAGAAGTATTTGAAATCTGTTCGAAGAGGCTTATGCAGATAGTCAATCAGATAAGTTTTCTCTGATTCGATGATCTCATCCAACGTTTTTGGCATATCCGCATAGAATGGTGGTAGAAGCCCAGGTTTCACTTTCTTACGAAGCTCTTGCACCTCTCTCGGGTAAAGGGCAAAATAGTGGCGGCTTAATGGTCGAACTCCGACACATTTCATTTCGCCTTTTATCCAGTTGTAGAGCATCGGCAATTCATCAATCCAGAGCTTTCTGAACCACTTTCCCCAGGAGGTTACTCGGATATCATCTCTTATCTTTCCTCCTTCCTGAAGATCATTCCGCTTGTACATGAACTCTTGAAGGAATTCAGAATACGGATGCATGGTGCGGAGCTTATAAACCTCTATTGGTTTTCCGTCTTTACCGATTCTATGCAGCTTACAAAATGGGCCATAGGTTGGTGCCATGGGATATACTGGCTTCCCACTTTTCTTCGAAATCACATAGGTCAGACTTCCAATCTCTTCGTAATCAACTATTTTGAAGCCACAAGATTCAAGACGACCTAATGCTTCTGTTAATGAGAGCACTCGGTTTCTGCCTTTCGTAATACTGAAATACAACTTTTTCGTAGGCTCCCATTTAGGAAAAAAGCGTTTGAAGATAAAATCGATTGAGTAGTAAAGGTGGTTTACAACAGCTGGATACTTACTTAATAATCGTCTTTTTCTCTGATCTTTTGTCTCCAGACAGATTATATGGTAGTCCCCAGAAGCAAGAAGGTCATTATTGGCTTCAAAATGCTTGTTAATCCTCTGAATGTCATTGACTCGCTGAAGATTTGCAACCCCATTATAATTACCAATAACGTTTTTAAGCTGCAACGTATCCGATGTGTTGAGCCAGTAGAGTTGCTTTGGTACATCTTCACCCAAAACAGAGCTTACAAAGCGCTTAACTTCCTTGTTTACGAACCGATAATAGTCAGTGCGAACCTGTTTTAGGCTCGAATCGAAGTAGAGTAATTCTTTCATTGAAGCTATAGCCCGGGTACCTGCACACATACTATGGGTATGTGCACCCTCTATTGCACACCTTTAATATTCAGCACTACTACTTACGCGTATTCGAAGGACAAGCGTAATAATTTACTGCCAATCTGATGTATCAATAATTATTACGCTATCTCGAAAGAATTGTTCCCCAAAAACCTTACAGCAACCCCGAAACCTTATTGGCTCTATCTGCATTTTTTATTGAAACCAACACACCTCAAGCTGCTATGTAGTAAAAAAGCGTAACAACTTGTAGTAAAAAAGGAGTGAAGATGGGAACAAGTCCTGAATCTAATGCTACTTAAGCATATATGCCACAGAAAAAAGGAGACCAATTCGATTTCCGCTGAACCCTCCCCGATCCAATCCAAATTCAGCTGTAACAGATAGAGGAATATCGAGAACCTCTGAAAAATCTCGACCTACTGAGACCATGGAATAGTGCTGCTCCAGAGCCTCCTCAAATGGCGATTCGTACCGTAACTCATAAGCTCCATAGTTCTTTGTCCAACTATAAAGAAGCTTGATGAACCACTCTGCCCGGCTATGCATGAACCCTATGTGGTGAGCAATCAGGCGGTTATTAAACATCCGACCTGAATCGGGATCATATGTTATAAATGGAACTCCGATGGTTCGCCCATGATAGCTCCATCCATTAAGGTAAGTGCCATGATTGAAGTAGTTATCTCTGCCACCAAATCGATTTCCATGCTCATCGTACAGTGGATGTCCATCCCAGCCCGATGGACGATTTCCAGGACCAGCGCCGCTTTGTGACTTGGTATGCCAGAACTCCCATGTGAATTCAGTCGATGATGAAGAGTTGTGATCGTGCTTCACATTTATACCCCATAGGCCATCTTCTGGAGACCACAATTTCAGACCAGAACCGTCCTCAAAGATTGTGGACTTGTTTAGTAAGATCTCCGTTGATCCAAACGAGTACATGATACCTGCCTGCCACGATCCCAGATGATTACCAATCGCATTGTTCTGATCCATCTGATCAGAGCTTTCATTTCCTTCTTTGCCTAAAACCAGACGTACATAGTTGTTCCAGTCAGCAGGAAGCTTCCATTCGCCTGCTGGGTCATGCCCCCCCCATTGAGCCATATGTATAATGCCCATATATGCTCTGGGATAGGGAGATTTACCTATACTGAGATAGGCAAACTTTTCGTGCAGTAGTGGATTTGAAATTACCCGATCCTCTTCAAACCATCCATGTGCGAATCCTCCTTTAACAGAAATCCACTTATCGGTTAATGGAACAGCTGTAAAATCAGTTAATTCGATCTTGACCTTAGGCATCGGTCGTGAATTACCACTCCAAATGGTAGGACCAGCTGATAGATTGGAATTAACAATTCCAATTCTTTCTTCTTTTAAACCTACATGAAACGACCAATTATGATAGGATATGCCAGCAAATGCTTGATGAATAGGTCGAGACAAAAAAGATCTATCAGTTCTGGCATAGACTTCAGCCCCCCAATTGATATCCAAACCTTCAGAAAGTAAATAATTTCCTCTATTATAGAATCCCAGTAGAGCTCCGGTTGAACCAGGAATCAGGTCATGTCGATTATGCTCCAACCAAAAAGGTGTCTCTCCAGTTACTGCAGTATTAAAGGTAAAACTAGATTCTATATTAATGCTTTGAGCATAAAGAAGATGGGGCAGTACAGAGATCATCAAAAATAGAATGCAGTCCCTAGCTTTTCTCATAGGAAAAAAGGATCAATAATCATTCGGAGTCAGACCTAAACTTTACTAATCCTGCTTTAACTACATTCTTTACATTTTGCGTAATCAACTCACATGTCCACAGAGCAGGATTATTAGTCCATCGCTGAGGGTGAAAATTGAACATGATTTGGTCTGGGAGTTTCCCTTGTTCACATGCAAGAATGATATCATGTGTAGATTCAAACGAATAATTATCGGAAAGAGGCTTCTTCCCTCTCATAAAAGAATTTATACTGCTGTCTGCCGACCGATCACGCACACTAACCTTATCTCCGTTCCAGCGACGTCCCGTATCGGTAAGATAGAGCACCTTACTGAAATCCAAGTCAAAGTAAGGTTCAGCGATGATACCGTAATCCCGATAATTATAATGGTTCCAGATGGAGCGGTTGTCGTATTTGCTGAGCGGGCTGCCATGCATGCAGATGGTTTTAACCTCGGCGATCTCACGAAGTTGCACAAGATGGGTTTCAAATAGTTTGATCGCCTCATTTGGGTCTCCACTAGCGAAATCCATATCCTCGTAGTGGTAACCAATTTCGTGCCCCATAGAGGCGATCTCCTTCACCACCACCGGGTCGAATGACTGTGGGATCATCCGGAAGTAATACGTGCCAACAATTCCCATTACATGCTGAATGAGGGCTAATTGAAGGGAATGATCTTTTCGGGCATCGACATCGTGACGGAGTAGGATTACTTTTTCTTCCGGTTGATTTATAAAATCTTTATATGTTTGAAAACCAAAATCTTCTTCTTGGAAAGCTTTAAGCAATTGTTCGTAGACTTTTATGGTAAAATCAGCCACACTTTTTTATTTCAGCACGTTGATAATTGTTTCCACAATTCTTTCCGATGTTTTCCCATCCCATTTCTCGGGTATTCCACCTTTTTTCCAATCACCAGAAAATAGTTTTTCCATAGCCGGTTTAATGCCTTTTGGATCAGTACCCAACAGCTCGTTGGTTCCGACTGTACATGTCTCCGGCCTTTCTGTACTATTTCGCAATGTCATACAGGGAATTCCCATTACCGTCGTTTCCTCTGTAATTCCTCCGGAATCAGTTATTACTGCTTTGGAATGTTTTACCAAATAATTGAACTCCAGATAACTGAGCGGGTCAACATAATGCAGAGTCTCATACTCTATCCCGAGCTTCTCAAGGTTTTTACGTGTTCTGGGATGAACCGGGAAAATGATTGGCAGGCCCTGAGATGAATGAACGATCTCATCAATTAGATTTTTGAGTTGTTCTTCTTCATCAACATTGGAAGGTCGGTGTAAGGTTATGACTAAATATTCCTTTTCTTTCAATCCCCTCTCCTCCCATATCTTAGGCTGAATGAGCTTTTCTATATTACCAAGTAACGTGTCGATCATGGTATTGCCTACAAAGAAAATCTGATCTTCAGAAATGCCCTCTTTTCGCAAATTTTCATTAGCGATTGAACTGGTTGTAAAGAAATAATCTGTAATGGAGTCTGTAACCAATCGGTTAATCTCTTCCGGCATTGTCCTGTCTCCTGAACGAATTCCACCCTCTACATGACTGACAGGAATATTTAATTTTTTAGCTGTAATAGCACAAGCCATAGTAGAAGTTACATCCCCTACTACCAAACACACTTGGCTTGGCTTCTTGAGCAATATCTCTTCATAACGCATCATAATCCCTGCTGTTTGTGTGGCCTGAGTACCACTTCCCACTTCCAAATTATAATCAGGATCAGGTATCCCCAACTGCTCAAAAAAGCTGCCGCTCATATTCCGGTCGTAGTGTTGACCGGTATGAATGAGACGATAATCAATACTTTCTCCTTCTTGCTGCTTCTTTTCTATCTCTTTAATGATCGGAGCAATTTTCATAAAATTTGGACGGGCTCCGGCGATAATATCAATTAACATATTAATTGTTTTGAATTACTGAATACAATTTATCGATTACCTGATCTCTCACATATTGTGAACGGGATAAATCAGGCTCATTTTTTTTTGCTGCCATTAAATGATTAACTATTTCATTAGGTTTGCGGGAAAAGAAAATTTTTCCTTCAGAAATCAGTTTTTTGTCAACAGCCAAAAGATCTGAACCTGCAAAAAAAGAAAAGGACGGCACACCGAGGCATGCAGCTTCCCTGGCAAATGTTCCTGCTCCGGTTAATACCCCGGTAGAATAGTAAACCGCACTCAAACCATTTATTGGCTCTTCTGGAATAAAAATATTCTTAATTCCATCTGCATATGCCTTGTCATCATCATAACGGGGTAAATAAAGTATATTAAATCCTTTCTTTTCAAGTTTCCTCAGAAGATCAGGCGTAATTGTATTGGCTTTATTATTTCGAATATAGTTTGCCATAATATTCTCAGGCCGAACAATTACATACTCATCAAATGGCAGCGATGACTTAAAATCTGTACCCGGTTCAAAGTCAGCCAAATAAAGGTCTTCTTTATACCCTGGATACATACATAATTTTTGATCCGATATACCCTGTTTAATAATCTTTTCTTTTGCAATGGCATCGGGGAAAAAAGCAAAGTCCACAAACCGGCCGTATGTCCATTGCCGGGCCAAATCGTTATCACCAAATGTGATCGACTTTTTTCTTCTGACAAATGCATTCCAGACTGCGCTCTCACTTCCACAGCTGATGGAAATGTCATATTGAATATCCGAATTAAATACGCTTAATGCCCTTTTTGCTAACCCAAATACTTTTTTTATATAACTCCTGCCATAGTGCTCCCCAATAACCTCAAAAGGGAACTCATTTTGCTTTTCCAATAGTTTTGCAGTTTCTGAAAACTCTCTTGCTGTTATAATACAATTAAAGTCTCCTCTTCTCTCAAGGGACCGATATATGGCCGATAAAAAATGAACCTGAGGTGTATTGGTTATGTCCAGCCAAATTTTACTCATAGCCTATCTGTTCTTGTAAAATTTCAACAATTGAATCAAATAAGAATACCCCGGTTTCTTATCCCCTTTTTCAAATAATGCATTTACTTCTGCGGCGGCAGAAGTGTGGTATAGCTCCCTCAAAGAATAATACCTCTTAATCGCACCTAATAATCCGTACACCCAATCCGTGACCGGGTTTCTCCAGGTTACATCTACTTTGTACGTAGCAGGATAGTGAATGTCATTCCCCTGCATAAAATCGTATATGATCTTTGCATAATCCACACCACAAGATTTCGCCAGCCCTACCCAGAGCCAGGTTCGGGCGTTGATCTCGATCAGCTTATACTCCCCGGTTCGGGGATCAAGCAGGTACTCAATCTCACTGACTCCTGTATAATTCAGTGCTTTTAAGAGACGAACAGACTGCCGGTAGCACTCCTCCACATATATACTTTTGGCATAGGTTGCCGTACCAAATTGTAGCGGATGTTCCCGCAGTTTCACCCCTGCCCAGTGGGTTTTGATCTTGCCATCTATTGAGAATGCCGTATACGAGATGGTTTTATTCTCCCCGTTAAGAGGAATTAATTCCTGGGTAAACGTATCCGCCAGGCTTACAGAAACACCAATTTCTTTCAAATTGGCTATGAACTCCCCCCTGTTTTTTGACAAAAAAGCTTTTTGCCCCGTGGACTTGTAAAAACTTAACCCGTTTTTGCCTTTGGTTAACACCGGGTAACTGAGTTCGCTTCCGATAACATCCTCCATTGTTTCGAACAGAATGGTTTCAGGAACGGGAACATCGACAGATTTAGCGATGTCGATCAGCCGGGCTTTATCATAAATGTATTGAATGACTTCCCAATCCGGCGTGATTACTTTGTAAAACTTTTTCAGCTCATGTTTATACTTGGATATCGTTTTTACAGCGTGATCATTTGAGGGGATTAACACCCAATCTTTAACCCTCTCCGCTTTGGCCAAGTCAATTAAAAAGTCAGCGAATGAGTCAGATCCGTAATCTGGGCACTTGAAATAACCGGTGCAATATTTGGAGTGCTGAGCAACGCACGGTCTTGTATCCACAACAATGACAGGGATTCCGGCTTCGCCCAATGATCGGGTATTGGACAGGCCCTGAACATGACCTTCAATTACAATGGCTCCGGGTTTATGCATGGAGTACCCCGGTATAGATATTTGTAATTTTCTGCGCTATGGCTTGGTCATCAAGCCCAAGTTCCATCAGACGCTGCCGTCCTTTTGTTTGTGATCCAAACCTTAGTGCTTTGCGAATGTTTTTCGCAACTTCTTCCGGGGTTGATTCAGTTATATAATGCCCTTCTATATCCCCTAGAAGCCAGTGTACATCTCCAACATCCGTGGCAACAATGGGACGGTTGCACGCCATGGCCTCTTTTATAATGTTGGGCGACCCTTCCCATCGGGATGTGAGCAAAACCACATCTGCTGCATTTAAATACATTGGAACGTCATCCGGCTCAACTTTATACACCACCTTCAATTCAGCTTCATTAACCAGCGACATTGCCTCACGGGCAAGATCTGCATTCTTGGATCGCCGTTGCGGGTTGGCCATAAATAAAACAATCGGTTTTTCTTTTTTAAAATACTCAGGCAACATTATTACTGCTTCTTCTCCTTCAACAGGCTTAAACCTATCCATATCTACGCCATTAGGTAATACATGAATGTGGTCAGCTCCAGTATCAGAAAACTGCATCATCATTCGATCAGATTTCACAATAGTGGCTTTCCACCTTTTTCGAATAAAGTGGTTGTAGACTTTTTTTAGATTTGGATTTTCAAACACCTCACTGCCCAATAAAGATGCAACAGCCGGTTTTTCTGTAATCAGTCCGGCCAACAGTGCGGAAAAACCGTGTCCGTGAACAATGTCATAATTTCCATTTAAGGCCTTCTTTTTAAGTGAAAAATAGTTTTTAAGATAACCGAATAAGCCTTTCCCTTTTACAAGAAAAAAATCGACCTGATGCCCAATTTTTTCCTGTGATGCGGCCTGATTGGACACAACGGCTCCGGGGGAATCGAGATTATTTCCGCTCACTACAAATAAGATTCTCATCGTGAGCTGTTAAATAAATTCAGGGCTGTTTCCAACCTCAAATCATACGATTCATTGGAGTTAAACATGCCTTCCTCAAATTGCCATTTCCCATCGTCCATTCTATAGCGACCCGGTTTACCATCTACTTTACAAATAGCCTCACTTTTATGGCCAAAAATAGTTTGTAGCTCATTCAAATAAATCTTTTCACTGTAGAATAGATCAACCGCCATGAAGTTGAAATGAAATTTCTTACACAAGTCATGAGTAAACTGTAACAGTTCTTCCGGCACTTGTCCGTATTCAAACTGTTTGGAACCACTTGCCAAAGAACCAATTTTTAATTTCTTATACCCAAAATAGGATTCTCCAATCTTTACTATTCGCCATTCAAAGTCATGGGGTATATACTCCTGAAGCAAAACAATGTTCTTCTGAACATCTTCAGAACGGTTTTTGTACTCTTTCAGCTTTTTAAAAAAATAGCCCGGTGAGTTTATCGCTTTAACCATCCAGCTTTTAGGTGATCCGGTTTTTCGATTGGGGCCAAACCTTCGTTTGATACCGGTTGTAAAAGCATTCTGTATATATCGTTGGGCATCCTTTTGAGTCTCCAATATTTTCACCCCGGAACCCGCAGCTCCCATCAACGTTTTGGCAACAACTGGATAGGAACTATTCTCAATAAACCTTTCTGATTCGTTTCGATCTGAGCTCACAAACGTATTGGGTGATGCTATTCCGTTCGATGTTAAAAACCAGTGCAGTGCCGATTTGTTTTCGTAAACCACCGTCTCCTCATATCCCGGATAGACGGGTATATTCATACTTTTTGTTAGTACATACAGCTTTTCGTCAAATATGAATTTGTTTTGCAGCGAATCCCCAACAGGACGGCTGACACAAAAGTCCGGTTTAAAATCCCGGATCTTCTCCAACCAGTCATTCCGCATCATATTGATAAGCAGGTATTCGATGTTAGCCTTCTTACAGGCTAACTCCCATTTTTCGGAAGATTCCGGTTTGTGGTCTCTTAATATGGCTACTCTATACATACGCTATTCCAATACACCCTTTTTCTGTTTTTCCACTAAGTCGAAAAAAATCGGATTGGAAAATTTGTGCCAGTAGCCTTCATCGGTCTTGTGAACATTCTCATTTAGAGCTTTCATATACCGATCCTTATCATAAATATCCCAAATCGCATCCGAAATATTTTCTGAGTGCTCCTTTACAAACTCAACATACCAGTCACCATAGGAAAAGGTTGGATCGAAATGTTGCTTATGAACTCTTTTCCGGAATAACATTCTTGGAACTACATACCATAATCCTTTCTGATATTCACTTGGCTTATATCCGTTTGAAAGCGGGTAGTCCAGCAAATCAGGATATAGATGCGCAATCATTTCGGTGTGTACCTTTGGGTTTTGGAGCTTTCCGAAGATGCCGGGAGGCTTGCTGAGAAAATTATTCTGACTGGAAAATAATGCTTTTAAATACTCTTTCTGTAAATAAACAGGGACTACCTTTTCAACCCGGCTTTGATAGAGCCTCAGATCCTGAGCATGGTGGATATTAGCAACTAAATCATATAAAAAGTGGAATTTATTCTGCTCTTTATCCCCAGACATATATGGCAGTGAATTAATTTTTTCTGAGAGATCATCCCAATTAATAACCTCCGGCCGGATGAAATACTCGTGTAGTACCGATTCCGCAGAGTCCCGGATTGATTTTTTTCCCTCATTCACCTCTTCAAAAAATCGGGAAGCAAAGTAGTTGTTATAGGTCAACCCTCGGATTCCCTCTCCCCCCATGTGGCCTGTAAACAAAATCCTGGGATTATATTCCTTGCAATGCTCATCAATTGCCGCCAGACGATGCGCTCTATGCAGATGAGAATTACCTGAATCTGTTTTGATCACTTCTTTCACCCAATGGTAATACCAAACCTTATCCGGTTTTCGGTTTACCACATTTTGATACGGCAGGTTAAAGGCTTTGGCTAACTTCGATGCATAATAGACATCCCGTGCGTTATCTGTCCCAAACGTAAAGCAATTTGGCTTTATACCGGCTTTTAAAAGACATGCGAGAATGACCCTGGAGTCCATGCCACCTGTTAATGTTAATGAGATATCTTTATCAACAAAATTACCATCTCTTAGATCTTTTATAGCCTTTTTGTAGATCTTATCTGCTATATCAGTCACAGAAATACTTTTTATTTCTCTTGATCGAAGCTGTGACAAATGTTTCGTTTGATAAAATGAATCATTGCAATGGTAAACCTCATGATGAAATAAAGTAAATAGTAAAATAGGTTGTTGATCAATAGTCATTCTTAGCAATAATATTCTCTTGAATCATTCGAGTGTTATAATAAGGTTTTATAAATACTTGTGGTATGAAAATATCCCCACCGGCATTACCTTCAATTACACTTGGTCCATTTTCTGTAATTGCAATATCCCAACCTACGCTACGAACATCATTACGAAAAATATGATGTAATTGATGAATTAATTTAATAGTTAAATCCCAGAATGGAATACTAAAATTTTCAAGGTCAATTTTCCCAAGTGGATGTCTTTTAAAAGTTTGTTGCTTACCAATTTCTGCAAAGCCATTCTCATAAAGTTTTCCGCTATTTATATCAATAGCTACTCCAATTCCTCCAGTGCCAATATTATCAGTTATATTACCATTTGATAGCTTTATATGAGCAGATTGTAATTCAACAGAATTATCATCACACAAATAAGAATGAACCCTAATCGTATTCAAAACTTTATTCTCAGCAAGAAGATAAATTTCGGGGTGATTTTTTTCTATAGATTGATATAAAAATCCTGATGGCAGATTCTCAACTTTTTCATTTTCTACTACAAAAGATCCATCCCCAGCAGAACCATCATATTTTTTGGCAAACACATTATCAATTGTTGATGATTTATAATTATGTGCCTCTGTGCCATCCAATAAATAGCAAATACCTTCTTTTTTATAAAAAAGTACATCAGGATAAGGCACTCTATATTTCTGTAGAGTTCTGTAGAACAATATCTTATCTACCATTACATCCTTACACAGATTAATAATTGGCAACAGTTCTGATTGAACTCTCCTTGGAACAATATTCTTTACATCAATAAACGGCATTTCCGGCTTGAAATAGATGATTTTGAAATAGTTGTATATGACAAATATTCTGTATTGTAGTGAAATATATTTTACTTCATTAAATTGAACATTCCAGTATCTATTACAATAATTCGCTAATTCTTTAAAAATATTTTTTTGGAAAAGAAAAAACCTTCTTAAAGAGAACAACATAATTTTTGCAATGAACACAATTTTATTCATTATTCATCTCCCCTGCCATTTTATTAAGAATAGTTAATATTTCTATCGGTGTGCGAAACATCGTAATATGTGAATGAAGTTGTTTTCCTGAAATAAGTAATTATTAGTATCCTTTATTTTCATTAATTGATTCAATATCATTTTTTCATATGGGTTAGCGCCGGCTCTGTTATTATCACTAATATTGAATTCCTGCTCCGCTATATTGATAATTGAAACCTTAATTTCACTTTTCTCCAACCGCAGTGGTTTCTTAGCCTCATCAATATTATTTCCAGCTCTTACATTGATTATACCACATTTTTTCGTAAGCTTCATTGGTGTCCAATGCTCCTTGATCACCGAAATCACGAATATGATTGTTAGCTAATGTTACCCCATTAAAACCAAAATCTTTAATCTTCGAAATTAGCTTTGGGTCGGATTTAAAGTTACTGTCGTTTTTGGCAATAGGTTTTTTCGTATCTGTAAGTGGAGTTTCAAGGTTTACAAATGAAAAGTCATGGGAATATAGTCGCCGGCGATTAATATTCTCATCCTACTATCATCTATAGCTTTTAAATACAGATAATATTCCACCAAGCATCAAATAAAGGTAAGTACGTAATGTAATAGCATATACTGTACCAGAGATAGATATCAGCATTTGGGAAGCAAGCAACATCCAAAATACAGCATTTAATATCTTAACAAAGTTATTTTTGGGTATTCGTTTATATAAAGAGACTTTCCATATCAATAAGATAGCAAGAAACAGTAACCATGCTACAATTCCAATCACTCCTGAACCATTTAACAAAATCATATAATCCGTATGCAACATACGTTGTGTATTAAAATAACTACGATCATTAAATAGATCTGAACCGATGAGGCGATGTTTCCAGCCATCGTTTACAATGGCATCCATAACCATGTATACTTCATGATATCTTGACTCGGTATCCAAAGTTTGCTGGTCAATAGTGACACGTTCACTTCTGGCTTCAAATCGTTCAACAAATATATCACCATATAATGGCAAAGATATCAAGGCCAACAGACTACCTATCACTGCATATTTAGCGCTTTTCTTTAGGGTTGGTCCAAATACTATGAATAATGCTATACCAACAATAATTGCCAAAAGAACTGAACGCTTAATGCCAATCAGACAAACGGCAAGCGATGTCACATAAATAACTATAGCAATATTTCTCTTGTGAGCAGCTTTTTCAAGATAAAGATAGATAGGAGCAGAACATAAAAGGATCACCATCGTTTTGGTAATATTTACTCTGCCGCCTCCAAAATAAAAGCTATCCTCCAGATAATCGCTGGAACCAATTCCAAACATGTTTGATACAAGAACGGAGCCCGTTATAAATGCAAGTACCCAAAGAAGGACCTGCGACAATTGATATAGTCGCTCCACACTGTGTATATAATAATATCCGATGGGCAACATCATTAGACTGATAAACACCCCGATATACTGGTATAAAGAGGTGAAATAATGACTGGATATAAGTGTTAATGAGCCCAGGTAGATCAAGTAATTAGTAAGAAAACCGATAACTTTATTATCAATTCTGAATCGCCTGAATATAAAATAGAGCACAAACAAAGAAACGATCCCTCCACGAATTGTCCCAGGATTCATAGATCCACCTTCAAATAGTCCAGTAAACGCTGAGGCTATTGCATGAAGAAACAATACAAAATAAAGTATGTGGAGTTCTTTAATTTTCATCTATACAGAATGACTTTCGTATAACTCTTTATATTTTTCCATGATGATGGGTAAAATAAACTTTTTTATTACCCTATCTCTTCCTGCAGTTCCCATTTGCAATCGTTTCTCATGATTCTTCGACAATTCAACTATTGATGAAGAAAATATTTTTGGATTATCTGAATCAATGATCAAACCTTCATTTTTATCATCATAAATAAATTCAGTAATGCCATCAATTTTTCTGCAAATAACCGGCAATCCACAGCTCATTGCTTCTACAACAACCGTGCCTAAACCCTCTTTTTTTGATGTAAAAACGAATAGATCAGCCGCCATATAATAGATATCTGGACATTGATATCCAGTGAATATTACTTTATCGATTTTATCTTTTTTTTCCAACTCGTTCTTTATCTCATCAACAAATTTCTTCTGATGATCTAAATTGAAACTACCCACTAAAAACCACATAAAATTAAAACTATCAGGTAAATCCTTTATAATATTACAAATCAAGTCATGTCCTTTTCTTCTCTGAATTCCTCCAACAGTAACAATAAGAATTGTATCCTTATCTACACCGAGCGATTCTCTAAACTTAAGTTTCATTTCTTCTCTGACAGGTTTGAATTTTTCCGTATCTACGGAGTTCGTAATCAGAGATACTTTCGATTCATCAAATTTCAAATCATTAACTAAATGATTATAAAGAAGTGGTGAAATAGCGTTTAAATGTTCTACATTGCTTATACAATAATCACTTAACATTCTGTATAACCACCATTTATTTTTGGAGCCGGGGGTATCCCCTCCCATTAACGTAAGTTCAATGAGCATAGGAGTCTTCCATGCAAATCTGTTAAACCAAAAAATAACAATGACTAACCAATTAACGGAAAAGCAGTGAATTAAATCCGGTTTTTTTACAAAGCTGAGTTTTGATATGGTATGGATTGGTAATACAAATAAGACGAGTATATATTTAGTAATTCTTCCGAGTAAACTAATATCACTTTCTGCATCCGATACAATATGAATACTTTCAAGATTTGTGTCAGGAGATTTTGTACTTGTTATTAAGGTGATATTATAATTCTGAGCTAAGTTTTCCGCTGTACGCAATGCTCTTACCCCGGCTCCACCTACAGATGGCGGTAATGATCTAGAAACCACGAAAACATTTTTTTTAGCTTTAATCGTCATTTTCATTAATAATTTTGTTTATAATGAATATTCCGATTATATAAATAAATCCAAACATTATGCTATAAAACCAAAGTGTTTGAGTAGATGTCAGATTATATAAATAAGATGTTGTCAATAAAATAATTATTAATAATAAACGTAGTAATTCGATTAAAAATACCACTGACTGCTTCTCAAACACATTAAAAACACCTTCACTAATCGGAGCGTAAATAAACTGTACCAACAAATAAATTGAAAGAATACTTGCAAACTCTCCTGCCTGTGTCCATTCATTTCCAAATACTAATTCAAATAGCCAGGGTCCAAAAAGAAAAAGAACTGCAAAAGGCAAAATACTAACTAAAACAAGCTTTTTAACAATGCCTTTTGTTATGGATAGTATTTCATCAGATTTATCCTTTCCTATTTTAGCAATTTCCGAGTAGTAGGCTTTTCCGGTCGTATATCCGAAAAGAGTCACCGGCATCATCACCATCATCAAAGCAAGTCCAATCAATCCTGCTATATCCGCACCAAACTGCCAGGCAAAATAAAAAAGAACAAGTTTAGAAGATAAAATCAGCAACACTTGCGAGGGCATTCTGTATTTTGGGAAATTGGCATACCGCATTGCAGTAAACTTCACTCTCGCTTTCGTCACACTTTTTAATTTCCCAATAACAGTACCCCTGAATTCTTTATAGAGTGTGAATATCCCACCTGCCTGGGTAAAAATATGTCCAATTAAAAGTCCCAATGGTTTCAAGCCAACCAATCCCAATCCAATCTTCGTAATTGCCCCAATCGTTTTTTGCCAAACTTTAGTTTTGGCCAGGGGTGTAAAGGCTTTTTCTCTCACAGCCCAATTAGAAAGGACTTCATACATTCCTGTCCCAATAATAGCAATAGGGACCAAATACCAATAGGGTATCAGTTGCTCCATGGAGAACACCGTTAAAATTTGTTCTCCAAAAAACATAAAAACAAATGAGACCAGCACAGAAGTTAAAAATAGTACACCGGTAGCTACAACAGCAATATTCATAGCCATCCCGTCACTCTTGGGAAGAGGGATAGCCAATGAATATCTGAATGTAGCAATGGGTGCTATAATAGCCACAATGGCTACAAAAACTGAAAGTACACCAAGATGTTCCGGAAGGTAAATTCGGGTAATAATGGGCATCGTTGCAATACCGATTACCCGGGAAATACCATCCCCACTGGCCAATTTTGCCATATTTTTAATAATGGCACTCTCGCTTGAGTTAGCTCCCAGAATATAAGTCTTAAGCTTATGCAAATTGGCCATTTTCATTAATGCAGTACATGCTCAAAAGCAACTTCATGGTTACGCTAGGGCATTACAGACTTTGATCAAATATCCAAGCATATATAATTTTATGGCATTTTAATTGAATAACTACCCTCATACCATTCATATACTTTCGACAACCCTTTCCTAAATCCTATCTCCGGCTTGTACCCTAAATGATCTTCTATCTTCGAAATATCCGCCTCCGAGTGCTTCACATCCCCTGGGCGTTCCGGCCCGTACAGCGGTTCAATCTGCTTCCCGCTAATCTCCTGCAGGGCTTCAACCATCTCATTCAGGGAAATGCGGTCGTTACACGCTACGTTGTAAATTTCGTTTAATGCTTGTTCATTATCGGTGAAAAGGGCCAGATCATTCGCCCGCACGGCGTTGGCTACATAAGTAAAATCGCGGCTGGTATGCCCGTCACCGTTTATGGTGGGCTGTTTTCCATCAATAAAAGCCCGGCAAAAAATGGGAATTACGGCGGCATACGGATTATCGGGGTTCTGTTTGGGCCCGAATATATTAAAATAGCGAATCCCGATGTAAGTAAGCCCATACACCTTTTGGAAGACATCAGCGAACTGTTCAATAGAGTACTTGGTAACCGCATACGGGCTGAGCGGACTGCCGATTTGGCCTTCTACCTTTGGTAAACCAGGGTGGTCGCCGTAGGTACTGGAGCTACAGGCCAAAATTACCCGTTCCACACCATTTTCCTTGGCGGCATGCATCACATTCACCGTGCCCAGAATGTTTACCTCCGTACTGCGCATCGGGTTTTCAATGGAGCGGGGCACCGAACCGAGGGCCGCCTGGTGGGAGATTTTGTCAATCCCTTTAGTGGCTTCCAGGCAGGTCTGGTAATCACAAATATCCCCTTTTATGAATTCAAATTTGGGATGACCTTCAAACTCTTCAATATTTTCGTAATAGCCGTTGGAGAGGTCGTCGAGCACTCTTACAAGAGCTACCCGTTCATCATTTAAAAAGTGTTCTACAAGGTTGGATCCGATAAACCCGGCACCGCCGGTAATCAGGAGGTTAATCTCTTTATTCATTTAACTGGTTAGATTCTTTTTCAGTGCCTTTTTACAGTGTGTCAGGATTCAGTGGCAACGCCATAGGCGTCCCTTCAGGGCAGTGTGTCAGTGGTCATAGCATTTCAATCAGTTTATTCGTGATTTCTTTTTGCTCATCAATTGTTAAAAATGGATGCATTGGCAAACTTAACGCTTCCCTGCTTGCCTTCTCCGATTCCGGAAAGTCGCCATACTCATATCCCAGATACTCAAATACCGGTTGTTCGTGGAAGCATTTGGGGTAGTACACTCCAACAGGGATGCCGTTTTCCTTCATGGCGTCTGCAATCTCATCCCGCCGGCCCGCATCCACACGGATGGTGTACTGGGCATAGACGTGGGTGTTGCCGTCGGCTATTTTCGGGGTTTTTACATGGCCTTTTAACAATTCACTGTAGCGGGCGCCAATGTCGCCGCGGGCGTTCACTTCATCCTCAAACCCGGGCCACTTGCCCAGGATGACGGCCGCTTGCATGGAATCGAACCGTCCGTTGGTGCCCACGTGGGTGTGGTAGTGGCGGCGAACCCCTCCGTGGGTGCGGATTGCCCGCATCGTTTCGGCCAGCTCGTCATCATCGGTAAAAAGCGCCCCACCGTCTCCATAACAGCCCAACGGTTTGGCCGGGAAAAAGGAGGTGCTGCCGATGAGCGATGCCCCGCAGCTGCGTTTACCGTTGCGGGTGGCGCCGAAACTTTGGGCGCCATCTTCTATCACGGAGAGGTTGTGTTTTTCGGCAATTGCATTAATTGCCTCCAAGTAGGGCATCTGGCCAAATAAACTGACGGGGATGATCGCCTTTGTTTTTTCCGTAATCGCCTCTTCCAGTTTTGAGGCGTCCATATTGAAGGTATCGTACTCAATATCGGTAAACACCGGAGTGGCCCCGACCAGCATGATCACCTCGGCGGAGCTGATCCATGAAAAAGGAACAGTGATCACTTCATCGCCCGGCCCGATATCCAGTGCCCGCAGCGCAATCTCCAGTGAGTGCGTGCCACTCGAAACCGTAATACAGTGCTTCACTCCGACATACTCTGCCAGTGTCTCCTCCAGCTCAAGAACTTCGGGTCCCATGATATACTTGCCATGCTCCAGAACAGCATGAATTCGCTTGTCGATGTCTTCTTTGTAGCGCTGGTATTGAGTTTTTAAGTCGATGAATTCCAAAGTCTCACTCCAATTGGCATATTCATGTTATTAGTAAGTCTGACCTAGAAAAGGGTGGCCCGAAAGATGAACTCAGTCCTCATTTCAAGGTTTAGGACATGCGATTTGTAACCAAGAGATGAAGAGCAAATTTATAGGAAGAGGAATTAATCCGGAGGTAACAATTAAAGCATTATTCTTTAAATGAGTTATAAGCCCTTGTTCCAGAAGATAAGCTCTCGGGCAGAGGTGACTCTTCATCTAAGTCCAGACACCTTAATGCACCTTCATTAAATTTATACTCATAGCCAGATTCTGGACATGTCATTACTCCGTTTTCATCAGTATCCTTCAGAATATGGCCATGTCTGCTCATCCAGCCTTTTTGCTTCCCTGGATTGCCAAGGATCAGTGCATAATCAGGTACATCTTTCGTAACAACCGTTCCAGCTCCGATAAAAGCATATCGTCCAATAGTGATACCGCAAACGATCGTTGCATTCGCACCAACGGTTGCACCACGACGGAACAGTGTCTTCTCATATAAGGAGTGTCTGTTAACCTGACTACGAGGATTGGTCACGTTGGTCAAAACACAACTTGGACCTAAAAACACTTCATCCTCAATTTCACAACCGGTATAAATTGATACGTTATTCTGAATCTTGACCCGGTTGCCGATTTTTACATTACTGGCAACAAAGACATTCTGTCCCAGAACACAATGCTCACCAATAGTAGTATTTTGAGAGATATGACTAAAATGCCAGACTTTTGTTCCCTTTCCAATTTCCGTTGGCGCATCGACATAAGCGGAGTCGTGGATTATAACTTCTGGTCCATTCATCTCTCTATACTTCTGAATTCTCATACTAGATCAGTATCTAAGGATTCAATACTTGGATGAATAATCCCTGTTGGCCGAACGGTTATATCCATTGTTCGCAGTTTATGAACCAGCTCAATGGATGGACGTGCATCATTGATTCCAAAGCCGTTACCATTCAGTGTCTCCTCGTATAAACGAGTGTGCAGGTCTGTAAAGCCACCACTGAACTCTATCTCTTCATCATCGACTGAAATAGTACGGAATGTTCTTTGCCCCACACCTGCTTCTGCAGGAATATCATCTGGCTCTAAAGAGAGATACCACTCAACATCTGCATTTGGCAGCTCTAGAAACCCTCCCATACGATTCTTCTCACGAACGTAAAGCTCAGTCGTCTGTGCCGGACCGAAAAGCCACATCAACATATCGAAGAAGTGCACGCCGATATTCGTCCCGATACCCCCAGATTTTTCGTTGTCTCCTTTCCAGGAGTAGTGATACCATAAACCACGAGAGGTGACATACGTCAGACGCACTTTATGACGTTTGCCATTTCCAGACTGTGACAACTTTCTCTTTAATTCCAGAAGAGATGGATGCACTCTAAGCTGCAAAATCGTCCATACTCTCTGCTTGTACTCCGCTTCCAACTCTTGTAATACATCCAGATTCCATGGATTCAACACCAGTGGTTTCTCACATATGGCATCTGCCCCGACACGAAGAGCCAATCGTATATGGGCATCATGCAAGTTATTGGGAGCACAGATGGTTACATAATCTACAGCTTCATTGTTACCCTTCCTTCGCAGTTTTTCCAGATGACGATCAAAACGTTCTACTTCGGTGAAGAAACTGGCACTGGGGAAATAGCTATCAATGATCCCTACCGAATCGTGTGGATCGACTGCCGCAACCAATTGGTTGTTTGTCTCTTTGATCGCTTTTAGATGCCTGGGAGCGATATACCCTGCCAGTCCAGTCAGTGCAAAGTTTTTCATGATTTTCTAAATTCTTGATTATGATTATACAGATGTAGCTTAAAGCCTTTGAAAAATCAAGATAGTCGTCGATATCGCTGTCACGGCAGGACCAATAACTCTCAGGTAATCCGGCAGTCCTGCACGCCGCTTGATCTCCAGGCTCACTATCTCATCGTTTTGCAGTCTGTACTCTCGCAGTTCTGCTGGATAGGGATCGTTGTAGCGGAACCGGAAGTTCTGAACTTCCTCCAATCGCTGTTCAGCATTGTATCGGGAGATATTTACCTCAACCCGCAGTTTGGACCAATCCACTGAGGTCTCTGTAGTGCGATATGCTGAGGGACCTCTGGCATAGGAGATCAGCTCATGTACACGAGTTCCTCTCGGTACCATATACCGTCCCGGCGCATTGATATCTCCCCACACGTTCACAGTGTCAGCAAGTTGTCCCGGTTCAGAAATGCGCACAATTCCTTCTGCGAGTCGAAACTGCTGGCTCATAGGGACACCACGCTGCTGGGCTTGTACGAGATCGGCGCTCACGATCAGGAGGCCAAGAAATAGAGTTGCGAGAAAGGTTTTCATAAGCTTTGAGTTATTCTTTGTTGAAGTCACAGCTATGAGTAATTAAGTTCTGGATGAGAGCCTTGCTAAATAAATTGTAGTACATGAGTATCAGTATATGAGTAGACACTTAATAGAGTCAGGATTCATACCCGGTCACGACTCCGTCTCATGGTACTTCTCGTAGGCTTCGTAGCTGTAGTAATACTGATTACTGGCTCTATTGTAATAATCTGCACTTTCTGCATGATTGTAGGCATTCAGTACCGTCCCCATTACCCGAGCCTTGATCCGCTTCAGGTTTTCAAGGGTACTGTCCAGTTCATTCACTTTTGTGACTCCGAAGCGAGCCACCACAATGATTCCATCAGCCAATCGAATCATCGGAGCTGAATCAGTAATGATACCATAGGGTGGTGTATCGATAAGAATATGATCGTACTGCTTCTGAAGTGACAGAATCTGATCCCTGAACTTTTTACTCTGTGTTACCAAAGTGGGGCTAGGCACCTCACTACCGGCTGTCAAAATATCCACACCGGGAATAATCGAAGGTCTGACAGCCTCTTCAGGGGGTACATCTTCAAACAGAAGCTCCACGACGCCTGGGCTGCGGCTCAACCCTGTTAATCTGTGTATTTGGGGTCGTCGGAGGTCAGTATCAATAAGCAGAACACGCTTGCCTGCTTCCGTCAGGACGACAGCAAGGTTTGCAGCGGCCGTACTTTTACCTTCTCCTTTTCCTGAGCTAGTCACCACAATGGTCTTAAACTCCTCATCCGGATGGGAGTAGACGATATTGTTGTGAAGACGACGGTACGATTCTGCCAACGGTGACAGAGAGTCCAGCAGAGCGATCCAGCTTGTGGAGATGGTTGTACCAAACGCCTCTACCTGCTTCTTACCTTCAAACTTCTCTGCAATGACTGGCTGCATGTCGGGAATAACAGACAATAGTGGATATCCCAGCTCTTTCAGCTTTTCGACACCATCGATCTCTCGGTTCAATGCTTCCCGAGCCAGTACGTACCCTGTTCCGGAAATTCCACCCAACATTAGCCCAATTACCAGAATGATTGGAATTCGTGGTTTGATCGGGTTGATAGGAATAGAGCCATAGTCGATCGCTCTGCCGGGACCAAATTGAGTCTGCTCCCATAGCGCTGTCTCTGCATGCTGTCGGGAGATTGTCTCAAAGAGCTGCTCATGGATCAATACATTTCGCCTGTATCTTGCCAGCTCTACGATATTGTCTGGCAACCTGTTGAACAGCCCATTTTCGAGTGCAAGCCGTTCATCAGTGGCATCCAGCTGAGCCAAAAATTGAGTCTGTTCCACCTGTAGTTCGATCAATCGGTTGCTAATTTCGGTTAACCTCATGGCGATGTTTCCGTCTGGACTGCTGAGGAATCCAAGAGCATTGCCCGATTCGTCCTCGACCAGCCGGCTCGCCAATCGATTGATCTCCTGCTTCAGTACCGATATCTGCTCATTGATCTCCTGCAGTTGTGGTTCAGACTCCGGGTTTTCCCGTAACCTCGGGTTCTGGCTTAGGAAGAGGAGACGCTCAGTCTCCAGTTCTGCCAGCTGGAACTGATACCGTTCCAGCATGGGAGCGATGCTTTCAGCATAACGGTCGGCCAGACCGGGGCGGATCTGCTCCAGCTGTCCTTCATAGGTTTCAATGGCCGAGTTGACGGCGACCAGTTGTGTCCGGATCTCCTGTCGCTGCCCTTCCAGCATGGATATCCGCTGGATCAACTGCTCAGCCTGAGCATCGATCTGAACCATCCCGGTAGCTCCCATAAACTCTCGCAGAGCCTCTTCGGACTCTGTAAGCCGCTGCTCCACCTCTTCCAGTTCCTGATTTAGAAACACCAGAGCTGAATTGGCAGCCATCCGGTTCTGATCAGTCGAGAGTTCAGAGTAAGTGCTGATCATCTCATTAACCAGCCACTCCGCCTCAACTGGAGAAAAGCTCTCAAACGTGATCTGAACGACATCTGCATCTCGTTCCAGCCTCTGAGTATTCATGTTCTGCCGAATTCTACTGGCAACAGCACGACGCTCCACAACCGTTGAATCTTTTGGAAAGTCCTCCCAGAGAATTGGGAAGCGGCGGCCGTCACTCATCAGGTCCGCTTCCAGGATCCGATCGGCCAGAGCTTCTGAAAGTGTTCTCGACCGCATTACATGAAGCTCATTGGAGATCCGACTTCCAAGACCCACTCCATAACTGGCAGCCAAAAGATCCTGGAGCTCACTCCCTCCACCTATACTGCTTGTCGATTCAGTGATCAGGATCGTTCCGGAGCTTTCGTATACGGGCTGTGAAAGCATGATGAACAGTACGGCGGCTACCAGACCCAGGGCCGTAATGCTGACAACTGTCCATTTACGACGCAACAGGGTCGCAAGCAGCTTCATCAGGTCGATCTCATCATCGGATTCGGTACGATGATTTGGTTCGGACATCAATTCTCCGTTGTAGTGACCGTTACCGGAATGCCCGTTTCGCCCGGCCGAACTATGTGAGTTTTCCTCGTGAAGCATGTCTTGACAGTGAAAGCACAACTATTAGAAAATATTGAAGCTTACAAAGTAGTAATATTTCCTATTTATATGTAATAAATGTTCTTACAAGACGGGTGCTTTTAATGTACTGCCTGATAGCTGATTGCTTCTGGTGACAGATGTTTACAACCATTAGAAAATGGCCCTGAATGTTGAGCCTTCTCATCTTTGGACATTAGAAACCCTCTCATCTCGGACCGTCGGAGAGCCCCTCACGTTGCCGCTTCCTGATCACCTTATTTTCAATTGTGGCCTTCGAACCTCTTCATGGGCAATGAGAATGACTGAAATATAGCCTTCACCTGCTCTGGCCAGTCATTCAACGCAACTATCATTCCGGGATCTGTCAATCATAATTCCCGAGTTTAAGTCCCGATGAATGAGACAACCCTGATACTTCTATGTAGTGGTAATTGTTCCATAAACGTCAGAGAAAAACAGCTCCTCTTGTCATAAAAATACCTGTTATCTTATGGGTTGCTTAAGAGTGATTCAGATTAGGTAATCTACAGATGGGAGTAGTTTGAGCGGAAAGTATATAGCGATCGGAGATATTCACGGATGTTCAGCAACACTGGAGAAGCTTCTGGTCAAATTGGAGAGGTGGCCGGAGCATCAGCTGGTGTTTGTTGGGGACTATATTGACCGGGGCAAGAGCTCGGCACAGGTGGTTGACCGGCTGCTTGAACTGGAGCAGGAGCGGGATTGTGTGTTTCTACGCGGCAATCACGAACAGATGCTTCTGGATTCAGTGGATGAGGGTCAGCTGAAGCGGTGGCTGATCAACGGCGGAGAGGAGACCCTGCAGTCGTATGACCTTACGGTAGAGAATATTCTCCGTTCAGGTAAAGATGCATTTCCTGAAGGTCATCTCGATTTTTACCGGCGAACGAAGATCTATTACGACACTCCCGACTACTTCTTTGTCCATGCGGGGGCTCCGGCCGGTCAGACGATACGTAAAAGCCTGGAGGATCCTGAGGCGAAGACCACCTTTCTGTGGGGTCGGGATCATCTCAACGCTTTGGAGACGGCATGGGAGAAGACGGTGATATTTGGCCATACAGCCCGGCCTTTTCCAATTCGCAAACCCAAGATGATCGGAATCGACACGGGGTGTGTCTATTCGAAGCGCGGGATGGGCAAGTTAACGGCTGTGGTGCTTCCCGAGATGGAGTTTGTGAATCAAATCTCCCTGGAGAAATAAGGGGGATCTTTTGCTGAAGATGGCCTTTCAGGGCGACGCTTCTTTTATCCGTTGGTAGAAGAGGATTCCAACCCGATTGATGTGATCCAGAAATTCCTGTTTTTCAAGACGGGTAAAATCAACCAGATCTACATTGTATGGCAGACTGCTCTCCTCAAAATCATCCTGGATTGAAGCTATTTTCATCTTGTCCAGCCCGCCGTTCATTATAGCCAAATCGATATCACTGCCAGCCCTGTAGTTGCCCTTGGCTCTGCTTCCGAACAGATGGACCACCTCCACATCCGGATATTTTTCCAGGACAGTACGTATAGTTTGCATATCCCGCTCTGTGAGTCCAAAACGGTTACGTCTTTGCGTCATCGCTCCATCTTTTATTATACGCGGCTTCTATTTATAATCACCTGTTCAACGGGCTCCTGCAACTTCTATTCATGACTTTTTTTTCTTGCAGCTTTGATTTCTGCTTCAAAAAACTGGTGTAACCTCTCAAGAGCCGGATAGATCTTTTCCCTCAATTGCAGCTCTGATTGCTCAAATTTTTCTCCATCATAATCATGTGACAATTCATTCCGGATCAACAGGCCGTCAATCAGCTGCTGTGCATAATCAATGTATTGACTCTCCTGAGCAAGTCGGAACGTGTCTTTCGGAGCAGGTTTGAAATCAAATCCCTTCTCTTCCAGATAGTCCTTCATTACTTTCCAGGCCAGATCGATTGTAAACTCAAAACGCTGAATGAGCCCATTTCTCTCCAGTTCGTTCAATTCATCCATCTCTATGGCCTCCTTGAATCGGGAAAACGCTTTATCAAAATTTTGAGCGCGCTGTATCCAGCGGATGTCACGGTCTTTCATAATGTTCGATCTTATTCTGGCGCAAGAACTGATTTGAGCTTTTCAAGCTGATTGAACATAGCTTACAATTATGGAATTGGATTCCATAATTGTAAGGTTATTCGCGTTGGTGCTCAACTAAAACGGAGGGGAGGGAGGCTTCATAAAGAGCAGGCCAGCCATCCCCATGAAGATGGTGTTCCGGATGATCATCTTGGCGCCGAAGGTGCTCTCCATCAGGTCCCCGAAGCAGCCGCAATCCCCCTCCATGCCCGTGGCTGTGCCATAGATGGAGAATCCAAGAAAACCCAGGAAGATCAGGCCGACCACCGGCAGGACGACTCTCTCTTGCCAGCGAATCAGCAGCAGCACCGCCACCAGGATCTCGGCAAAGGGCAGCCAGTCGATGATCAGGACCTTGAGCCAGAGCGGCAGCCAGGTGATGTAGGTGACGGTTTCAAACAGGGAGGTGTTGTCCTGGAGTTTGAGCACGCCGGCCAGCAGGAGCACACCGGCAAGTACAATTCGCGAGATCCATTGGGCGACGGGGAGGAGTTGTCGTCGGTTCAGCATGGGGAGAGGTTCCGGTTCAACGTCTTGAAGTGTTTGGGAAATATACACATTCCGGAAGACAACGGATCAGGTTCAGCCGAAAG
>Ga0209487_1000906_pt1 | contig 25954 bp, 26 predicted proteins | sample Poulit2012_FD_187524 | JGI IMG/M metagenome (GOLD analysis project Ga0209487, IMG submission 187524) | Agricultural soil microbial communities from Georgia to study Nitrogen management - Poultry litter 2012 (SPAdes) (version 2) | ecosystem: Environmental > Terrestrial > Soil > Agricultural land...
GCCGGCTGCTGCCCACCTCATGCAGCCGCGGATAGGTTTGCGACTCCATCCGCCAGCCCTGATCGTCACTCAGGTGCAACTGGAGAGTGTTGTACTTGTGCATCGCGAGCAGGTCGATCAGCCCGTATAGGTCTGCAAGTGGCATGAAGTGGCGGGCGACATCCAACATCACGCCGCGCCAGCCGAACCGTGGTGCGTCGCTGATCTGCACCGCCGGGACCTGCCATTCGTCCGCGGTGGGCGCCGGGCGGAAGACCGAGGCCGGTAAGAGTTGGCGCAGCGTCTGCACCGCCCAATTCAGCCCACGCACATCCCGCGCCGCGATCTCGACGGCTTCCGGTGTAATGCGTAGCCGATAGCCCTCCGAGGGCAGCTCCTCATCGGCGACCAACTGGATCTGCCCGTCAGCCCGGTCCGGGAGCGCAAGGCCCGTGCCCGGACCCAGAAGGCGGCGGACGACGGCGGTCCAAGCCGGTGGACCGGCGACGCCCACCCCGGTGCTCAATGTGAACGAGCCCACCCCGGTGGTGCGTTCAGCAGGTGCCGGAACGAGTGCGGGTAACGCGGTCATGTACTACCTCTCCTTGGTGTCCCCACACCCTAGGAGCCACCTCGCCCGCCGCATCGCGGCACGCCGGAGCCTGGTGCCATTCGTGCTTCTCCCCCATCACCGTCGGAACACCACCCGACGCGGGTCGTGTCGTCCTGCGTGGCTCAGACATCAGCCTCGTCGGCTAGTTCCGGGAGTGATCGGTACTTCCGGGCGTGATCGGAAACTGGTTGCGATCAGAATGGCTCGGCGCCAGCAGAGCGGCTCACATCACTGGAATGGCTCGGGGCTTCCGGCGCCCTCACGCACAATCTCGGCATCACCTGCAGAAAGGTCCACCACGGTGGTGGGTTCGCGGACCGTTTCACCCGAGTCCAGGATCGCGTCCAGGGCGTGATCCAGCTCCTCCTTGATCTGCCACCCTTCGGTGAGCGGTTCGCTCTCCCCCGGCAAAAGAAGCGTGGAGGACAGGATCGGCTCCTCGAGTTCCTTCAGGAGAGTTTGAACCACCGTGTGGTCGGGAATGCGCACACCGACCGTCTTGCGCTTGGGTTGCAATAAGCGGCGCGGCACTTCCTTGGTGGCCGGCAGAATGAACGTGTAAGGCCCCGGCGTGTTGGCTTTAATCGCTCGGAAAACCGCGTTGCTCACGTGTACGAACTGGCCGAGTTGGGCGAAGTCGCGGCATACCAGGGTGAAGTTGTGGCGATGGTCCAAGCGCCGTAGCGCCACGATCCGATCCTTGGCTTCCTGGTTGCCCAGCGCCGCACCGAGGGCATAGCCGGAGTCGGTGGGATAGGCGATGAGGCCCCCGTCGCGAAGGATCTCGACCACCTGGCGGATCGAACGTAGTTGCGGGTTAACCGGGTGTAGATCGAAGTATCGCGCCATACTTCAGCCTATCCAGTGACGAGCACCAATGCCCGCTCGCGCAGCGCCTCACATCAATGCCGCCTCCGGCTGAGTGAATGGCGCTACCGGGCTAGGCGCGCGCTATCGGCGGGCCGGTCAGCCGTATTGCGGTCAGCGGCCCTGTCAGCCCGTTTTGCGTGCCGCGCGCCGCCGTGCGAGTTCGTCGCCGGTGTCCACCGCAGGCTCTTCGCCGGCCCGCTCGGTGGGGAACTCCGCCAGGCTGCCTTCCACCTCGCGCCACACCCGGCCGAGAGCGATGCCGAACACGCCTTGCCCACCTTGAACGAGGTCGAACACCTCGTCCGCGGAAGTGCATTCGTACACCGAGGCGCCATCGCTCATCAGGGTGATCTGAGCCAGATCTTCTACGCCACGTTCGTGGAGGTGGTTAACCGCCGATCGGATCTGTTGCAGCGAGACACCGGTGTCCAGCAGCCGTTTGACCACTTTGAGTACCAAAATGTCGCGAAAACTGTACAAACGCTGGGTGCCGGAGCCGGTGGCCGGCCGGATGCTCGGTTCCACCAAGCCGGTACGGGCCCAGTAGTCCAGTTGACGGTAGGTGATTCCCGCGGCGCGGCAAGCCGTCGGACCGCGGTATCCGGTGGAGGTGTCGAGGTCCGGGAGGGTGTCTCCGAACAACATGCCCTGCGCGCGCTGCAGGGTGGTATCGGCGGCTCCCGCCTGTGCATCCATGCCGCTGGCACCCATCTTCCGTCCTCTGTTCGTCACCGATATCGTACGCCCCCGCCCCGTTGCGTGCTAGCACGAGGGCCCTGCTAATGAAGAACGCTATTGGGCTGGGGCACCGAGGTCAACGACATGCGCCTTTCGCCGCTCCGGCGTGTCGCATCGGCGTGTCTCACCCTCAACTATAACCAGAGACTTTTCGTCCTCCTGGTCGATTCCGTTTCGTTCCCTGCCGCTCGCGAACAGCGGCCGGGCTGCTCCGAGCCGCACCGACCCGAGGCGACGCAACGCAGCGGCTGCTGCTCGTGGCCGGAGTGCCTGAGTTATTGGTCATCCCTAGGGTCGGCGAAATCCTCAGCGGCCACCGAGTCCAAGAACTCCCGGAAGTTGGCAACCTCCGTCTCCGCGTCGTCGGTGCTGACCGGTTCAGCCATATGCACCCGCATACTGCCGTCCTCATCGGTTTGCAGGATCACTCCCGCCTCGTCCAGCACTTCATCGGCGCACCACACCTCCACCTGTGCTCGAAGTGCGAGGGCGATGGCGTCCGAGGCCCTGGAGTCCACTCGGGCGTCGTTGGATAACACCAGTTCGGCAATAAAGGTTCCGCCCCGCAATTCGACGATATTGACCTGTTGCAGACTCACCCGACAGGCTTCCAGCGCGCTGAGGAGCAGGTCATGCGGCCCGGGGCGGGGCGGGGTCATTCCGGCGTGTGCGGTCGCGATCGCCACGCCTTCGTGGGGTCCGATCACGATCGGCAGGGAGCGATCACCGTCGGCCTCACCCAGTAACACGAGCACGTCTTGTTCCGGTGCTTGCATCCGCACCCGAACTCCAGTCACAGCCATCTTCCGCACAGTCCCAAGTTACGCCGGGAGGGGCACGCTTGCACAGTCTTGGGCAACTTGCCCTGAGCCGCTGTCGGCCACGAACTCGATCGGCATCGACGTCGGTGCGGCGAGCGGTGCGCCGCTCCCCCGGCAGGTTCCCGGGCCGGGCCGGGTGCCGGCTCCGCCCGCACCAGTGCGGCGTGCGAACTCGGCCAGGGCGCCGGCTGCCTGCGGGCGCCGTGACCCGAGGCCGGGCGGACCAGTGCCGGTTAAGCGGGGCAACGGATCCGAAGGCCTGCGTTCTCAGAGCAAACGGTCCGTGCCCGCCCGCACCAGTGCGGTGTGCAACTCGGCCAAGGTGCCGGCGAGTTCGGCGGCCATGGTCTGGGCCTTCGCCCGGGCCCCTACCGAGGACGGGCCGCTGCGCACGGAGGCCACCGGTGCGATGACCTGCTCGATGAGGTCCACTTGCCGGTCCGCCGCAGTTCGGATGGCGCGCAGGTGGCGTGCGTCGATGCCATGGGCCCCCAGTTCGGCGGCGAGCTTGGCCACCGGCACCAGGGCACCTGGGAACTTGCCGCCGGCGTCGGGCACCAGTACCCCGGCTTGCACCAGCGCTTCGATCTGTGCGACTGGTTGCCCACTGGCCTCGGCCACCTCCTCCAGGCTGAACCGGCCGGCGCCGGGCGCCACCACCAATTCGCCGTCCTCACTGACCACTCGGGCGCCCGGGGCCGGGACCGCGGCATTACCCGCATCGAGTTCGGCCAGCCGTTCCCGGATGACCTTCAACGGCAGGAACGAGTCGCGCTGTGCTGCCAGCACGAACCGCAGGCGTTCCACATCGGCCTGACTGTAACTGCGGTAGCCCGAGGGGGTACGGCGTGGGGAAACCAGCCCTTGATCCTCCAGGAACCGAATCTTGGAAACGCTGGCGGCAGGGAACTCCCGCTGCAGGATGCCGAGCGCTGCTCCAATGGACATCGTGGGCATCCGGGAGACACCGGGCGGCCAGCCCTCATCCTCCTGCGGTTCGGGCGCCCGGGCAGCGTCGGCACTCACGTGTTCGGTTCACCCGCGCCGGTCTCTGCCTGGGTTGGCCGGTTCGGGGACGGGTGGAAGGTGAGGCGGTACTTGCCGATCTGCACCTCATCACCCACGTGCAGCACTCCCTCATCAACTCGGGTGCGGTTGACGTAGGTGCCGTTCAGGCTGCCCACGTCCCGAACCACGAAGTTGCTGCCTTCTTTGAGGAACTCGGCGTGCTTGCGGGAGACGGTGACGTCATCAAGGAAAATGTCGGCCTTCGTATCCCGGCCGGCGGTGGCCCGCTCGGTATCGAGCAAGAACCGTGCCCCGGCGTTCGGACCGTGCTGCACGATCAGCAGCGCGGACTCCGGGGGCAATGCTTCAACAGCGGCCCGGGCATCGGAGTCTATGGGGCCGTACTGACGCTCATCGGCTTCGATCCGGCTCAGGTGCGCGGTGGTGTGGGCAGGAGGCGACCCGTTCTCGAACTCCGGACCGTGTGGACCCGTGCTCATCGCAATTCCTCCTCCGCTTAACTCTCCCGCAGTGTGCCGGGACTCCACTCTATTCCCCAACCGGTCGAGCTGTGAACGTATTCATCCGCCTGCGGGCTGTCTTTCCCGAAGTTCGCGAGGTCCGCGTGAGTTCTCAGTCCTCGGACTCCACGGGCATCGCGAACTCCGGGGCCTCAACCTCGCGGATGGCGGTGATTTGTACCAGATCACGTTGCTCCAGGTCCACCACAGCGCCGGCGTTGCGGAACCCGGTCAGCGCACCGCCCGGAATGTTCAACGCCACCGACATCGTGTCGGGGTCACCGATGGCTCGCCACTCCATCTGGGTGCCGATCGGGTTCCCGTCGACTGCGACCCCCTCCGGGCCGTCGACGAAAGCCGAAGAGGCGACGAGGCGATGTCCCGATACCTCCACCGCTTCCGCGCCGGCGTTCCGTAGTTCTTCCAACATGTGCACCATGGTCTGAGCACTGGCCTGCCCGGCGTTGTCAACCGTCACCACGACACCGGGACCTTCCACAGGTTCGGTGCCCGCCAACACCCCGTGGACGAGTTGATACTCGGCAGCCAGCCGTTGGGCATCCGAACCGCTCCGCAGCGCCGAGCGGTCGCGCAACAACTGGTCCCGTTCGTCCACCAGATCATCGTTGCGCTGCGTCACCTCATCGAGCAGACGAACCAGGTCATCCTGGCGTAGTGCTGCGAACTCATCGTCCTGGGTCTGGCGCACCTGGATCGCGATCCCGAATCCCAGTACCGCACACAGCAATGCGATCAGCACCTGGGAACGGGTCGAAATCGGCTTCCGGCTCGGTTTGCCCCGGGGGTCCTCGGGCGACCGCACCTGAGCCTCCTCAGGGTCCTCCCCCGGGTCCTTGGCTGTCGTCGAGTCCTCGCCCGGGTCCTTGGCTGCCGTCGAGTCCTCGCCCGGGTCCTTGGCTGTCGTCGAGCCCTCCCCCGGTTCGTTCGCCACCGCCGCCTCCCCCGCCGCGCCCTCCTGGTGGGACACGGGCTGGGGTGCACCTCGATCGTCTGACCCGCCCTCGCCCGCTTCTTCTGCCGGTTGCCGCGGTATGGGTTGCTCTTGTTCGCGTCGTACCGGTGCGCGGTCGGGCGTGCGCTCCTCATGCCCGCCCGGCTGGTGATCGCCGTCTGCCTCGCGGTGGTTGTCCTGCTGGTCAGGGCTGGTCATCGTCAAGCCTTGAATACATGGCGGCGGATCGCCGCCGCGTTGGAGAAGATGCGAATTCCCAGGACGACGACGACGGCCGTTGAGAGTTGGGAGCCCACTCCCAATTGGTCCCCGAGGAACACCAGGAACGCGGCGATGAGCACGTTGAACAAGAAGGAGGTGATGAACACTCGGTCGTCGAACACATCCTCCAGCCGTGCACGGAATGCACCCAGGAGGGCGTCCAGCGCCGCTACCACTGCAATCGGGAGATAGGGCTGCAACTCCGAGGGCACATTGGGTTGGAAGAACAGCCCCAGGAGGATGCCGATGAGCAGTCCGATCACCGCCACCATGGCGTACCTCCCTCCGATGTTCTCCTCATCAAGCGATTACCCGCAGCACCCGGGACGATGTGCATCGCCGGTCCCAAGTCTTGCACGTTCTGCCACGCCGGAAGCCACCGACCGTCCGCGTTCCTCGGGGCCGGCGCCACCGGCCTGGCGCCCGCCCGAGTGCGCGGGCCGGGCTTTGCGTCCCTACTCACCAGCGGTCGCGTGACGCAACTGGGATGTACTTGCCGCCGGTAAAGCCAACTCCTCGGCCTCGGCGACCTCGTGCGAGATGGAGAAGGCGGTCGATAACGTGCTCAGATGCGCCTGGGCGCTGGAACGGGCGAATTCGGCGCGCAGCCGTTGGGGGTCGCCGATGGCCTCGATCCGATACGGCGGCAACAGCGGCTGCAGATCCACCAGGATCGCGCCACCGGCGGATCGGATCGCCGTCAGGTTCGTTAGCCGGTGCCCGTTCACGGCTACCGCCTCCGCACCGGCGGACCACAAGCCGTTCACGGCCACCTGCACGTCGAAGTCCTGCACCCGCTCGTCCTCCGCCCCAGATTCACCGGCGGCCGCGCGAGGGGAATCCTCCAGCGTGATCACGACGCCAGGGCCCTGCACCGGCACGGTGCCGACCAGCCTGCCCAACTCTTCGGTGCGCAAAAGCAGTTCTTCCGCTTCCTCCCCCAGTACTTGGCCTTGGAGTTCGCTGATCTCCTCACGCAATTCGGCGTTGCCGGCACGTAATTGCTCGGCGGCGTCGTCCCGCTCGCGGATCTGCTCGACGATCACATCCCGGGCGCTCACGGCCTCGGGTTGCGGGGCCCGCAACTGCTGGGTGGCCACCACCACCCCCAGTCCGAGGAGCACGGCCAACACGAACGTAGCGGTGCGGCCACGCGCCGACGTCTTCGGTTCGATGCCCGCGGCCCGTTGCTTGGCGACGGCCTCATACCCCGGATCGAGGGGCCTTTCTGTGACCGCCCGCAACAGCGTCATCGAGGCGTCGGGGCGGGTGGGCCTTTGGGATTGCATGCTCATGCGTTCGACCTCAGGATGATGCCGACCGAGGACGTATCTGCGAGGAGGATCGCGCGTCGGCGGCGACCACCGCGCGGAACTGGTTCAGATACGCCAGTCCCGCGGCCCAGTAGAGGTAGACCCCCCAGATGGCCGCGGCCCACCCGATCGCCCAGGCGATGGTGGTGACCCAGTGGTCGGCAAGCATCGAAACCTGGGCCAGGAGCAGGAAGGGGAAGGCGTACATCAGAGCGAACGTGCCGGCCTTGCCGATGTCGTGGACGGGGAACCCGGGGAAGCCTCGTGCCACGAGGAACGGTACGCACAACCCCACCACCACGTCCCTGGCGAACACCGCAACCACCAACCACCATGGCAACACGTCGTGGTACGCCAAGCCGATGATGGCCACCGCGATGAACAGACGATCCGCGCTGGGATCCAGGAATCTGCCCAGTTGTGAAGTCTGGTTCAGCGCCCGTGCGATCACTCCATCCACCCAGTCGCTGACCCCCGCCAGGGCAAGCACTGCCACGGCGATGAGGAACTCACCGTTGATGATGAGCACCGCGACGACGGGCACCATCAGTAGCCGTAGCGCAGAGATCAGGTTCGGCCAGGTGAGTATCCGGTCGCTCACCTCATCGACTGCCCCGCCGGCGACCTTGTCCGTTGCTGCTTCGCGGTCCGTCGGCGATCGCGGCGCATCGGCGGCATGGCCGGTCGGGTGATCGGTGCGCTCGTTCACCCGTTCAGCCTATCGAGATAGCGCGTGCCGCTGGTGTGCACGCAGGCTTTTGCCGGCAACCAGCCGGCCGCCGCCCGCGCCGAAACCCAAGTCCGGCCCGGTGGTGCATATCCACGAAGTGGTGCCCCGGCGTTGTGTGCACATACCGAGTGGTGCCTCGACCTGACCGCTGACCAGTCCTACCCTGGCGCCAGCGACTACACCAGCAGGCAACGGGAGCAGCACGTCGCGCCGCTGGATTCCTGGAAGGGCAGGCACACAACGTGATCGAGATGCTCAGCGGGCTGGCACTGGCCTCCGCGGCGGGCCTGAATGCCTACGTGCCCGTGCTCGTGTTGGGGTTGTTCGTGCGGTACACCTCGGTGGTGGAGGTGCCAGGACAGTGGACGTGGCTGGGTAACGGCTGGTTCCTCCTCGCGCTGCTGGCCCTGCTGGTGCTGGAGTTGATCACCGACAAGATTCCCGCCCTGGACCACTTGAATGACCTCGTGCAGACGCTCGTTCGGCCAGTGGCCGGCGGGGTTGTGTTCGCCGGCGCCGTCCAGGGAGCAGAAGGGCCGCCCGGGGCTGCGCTGACCGTCGTCGCGTTCATCGCAGGATTGGTGATCGCTCTGGTCGTGCACATCGTCAAGGCTGCCGGCCGCGCGGTGGTGAACCGCTCGGCTCCCGGGGTGGGCGCACCACTACTGTCCGGAGCCGAGGATTGCTGCGCCGTGGTACTCACCTTGGTCGCGCTCTTGTTGCCGGGTTTAGTGGTGCTGTTCGTGGCAGCAGCCGCGGCGGCGCTGGCCTGGGTGGTGCGCGAACGCCGTCGTGGCCTGCTCACCACTGGCGATTCCTGACCAGCGCGCTGCGCCGCCCTTCAACTCCTTGGGCCTGTTGCGCTGCTGGGACTAATTGCCCCGCCGAGCCGTCGTGCAGCCGGTGCTGGCCGGCCGGCTCGCGCGGGGCTCTAACCTGGATGGATGCAGATCGGCTACTTCATCCCACAAGGTTGGCGCTTTGACCTCGTCGGAATCGACCCGTCCCGCCACTGGGAGGTGATGCACGCCCTGGCCGCTCGCGCCGAGGCCGGTCCATGGGACTCGGTGTGGGTGTACGACCACTTCCACACCAGCCCGGTGCCCAGCCGCGAGGCCACCCACGAGGCGTGGACGCTCATGGCGGCCCTGGCTGCCAGCACCTCTCGAGTGAAACTCGGCCAAATGTGCACCTGTATGGGGTACCGCAACCCTGGCTACCTCGCCAAGGTGGCCGCCACCGTCGATGTCATCTCGGGCGGCCGGTCGCAGATGGGGATCGGGGGCGGCTGGTATGAGCACGAATGGCGGGCTTACGGGTACGGATTTCCGCGACCGGGCGTTCGCCTGGGCATGCTCGACGAAGGTGTGCAGATCATGCGCCAGGCTTGGCAGGACGGGGAGGCAACCCTCCACGGTGAGCATTACCAGGTGGATGGAGCGATCGTGCAGCCCAAACCGCTGCAACCCGGCGGGCCGCCGTTGTGGGTCGCGGGAGGCGGGGAGAAGGTGACGCTGCGGATCGCGGCCAAGTACGCCGATTACACGAACTTCACCGGCACCCCGGACGGGTTCGCCCATAAGAGCGCCATCCTTGCGGAGCACTGCCGCGCCGAGGGCACCGACTTCGACCGGATCACCCGCTCCTCCAACTACAACGCGATCTTGGGCCGTGATCACGCGGAGGTACAGGAGAAGATCGCCGCCGTGGCCGAACGGCTGCGACCGCACCTTGGGAACGAAAGAACCGAGGAAGCGATGGCGGCCTACACCTCTGATGCTGCACTGGCGGTGGGGACGCCGGAGCAGGTGGCTGACCGGCTGAATGCCATGCGGCGAGCCGGCCTGGGGTACGGCATCTTCTACTTCCCAGAGGCTGCCTACGACACCTCCAGCATCGAGTTGTTCGAGCAGCATGTGGCCCCGGAGTTGGTGTCCTGACAACGCATGAGCACGCGCCGGGGCGCCGCGGGGCCTCAGCGTGCGGGAACGGTGACAGTGAAGCAGTTCGAGAGCATGAACGTGACCGCCTGCGGCGTGACCAGTTATGGATCGATGCTGCGGCCACGCCGCTCACCGTGCAACGTGCAAGCGCGACAGATGGTCCCACGATCGTGGCCTTGCGTGATCATCTGGCCACCTGGCAGCAACGAAGCGGCATCGACCAATGGAAACCGGGCGAACTCAACGCCCGAGTGATCGAAATCGAGGCCGACGCCGGGCAATGGTTCGTGGTGCGCGATCCACACCACCAGGTGGTTGCCACCGCGCGGGTCACCAACGCCGACCCGCATGCCTGGGGCGCACGCGGCCGCGACGGCCGGGCGGGCTACCTGCACGGGTTGATGGTGCACCGTGATTTCGCCGGCCAAGGAGTCGGGTCAGCCGTGCTGGCATGGGTGGAGCAGTTCGTCGCCGACTGCGGACGGGACTCGGTGAGGTTGGACTGCCTGGCGCACAACCGTGCGCTACGCGCCTACTACCGCCGCCACGGATATCTCGATCGCGGTGTCAACGACTTCGGGGGCGATCGGCAGTGGCGCCCGGTGGCACGCTTCGAGAAACCCCTCGAGCAGCTGCCCGGCTCGGGCGGGCCCGCCGGATGAGCAGCCCAGGTGCGAGGGAGACCTCCGGCGCTCGGGGCAACGCGCCTGGTTGTGCGCACTCTCCTCGGCCGGAGTTGCAATACATTGGGGACACATGAGCGAACCCGCCCTCGACCCAACCTTCACCGACCTTCCCGCCCGGGCCTTGGCGGATGCGGCGTTGCAACGCGCCAAGGATCTCGGCGCCACCCACGCAGACTTCCGGTTGGAACGGATCCGCAGCCAATACTTGGTGGTACGCGATGAGGTGTTGCAGACCGCCGCCGACGACGAGGACCTGGGCATCGCAGTCCGGGTCGTGCACGGGGGCGCCTGGGGATTCGCAGCCGGTGTGGTGCTCACCGTCGAGGAGGCCGCGCGGCTGGCCGAACGGGCCGTCCAGGTCGCGACCGTGGCGGCCCCCATGACCATCCGACGAGTGGAGTTGGCGCCCGAACCGGTACACCGCGACGTGGTGTGGTCCAGTTCGTTCCAGATCAACCCCTTCGAAGTCCCGACTGCGGAGAAGGCCGCGCAGTTGATCGACTGGACCCAGCGATTGCGCCGCAGCCACGTGGTGGCACACGCCACTGCGTCGGTGCTGCAGGTCCAGGAGAACAAGTTCTACGCGGACCTGGCCGGCACCGTCACCACGCAGCAACGCATCCGACTGCACCCGGAGTTCGAAGCGTTGGGCAGTGACGAACGCACCGGGGTTTTCGACTCGATGCGTTCCATCGCTCCGCCCGTGGGCCAGGGTTGGGAGTACCTGAGTCAACAAGAGTACGACTGGGACGGCGAACTGGACCGGACCCCGGAGTGGCTCGCTGAGAAGTTGGCCGCCCCGAGCGTACAGGCGGGTGAATACGATCTGGTGATCGACCCGTCGAACCTGTGGCTCACCATCCACGAGTCCATCGGACATGCCACTGAACTCGACCGCGCCCTGGGCTACGAGGCGAACTACGCCGGCACGTCGTTTGCCACCTTGGACAAGTTGGGCACCCTGCAGTACGGGTCCCCCGTCATGAACGTGACCGGCGACCGCACCGCTGAGCACGGCCTGGCCACCATCGGATACGACGACGAGGGCGTGGCGACCCAAGCGTGGGACATCATCTCCGATGGCGTACTGGTGGGATATCAACTGGATCGGTCGATGGCCGCGGCACATCCGGAGTTGAACGGCGGCCGGTCCAACGGCTGCGCGTTCGCCGACTCCCCCGGCCATATCCCGATCCAACGGATGGCCAACGTGTCCTTGCAGCCGGCACCTGATGGGCCGTCCACGAAGGACCTCATCGCCGGTGTGGACAACGGGTTGTACATCGTGGGTGACAAGTCCTGGTCGATCGATATGCAGCGGTTCAACTTCCAATTCACCGGGCAGCGCTTCTACCGGATCAACGACGGCGAACTCGGGCCGCAGGTGCGGGACGTGGCCTATCAGGCAACGACAACTGACTTCTGGGGCTCGATGGAGGCAGTGGGCGGGCCTGAAACCTATGTACTGGGCGGGGCGTTCAACTGCGGCAAGGCTCAACCCGGGCAAGTGGCTGCCGTGTCCCACGGGTCTCCATCCGCACTGTTCCGTGGCGTCCGCATCCTCAACACAACAGAAGAGGCAGGTAAGTGAGCACCATCGGCACCAAGCCCCAGGACCTCCTCGAGCACGCGCTGGCCAGTTCCACCGCGGATCAGACCATCGCCCTGGCCCGCTCCCGGTCAAGTGCCAACCTGCGTTGGGCGAACAACACCCTCACCACCAACGGCGCCATGGATGACATGCAGGTCACCGTGATCTCCTTCGTCACCACACCTGCCGGCGTGGCAAGTGGCGCGGTGACGGGCACGGCGGTGCATCCCGAGCAGGTCGAGGCCATCGTGGAAGCCGCAGATGCTGCTGCGCGTGCGGGCACGCCCGCTGAGGACGCGGCGGATTTGCTCACCCCGGATCAGGTCCCGGCCGGCGCGGGCGACTGGAGTGAGTCGCCCGAGCCCACGTCGATCGAGGTCTATCGGGATTTCTCGGGGCACCTGGGTGAGATCTTCGCCCGCGCCCAGGATCGTGAGCACGTGCTCTACGGATTCGTGGATCATGAGATGGTCACCACGTACCTGGCTTCCAGCACCGGTTTGCGGCTGCGGCACGTGCAGCCCGCAGGGCACTACGGGATCACCGCCAAGGACTCCGCCTTGACCACCAGCGCCTGGGTCGGCGGGGCTACCCGAGACTTCACCGACGTCGAGCCGGTTCGCTTGGAAGCAGACCTGCAGCAACGCTTGCGGTGGTCGGAGCGTTCGGTGTCGCTGCCGGCGGGCCGTTACGACACCGTGCTCCCGCCCACCGCCGTCGCGGACCTGCTCATCTACGCCTACTGGTCCTCCGGGGCCCGGGTGGCGCATGAAGGCCAGTCGGTGTTCTCCCGGCGTGGCGGCGGAACACGTATCGGCGAACAGGTCGCCCAGCCAGGCGTACACCTGTACTCCGATCCGTCCCATCCGGGTCTGGAGAGTGAGGGCTTCGTCCAGGCGGCCGTCTCCTCCAACACCTCAAGTGTGTTCGACAACGGCATGCCGCTGAGTCGGACCCACTGGCTCCGCGACGGCACGCTGACAGCTTTGATACAAAATCGGCACTCTGCCGCTCTGACCGAACAACCCGTGACGCCCATGATCTCCAACCTTGTGCTCGATGTGGATTCGGGTACCGGTGGGTTGGAGGAACTGACGGTGGGCTTGGATCGTGGTCTGCTGCTCACGTGCCTGTGGTATATCCGTGAAGTGGATCCGCAGACGCTGCTGCTGACCGGGCTCACCCGGGACGGGGTGTACCTCGTTGAGGGCGGGGAGATCGTCGGGGCGGTGAACAACTTCCGATTCAACGAGTCGCCGGTCGATTTGTTGAACCGATTCGAATCGGCCTCCAGCACCGAACTGAGTTTCTCGCGTGAGTGGGGCGATTACTTCCCGCGCACGGCCACTCCGGCGTTGCGGGTGAACGACTTCAACATGTCATCGGTTTCCCAGGCGCAGTAAGCGATACGGGCGCCGTGACCGGCCCCGGCGGCGTGATCGGCGCGCCCCAAGTGAGCGACCCTGAACGCGGTCCGGGCCGGGCAGACCGGGTCGCGCTCAGGCTGCTCCGGTCAGGCAAAAGCGACGTCGGCGATGAGATCCTCGTCGGCCTGCAAACTCAGGTCCACCAGGCGGATGCCGGCCGGCAGATAGGAGTTCAAGTCGTACTCCTGTCCGGCGTAGCGGTCCAACCGTCCCCGCACCGTCGCGAGAATCATCCCGACCAGCGGGTTGCCGGACCGGGCTTGGATTTTACCCAGGTGGGCCATCATCTGGTCGTCAACCCGAGCGCCCACCCGCATCCGCACCGAAGCCGACAACAACCCTTTGCGAACCTTGGCCGCTACGTCGACCATTGCGGAACGACGGTCGCGGGTATCGATCTCCACTTCCAGGTCCACCAATGTTGCGCCCATGGCCGAGATCTGCTCGGAGACCAACTCGCGTGCCAACGCCTGAAGATTCTCCTGGCTGATGGTCACCGTCGCCCGGCCTTGCAACTGGTGCAGGACCTGTCCCGGGTCGGTGTGCATCCACAAGTGCCCTTGCTCGTCCGGGGTGGTGAGCACCGTGAGGTTCTCCACCCACCCGTTGATCTCTACCGGTGTGCCGTCGAGGTCGACCGGTAGGGCACGCACGGCGACCCGCTTGAAGGTGAGCGGTTCGCCCGTCGCTCCCGTCGGGGGTGCCGATGGGCTGATCTGCGCGACCGCTCGTAGGGCTTGCTGCGTCGCCCGGACCCCGGTGGCGTCGATCTCAAGTTCAGCGATCTGCGGTACAGCAGAGGCTTGGTCCGACGGCTCACCAGGCCGGGTCTGGGTGACGGTCACTTGGGTGGCCCGCCACGCGGCCAGTAGGTCCCCGTGAAGTCCGGCCAACAACCGCTCGCCTGCCGCTCGCAGTCGTTGTTCCCACTCCCTGGCCTCGGTGGGTCGTTCGCCCGGACCTAGGTCCAGCGCGCCGTCGGGAATCGTCGGCGGGGTGCCGTGGGCGGAGGCCTCGGCTCGTTCCTGCGTCATGGCGACAGGCTACCCATCGCAGTACTCATCGTGGCCCCAGAAGCTTCCGCTCCGGGCCACGTGTCCCTCCGTTGCAGTCAGACGGGGTCATTCCGACCTGTACTAGGAGTTCCGGAGCGCCTCGATCAACTCGTCCTTGTTCATCTTCGAGCGTCCTTCGATCCCGATCTCGGCGGCCCGGTCGTTCAGTTCATCCACCGTCCAGTCCTCATATGCCGGCGATGACCCGCCGGATTCACCAACATCGGATCTGGACGTCTTGGCGGCCTGGTTCGCGATCCGCGCAGCCTTCTGTTTCGATTCGCCCTCATCTCGGAGGCGTTCGTAGAGGTCCGGATCCTTCACGCTGGGACCTGGGTCCCGACTGTCCTTACCCATGGCTGCTCATCTCCTGTCGTCTGGTTTCCCGGACAGATCGATCGTGGCACTCATCCGGTGTCTCAGCATCCGGAGGCTGTGCGTCCTATGCCCGTCCGCCCTCCATAGCGTGCTTGGATGGTTTACGGGGGCGGCTGATGCGGTCTGAGGAATGGGCGTGTGCGGTCCGCGAAATCGGCTTGTGCATCTACTTGTGCGCGGGCCGGCGGGAGTTCTGGACGGCGTGAGGCGACCGGCGCAGCGCAGGTGCAGATGCGCACCGGAACTCACCCGGTCACGATGGGGCCATGGTGGAGAACACAACCGCGCTGCGGGATCTGAGTGCTCAGCAACAGGAATGGCCGGGCCGCAGCGATCTGATGCAGCCGGTTCCGGATCACGGTGAAACCAGTTACTCCGGACGCGAGCGGCTGGTAGGCAAACGCGCGCTGATCACCGGCGGAGATTCCGGCATCGGCCGTGCTACCGCGATCGCTTTCGCCAAGGAAGGCGCCGATGTGGCGATCACTCACCTACCTGAGGAAGCCGACGACGCCGCGCAGACGCACGCGCAAGTCACCGCAACTGGACGTCAGTGCCATGCGTTTGCTGCTGACCTTCGCACCGCGGAGGACAATGACGAAGTGGCTGAACGTGTGGTCGCCGCCCTCGGCGGGGTGGACGTTGTGGTCGCCAACGCGGCTTACCAGATGGCGGCCCGGTCGCTTGCCGATTTCCCCAAGGGTCAGGTGGAGCGGACGTTCGCCACGAACGTGTTCTCCCCGTTCTGGTTGATCGAGGCGCTGGATGAGCACCTTCGTCCGGGCAGCAGCATCATCATCACCACATCGATCCAGGCGTATGAACCTTCCGAGCCGCTGCTGGACTATGCCGCGAGCAAGGCCGCCCTGAACAACCTCACGGTCAACCTTGCCGGTGAACTGGGCCCCCGGGGCATCCGGGTCAACGCTGTGGCACCGGGCCCGATCTGGACCCCGCTGATCCCCTCGACGATGCCGGCGGAGCGTGTGGACGCCTTCGGTGCCGACACGCCGCTGGGCCGAGCGGGGCAACCCATCGAGGTAGCGACGGCGTATGTGTACCTGGCATCCGACGAGGCCAGTTACGTCTCTGGCACAGTACTGGGAGTGACCGGCGGGCGCGGCGTGTTCTGATCCGATTGGGACAGTGTTGTCGGTGAGGTGAGGAAGGGGTTTTTACCGTTATGGAACTGACTCGCGAACAGTTGGACGCGTTGTATGAGATGACCGTGGTGACCGCCGACGGTCACAGCCTTGGGCCCGTAGGACATATCTACCTCGACGACGACTCCCAGCAGGCCACCTGGGTGACGTCACGGACGGGTTTATTCGGACTTCGTGAAGTTTTCGTCCCGTTCCAGGGCGCGCATATCGACGCCGAGGCGATCACTGTCCGCTTCACCAAGGATGCCATCATGGACGCCCCGCGCATCGCAGCCGACGGGCACATCAGCGAGGCGGAACAACTCGAACTCTTCGAGTACTACACCAGGGAGAACCACGCTCAAGACGGCACGCCCGCCCACGCTGCCCCTGCTCAGCCGCACCCTCCGCAACCCACCGACGGTCGCGACCCGGTATCGACAGTTGCGGCCGACTCACCACCTGCGGCTGACCCGGCATCGGCGGATCCGACCCGCATCGCCACGCCGGCTGCTGAAGGTCAAGAGCCGGCTGACAGCACCGCGCGTCCCGAAAGCGGCGTGCAGCAGACGGTCGACGGTGCCTCGAAGGAGGCCGACGCGGAGCAGGCCGATGAGTCTGCGGCCCCTGAGGCACCCGCCCGGGACACGGACGAGGAGGCGGCTGAGCCGGACCCCGACTCGGACTTCGGCGAAGCCAACGGCACGGACGACGACGGCGGTGTCGAAGACGCCCCCGGAGAGGACACCGACGCCGCCCATGTGCAGGTCACCGACGCCGCCGATGGGCAGGTCACCGACGCCTCCGATGGGCAGGTCACCGACGCCGACGCGCCCGGCCAGGTCGCCAACGACGCCCAGGCGTCCGAGAACGGCGGCGCTGAGGACTCCTCCTCGGCACAGCCGGCTGCGGCCCCTGAGGATGACGGTTCCGCCGATGAGGACACTGCGGGCGCTGATGAGGAAGCCGGTGAGGCGGCCGATGCCGATGAACAGGCATCCTCCGTCGACCAGCATGCGAGCCGTGGCTGATCTGGAGGTCGGCGCCGACGGCTTGGCTCGCCCGCCCTGGGCTGCCGGAGAGGGCTTGCTGCGGGAGTATTACGACACCGAGTGGGGAATGCCAGTACGCGATGAGCGCGGCATGTACGAACGGCTCACCTTGGAAACTTTCCAAGCCGGTTTGTCCTGGGCTCTCATACTCCGTAAGCGCCCTGCGTTCCGGGAGGCGTTCTGCCAGTTCGACCCGGAGAAGGTGGGCGCCTTCTCAGAACGCGACATCGCCAGGTTGCTCCAGAACGAGGAGATCGTACGCAACAGAGCCAAGATCCTCGCCGCCATCACGAACGCCCGCGCGACGATCTCGCTGCGGGCCGAGGGCGGCCTGGCCGACTTCGTCTGGTCTTTCCAGCCGAGCACCACGCCTACCCCTCGGACGATGGACGAGGTGCCCACCCGCTCACCGGAATCAACAGCACTGGCGGCCGCGCTCAGATCCAAGGGCTTCACCTTCGTAGGCCCCACCACCATGTTCGCGCTCATGGAGGCGGTCGGGATGGTCGACACGCACCTGCTGGGCTCCCACCGCAGGGGCAGTTCCGGGGTTTGGACCACTACGTGAGCGAACGCCGACCGGCCCCGGCTGCCGGACCATCAGGGGCGCGCAGGATCACCGTGAACCGACTACCGGTGTGCCAGGATGATGGGCAATGTCTGCACACGTTCTCGCCGTCCTGAACGATCCCGACTCCGGCCTGGGCCGCTACGAGGCATGGCTGACGCAGGCCGGCCTGGAGGTGACGTTACAACCCGGGTCGGGGGGCCTGCCGCCGAATCTGAGCGGCTACGCCGGCCTGGTGATGCTCGGCGGCGGGCTGATGCCGGACGACGATGCCAAGGCGCCCTGGCTCCCGGACGAGCGTCGTCTCGCCGAAGCCGCACTCTCACAGGAAGTACCGGTGCTGGGCATCTGCCTTGGCGGGCAACTCCTGGCGATGGTGGCCGGCGGACGAGTTCGGGCGAACCACGGTCCGATCGAGCGTGGCGCCACGCAGATCCACCTCACCGAGGCAGCTGAGGACGATGACCTGTTCGGACAGGCCCCGCGGAGGTTCTACGCGATCGAGAACCACCGGGATGCGATCACCGCGTTACCCCCGGAGGCTGTGCATCTGGCGTACTCGAGGCAGTGCCCGAACCAGGCGTTTCGCCTCGGATCGGCGGCTTGGGGGCTGCAGTTCCACCCCGAGGCAAGCGCAGAGAACGTCGCTCGGTGGGATCCGGCGAAAGTACGTGCCGACGGATTCGACCCTGACGACCTGCTTGAGTTCGCTCGATCGGTTGAACCGGACAGTGCCCGCACGTGCCAACAGATCGCGGCAGCGTTCGCTGGTGCCGTCCGTCACTACGCCGGGTTGCCTGCGAGCACGTCCGCGTAGGGCGGACTAGCGCAGCCGGGCACCGACGTCGCTCCTGGCTTTGGGCGGCCCCTACTTCCGGCGGCCACCCACCACGGCCACCGGGCAGGGGGCATGGTGCAATACGCCGTGGCTGACCGACCCCAGCAGCAACGACCGCGCCACACCGCGCCCGCGGTTACCCACCACCAGCAGGTCTGCGCGCTGCGCAGCCAGCCGCAGAGCTCCGGCCGGGTGACCCTTGAGCGCCTTCAGGTCCACCTCCACGTTGGGGTACTTCTCGCGCAGCGGGGCGACTTCTTCGGTCATGATCTGCTCGGTCGCCCGGGTGGCGTGCAACATCCACTCCCCGTACCCACCGGCCGGGCCGTAGAACTCCGGATGCTCTAGAACGCGGACGGCGGAGAGCCGCGCCTCGCGCACCTCAGCTTGTTCAAAGGCGAACTGCAATGCGTACTCGGATTGTTCGGAGCCGTCGACCCCCACCACGACCTCGCCGTAGGTGGTCTCGCTGGGCCCCGGAATAACGACGACCGGAGCCTGGGAGCGGGTGGTCAGACGCAGACTCGTCGAGCCCAGCACCAGCCCGGAGAACCCGCCCCGGCCGCGGCTTCCAGTGACGATGAAGTGCGCGGTGCTGGATTCCTTTGCCAGCGTCTCCACCACGTCACCGCTGGGATGGCGGGTAACGATTTCCAGATCGGGGTAACCCTGTTTGGCGATGTCCGCACCGTTCTGCAGCATCTGTGCCGACATGTCTTCCTGGGCCTTGCGTACCTCGCGGCTGATACCGAAGGGGTCGCCCCAAGGTTCGCGCACGGACACGATCCGCAACCGCGTGCCTACCCGGTCCGCTTCACGGGCAGCCCATAGGATCGCGTCTTCAGCATGCGAGGACCCGTCAGTGGCGACGACAACGTCCTTGGTCTTCACGTACTACTCCTTCTGCTTGTCAGCGTTCAGCAACTGTGCCCGATCCCACAGCAACGATGCTCGGACCGTTGGTGCTCCTGCCGCGGGCGATTCCTGCCCTCACGTCAACGTACCGTGACGTTACCGTAGCCGTACCGTTCTCAGACAGATGGGGCATCCGGACCGTTGGCCCCCAGGGCGAAAAGGGCGAGGAATACGCGAGTCATACCTCGACAGTAGAGGGCCGTCATGAGCACCGCTCGGGACCAAGGGCCCACCGGCACCGGCGGCCTTCGCCGTCTGGGAGTGCTGCCAGGTGGACGTCGATGCCGTGCCATCTGCCACCTCGACCCCAGCGCTTCCGGGTGCGCTCCTATCGGGCCGACTCCATGATGAAGGCGATGACTGAACGCCATGATGAGTTCTGGAACCAGCGGCTCGCTGACGACTGGTCGGAGTCCGGAGTCGGGTACCGCGCACTGGGCCGCCCGTTCAACAACTGGATGTATCGGGTGCGCCGGCATGTCTTCACGCACGAGGCGGCCGCGTTAGCGCCCGACCTCCAAACATCGGTGCTCGATGTGGGATCCGGCACCGGCCTGTACCTGGATTGGTGGCATGCCGTCGGCGCCGGCCAGGTAACTGGTTCGGATCTCACCCCGGCAGCGGTGGAGAAACTGCGCGTGCATCACGCGCCGGTGCCCATCGAACAGTTGGACATCACCGCCGGGCACGGCCCCTTCCCTCCGGGTTCGTTCGACATCGTTTCCTGCATGGACGTGCTGTTCCACATCACCGACGATGACTTGTACCGCTGCGCGCTGGCGAACATCGCCACGCTCCTTCGCCCGGGCGGCCGGTTCGTGTTCACCGAGAACTTTCTCAACCGGCCGGCCGACCGCAGCGAGCACCAGGTGAATCGGACCCGGGAGTGGATCACACAAACATTGGCCGAGCAGGGCCTGCGCCTTACCCGCCGCACCCCGATGTTGGTGTTGATGAACGCCCAGGTCGACGCCCCGCGGTGGTGGCGCAAAGGCTGGGGCGGGCTGCTGCGCGCGGTCACGTTGCACCCCGCCTCCGGCTGGGTGGCAGGTGCCGGTCTGTATCCCCTGGAGCGGGTACTGACCCGCACCAAAACGGAGAGCCCGACGACGGAGCTCGCGGTCGCTGAACGCCTCTAGTACCGCGGCGCCGCCCCCGCCTCCCCTGCCCGGCCGCAACCCTCGGCCACGCCCGCCTCCAACTAGTCACCCCCGGCCGCCCGCCGCGCGGCTGCCCCCGCCTGGCCGTCGCCCCTGCCCCAGGCTGGCCGTCGCCCCTGCCGCCTGGTGCCGCCGTCTCAGGAGACGGCGTCCTCCCGGGAAGTCAGGGTGACTGTCACATCGGTCGAGGCGTCCCCACGGGCCACGGTCACGGTGACCTCCGCGCCGCTGGGATATTGCCGGATGTAGCCCACAAGCGAGTCCGCGTTCGTCACCCGCCGTCCGTCGACCGCCAGCACCACGTCACCGGTTTCGATACCGGCTTGCGCGGCGGGACTGTCGGGCTCGACCGCCACGACTTCCGCTCCGGAATATGCCTCGCCATCGACCGAGGTCACCGCATGGTTCAGTCCCACCCCGAGGAAGGCGTGTTCCGCGGTGCCGTCTGTGGCCAACTGCTCGGTGATGAGCGACACGAGGTTGCTCGGGATGGCAAACCCCAGCCCGATGCTGCCGGAGGGGCCACCGGCGCCGCTGGGCATGGTCGCGATGGAACTGTTGATTCCGATCACTTTGCCGTCGGTGTCGAACAGCGGGCCCCCGGAGTTGCCGGGATTGATGGCGGCATCCACCTGGATCGCGTTCGTCGTGACGTTGATCGCCTCAGAACCGGGCAATTCCCCTTCCTCGATCGTCGTCACAGGGCGGTCCAGGGCGGACACGATGCCGGTGGTCACCGTGTTGCTCAAACCCAGCGGGTTGCCTATCGCAGCGATCCGGTGACCGACCCGCACCTGGTCCGAATCCCCGAGTTCGGCGGGCTGTAACCCTTCCGGAGGCTCGTCGATCTTGATGACGGCCAAGTCGGTGGCGACGTCCGTACCCACGATCGATGCCTGGAAGAGCCGGCCGTCGGACAGGGAGACCAACAGTCCGCCGTCGACCGCGCCCGAGACCACGTGGTGGTTGGTGATGATGCGTCCATCGGCGCTGACGATCACTCCGGACCCCTGCCCGGCGCCGCCCCGGGTCTGAACGTCGATCGCGACCACGCTCGGTCCGACCTGCTCGGCTAGCGCCACCCAGTCTGGGGCGTCCGCTGACGTGCCCTCTACGCCTTCACCGCCAGTCGGCTCGTCATCGTCGGGAGCCGGCGTTGTCGCAGCAGGCGCAGCCCCTTGCTGGTCGCTGGCATACGTCACCCCCAATGTGCCCAACACTCCGACCGCCAGCGCGACCGCCGCGGCGATGACCAGGAGCAGCCAACTGGGGCCCCGCCGGCCGTGCCCGCCGTCCCGGGGCCCTGGCGGGTTCGTTTGCTCCGTCGTCATGCAGTCCTCCTGCCCGTTCCGTTCCGCTGACTCCGCAATCACACCACCGGCGCGTTGGTACCGCTACCCCGACTCTCCTTTCCGCTGCTCCAGGAGCAAAAGGAGCGCAGTCGTCGTCAGCCATGCTGCGATGAGCATGATGACGACCGTGTGTCGAAGCGCGATGGTCTCCGCGTGCGGGGACAGTGCCAGCGGGGTGCACACCACGACGGTCAGCGCACCGTGAACTGCCCGGGCGCGCTGTTTGGTGCGCCACCACACTGCTGCCAACGCGGCGACGGCGAGCAGCGCGGCATTGATCGCGACACCGGTCGATATATCGTGCAACGTGCCGTGCCAGGCGAACGGATCGACGACGAACACGCCCACCCCCACCAGCCCGGCTCCCGTGACGATGAGCAGCGCCCCGGCGAAACGCAACATCCGGTCTAGCGCGCGGTACTCGCGGTGGATCCGGCGTGCGCCGAAGCCGAAGAGGCCCACCAGCAAGCCCACGACGGTGAAGGTGAGGATCTGCACCCAGCCGCACGGCCCGAGACTGAGCGAACTGATCGGATCGGTGCCCAGATCGTAATCCTCCCGCCACAGCCACTGCATTAGGAGCATGACGATGAGCACCGGGCCGGCGATCACACCGCACCAGAGCGTCCACCGCACTTCGGCTGCCCGCTCCCCTGCCTTCAGCCCCGACGGTACTCCGAACTCGTTCGCTGCTCTCAAGTGCCGGCGGCCTCGGCGGCGTAGGCGACCACCGTGTCGCGATCTAGCCGGGGCCGTCCTCCAAGGTGCCCGATCGTGAGTGCCGCGGCGGCCGAGGCCTGCCATCCGGCCGTACGGGGATCCGCGCCGCTGAGCAGCGCGTGAACCAGGCCGACGACGAATGCGTCCCCGCCGCCAGTGGGGTCAACCGGGGCAGCATCAAGTAATGGATACACGTGCTGCCCGTCCTTCCAGGCGAGGACGTTGCCATCCGCACCCGCCGCCAGCGCAACGATCGATGGGCCCTTGGCAACAAGTTCTCGTGCGCCGGCCAGCACCTCGTCCACGCCCTCGAGTGGTCGCCCGAAGTACGCGGCCGCCTCCTGGTGGTCGGCTCGTAGCACTGTGATCGAGGGCAGCAACTCCCCGAGCGCGGAAGGATCCGTCGGCGCCCCATCGAGGACGATCATCCTCCCGGCCGCGCACCGGACGGCCTCGGCTACCGCTTCGTCGGGTTGCTGCAGATCGACAAGGACGGCGCGGGCGGAACCGAGCAGGTGCGCCGCGGCGCGCACATCACCGGGAGTGAGCCGTGCTGAGATGTGCTCAAGGAGTTGGCTTCTCCCCTCGGCGTCAACGAGCGCGACGACGAGCGGGGTGGTGCCGCGGTGCACGACGGCGGAGACGTCGATACCGTCCCGTCCTGCTTGATCGAGGACGAGTTCTGCGGCCGCGTCCTCCCCCACGACTCCGACGACGCCTGCGGACAGTCCGAGTTGACGGGCACCCACGGCCTGGTTCGCAGCACCGCCGAGCGTTTCGATCCGCCTGATCACCGGCGTCGAGCCGCTCTCCGGCAACTCCTCGACCGTCACCACCAGGTCTCGGCAGATCAGTCCGGCCACGACGACGTCAAGCATCACCCGGTAATCCCTTGAGGCCTACGCAGCGCGGTGAGCACCTGAGGCCTACGAAGTGCGGTGAGCACCTGCGGCCTACGCAGTGCCCGTGCGTATAGGACTTGCCCGGTCGCCTGCCATGCCCCAGCCCCCGCCCCGGCCGGGCGACTGCCCGCCGGGGCCGGAGGCGGGGCGGTTGTCACGCGTTCAGGCTCTCCAGAGCCGCGTTGAACGTGGCGGAGGGGCGCATTACCGCTGTGGCTTTAGCCGGGTCCGGCCGGTAGTAACCGCCCAGGTCCACCGGTTCGCCCTGCACCGCGATGAGCTCATCGACGATGGCCTGCTCCTGCTCCCGCAGGGTCGCGGCCAGGGAGGCGAAGGCCTCGGCCAGAGCGGTGTCCTGATCCTGCTTGGCCAACTCCTCGGCCCAGTACATCGTCAGGTAGAAGTGACTGCCGCGGTTGTCGATCCCACCCAGACGCCGGGTGGGTGACTTGTTCTCCTCCAGGAACGTGCCGGTCGCGCGGTCCAAGGTGTCCGCGAGGATCTGTGCCCGCGGGTTGTCGTCGAACTGGGCGAGATGTTCGAAACTCACCGCGAGGGCCAGGAACTCTCCGAGGCTGTCCCAACGCAGGTAGTTCTGTTCTTGAAGCTGCTGAACGTGCTTGGGTGCCGAGCCCCCGGCACCGGTCTCGAACAGACCGCCACCGGCGATCAAGGGCACCACGGACAGCATCTTCGCGCTGGTCCCCAGCTCCAGGATCGGGAACAAGTCGGTCAGGTAGTCCCGCAGCACGTTACCGGTCACCGAGATGGTGTCCTGCCCGGCGCGCATGCGCTCCAAGGTGAACCGGGTGGCCGACACCGGGTCCATGATCGGCAGGTCCAGGCCCTCGGTGTCATGCTCTTGCAGGTAGCGCTGCACCTTGGCGATGAGGTTCGCGTCGTGGGCGCGCTCGGAGTCCAACCAGAACACCGCCGGGGTGCTGGTGGCCCGGGCTCGGTTCACGGCGAGTTTCACCCAATCGCGGATCGCCACGTCCTTGGTCTGGCAGGCACGCCAGATGTCACCGGGCGCCACCGCGTGCTCGGTGAGCACCGCACCATCGGACGTCACGATGCGCACCGTGCCGCTGTGTTCGATCTCGAAGGTCTTGTCGTGGCTGCCGTACTCCTCGGCGGCCATCGCCATCAAACCAACATTCGGTACCGATCCGATCGTGGCGGGGTCCAGCGCACCGTTGGCGCGAGAGTCCTCGATGACCGCCTGGTACACCCCGGAGTAACTGGAGTCGGGGATCACGGTCAGTGCGTCGGCCTCTTCACCGTCCGGCCCCCAGGCTTTGCCGCCGCCGCGAATGAGCGCCGGCATCGAGGCGTCGATGATCACGTCGCTGGGCACGTGCAGGTTGCTGATGCCCCGGTCGGAGTCCACTTGGTACAGCGGGGGCCCCTCAGCGAGTTCGGCATCGAAGGAGGCCCTGATCTCATCGCCGTCGGGCAAGTTCTGCAAGCCGGAGAAAATCGAGCCCAGCCCGTCGTTCGCGCTCAGCCCGGCGGCGGCCAATTTCTCACCGAACCGCTCGAACGTACGGGGGAAGTAGGCCCTCACCGCGTGTCCGAAGATGATCGGGTCGGACACCTTCATCATGGTTGCTTTCAGGTGCACCGAGAAGAGCACGCCTTCGTCCTTGGCCCGTTGCACCTGGTCCTTCAAGAACTGCTGCAGGGCGGCAGCGCGCATCACCGTCGCGTCAACTACTTCACCGGCCAGGACCGGGATGTCATCGCGCAGCACGGTCACGTTGCCGGCGTCGTCCACATGCTCGATGCGCACGTGGCCCTCCTGATCGATCACGACCGACTTCTCGTTGTCCCGGAAGTCATCGCCGGTCATGCTGGCCACGTTCGTCTTGGAATCCTTGGACCACTCCCCCATCCGATGCGGGTGGGTCTTTGCGTAGTTCTTCACCGACGCCGGTGCCCGACGGTCCGAATTGCCCTGACGCAGTACCGGGTTCACCGCACTGCCCTTGACCCGGTCGTACCGCTCGCGGGCGTCTCGCTCCTCATCCGTCGACGGGTTGTCGGGATAGGCAGGCAGGTCGAAGCCCTGTTCTTGCAGTTCGGCGATGGCTGCCTTCAGCTGCGGGATGGAGGCCGAGATGTTGGGCAACTTGATGATGTTCGCGTGCGCCTCCTTGGCCAGATCACCCAATTCGGCCAGGGCATCGCGCACCTGTTGGTTCTGCGGAAGGCGATCGGCGAACACCGCCAGGATCCGACCGGACAGGGAGATATCCCTGGTTTCCACCTGTACGCCCGCGGTAGCGGCGAAGGTCTCGATCACCGGCAAGAAGGAGTAGGTCGCCAAGGCGGGCGCCTCATCGGTGTGGGTGTAAATGATGGTGGGTGTAGCCACGAAGTATCTTCCGTCTCAGGG
>Ga0209487_1000907_pt1 | contig 25953 bp, 21 predicted proteins | sample Poulit2012_FD_187524 | JGI IMG/M metagenome (GOLD analysis project Ga0209487, IMG submission 187524) | Agricultural soil microbial communities from Georgia to study Nitrogen management - Poultry litter 2012 (SPAdes) (version 2) | ecosystem: Environmental > Terrestrial > Soil > Agricultural land...
CCCTTGATGTTTCAACAAGAAGGATTCTCATTATCATGCAGATTGCCAGCGTCAGGCAGGTTCTTGACGGCGACATTGCCTGTGGTTCCGAAGTCACGATTCGCGGCTGGGTGCGCACCCGGCGCGACTCCAAGGCCGGTTTTTCTTTCATTCACGTCAACGATGGCTCAGGCCTGAACAATCTGCAGCTGGTCGCCGGCCGTGAACTGCCCAACTACGACAATGAAATCCGCCGGCTGACCGCCGGCTGCGCCATTGTCTGTCGCGGCAAGGTGGTTGAGTCTCGCGGGCGCGGACAAAGCGTGGAAATACAGGCGCAGGACATTGAAGTGGCCGGCTGGGTGGACGATCCGGACACCTACCCGGTGCAGCCCAAAAGACACAGCTTTGAATTTTTGCGCAGCGTGGCCCATCTGCGCCCGCGCACCAATACATTTGGCGCCGTCACGCGCGTGCGCCACGCCACGGCTCGCGCCATACACAACTTTTTTGACCAGCGCGGCTATTACTGGGTCAACACGCCCATCATTACCACATCGGACGCCGAGGGCGCCGGCGAGATGTTCAGGATTTCCAGCCTTGACCTGCTCAACATTCCGCGCACCGAAGACGGCCAGGTTGATTTCAGCAAGGACTTTTTTGGCCATGAGGCTTTTCTGACCGTATCGGGCCAGCTCAACCTCGAAGCCTATTGCCTGGCCTTGAGCAAGGTTTACACATTTGGCCCCACGTTCCGCGCCGAAAACTCCCATACGTCCAGACACCTGGCGGAGTTCTGGATGGTGGAGCCCGAAATCGCCTTTGCCGATCTTGACGACCTGGCTGACATTGCCGAGGACTTTCTGACCGACGTGATTGCCAGCGTGCTCGACCGCTGTGCCGAAGACATGGCATTTTTTGCCGAGCGCATTGATGAAGAAGCGGTTACCCGGCTTGAAAGGCTGGTCAACAGCGAGTTTGTGCGCATGGACTATGCCGAGGCCATCGACATTCTCAAGGCTTCCGGAAAGAAGTTCGAATATCCGGTTCACTGGGGGCTGGACCTGCAGACCGAGCACGAGCGCTACCTGACCGAACAGCACTGCAACGGCCCGGTGGTGGTGATGAATTATCCGGATGAAATCAAGGCTTTTTACATGCGCCTGAACGACGACGGCAAAACCGCCGCCGCCATGGACGTGCTGGTGCCCGGCATTGGTGAAATCATTGGCGGCTCGCAGCGCGAGGAGCGGCTTGATGTGCTGCGCCAGCGCATGGCCCAGCACGGGCTGGACGAAGCCACCTATCGCTGGTACATGGACCTGCGCCGCTATGGCACCGTGCCGCATTCCGGTTTCGGGCTGGGCTTTGAGCGCCTGCTCAGCTACATGACGGGGCTGGGCAATATTCGCGATGTGATTCCCTACCCGCGCACGCCGGGCCACGCGCCGTTCTGAATGCGATCCTGTGCTGCCCGCCGGCCCGGCATGCCAGGCCGGCGGGTGGCCTGTTTGTAAAGCTGGTTTGTAAAGCTGGGCGGCAATCCGCCCCCACAACATACATACATGTATGTATAATGCGCCGGTCTTTCTGTTTCCGGCTCGCACGGCCGGCAAAGAAACCTACGGAGTTTCCTGCAAATGCCCACCCTTCACCGTCTGACCGCCACCATGGGCGGTTTCGTTGTTGTGACAATCACCATCATGTTCCTTGCCGCCTGCTCAGCGCCCGAGCAGGACCATGAAATGCCGCCGGCGCCGGTCAGATTCGTAACGGTTGAACCGGCAAATGTCACCATAGAGCAGGAATATGCCGGACGCGTGCGCGGCTCGCGCGAGGTTGAGATTCGCTCGCGCGTGAGCGGCATTCTGCTCGAGCGCCTGTACGATGAAGGCCGGATGGTGGCTGAGGGCGACGACCTGTTTCTGATTGATCCCGACTCGTATGAGATTGCCGTCAGCCAGGCCGAAGCCGAGCTGGACAACGCCAACGCCCGCCTGAGCCAGGCCGAGCGCGAATGGCGGCGGGTGTCGGGCCTGTATGAACGAGGCGCGGTCAGCGAGCGCGAACGCGACGACGCCAAGTCAAACCTGCAGCTGGCCGAGGCCGGCATTGCGCTGGCCCGGGCGGGCCTGGCTTCGGCCCAGCTCAACCTGGGCTGGACGCGCGTAAAGGCGCCCATTTCCGGCGCCACCGGCCTGGAAACCGAGTCGGAAGGCAGCCTGGTGGACACCGGCGCCCTGCTGACCACAGTCACCCAGACCGATCCGGCCCACGTGCGCTTTGCGCTGCCGGAAAACGACGCCGCCACCCAAAGGCGGGCACGGCGCGCCATGGTCGGCAGCAACAGCAATTTTGAGCAGACGGCGCAGCTGATCCTGCCCGACGACAGCGAATACCGGCTTGAAGGCAGCGTTGACTTTACCGATGCCACCATTGACCCGCGTACCGGCAGCGTCAACGCGCGCGCCATTTTCCCCAACCCCGACAACGAGCTCATTCCCGGCCAGTTTGTGCGCATTCGCATGCAAACCCAAAGCCTTGAAAACGTGTTCAGCATTCCGCGCCAGGCCATCAGCCAGGACAGCGACGGCGAAGTGGTTTTTGTGGTTGACGACAGCAACCGGGCCAGCGCGCGCCACGTTGACGCGGGCCCGGTCAAGGGCGACCGGCAGATTGTCCTGAGCGGCCTTGAGGCGGGCGACCGCGTGGTTGTAACCGGGCTCAACGGCCTGAGAGACGGCGTGACTGTCGATCCGCAGCCGCAGGACGGCGGCGACTCCAACCAGTCCCACGGGCGCTGAAATGCTTAGATTCTTTATTGACCGGCCGATTTTTGCATCGGTCATTTCCATCATCATTGTGCTGGCCGGAGCCGCCTCGCTGCGCGCGCTGCCCATCGAACTCTACCCCGACGTGGTGCCGCCCCAGGTGGTGGTTCAGGCCATGTACCCGGGCGCCAGCGGCGAGGTGCTGGCCGACACGGTGGCCGCGCCGCTGGAGCAGGAAATCAACGGCGTTGACGACATGATCTACATGGAATCGACGACCACCGACTCGGGCAGCCTGAGCATTACCGTGTCGTTTGAAATCGGCACCGACCCCGACCAGGCCACCATCAACGTCAACAACCGCGTGCAGGCGGCCCTGCCGCGTATTCCGCAAACCGTGCGTGAGCTGGGCGTGCGGGTGGAATCGCGCTCGACCAACATGCTCATGGTGCCGGCGCTGTACTCGCCAAACGGCACCCACAGCCCGCTGTTCATGTCCAACTACGCGCTGCTCAACGTCATTGACGAGCTGCTGCGCGTGCCGGGCGTGGGCGACGCCTCGCTGTTCGGCCGCCAGGATTACTCCATGCGCATCTGGCTCAAGCCCGACAAGCTGGCCCAGTTCAGCCTGACGCCGGCGGACGTGGCCGCCGCCGTGCGCGATCAGAACGCTCAGTATGCCGCCGGGCGCATCGGTGCCGAGCCGACGCCGGACGACACCGCCTTTACCCTGGCGGTAACCACCAGCGGCCAGCTGGCCGAGCCGGAAGAGTTTGCGCAAATCATTCTGCGTTCGGAAAGCGATGGCAGCGTGCTGCGCCTGGGCGACGTTGCCCGGGTGGAGCTGGGCGCGCAGGACTACAACTTTGCCTCCATTCTCAACGGCCAGCCCAACGTGCCGATTGGCATTTACCTGCAGCCCGGCGCCAACGCGCTGGCCACGGCAGAGCGAGTGATTGAAGCGCTGGAAGAGTCCAAGGCTCGCTTCCCCGATGATCTGGACTACGCGGTGCCCTTTGATACCACGACCTTCATCGATATTTCCATCAAGGAGGTCTATATCACGCTCACCCTTGCCACCCTGCTGGTGGTGCTGGTGACTTTTCTGTTTTTGCAGCATCTGCGCGCCACCCTCATTCCGGTGCTGGCCATTCCGGTGTCGCTTGTCGGCACGTTTGCCGGCATGCTGGCGCTGGGTTTTTCGGTCAACCTGCTGACGCTTTTCGGGCTGGTACTTTCCATCGGCATCGTGGTCGACAACGCCATCATCGTCATGGAAAACGTCGACCGCCTGATGCGCGAAAAAGGCATGGGCGCCCATGAAGCCTCGGTGGCCACCATGAAGGAAGTCGCCGGCGCGGTGGTGTCGTCCACGCTGGTGCTGGTGGCCGTGTTTGCGCCGGTAGCGTTCATGGGCGGGCTCAGCGGCGAGCTGTACCGCCAGTTTGCGGTCACCATTGCCGTGTCCATTGTGGTATCGGGCGTGGTGGCCCTGACGCTGACGCCAGCCATGTGTGCTCTGCTGCTGGACAAGCAAAGCGACAAACAGTCGCGATTCTTCCAGTGGTTCAACGCCGGCTTCGAGCGCGTCACCCGCGGTTTTGTCGCCGCCGTGGAATGGATGCTGGCCCGCACGGTGATCGGTGTTGTCCTGTTTGCAGTGGTGATTGGGCTGGCGCTTTTAAGCCTGCAGAAGCTGGCGCCGGGCCTGGTCCCCCAGGAAGACCAGGGTGTGGTCATGGTGTCCTACTCGCTGCCGGCGGCCTCATCGTTGAGCCGCACCATTGAATTTCGCGATCAGCTGTCGGACGCCATCATGGGTATGGACGAAGTTGATGACTTCACCACATTTGCCGGATTTGACATCATATCGGCCGCCCAGCGAACCAACACCGGCGTGGGCTTTGCCAGCCTGTCCGACTGGAGCCGGCGCAGCGGCGAAGGCCAGGACGCCATGTCGCTGACCCAGCGCATCATGGGCATGGGTATGAGCATGCCCGAAGGCATGGTCATTGCATTTGCGCCCCCGCCCATTCAGGGCATGTCGCTGACCGGCGGCGTTGAGGGCTATCTGGAAGTGCGCGGTGATTCAACCACCGAAGAAATCTTTGCCATGGCCAACGGGGTGATGCAGGCCGCCAACGATCGACCGGAGCTGGCCAACGCGCGCACCACCCTGGATATTTCCATTCCGCGCTACAAGGCCGATGTTGATCGCGACAAGGCGCTGGCTGCGGGTGTTTCCGTGGGCCAGATCTTTCAGACCATGCAGGCCACATTTGGCTCGCTGTACGTCAATGACTTCACCCTGGCGGGGCGCAACTGGCAGGTCAACCTGCAGTCGGAAGGCGAGTTTCGCAGCAAGCCCGAGGATCTCAACAAGGTGTTTGCGCGCTCCGAAACGGGTGAGCTGATACCGCTGAGCTCGCTGATCAGGCTTGAGCGCACCATCGGCGCCGACGTGCTCAACCGTTTTAACGTCAACACGGCGGCCAAGATCATGGCCGACGCGGCGCCAGGCTACACCTCGGGCCAGGCCAAGCTGGCGCTTGAAGAAGTGCTGGCCGAGCACCTCAACGACCGCAATATCGTGCCCGGCTGGACAGGCGAAGCTTACCAGCTGGATGCCGCCGCCGGTGCCGGCACGCTGGCCTTTGCGCTGGGGCTGATCATGGTGGTGCTGATTCTGGCCGCCCAGTATGAGCGCATCACCCTGCCGCTGGCGGTGATTACAGCCATTCCATTCGGCGTACTGGGCGCCGCGCTTTCAGCCATATTGCGCGGCTACCCCAACGATATTTATTTTCAGGTCGGGTTGCTGGTGCTGATTGGCCTGGCGGCCAAAAACGCCATTCTGATTGTTGAATTTGCCGCCCAGAACCGGGCCACCGGCCTGAGCACCACCGAGGCCGCCATCAAGGCCGCCCGGCAGCGTTTTCGCGCCATTGTCATGACCGCCCTGGCCTTCATCGTCGGCATGTTCCCGCTGGTGGTCGCCACCGGTGCCGGGGCCAGCAGCCGGCGCGAAATTGGCACGGTGGCGGTTGGCGGCATGATATTTGCCTCGACGCTGGCGCTGGTGTTTGTGCCGCTGTTCTACAAGCTGCTTGAAGACCTTTCGGACCAATGGAAGGAAAGGCGCAAAAACAAGCAGGCGGCCTAGGTTCATGAACGAGAACAGGCGCGTAGATGCCGAAGCCACCCGTGAAGCCCTGCTGGACGCGGCCGAGGCGGTTTTTTACGAGCGCGGCGTGGCGCGCGCCTCGCTGGAGGCCATTGCGCGCCGGGCCGGGCTGACCCGGGGCGCGCTGTACTGGCATTTTGACGGCAAGGCCGATCTGTTCCGTCAGCTGCTGGAGCGGGTGCGCATGCCCTACGAGGAGCTGGTCAGAGAAATTCCCGCTGACCAGCGCACCACCAGCCGGCTTGACGAAATTCGCCTGGCCTGCCTGCAGGCGCTGGAGCGGCTCGGCCAGCCGCGCTACCGGCGCATTCATTCCATTTTGCTGCATCGCTGCGAGTTTTTTGACGACATCAACCCGACCGGGCTGATGGCCCAGATGTCGCGCCAGGGAATCGAGAGCACCAAAGAACGTTTTGAGCAGGCCGCCGACAACGGCGAGCTGCGAGACGGGCTCGATCCGGAAACGGCCAACCTGATGCTGCACAACCTGCTGCGCGGCATTTTTCACGGCTGGCATCTCGACCCGGGCGCCTTTGCGCTGAGAGAAACGGGCCGCAGGCTGATCAATGAATGGTTTGTCCTTGTCAGGGCCGACTGAACAAACGCCCCTGCCCTACGTCAGCAACATCTGCCCGATGTAATACCACAGCGGCACGGTAAGCGCCGAAAGAAGCACGCCCCAGGCCACCATTGCCGACGCCAGCGGTGGCGCCAGGCGCGCCGAGGCAAGCAGCGCGGCGGCGGTGATCATTGACGGCATCGAGGCTTCAAGCAGGGCGGCGCGGGCCACGTCCGGCCGGGCATTCATCATCATGATGGCAACCAGCGCCACGGCCGGCAAAACCAGCAGCTTGAACAGCAGGCCAACGTATAGCGGCCGGCGATAGTCGTGAATCAGGCGCAAATGCAGGCTCATGCCAATGGCCAGGGTAACCAGCGGCAGCAGCATGTCGGCAAAGCTGTGGGTCAGCGCCATCAGCCAGTCGGGAAACCAGGCATTGCCCAGCACAATGGCGGCCACCAGCGCAATGAATGGCGGAAAGCCGGCAATGCGCCCGGCGATGTCGCGCCAGGCCGGGCGCTGCCCCGTGCTGTACCAGGCCACCACAAAAAGCGCGTGGGTGCACAGCAGCACAAACGACCCGAACTGGTCGTAAACCACGGCGTAGCCCACGCTTTGCTCGCCCAGCAGCGCCTCGGTGATGGGAAACCCCAAAAACGAGGTGTTGCCCAGCGGCAGCAACAGCAACAGCACGGCCACGGCTTCGCGCCTGAAGTTCATCCAGCGCGCCAAAACAAGGACGATGACAACGCTGACCAGCCACAGCAGCCAGGGAACAGCAATGAGCGGCAGCAGCGCCAGGCTGGCCTCGAGCTCGGGCACATGAATGAAGATGAGCGCCGGCAGGCAGAAAACGATGACGACCTGATTGAGGGTTTCGGGCGCAGTTGCGGGGAAGTGCCGCGCCAGCAGGCGGCCGACCACAACCAGCGACAATATGACCAGGTAGGCGGACATGGCCGCCGATGATACGGCAAAAAGCCGGCTTCGGGGGTGCCCGAAGCCGGCTCAAGCAGTCATTTTCAGAGCAGCTCGCGCAGCATGTATTGCAGTATGCCGCCGTGGCTGTAATACACCGCTTCCACTGGCGTTTCGATGCGCACCCTGGCCTTGAACTCGCGGCTGCCGTCCTCGCCTTCAGCACGAACCGTAACGGTATCGGGCGCCCTGTCGCGGCCGGCCAGCCCGGTTATGGAGAAGGTCTCGGTGCCGTCAAGGCCCAGCGATTCGGCATTTTCGCCGTCCATGTATTCCAGCGGCAGTACGCCCATGCCGATCAGATTGGAGCGGTGGATGCGCTCGTAGGACTCGGCGATGACCGCCTTGACGCCCAGCAGCAGCGTGCCCTTGGCGGCCCAGTCGCGCGAGGAGCCCGAGCCGTATTCCTTGCCGACCAGAAGGACCAGCGGCGTGCCGGCATCGATGTAGTTCATGGCGGCATCGAAAATGCTGGTCACCGGCCCGCCGTCCTGCGTGAAATCGCGGGTAAAGCCGCCCTCGGTGTCGGGCGCCAGCTGGTTGCGCAGGCGCACGTTGGCAAACGTGCCGCGAATCATGACTTCGTGATTGCCGCGCCGCGCGCCGTAGGAGTTGAAGTCCTTGGGCTCGACGCCCTTGTCCTGCAGGTACTGGCCGGCGGGAGAATCCGGTGCAATGGCGCCTGCCGGGCTGATGTGGTCGGTGGTGACCGAGTCGCCCAGCTTGGCCAGCACGCGCGCGCCCTCGATGTCCTGCAGCGCTTCGGGTTCGCGGGTCATGCCTTCAAAGAAGGCCGGCTTGCGCACATAGGTTGAATCGGCCTGCCACTCGAAAGTGTCGCCTTCGGGCAGTTCCATGCTGCGCCAGTTGTCGTCGCCCTCGTACAGATCGGAATACCCTTCGGTAAACATGTCGGCACGCAAGTGCTCGGCAATGGCCTTTTCGATTTCGGCCGACGACGGCCAGATGTCGCTCAGATAGACCGGATTGCCTTCGGGGTCATTGCCCAGCGGCTCGCTGGTGAGGTTGACGTGCAGGCTGCCGGCCAGCGCATAGGCCACCACCAGCGGCGGCGAGGCCAGAAAGTTCATTTTGGTGTGCGGATGGATGCGGCCTTCAAAGTTGCGGTTGCCGGACAGCACCGAACACACGGTCAGGTCGTTGTCCTGTATGGCCGAGGTAATTTCGGGCGCCAGCGGGCCCGAGTTGCCGATGCAGGTGGTGCAGCCGTAGCCCACCAGGTGAAACCCCAGTTTTTCCATGTAGGGCATCAGGCCGGCGCTTTTGATGTAGTCGGTCACCACTCTGGAGCCCGGCGCCAGCGATGTCTTGACCCAGGGCTTGCTGGACAGGCCTTTTTCCACCGCTTTTTTGGCCAGCAGCGCGGCACCGATCATGACCGAGGGGTTGGATGTGTTGGTGCATGAGGTAATGGCGGCAATGACCACGCTGCCGTGATCAAGCTCGAAGTCGGCTCCGTCGTCCAGCTTTACGCTGACCGGATTGGAGTCCCAGGGAATTCTCTCCTCGGACAACACCCTGGGCGCATCGCTGGGATGATCGTGGCGCACCCTGAAGGGATCGCTGGCCGGGAAGGAAGCCGCCGAGGCGGCGTCGAGGCCGGCCTGCAGGGCATTCGACTGCGACTCGCCCGACAGCAGCGCCGACACGGCATTGGGCGCAATGCGCAGCGGCACGCGGTCCTGCGGACGCTTGGGGCCTGCCAGCGACGGTTCCACTGTGCCCAGATCAAGCTCAATGACCTGGGAGTATTCGGGTTCGTGATCAGGGTCGTGCCACAACCCCTGCGCCTTGGCGTAGGCCTCGACCAGGCGAATGCGCTCTTCGTCGCGGCCGGTCAGGCGCAGGTAGGACAGGGTTTCGTCGTCTATGGGGAATATAGCGCAGGTCGAGCCGTACTCGGGGCTCATGTTGCCAATGGTGGCGCGGTTGGCCAGCGGCACATTGGTCAGCCCGGAGCCGAAGAATTCCACAAACTTGCCGACCACGCCTGTTTTTCTGAGCAGCTCGGCCACGGTCAGCACCAGGTCGGTGGCTGTGGTGCCGGCCGGCAGTTCGCCGGTGAGCTTGAAGCCCACCACCTGGGGCATGAGCATGCTGATGGGCTGGCCCAGCATGGCGGCTTCGGCCTCGATGCCGCCCACGCCCCAGCCCAAAACGCCCAGACCATTGATCATGGGCGTATGCGAGTCGGTGCCCACCAGCGTGTCCGGGTAGGCCAGCACGCCCTCGTCCGTTTCGCGGGTAAATACGGTGCGCGCCAGGTATTCCAGGTTGACCTGGTGGCAAATGCCCGTATCGGGCGGCACCACCTTGAAATCGTCAAAGGCCTGGGCGCCCCAGCGCAGAAGCTGGTAGCGCTCGGCATTGCGCTCGAACTCAAAGTCGGCGTTGATGAAAAACGCATCCGGACGGCCAAAAGCATCGACGATGACTGAATGGTCAATAACCAGCTCGGTGGGAATCTGGGGATTGATGCGCCTGGCATCGCCGCCCAGGTCTTCCATGGCGTTGCGCATGGCCACCAGGTCGACAATGCACGGCACGCCGGTAAAGTCCTGCATGAGAACGCGCGCCGGGGTGAACTGGATTTCCTGGCTTGATTTGGCATCGGGCTGCCAGTTGGCCAGCGCGCTGATCTGTTCGGCAGTGACCCCCTCGCCGTCCTCGTTGCGCAACAGGTTTTCCAGAAGAACCTTCAGGCTGAACGGCAGCCTGTGGCTGTTTTCAATCCTGTCAAGCCGGTAGATGATGTAGTCCTTGCCGTCAACGGTCAGGCTGTCTTTGGCATTGAAGGTGTTCTTTGACATGACGCGCTCCTTGAATATCCGGTTGAGTGAGCTGACGAAAGTCGGAAAACCCGGCTCCAGCTGAGCCTACAGGATAGCAGACGCCGGCAAGCATAAGCATTTCATGATTCTTGCACGCAACGCCTGCCCCCTTGCGAATCAGTGATTTTGGCGGGAATCCGCGCAGGCCGGCGCCAGTGCCGCGCCGGCCTGCCAAAGAAACGCTATTTGACTTCGAGCACGCCTTTCATGCCGGCGGCATAATGACCCGGAAAGGTGCAGATAAAGTCGTATTCACCCGTCTCGTCAGGCGCATTGAATGTAATTGTGTCGCTTTCACCGCCGGCAACCATGCCGGTATGCGCCACGATCTGGTCATCCATGCCTGTCGGCAGGTAGTCGTTGTCGGCCCCCGCTTCCCGGGCCGCCTCATCGAATGCCCGGGCATCGGCATCGGCCACCAGAACCACGAGATTGTGCGACATGGCGTCGGCCGGCAGCTCGCTGTTGTTGGTCAGCTTTATGGTGATCTCCTCACCCGGCTCGGCCGTGATGTTCTGTTCGCTGTATTCGAGCGAATCCAGCCCCTCGATCTCGACGGTTTTGGCCTGCAGGGAAAATGCGGCCGCTGCAAAAACAGCGAGTGTCAGCATTTTTGCGATGATCTTCATGATGTAGCCTCCAGTTGGCGGTTGGCTTGCAAGGCCGAATCTGCCGTGAAACGACAGACTTTTGAGCCTCAGTGGGGTTGACAACAAACGCCTGCCCCAGTTTCTTTCGCAAGCGCTTTTGTTCTGGCAACATGCATGACTTCCGGCGCATGTGTTTCACCTGGCTGGCGCGTAAAGTGGGCGCCACAAAAGGAAATGTCGAAACAGGAACCGCATGCCGGACTTTTTAACATTCGGACCGGCCGTGACGCGTTCATGGTCATTTGAATCTTGACCAATAAAGAGAATTTCAGCCAATGCCTAGCCTCCAGCTTATTATTGTTGCCATCTATTTCGCCATTCTTTTTTGTGTGGGTGCGTGGGCCTCACGCCTGATAGGAGACGCCACCGACTTTTTGCTTGCCGGCCGCAGACTGGGGCTGGTTCTGGCCACAGCCACCCTGTGTGCCACCCATTTTGGCGGCGGGTTTGTCATGGGCTCGGGCGAGTGGGGCTTCAGCCACGGCGTCACCGGCATTGCCTATGCGGTCGGCGTTGGCCTGTCGCTGGTTTTGCTGGGCCTTGTGGCGGCCCGGAAAATGCGCCGGCTGGCCAAATTTACCGTGCCCGATTATCTGCTGTACCGCTACAACAGCAAAACAGTGTCCACGCTGGCCGCCCTGCTCTCGCTGCTGGCCATCGTTGGCATTATCGGCGCCCAGATCTGGGCGGCCAAAAGCGCCCTGTCCATCATTGGCCTGCACCCCACCTGGGCGGCTGTTATCGCCACGCTGCTGTTTATTGCCTACACGGCCCTGTCGGGCCTGTGGGGCGTGACCCTGACCGATGCCATCCAGCTGGCCATCATCTTCATCGGCATTCCGCTGGCGGCCTTTATGGCGGTGTCCGAGGCCGGCGGCCTGGAAGGCATGATGGCCGCCGTTGAAAGCCTGGAAATTGACGGCGGCAGCAAGGCCTATTTCAGCCCGCTGGGCGCCGGCCTGGGGCTGGCGCTGGCCGCGGTGATACCGACCATGATGTACACCCTGATCGGTCAGGATTTTTATCAGCGGCTGTTTGCGGCGCGTGATGAATACATTGCCCGCCGCGCAGCCATTCTGGCCGGCGTGCTGCTGATCATATTTGCTGTCTTCCCGGTGGTGACGGGCATGGCCGCGCGCGCGATCTTCGGCGACGGAATTGATCCGGCCGAGGCCATTCCGATGCTGCTGACCGAAACCCTGCCGGTTTCGGTGGCCGCCATTGTCATTGCCGCCATCATCAGCGCCATCATGTCCACGGCCGACTCGCTGCTGATTGCCGGCACCGCCCATGTCACCAACGACCTGTATCTCAAGCTCATCAACCCGGAAGCCGAGCACGACACGCAGCTGCAGCTGCGCCTGTCGAGAATCATGACGGTGGTCATCGGCTTGCTGGCGCTGGGCATGGCGCTGGCTTTTGAGGCGATTATCGAGCTGCTGCTGCTGTCATACACTCTGTATGCCGCCGGCGTGTTCATTCCCGTTGTGCTGGGCATGTACTGGCGGCGCGGCAGCACGGCAGGCGCCCTGGCGGCCATTGTCGGCGGCTCGATCACCGGCCTGGCAGGCGGCCTGGGCTGGCTTGATGCTCTGGAACTGCCCATCGTCGGCGGGTTTCCGACCATCGTCAACGGCGCGCTTGTTTCGCTGGTGCTGTATGTGGCGTTTTCGCTGCTGCTGCCCCGGTCAAACGATGCGGTGCCGCTTGCGGAGGAAGCGCTGTAATATGCTGCTGGCGGGTCGGCCGGGCAGCATGTGCAATCTGTTTACGGGCCATTCAGCGTCATCGCTGCAGACCCCATCCGACAACTGCGGAGCTTTAACACAATGAATGAAATAAAGGATCCCGAGCTACAGGAAATGGCCGACAAGGTGCGCACCGCCATGGCCTCGCAGCGCCGGCGCGGCCGCAGCGGTCTCGTTGGGTGGGCGGCCGCCGGCCTGGTCATTGTTGTGCTGCTGATATGGTGGCTTTGGCCCAGTGCCGAAGGCATTGAATGGGAAACGCATGCGATTGATCGCGGCGACATGGTTCTTGTGGTGACCGCCAGCGGCAACCTCGAGCCGCGCAGCGAAGTGACGGTTGGCGCCGAGGTGTCGGGGCTGATCAGCGAGGTGCTGGTAACCGAAAACGACCGGGTTTCATACGGCGACGTGCTGGCTCGCTTTGACACCGAGGAACTGGAAGTCAATCTGGCCCAGGCTGAAGCCCGGCTGGAGCTGGCCAGGGCTTCGGTTGCCGAAGCCGAGGCCACCCTGGAGGAGTCCACGATCGAACAGCGGCGTACGGTCAGCATGCACGAGCGCAACATGGCTTCGCAGGCCGAGGTCGACACGGCACGCGCTGCGGTCATGCGCGCCCGGGCGCGGGTCATGAGCGCCAATGCATCGGTCAGCGAAGCCGAGGCCGCCCTGTCAGCCAGCCGTACCCGGCTTGAAAAAGCCATCATTACCTCGCCCGTCAACGGGGTTGTTCTCAAGCGCGATATCGAGCCGGGCAGCACGGTGGCCGCCAGCTTCCAGGCTCCCGAACTGTTCATCCTGGCCGAAGACTTGCGTGAAATGGAGCTGCATATCTCCCTTGACGAGGCCGATGTCAGCCAGGTCAAGTCGGGTCAGCCGGCCACGTTTACCGTGGATGCCTGGCCGGGACGCGAATTTGAAGCCGTGGTGCAGCGCGTCTTTTTGTATCCGGACACCGAAAGCAACGTGGTGACCTACACCACCGTTCTGGATGTGGACAACCCCGATGAAGAGCTGCTGCCGGGCATGACCGCCACCGCCACCATCACCACCGGCACACACGAAAACATTCTGCGCGTGCCAAGCATGGCGTTTCGTTTTCAGCCGCCGGGCGATGAGCCGGCCGGCGGCGGTGGACGAGGCATGTTCATGATGGGCCCGATGCGTTCGCGCAGCTCAGCCAGGGATGACAATGCCGTCTGGGTGCTGAGAGACGATGCAGGCGAAGAAAAGCCGGAGCCCGTGCAGGTTCATGTACGCACCGGCCGCACCGACGGCCGGTTTACCGAAATCACCAGCGACGAGCTGAAAGAAGGCGACAAGGTCGTTGTGGGCTTCAGTGGAGGCAAGGGGTGAGTATCCAGGCCACCTCCTCAATTGACCCGTCCGGCCTTCATCCACAGCGGGCACCGGCCATCATCCGGATGCGCGATGTCTACAAGATCTATGGCAAGGGCCCGACCGAAGTTCGCGCCCTGGACGGCGTCAACCTGACCATTCGGGCCGGCGAGTTTGTTGCCGTCATGGGCCCCAGCGGGTCCGGAAAATCAAGCAGCCTCAATCTGCTGGGCTGCCTGGATGTTCTGACCGCGGGCGAGTACTGGTTTCACGGCATCAATGTGGCCACGCTCAGCCGCGACGAGCTGGCGCTGCTGCGGCTCAAGTTCATGGGGTTTGTGTTTCAGAGCTACAACCTGCTGCCCAGAACCAGCGCGGTGGCCAACGTGGAGCTGCCGCTGGTTTATGAGGGCATGAGCCGGCGCCAGCGACGCGAAATGGCCCGCGCAGCGCTCAGGATCGTGGGTCTGGAACACCGTGAAAACGCCACGCCCAACCAACTGTCGGGCGGTCAGCAGCAGCGCGTGGCCATTGCCCGCGCCCTGGTCACCAGCCCTCCGGTGCTGCTGGCCGACGAACCCACCGGCAACCTTGATACCCAAACCGCCGAGGAAATCATGAACCAGTTCGTCAGCCTGCGTTCGCAGCGCAACATCACCATCGTCATGGTGACCCACGAACCTGAAATCGCTGCCTGGGCCGACCGGGTGCTTTATTTTGTCGACGGCAAGATTGAAGCCGACGGCCCGCCCGCCGAGGTTCTGAAATGAACCCCCTGGACACCCTGCTGATGGCTTCGCAGGCCATCGCCCGCAACAAGATGCGTTCGTTTCTGACCATGCTCGGCGTCATTATCGGCGTGGGCAGCGTCATTGCCATGGTGCACCTGGCCCAGTCGGCTACGCGCTCGGTTACCGACCAGATCTCGAGCATAGGCTCCAACCTGCTGTTTGTTTCGCCCAGCTTTTCCGTGCGCGGCGCCGGCGGCGTGCGCCGCCCTGCCCCGGCCTTTGACATGAACGATGTCGAGGCCATGCGGCGCGAGATTCCGGGCGTCACCATTGCGCCCACGGCGTCGCAGACGGCGACCGTCATTCACGGCAGCATCAATGACGAAATCAACATTGAAGGCACCACCAACGAATATTTCAGCGTGCGCAATCATCCGGTGGTGCGCGGTCGGGAATTTGACGAAAATGAACTGTTGGGCGGCGCAGCCGTGTGTATTCTGGGCCAAACCGTGGTCGACGAAATGTATGAGCACCAGGAACCGCTCGGATCTCTTTTGCGCATTGATCGCACCGCCTGCCGCGTCATAGGCGTACTTGAAAAGAAAGGGCTGTCGGGCGGCCAGGATCCGGATCACATCATTTTGATGCCCATAAAAAGCGTGCAGCGGCGACTGGCCGGCAGCCTGGACGTTCGCACCATCTATGTTTCGGCGCTTCAGGACGGCACCAGCAGCCGGGTCAAAGGCGATATTGAGTCGCTGCTGCGCCAGCGGCGCAGGATCAAGTCGCCCATGGACGACGATTTTCGCGTGCGCGACACCCAGGACATCCTGGATGCGCTGGCCGAAACCACCGCCACCATGAGCCTGCTGCTGGGCGGCATTGCGGCCGTCAGCCTGCTGGTTGGCGGCATCGGCATCATGAACATCATGCTGGTGTCGGTAACCGAACGCACGCGCGAAATTGGCATCCGGCTGGCCATAGGCGCGCGCAGCCGCGATGTGCTGACCCAGTTTCTGGTGGAATCCATTGTGCTGGCCACGTTTGGCGGTGTGCTTGGCGTGGCGCTGGGGCTGGGCGGCACCTGGCTGATGACCAGCCAGTTTGGCATGCCCTTTGTAATGTCTGTCGGGGTGCTGCTTTTGGGCTTCGGATTTGCCATCTGCATTGGCGTCATCTTCGGCATTCTGCCGGCCCGCAAGGCGGCCCGCCTCAACCCCATTGATGCCCTGAGACACGAATAGCCGTATCATTGCCGTATCATTGCCGTACAAGCAGGCAATACACACGGCCTGTTTCAAAAGAAAAGGCCCGCAGCAATCGAATGCTGCGGGCCTTTTGCATTGGCGTCCCCACGGGGATTCGAACCCCGGTCGCCGCCGTGAAAGGGCGGTGTCCTAGGCCTCTAGACGATGGGGACTGAAAACACGTTTAAACAGCCGCGACGTTTTCAGAAACCTTTATTTGGTGGAGCCAGGCGGGATCGAACCGCCGACCTCTACAATGCCATTGTAGCGCTCTCCCAGCTGAGCTATGGCCCCACAACAAGCGCGAAATAATAGACCAGTTCTTGTGGTTTGTCAAACTGTTTTTACACCTGGTCACTGCTGCCAAACAGCAGTTCGGCGAATTCTACCAGACCGGGCCCGCGATGTCTTATTTCCAGGGCGGCCCGCAAAGCTCCAAGCGCATACAGGCGCCGGTTGCCGGCCCTGTGCGTCAACTCCAGGCGCTCGCCATCGGCCAGGAAGTGAACCGTGTGGTCACCAACCACATCCCCCCCCCGTAGGGTGCTAAAACCGATCTCACCGGCCGGCCGCGGCTCGTGGCGCCGGTGGCGGTCATAAACAGCCGCCTGCCTTAAATCCTGGCTGCGCGCCCGGGCCACCGCCTCACCCAGCCACAGGGCTGTGCCCGACGGCGCATCCAGCTTGCGGCGGTGGTGGGATTCGACAATCTCTATGTCAAACTCCGGGCCCAGCGCCTGCGCGGCCTGTTCAGCCAGGTGGGCCAGCACGTTGACGCCCAGGCTGAAATTGGCGGCCACGCACACGGGGATCTTTTCTGCGGCCTGATAGATGCGCTGCAGCAGCCCGTCATCCAGTGCCGTGGTGCCGGTGACCAGGGGGATTTCATGCGCCAGCGCATGTTCGAGCGTTTTGTCGAGCAGGTCGGCGTGTGAAAAATCGATGATGACATCGGCGGCGGCAGCCGGATAGAAAAAACAGTCGCGTCCGGCTTCGCCGGCCAGCACAAAGCGTTCATCGTGCCGGATGGCCTCGGCAACCAGGCGCCCGATTGTACCCGTGGCACCACTGACCAGTATCGAGGTAGTGTTTTTGCTCATGCGGCTGACTCCATCAGGGGTTGGTCGGGCTTGGGACGCCGTCAGGGGCTAGAACCCCATGCGGTCGAAGAAACTCTTGACCTTTTCGGTCCAGCCCGAAGACTGGGGGCTGTGGTCAGGCTTGTCGTCCAGGCTGTTCTGCAGCTGCTGCAACAGGTTTTTTTGCTCGCGGCTGAGCCTGACCGGTGTTTCTACCGCGACCCGGCACAGCAGGTCGCCTGTCGAGCGTGAGCGAACCGACTGCACGCCCTTGCCGCGCAGGCGAAACACCTTGCCCGACTGGGTGCCGGCCGGAATCTTGAGCATGACCGACCCGTCCAGGGTGGGCACCTTGAGCTGGCCGCCCAGCGCTGCAGTGGAAATGGTGATAGGCACCTCCGACAGCAGGTCATCGCCATCGCGCCGGAACAGGGGATGGGGCCGCACCTGCACATCCACGTACAAATCGCCGGCACCGCCGCCCTGGGCGCCGGCAGCGCCCTGCCCCGACAGCCGAATGCGATCGCCGCTGTCAACGCCCGCCGGTATGCGGACTTCTATGGTTCTGGTTTCATGCACCTGGCCACTGCCGCTGCAGTCGCTGCACGGATCCTTGATGGTCTGGCCGGTGCCGCTGCAGGCCGGGCAGGTCTGCTGCACGGAAAAGAAGCCCTGCTGCATGCGCACCTGGCCCTGTCCGCCACAGGTGGAACAGACGCTCAGGCGACCATCTTTTGAGCCGCTGCCGCTGCAGGTCTGGCACTGGCCCAGGGTGGGCAGGCGAATTTCCTTGTCCACGCCGGCCACGGCCTCTTCAAGGTCGAGCTCGAGCTCGTAGCGCAGGTCCTGCCCACGGCGTGAGCGGCTCTGGCGCCGGCGGCCACCGCCAAAAATGTCTCCAAAGATGTCCCCGAAAATATCGTTGATGTCGCCAAAGCCCTGCGCACCACCGGCCGCACCACTGTTGACGCCAGCGTGGCCGAAACGGTCATAGGCCGCCCGCTTTTCTTCATCGCGCAGCACATCGTGGGCTTCGCGAACCTCCTTGAACTTTTCTTCTGCCTCCGGATTGTCCGGGTTGCGGTCGGGATGGTACTTGCGGGCCTTGCGCCTGAACGCCGTGCGAATTTCATCGCGGCTGGCGTTGCGCGAGACACCCAGAATTTCGTAATAGTCAGCAGGCATGGGCAAAGGGCTGTTGGACTTCAGATAACACGCTTAACGGAAAATCCCGGAGCGGCAAATACCGCCCCGGGACCTGTTCGGATTGCCGTGCGATCAGCTCACTTGTCGTCGTCGACTTCAGTGAACTCGGCATCGACAACTTCCTCGTCCTGGCCAGGCGTGGCGCCGGATTCATCGCCTTCAGCGCCGGACTCGGCCGCCTGGGCCTGCTCGGCCGCTGCCTTGTACAGCTCGGCACCAGCCTGCTGAAGCTCATTGACGGCGCTGTCAATAGCGTCCTTGTCATCACCTTTGACGGCTTCATCGACCTTGTTCAGGGCATCCTCGATCTTCTGCCTGATGCCGGCATCAAGGTTGTCGCCATGCTCCTTGAGGCTGGCGCGGGTTGAGTGGGCAATGCCGTCGGCGCTGTTGCGTGCACCAACCAGTTCCTGGAACTTCTCATCTTCCTCGCGATGCGCCTCGGCATCCTGAACCATCTTCTCGATTTCCTCGTCCGACAGTCCGGAACCGGCCTTGACCTCAACCTTCTGTTCACGGCCGGTGGCCTGATCCTTGGCTGACACGTTGAGAATACCGTTGGCGTCGATGTCAAAGGTGACCTCGATTTGCGGCATGCCGCGTGGTGCGGCCGGAATGCCGCTCAGGTCAAAGCGTGCCAGCGACTTGTTGGCAGCCGCTTGTTCACGCTCACCCTGCAGGACATGCACGGTGACCGCCGACTGATTGTCCTCGGCCGTGGAAAACACCTGCGAGGCGCGGGTCGGGATGGTGGTGTTCTTTTCGATGAGCTTGGTGAACACACCGCCCAGGGTTTCAATGCCCAGCGACAGCGGGGTGACGTCCAGCAGCAGCACGTCCTTGACGTCGCCGGCCAGCACGCCGCCCTGAACAGCGGCACCCACGGCCACCGCCTCATCGGGGTTGACGTCTCTGCGCGGGTCCTGGCCAAAGAAATCGGCCACGGCCTTCTGCACGGCCGGCATGCGAGTCTGCCCGCCCACCAGAATCACCTCATCAACATCGCCCACCTTCAGGCCGGCATCGTTGAGCGCCGTGCGGCACGGCTCGATGGAGCGCGCCACCAGCTCCTCGACCAGCGATTCGAGCTTCGAGCGGGTCAGGCGGATGTTCAGGTGCTTGGGGCCCGACTGATCGGCCGTAATGTACGGCAGATTGACTTCAGTCTGCTGGGTTGAGGACAGCTCGATCTTGGCGCGCTCGGCCGCCTCGCGCAGGCGCTGCAGCGCCAGCGGATCGTTGTGCAGGTCAATGCCCTGCTCCTTCTTGAATTCACCGGCAAGATAGTCGATCAGACGCAGGTCAAAGTCCTCGCCGCCCAAAAAGGTGTCGCCGTTGGTGGCCAGTACTTCAAACTGCTTCTCGCCGTCGACATCGGCAATTTCGATAATGGAAATATCGAAAGTGCCGCCACCCAGGTCATAAACGGCCACCGTGCGGTCTTCCTTGCTGCCTTCCTTGTCCAGGCCATAGGCCAGCGACGCGGCCGTGGGCTCGTTGATGATGCGGCGCACGTTGAGGCCCGCAATCTGCCCGGCATCCTTGGTGGCCTGGCGCTGGGAGTCGTTGAAATAGGCCGGCACGGTAATCACCGCCTCGGTGACTTCCTCGCCCAGATAGTCTTCGGCCGTCTGCTTCATTTTCATCAGCGTACGGGCCGAAATTTCGGGGGGCGCCATCTTCCTGTCGCCCACCTGCACCCAGGCATCGCCATTGTCGGCCTCAACGATCTTGTAGGGCACCAGCTTGATGTCCTTTTGTACAACGTCTTCGCTGAACTTGCGCCCGATGAGGCGCTTGACCGCATACAGGGTGCGGTCGGGGTTGGTCACCGCCTGGCGCTTGGCCGGCTGACCGACAAGCACCTCGTCGTCCTTGGTAAAGGCGACAACCGACGGGGTTGTGCGATCGCCCTCGGCGTTTTCAACAACGCGGGCCTTGCCGCCTTCCATGACAGCAACACAGGAATTGGTTGTTCCCAGGTCAATGCCGATTATCTTGCTCATGATTTAGTGATCCTGTTCGATTCTTGCTAAAAACTTGTTCCGTGAAACTTGGCCGATTACGGCAGAAAGTAACGCTCAAACGCTTTAGTGGGGCTCAGCAGCCGCTATTTCAATCACCAGCGCCTTATCCCGGGCCGCAGCCTGTTAGCCGGCAACAGCCACTATGACCCGCGCTGCCCGCAGCAGGCGGTCGTGCAGCCGGTAGCCCTTTTGCACGACCTGCGTGACCGTGTCCGGCTCGGCGTCCTCGCTGGGCTGCATGCTGATTGCCTCGTGCCACTGCGGGTCAAAGGGTTCACCGACGGGTGCCAGAACCTCCAGGCCATGATCCTCCAGCGATTTGAGCAGCAGCCGGCGGGTCAAAACCAGACCTTCGCGTGACGGATCATCCTCGGCGGCGTTATCCAGCCCCTGGTCCAGTCCATCGAGCACCTGCAACAGATCGCGCATGATGGCCTCATTCTGAAACCGCCTGGCCTTCTCCATCTCGCGTGCCGAGCGTCTTTGCATGTTTTCCATTTCGGCACGGGTGCGCAGCAGCGCATCCCGCAGGCGCTCGATTTCCGCCTGCAGAGCCTCTGATCTGTCGTCTTCGACCGCCTCTTCCTGCTGGTCCGGCCCGGATTGAGCGTCGATGTCGTTGCCTTGCAGCGTTTCCCCGGCCCGATCATCGGGCGACAGGTCATGTTCGTCCATAGTTCTCTTGTTTTCTTCACCCATTTTTTTCGCCTTGCAGGTTGTCTCTTTATGGCCACTCCATGCGCGCAACAATGGGGGCCATCCTCTATCATTGCAACCACCAGTGCGCATTGCTCTGGCAGTTTGGTAGTGCTAGTTTGTTCTGGTTTGGATCAATTCCCGATTTCACAATGCTGCGCCATCTCGCCATTCGTAATTTTGCCATCGTCAACGACGTGAAAATTGACGTCGAGCCCGGCTTTACCGTTATTACCGGCGAGACCGGTGCCGGCAAGTCCATTCTGGTCGACGCGCTCGGACTGCTGCTGGGCGCACGGGCCGACGCCGGCCTGATTGCCCCCGGCCACCGGCAGGCCGAACTGGAGGCCGTCTTTGAAGTCGCGGCCGACAGCCCGGCCAGGGCCTGGCTGCAGGAAAACGCCCTGGAAGAGGAAGACCAGCTGATTGTGCGTCGCGTGCTGACTGCCCCAAGCGGCTCGCGAGCGTGGATCAACGGCCGCTCGGCCACCGTGGGGCAGCTCGCCCGGCTGGGCGAGCTGCTGGTGGAAATTCACGGGCAGCACGCTCATCAGCTCCTCAACCGCCCCAATGTACAGCGGCAGCTTCTGGACAGGCATGTCGACCAGGCGCTGCTGGAAAAAACCGCCAGCTGCCACAGTCGCTGGCTGACAACACGCCTGCAGCTGGACGAGCTTGAAAAGCGTGACGGCAGCAGCGACCGCATTGACCTGCTGCGCTTCCAGGTGCGCGAACTGACGGCGCTGGAGCTGGTTGAAAACGAATTTTCCGCGCTTGAAAAAGAGCATGAACAGCTGGCGCGCAGCGACGAACTGCAGCGGGCCATAAGCGACGCTGTGGCCATGCTTGAAGACGATGCGGGCAGCGGTGCCCGCAACCTGCTTCAAAAGGCGGCTGACGGGCTGCAGCCGGTGCTCGGGCTCGATGAAAGTGTCAGCGAGGCGGCGGCCATGCTTCAGGAAGCCGGCATCAATATTGACGAGGCCCTGTCCAGCCTGGAGCGTGCCGGCAGCCGCGAGCGCGGTGACGCGCAGCGCCTGGATGAGGTCGGCCGGCGTCTGGAAACACTTTTTGACCTGGGGCGCAAATATCGTGTTCAGCCCAATGAGCTGCCGGCGCTGGCCGACAAGCTGGCACAACAGCTGGCCGAGCTTGAAAACATGGACGAGCAACGAGGGGTTCTGGAAAACCGGCTCATGAAAGAATTCGACCGCTGGAGCCAGGCGGCCAGCAAACTGAGTGACGCCCGCCTTGAGGCGGCCGAAACACTGTCCGGCAACACCTCTGAGCGCCTGGCCAAACTGGGCATGGATACGGCACGGATTGAATTTTCCGTGCAGCGGACAGACAACGCAACGCCCGCCGCACACGGCATGGACCGCATCGAAATACTGTTCAGCGCCAACCCCGGACAGCCGCCACGGGCGCTCTCAAGAGTGGCCTCAGGCGGTGAGCTGTCGCGCATTGGGTTGGCACTCATGACTTCAGCCAGCCACGACTTTGGCCCTCAAACACGTATTTTTGACGAGGTGGACGCCGGCGTTGGCGGTGAAACCGCCCATGCAGTGGGTCACTTTCTGCGCGCTGCTGCCGACGGCGGCCAGGCCATGTGCGTAACCCATCTCGCCCAGGTGGCGGCATGCGCCGATCATCAGCTGCTGGTCAAAAAGGAGCAGGGCAAGGATTCCACCCGCGTAGAGGTAAAAAACCTGAAGGATGAAGCGCGCACGCGCGAGGTTGCCCGCATGCTTGGCAGCGCCAGCTCAAGCAAAAGCCTGGCCCATGCCCGCGAACTGCTGGAAGAAAAGTCCGCTCAGCGGGCCGAAAACGCGTGAGCGCCCTTTCGGGCCTGCAGGGCTGGCTGAATCAGCCCTGTTCCTTGGGCCGGACGTAAAGCACCATGGAATGGTCAACGATTTCAAAACCGTGCTCGTCGGCGATCTCTTTCTGACGACGCTCAATGGCCTTGTCAAAAAACTCGAACACTTCGCCGGTTTCAAGACAGACCATGTGATCGTGATGATCACCCTCATCCAGCTCATAGCAGGCCTGCTGAACCCGGCCGGTGCCGTCGTCAAAAATATGCTTGCGCACCAGGTGGGCCGCCTCAAACTGCGACAACACCCTGTAAACCGTGGCCAGACCGATTTCCTCGCCCTGGTTGACCAGCGCGCGGTAAATGTCATCGGCCGTCATGTGCTTTTGTTCGGTGGTCTCAAGAAGACGGAGAATCTGGCGGCGCGGGTGCGTCACCTTCAGTCCGGCCTTTTTCAAGTCGTTGCTATGTCCAGGCATGAGTCACCGCCCCAATCATTAACCCGATCATTAAATTGATGAAACCAAGATTTGACATGATCGCGGATATTGTATCATTGACCTTCAAGCAAAGACTTCTACCGCCCATGACCGCCTACCGAATACTGCCGGCCCTGCTGGCCTGCCTGATGATTTCTGCCTGCGGCAGCCTGGTTTACAAACAGGATATCCAGCAGGGCAATGTGCTCGACAGCAAGGACGTCAGCCGGCTTGAGCCCGGCATGACCAAGCGTCAGGTCAAGGTCCTGCTTGGTACCCCCTCCATTACCAGCCCGTTTCACGAAGAGCGCTGGGACTACATGAACACCCTGGCCAGGCGCGGCGGAAAAACGCGCAAGCGTGTTCTGACGCTGCACTTTGACAACGATGCCCTGCAATCCATAGAGGGCAGCTATCTTGATGAAGCCGACATTGCCGGGGAAGCGCTCGACGAGCTCAGGAAATCCGACGACACCCCGGTTCAGGATCTTGAAAGCCTGCGCGATGAAGACCGCAGTCGGGGCACGCCGGGCAGCTGACAGCCGCGCCCTGGCGCTCCCTATTTCCTTTTGCGCGCCCGCGCCAGTTCGGCCATCTGGCGGCGAATTTCCTTGGGGTCGGCTGTCAGTGCGCGATAGGCCTCGGCCCTGTCCCCTGCCTGCAGCGGCGTGTCGGGCGGCCGCAGCCGGCCAAAAACCCCCACCCGCTCAGGGCTGACCTCAAAGCCCGGAATCAGCGCCGGCACATCGGCTTTTTCCACGGCCTCAATCAGCGTGGTTCCGGCCGGTACGCGCACGGAAACAACCACCTGGGTTTCAGGCGTGGCGGCGGCCACCTCCACCTCTATTTCTCCCTCAGCGGCCATGAACCTGCTCGGCGCGTCTGACAAAGTCATCGACCATGCGATCGGCCATGCGCGAGAAATTGCGCCTGAACGGCCGCAGCAGCAAGCCGCCAATTTCAAATTCCAGACTGAGGCTCACCCGGCAGCCGCCGCCCAGCTCATCAAATTCCCAGCGCCCGCTCAAATGCTCGAATGCACCCCGCTCGAGACTCATGACCAGTTTTTTGCCGGGCACCAGCCGGTTGACGGTGGTAAAGCGCTGTGTAAGTCCCGCAAGGCTTACCTCCAGGGTGGCACGCTGGTGGTGCTCGTCCTGTTCGTGCACCTCGGCGCTGCGCACCCAGTCCAAAAACTGTGGATAGCTGTCGACATTGCGAACCAGCGCATACATTTGCGCAGCAGAAAAGGGAACTATGGCTGAACGATTGATTTCTGGCACGGCACCAACCCGAAACAAGTACAGGCGCCAGCTTGTGCCAGCGCAACAGGCGGTCAATGATAAACTCTTGTCTGTCAACTTTTGGGCTGACCGGCAACCGCGCCAGCCCGCAAAATCACAACAGCGAGTTTTCAGTGACCAGGCAGCAATCATCAACCATTGCGCTCAACCGGCGCGCGCGCTTCGAATACCATCTCGAGGAGCGGCTGGAAGCCGGCATCGCGCTCGAAGGCTGGGAAGTCAAGGCCTTGCGTGCCGGAAGAATCCAGTTTGGCGACAGCTACGTGCTGCTCAAGGACAACGAGGCCTTCCTTTTCGGCTGCCTGATCACGCCGCTGCCTTCGGTATCCACCCACATTCGGCCAGACCCCATGCGCACCCGCCGACTGCTGCTGCACCGCCGCGAAATCGACCGCCTCATCGGCATGGTGGAACGTCGGGGGCGCACCGTCATCCCCACCGCCATGTACTGGAAGCGGGGCCGCGTCAAGGTTGAAGTGGCCATCGCCACAGGCAAGAGGCAGCACGACAAGCGCCGCGCGCAAAGGGATCGCGACTGGCAGCGCGACAAGGCGCGCATTCTCAAGCACGGCTGATCTTTACCCAACCATTCGGCGCATTGATGCCTGCCGAAGTTCTGACCCTGATCGATGGCGCCACTGGCTGCTCTGCGAAACCGGAATCGGAATTTGGCGCGGTTAGCACGGCCATATTTTAGCCACCCGGCTCTCGTTGCATCCTGCGCAACAAACATATAATATGTGACGCTCATCAATTACTTGCCCGACTGCAGGGGGAGACGGCTCATAATTGACCATTAAATAAATTGTTTGTCTCGAGGGAGAGCAGGACATGCCAAATTCCTGGTTTGCACGTATATCCGCGTGTTTGCTTTTTTGTCTGTGTACAGCAGCCTTTGCACAGCCCGCAACCACTTCATCCCACACCCGGCCCGCCGTTGCCGTTTCGGCCATCCAGGGCGAGCCCTCATCAGATCAGCCCAATGCCCTTCAGCCAAGAACGCTGAACGAGCTTTTCCAGGCCGCGCGCGATGACGGCCACGTCAATGTCATCGTCACGCTTGATCTGGGCACCGCCTTTCAGTCGGAAGGCCAGCTGAGCGCAGCCGCCGTTGACCAGCAGCGCGCCCTGATTGCACAAACCCGCAAGGGGCTGATGACCGAGCTGGCCGGCACGGCATCAACCATCAACCGCGAATACAAGACCGTGGCCGCCGTGGCGCTGCGCGTGGACGAGGCCGGCCTCAAGGCCCTGAAGTCCTCAGGCCGGGTCAGCCGTATCAGCGATGACGCGCTCAGCGCGCCCTCCC
>Ga0209487_1000908_pt1 | contig 25935 bp, 25 predicted proteins | sample Poulit2012_FD_187524 | JGI IMG/M metagenome (GOLD analysis project Ga0209487, IMG submission 187524) | Agricultural soil microbial communities from Georgia to study Nitrogen management - Poultry litter 2012 (SPAdes) (version 2) | ecosystem: Environmental > Terrestrial > Soil > Agricultural land...
ATGGTGATCAGGGCGGACAGCATGGTGACTTCGGCGTCCGTGCGGCAGTCGGTGCGGACCCGGGCGATACCGGGGTGGGCGTTGACGCCGGGGGTGACAAGGTCTTTGAGTACGGCCCAGGAGGAGGCAATGATTTGACCGATGAACCAGATGATCAGCCAGATCCACCGGGGCAGCCAGGTCAGCGTGTTCATGGGGTCAGCACCGCCTGAACGTATTGGGTGGTGTCGTAGAGGCCGTCGGCGGCGATGCCGGACAGGACGAGTAGGAATTGGGCGCCGAGTCCAAAGGCCACGGTGATTCCGGCCAGAGTGACCGCCGGTGCAGCTAGCGTGAAGTTGATTCGGCGTTTGGGCACCGTGGATTCATCGGATTCCAGGATGGTTTGTACCCCGGTGAGCGTGGTGACCTGCGCGTGGGTGGCCTCGGTGGCCAGGGCCGGCGTGTAGGAAGCTTCGTGCGCGTAGGGGTCGCGGGTATTGGACGTGATGATGGTACCGGTTTTGGTTGCTGGACCGCCGGAGCCTTTCTCCCAGAACATGCCGGTCCAGATTTTCAACATGGACAACAGCGTGATCAGTGAGACAAACAGCATGACGACGACGGCGTAGATCTCGCCGGCTTCCACGGCTCCGACGATGAGCATGAATTTCGCGGCGAAACCGGAAAACGGTGGGATGCCGGCCAGGGATAGGGCGGCAATCATAAAGGCTACGGCGATGACGGGTTCGGTGCGTGAGATGCCGCCCAGTGCGCCGATGACTCCGGTGCCGTAGCGCACTTCTACCGCCCCGGTGGACAGGAACAGTGAGGCTTTGACGATCATGTGGTGCAGCAGATAGAAGATGCCTGCGGTCAGGCCCAGTTCGGTGAATAGTGCCACCCCCAGCAGGATGTAGCCGATCTGGGAGACCATGTGGAAGGCCAGAATGGTGCGGGTGGTTTTTTCGCCGACCGCACCAAATACGCCGATGAGCATGGTCAGGCTGAAGAGCGCGACCCCGACCCAGAGGAATCTGGTGTCGCCGCCGTAGACCACGGCGTAGATTCGATAGATCGCGTAAATGGCCACTTTGGTGTGCAAGCCGGAAAAGAGCGCGGTGATCGCCGGTGAAGTGCCCGGGTAGGCACGGGCCAGCCAACCGTGGATCGGCACCACGGATGCCTTAATGGATAGCGCAAACAGGCTGACGGCCCCGGCGATGGCGACGGTGGGGTCGTTGTGGGCTTGGTCGGCGAGGACCGCGATGTTCACGGTGCCTGCGGTGCCGTATAGGAATCCGACCCCGATCATATACAGGGTGGAGGTGAACAGGTTGATGGTCACATACAACCGTGCCCCGTGGACGCGCCGCAGTGGGAGTTTGCGATTCGCGCTGAGCACGTACAGTCCGTAGCTGGGTAGCAACATGACTTCCAGAAACACGAACAGGTTGAATAGGTCAGCGGTGAGCAGTGCGCCGTTGACGCCGGTGGTCAGTATGAGCACCAGGGGCGCAAAGTATTGGGAGTTGGCGGCGCGGGAGGCTTGGGCGAACCAGATGGACACCACTGTGAGCAGCAGTGTGACGGACAGCATCAGTGCGGTGAACATGTCGGCGGCAAATGGGATGGCGATGCCGGCCGGAAAGTGTCCCACCTGGTGGGCGATGGCCCCGCCGTCGTGGGACCAGAAATGGTAGACCAGGCCAATTGCGGCGGCCAGCATGACCAGCATCGTGGTGATGTTGATGCCCGCGTGGAGGCGTAACCGCTGTCCGGTGGTGATCAGCAGGCCGGCCACCAGCAGTGGCAGGCCGGCAAATAGTGGTAAGAGTGCGCCGATGGTTTCTGGGCTCATGTCTTCTTCCTGCCGTTCTGCTGCCGACCGGTGGTGGATGGTCGTGGCGAGCGGCGTACCCCGTCAGAGACGGATTCGGCGGCGACGTCGAGTTCTTCGATCTTGTCGGCGGTGTCGTCGCTGCCATCGCCGGTGACGGCTAGGACGAGCATGAAGACGGTGATCGAAAAGGCAATGACGATCGCGGTCAGGACAAAAGCCTGTGGGAGCGGGTCGGCCATGGCGGATGTGTCGGCTGCGGGGTGGAACGCTTCGGCGCGTCGGTCGCTCCCCCCGGCGGCAAATAGGATGAGGTTACCGGCGTGGCCGAGCAGCACAAACCCCAAGATGATGCGGAGCATTTCTCGTTTGGTAAAGAGATAGACGGCGCCGGCGGTCAGCAGCGCAACGGTGAGGGCCAGGGTCATTTTGCGGCCTCCCGTGTGAGTGTAGGTTTGGTATCCGGCATCCCGGGTGGCGGTCCGACGATCGTATCGGGTGAGGTTTCGGTGGCCTGGGCGAGTCCGCGTTGGGTGCCGAGCATGTTGAAGGCTCCCAGAATGAGGCCCAGTACCGCGAAGTACACACCGATGTCGAAGAGCAGTGAGGTGTTGAGCTCGATGCCGAGAAGGTCCAGGTGGATGGGTTTTAGGAACGACCCGTCGATCAGCCCATAAATACCAACCGCGGAGCCCAAGGCAACGCCCGATCCAATGAGGCCCATGTATGGCCACCGGATGGGTGCGGCTTCGTCCGTCGGTGCGGCCAGGTACAGCAGGGCGAATGCGGCGCCGGACACCAGTGCGGCAATAAATCCACCGCCGGGCTCGTTGTGGCCACGGAATAGGAGCAGCACGCTGAGTACAAGAAGTACCGGGACGGCAAGTTTTGCGAACGTCCGCAGGTAGACGGAGTTATCGAAGGGATCCGACAGGGGTGAGGTGTTCAGGACCTTGGCCTGGCGGACCGGGTTGGGCGATTTGGAAGCCAGCAATGCGGCCACTGCGACGCCCGCAACACCCAAAACGGTGAGTTCGCCGAGCGTATCGAGTGCACGGAATTCCACCAGGATCACGTTGACGAGGTTGTTGCCGCCGGACACTTCGGTGCCGAATTCGGTCAAATATTGTGCGGGGTCTGACATGCCGCGCCGTCCGGTCAGCGCGAAGGTTCCGGCAAATGCGGCACAGCCCGCAATAATGGCGGCAATCAGCCCAGCTTTGGATGCTTTTTCGCGTTTCCCGAAGGATTTGGGTAGCCGGTGGAGTAACAGCATCATGACAACGATGGTGAGAATTTCGACCAGGAGTTGGGTCAGGGCAACGTCGACAGAGCCGAGCGCGAAGAACCACAGGGTCACAGCAAAACCGACAACACCTAACACGACAATCGCGGCAACCCGGGTGGTGGCTCGAATAGTGGCTATAACCCCCACGGCGACGAGAGCGACCAGCAACCAGTCGGTCCAACGGGTCAGCTGATCTTGTTGGGCTGGCAGATCATCGATGGTGAACCAGCCGATGAGTGCTAAACCGCCGAGCAGCGTCGATGGAACCACAAGGTGCCGTCCGGGGTTGAGTCCTGAGGTCCAGGAACCGACCACGGCGCCCAGTTCGATGGTTGCTTGCCGCCCTTTTTCGACCACGCCCAGTCCGGAAATCCCGATGGGGCGCGGCACCAAAAACGCTTCGATAACGGGCAGTTTCCACACGGCGATACCGCCGACAATAATGACGAATATGGAGAGCAGAAATGCGGGTGTGATGCCGTGCCAGAGCGCCAATTCCACTTGTTGTTCGGTACCGATGGCTGTACCGGCAGCTCCGGCGACGGTATCTGCCAGGATGAACGGGAAGATACCAAGTACCACCGATAAGGAGGCATTGACCGCAGGATAGGCCCAGAACAGGATGGATGCTTCATGGACCGTCTGGCGGTTGACGCCACTGCCCCGCGGGGTGTTGATCCAATTTTGAGGTGAACGGTATTTACCCAGGGCTCCAAGCACAAAGCGTCCGGAGTAGGCGAAAGTGCCAATAGCAATCAGCACGACCAGACCGGTCCACGGGATGACCGCTGCTGCCGGTAGATCTGCGGTCAGGAATGCGCCCAGCAGAGCTTCTTTGGAGATGAAACCCAGCAGCAGAGGCAGGCCAGCCATGGAGGCCGACCCTAATACGACGACGGTGTGTGTGGCTGGCATGGCCATTTTGCGGACGGTCAGCATTCGCATGTCACGGGTGCCGGCTTCGTGGTCAATGACCCCGACGCCCAGGAACAGGGCGGATTTGAAGAGGGCGTGCGCAATGGTGTGCAGCACGGCTGCGGTGAGAGCTTCGGCTGTGCCAATGCCAATCAGAGCCACCAGGTACCCCAGTTGGGACATGGTCGAATATGCCAGCAGCTCTTTCAGGTCGTAGCGGCGCAATGCAGCGATCGCGCCCATCAGTGCGGTAATCAAGCCGGAAGAGACCAGTAGCACCAACCACAGGGTCTGGCCTGCCAGTACCGGTGAGAAGAGCAAGAGCAGATAGATCCCGGCTTTGACCATGGCAGCAGCATGCAGGTAGGCCGATACCGGTGAGATGGCGACCATGGAGTCCGGCAGCCACGACTGGAATGGAAATTGCGCTGATTTGGTAAACGCGGCCAGGACCAGGGTGATGATCAGCCAGGTCACGGTGGTCGGTTGGGTCCAGATATCTGAGGCCAACACTTCGGTGATCACGGTGGTTCCTGCCGAGGCAATCATGATGGCAACAGCGGCAAGGAGTGCCAGCCCGCCAAATACCGTGACCAGCAGTGTGCGAACGGCGGGTTTTCTGGCGTGCGATCCGGAACGTGCAATGAGGAAAAACGACGCTAACGTGGTTGCTTCCCATGCCACATAGAGCATCATCAAATCATTGGCTAACACCAGGATCAGCATGGCCAGTGCAAATGCGGACATTGATAAATAGAAACTGGTGATCTTTGTGGTGCCCAAATATTTGGCTGAGTAGAATAATACTCCGGCCCCGATGACCAGTACTAACAGGCTAAATAGCAGTGACAGGCCGCTGAGGTGCAGGTGGAAGCCGACATTGAAGAAATCTGGGATCCACGGATAATACTCGACCACTTGTCCATCGGATTGTGCGAACGCTTGGACGAGTACCACTGCTGCGGCGGCCAATGGGATCCACAAGAACCAGCCCGCATATTTGCCGAACCAGTGTGATAGGACGGGTGCCAAGACGACGGCGAGCAACGTGAGTAAGACTGCTATGAGCAGCACGGTGCTTCACCTCTTTGTAACGGACTCGGCAATAGGTCAGCGCGTCACCGGTGTTGTGATGACGACTTTATGACAGTTCTCTAAGCCCGAAGCTGGTCAGGCACTCGATAATCTTGACATAGCTCACTCTACGGTTTCAAGTCCGCAACTTGCGACTGACACGGAGTGCGTGGATAACAAAAGCCTCTCAACCGGTTTGCTACACGGTTAAGAGGCTTGGCTTGTTGTACCCGAAGTGGGACTCGAACCCACACATCTCTCGATATTGCATTTTGAGTGCAACGCGTCTACCAATTCCGCCATTCGGGCTAGGCACTTGACCTATTTTACACAAGTTTTAAGAATTACCAAACGAAGTGTGTGGCGTTTCTGACGTAGAATGGCTGACTGACGAACTTGCTTGTGAAACGATATGAGGTCCCGATGATAGATACCGAGTCACCTAGTCCGACCCGCATTGTGGTGGCCGAAGACGAAACGATTATCCGCTTAGATATTGTCGAAACGCTCACGGCACAAGGCTATGTGGTGGTTGGGCAGGCTGATAACGGTCAGCGGGCGATTGAACTGGTTGAAGAGCTTAAGCCGGATCTGGTGTTGATGGATATTTCGATGCCGGTTATGGATGGTTTGTCGGCTACGCGTTATATTTCGGAACGTTCGTTGGCGCCCGTAGTGATTTTGACGGCATTTTCGCAGCGGGATTTGATTGATCAGGCGACGCAGGCTGGTGCGATGAGTTATATTGTCAAACCGTTTAGTGAAACGGATCTGGTGCCCGCCATTCAGCTGGCCAGGGCCCGGTTTGATCAGTTGATAGCTTTGGAGGCTGAGGTTTCGGATCTGTCTGCTCGTTTTGCGACGCGCAAATTAGTGGACCAAGCGAAAACGCTATTGCAGCAGAAGTTGGATATTACCGAGCCTGAGGCATTCCGTTGGATTCAGAAGACCTCGATGGATCGTCGTTTGACGATGAAAGATGTTGCCCAGACTGTTATTGAACAGCTGGGCAACCCTTCCTAACGTTTTACATCGGTGACCAACCGGATACTGCGTCCCAGCGGTGTGATGCCGGCGCGACCGCGGTGTTGAGGAGTGCGGGATCAATTTCGGCGGTCGTTGAGCCGATTTGGTGCACTTTTAGCATGTTGGTAGATCCGGGGACACCTGGTGGTGAGCCGGCAACCATGACGACCAGGTCATCTCGATCGGCGAGCCCGTTTTTGACGAGTTCGTAGTCAATCTGTTCGGTCATCTGATCCGTGGAGTCCTTGAACGGAACCACTTTCGGAATGATGCCCCAGGACATGCATAATACGTTGCTGGTGGTCACCGAGTGGGTGAACGCGTAAATGGGTTGCGGTGCTCGCAGTCGCGAGAGACGACGGGCGGAGTCACCGGATTGGGTGAACGCTACCAGGAACGGGATATCCAAGGATTTGGCGATATCTACGGCTGCTCGAGTGATCGCTCCCCCGCGCGTGCCGGGGCGGGTGCCTAGCGGGGGCATCCGTTCTAGACCGTGTTCTTCGGTCGATTTAATGATGTCCGACATGGTTTGCACGGTTCGGACCGGATATTTACCCACTGATGTTTCCCCCGACAGCATGACCGCATCGGCGCCATCAAGGACCGCATTAGCGCAGTCTGATGCTTCGGCACGGGTCGGGCGTGGGTTTTCAATCATCGATTCCAACACTTGGGTTGCCACGATCACCGGTTTGGCCCATCGGCGTGCTAAATCAATAGCGTTCTTTTGGACCACGGGAACTTGTTCTAACGGCAGTTCAACACCCAGGTCACCACGGGCCACCATGATCGCATCAAAGGCGTCAATGATTTCTTGTAGGTTATCAACGGCCTGCGGTTTTTCAAGTTTGGCGATCACGGGGATGCGGCGGCCTTCTTCTTCCATGATCTTATGGACCGCATCAATATCTTGGGCGCTGCGCACGAATGACAGTGCAATCATGTCGACGCCAAGTTCCAGAGCAAAGCGCAGATCTTCTTCGTCTTTGTCTGTCAGCGCCGGGATGCTAACGGCCACGCCGGGCAGGTTGATGCCCTTGTTGTTGGATACATAGCCGCCGATGACCACATTGGTGACCACGTCTGTTTCGGTGACTTCCACGGCTTGGAGGAGAATTTTGCCGTCATCTATGAGGAGTTGGTCTCCGACTTGCACGTCTTGAGGCAGGCCCTCAAAGGTGGTGGAGCAAATGTCTTGGGTACCTTCAATATCTCGAATGGTTATCGTGAAGGTGTCGCCGTCTTCCAGCAGGTGTGGACCGTTGGCGAACCGGCCCAGTCGAATTTTTGGTCCTTGCAGGTCGGCAAAGATGGCGACCGGCTGGTCGAGATCAGATGAGGCCTGGCGAACGGTGTTGAAGGTGGCGGTGTGCGCGTCATAGTCTCCGTGGCTGAAGTTGAGCCGAGCGACGTTGACACCCGCTTTTATTAGGTCACTAGTAGTTTTATATCCCTGTGTGGCAGGGCCAAAGGTTGCGACGATTTTCGCGTGTCTCATATCCCTCAGTCTATGGTCGTTGCGGGAGAAAGTTAATGACTGGGCGTTGATGACGCCCATGACCTACATCATGTCGATTCGTTATCTGCGTCTGGATCATCCGTGGTCAGACCCGAGTTTGACTCGGATACCGTGGTCTTCGGGCCCGTGGTGGCGGCTTGGTCGTCTTGGTATCCTTCGCGGAAAACCAGTTCGGCGCGGGCGTGTTCCTCTGGCGTTTTTGGCCGGTTGATAATGGAGTACACCAGCAGTGCAACGGCGATGAGGAACATGATCACCGAGGTCCACGTGTTGGTACGTGCGGTGATACCCAGGATCGTGAATTCTTGGGCGTGGTCTAGTCGGATGGATTCGATGGGGATACGGCCCAGCGTGTACCAGACAATGTAGGACCACAGCATCATGCCGTTGCGCAGTTTGAAACGCCGGTCGATGAGTAGCAGGACGGCTACTCCCACCAGGTTCCATAGTGATTCGTACAGGAATGTTGGGTGGAACAGGGTGTCTGCTGGAAGGCCTGCCGGGAAATTATAGTGGTCCGGTTCAACGTTCAACCCCCACGGGAGGGTGGTTGGTTCGCCGAAGAGTTCTTGGTTGAAGTAGTTGCCCCAGCGTCCCACCGCTTGGGCTAAAAGGATGCCCGGCGCGATCGCATCTGCCATGGCTGGCATGCGTAGCCCGTAGCGTCGGCACGCAAACCAGACCCCGAGTGCGCCGCCGCCGATGGCACCCCAGATGGCGATGCCGCCTTCCCAGATGGCAAAGATTTTGGCGAGGTCGCCGGTGCCGTCATAGCCGGGCCCGAAGTACACGTCGGGGACGGTGATGACGTGGTAGAGACGCGCACCGATGATGCCGAAGACCACGGCCCAGAGGCCGACGTCGTACATTTGTTCGGATTTCCCGCCGCGGGCCGCCCAACGTTTCCCGCCCAGCCAGAAGGCTAGGACACCGCCGGCGATAATACACAGCGCATAGATGTGAATCTTGATGGGTCCGATCTCGAAACCGTCGAGTGGTGGTGGCGGGATGGATGCCATGAGGGTTGCAAGCTGCATATTCTGTGGGGTGTCCTAGGGGTGGGTGGTGGCTAGTTCTTTCTTGTCCCGCCGACGAGGTGTCGGGTGATTTCGCCGACTGCTTCGGGGCCGCCATCGCGCAGGGCGGTGACCAGTGTGGTGCCAACGATGGCACCGTCAGCGTAGGTACCGATTTCTGCGACGTGTGTGGGTTCTGAGATGCCCAGACCCACGCAGACGCGGGGTGCACCGGCGGCATGGGCGCGTTGGACGACGCGTTCAGCGGCTTCGGAGACTTCGTTGCGTGCGCCGGTGATGCCCATGACGGAAACCGCGTAGACAAATCCGCGGGATGATTCGACGGTTTGTTTGACGCGGGCGTCTGATGACGATGGTGCGGTGAGGAAGATGCGGTCGAGGCCGTATTTATCTGAGGCTTCGAACCATGCGGCGGCTTCTTCTGGGACCAAATCCGGGGTGACGAGTCCGGCGCCGCCGGCTTCGGCGAAACGGCGGGCGAATTCATCGACGCCCATTCGGTCGACGAGGTTCCAGTAGGTCATGATGACCACGGCCGCGTCGGTGCGGGCGGTGATTTCTTTGACGATGTGGAACACGTCGGCCACGCGGAAGCCGTCTTGCAGGGCTTGGCTGGTGGCTTTTTGAATGACTTCGCCGTCCATGACGGGGTCGGAGTAGGGCAGGCCAATCTCGATAATGTCGGCGCCGTTATTGCCCAGTTGCACGGCTGCTTCGATGGATTCGTCGATGCTGGGGTACCCGGCTGGCAGGTAGCCGATGAATGCGGTGCGTCCTTCGGCTCGAGCTTGTTCGATTTTTTCTGCGCTGCGTGAGCGAATCTGTTCTGTCATGACATTATCCTCCAAGTTCGGTGCGATCTTCTGGGACCATACCGAACCAGGTGGCGGCGGTACTCACATCTTTGTCACCGCGACCTGACAGGTTCACAATGATCACTTTTTGTTCCTCTTCAGGGGTGTTTTCGTCCACGAGACCGTCGGCGACCCATTGGGCGGCCAGGCGTTGCGCGCCGGCCAAGGCGTGGGCCGATTCGATAGCGGGCATAATCCCTTCGGATCGGGTGAGCGCTTTGAAAGCATCCATGGCTTCGGAGTCGCTCACCGGCTGGTAGCTGACTCGCCCGGTGTCGTGGAGGAAGGAGTGTTCTGGTCCAACGCCTGGGTAGTCCAGGCCGGCTGATATGGAATGGGAGTCGATGGTCTGGCCGTCTTCATCCTGCATCAGATAGGTGCGTGCGCCGTGGAGGACTCCGACGCGTCCCAGGGTAATGGGTGCGGCGTGTTTATCGGTTTCGACGCCGGCCCCGCCGGCTTCCATCCCGTATATTTCTACGTCTTGGTCATCCAGGAACGCGTGGAAAATGCCGATGGCGTTCGAGCCGCCACCCACACATGCGACGACTGCGTCGGGCAATTTCCCGGCTTGGTTGAGGGACTGTTCCCGGGCTTCTTCACCAATCACCTGGTGGAAGTAGCGCACCATTTCGGGAAATGGTGCGGGTCCGGTCACGGTGCCCAACAGATAATGGGTTGTGTCCACGGAGGCTACCCAGTCGCGCAGGGTTTCGTTGATGGCATCTTTAAGAGTGCGTGCACCAATATCGACGGCTTTGACTTCGGCACCGAGCATTTCCATGCGGGCAACGTTGAGTGCTTGACGTCGGGTGTCCTCGGCTCCCATATACACGGTGCATTCCATGCCGAAGAGTGCTGCTGCAGTGGCGGTGGCGACACCGTGTTGTCCGGCACCGGTTTCGGCGATCAACCGGGTTTTCCCCATCCGTTTGGCCAGCAGTGCTTGGCCGATCACGTTATTGATTTTGTGTGCACCGGTGTGGTTGAGGTCTTCGCGTTTCAGGAAGATGCGCACGCCCGGGTAGGGTTCGGCGAAGCGTTTGGCCTCGGTGAGCAGGGACGGCCGGTTGATGTAATTGGTGTAGAGATCGTCGAGTTCGGCAAGGAACTCCGGGTCGATTATGGCGGCGCGGAAGGCTTCTTCGACTTCTGCCAGCACGGCCATCAGTGATTCGGGCATCCATTGACCACCGTAGGGGCCGAAGTATGGCCCTTCCTGATGTTGGAAGTCCCCGTCGTGTTCGTATGAACCGGGCTGTGGTCTATCCATTTGGCTGCTCATGAAGTTTCTTTCGGTTTACGGCAAACGGCCCCGGTCTCATGGCCGGGGCCGTTTCAAGGGTTGTTATGGCCTACTGGCGTGGCGGAAGTCGGTCACGGCTTGTTGTGGTGTGCCGTGTTTGACTAATGCTTCGCCCACCAGGACGGCGTCGGCGCCTTGTGCTGCATAGTTGGCAACATCGGCGGCGGTTTTGACTCCGGATTCGGCTACTCGCACCACGTGTTCTGGCAGCTGATCTGCCAGGGTTCCGTAGTGTGCGGTGTCGACTTCCAGGGTTTTGAGGTTGCGGACGTTGACACCAACGATGGAGGCATCGACGGCGGCTGCTCGTTCGATTTCTTCAACGGTGTGGGTCTCGACCAGGGCGTTCATTCCCAATTCGTGGGTGAGTGCCAGATAATCGCGCAACTGGGCGTCGTCGAGTGCTGCCACAATGAGCAATACGAGATCTGCGTCGTGGGCGCGGGCCTCGTAGATTTGGTATTCATCGACGGTGAAGTCTTTCCGTAGCAGCGGCACATCCACTTGTGCGCGAACCGCATCGAAGTCAGCCAGTGAGCCGTTGAAGCGTCGCTGTTCGGTGAGCACCGAGATGGCGGCTGCTCCCCCGGCGGCATATTGTGCCGCCAGTTCTGCTGGTGATGCGATGTTAGCTAGCGGGCCGGCTGACGGTGAAGCGCGTTTCACTTCAGCAATGATTTCCACCCCGGATGGGTTCTGCCGTCCGCCGACCAGCGCTGCGTAGGCATCGCGTGCCGGTGAGACTTCAGCGGCACGCTCTTGCATGCGCGCCAGCGGCGTGCTGGCTTTTCGGGCGGCCATATCTTCGATGACGCCGTCGATGATATTGTCCAGGACCGTTCCGGTATTGGCAGCTGGTCGGGTCATTTATGAGTAGTCTCCGTTGGCGCCTTTACCGGCCAGACGCATGAAGAAGCCAACCGGCAGTCCCAGTACGGCAATGCCAATCCCCACCCACATGACGATCCACAGGGAGGCTAGTGAGCCAATGGCTGCAAGAACCAGGCCAACGAGGGTCAGTGCGACAAGGGCCCAAGCCGCAGGTGAGTTACCCTGACCTGGTGATTCGTCGTGTGTGGGGTCGTTGAGAATCCGACCGTATTCGTCGACTTTGATTTCATCTGTGATGTTAGCCATCAGGTGTTGCCTTTCTTTCAGCCAGTTTGTTTCCGGCAGCCTCAAGTTGCTAGCAATGATCTGTTCCCATTCTGCCATTTATTCCTGGCAGTGGGTGCAGAACACGAACTGCTACGGCATTTTATGTTGGATCTTCGCCACGGGACAATTCGTCCCAGGTGTCGATTTCGTCCAGCGGTCCGCCGTCGTCGCGTGCTTTGGACACGTCCATGTCGTATTTTTTGGTTTTGCCAACCGGCCAGTGCCGTCCCGCCACCAAGGTCAGGAGCCCACCGACGACGCCGATAACCGCTCCGATCACGGTGAGCCAGGGCAGCAGTGAAACGTCTAGCTGAGTTGCGCCCTCTTCGACGCCAGTGGTCCCGGTGGTTTCGGCGACCTTCGGAGCTACGGCTGCGTAGGGGTTGGTGATGACGGTGACGGTGGCCCATGCCATCATGCTGGCGCCACAGATCGTAATGATGCCAATCAGCCAGCGACCAATGCGTCGAGCAATGGATAGGGCCGCTCCGGCCGCTATGGTCACCAACGCCATCGCGGTAATCACGGGGGAAGCCTCTTGACCAGACAGTTGCACGTGGTCAATGTGGGCGGCTTCAAACCCGGTGGCGGTTACCCAGGTTTGGGTTGCACCGATCAGTGCTAACACGCCGCCCAGCAGCAGGATCAGGACCGTCATGCTGCGCGTGAAGCCCTTGGATTGTTGTGGCGTTTCAGCCGGTTGTGGAGTGGTCATCAACGGTTGTTTTCGCCCTTGACGTCTTGAAGTTGTTGCGCGGCCAGCACCGCACGAATGGCTGCGGTGGCTTTGGTGAGGGTTTCTTCCGCCTCAGTTGCGGGGACGGACTCGGCAACGATCCCGGCGCCGGCTTGCAGGTAGGCCACCTGGTCTTTGATGACTGCCGTGCGAATCGTAATGGCCATATCCATGTTCCCGGCCAGATCGAAATACCCGACGGTGCCGCCGAAGGGTCCGCGGGCATGAGGTTCCCATTCGTCAAGCAGTTCTAGTGCACGATGTTTGGGCGATCCCGACAGGGTGCCGGCCGGGAAGTTTGCTCGCAGCACATCCAGTGCAGAGGTGTTGGCCGCGATATCGCCCTCAACGGTCGAGACGAGGTGCAAAATATGGGAGAACTGTTGGACGATCATATAGTCCGAGACTTCCACGGTGCCGGGGGCACACACTCTGGAGAGCTCAGCTTTTGCGAGGTCTACCAGTTGGATGTGTTCATCACGTTCTTTTGGATCAGCCAGTAGTTCCTCACCGATGGATCGAACACTGCGTGTGGGATCCTTGGGTTTTGATCCGCCGATGGGGTGTGTCAGGACGCGGTTGTCTTTGACTGAAACGAGGGTTTCTGGCGAGGCTCCCACCAGGTGGTAGACGCCTTCGCGGTCTGGGTACTCGAACGTGTATAAGAACATGTACGGGCTGGGGTTGATCGCACGCAGGACCCGGTAGGTATCGAAGGCGGTTGCTGTGGTGGGGGTGGTGAACCGCCGCGAGATGACCAGTTGTGAGACTTCGCCGTTGCGGATGGACTGTTGGGTCTTGCGTACGGCGGTTAAGAATTCTTGTTCGGGCCAGGAATGCTCGATGTCTTGGGAGAAGTCCCGGTCTAACCAGCCCTGCGGGGCGTAGGAGACCGGATCGGCGACTGGTTCGACCAACCGTTGCACCATATCTGTCAGGCGTGCGACCGCATGGTCGTAGGCGGCATCCACCCCGGTTGTTTGGCCGTCGAAGTTGATGGCGTTGGCTACCAGGGTGACGGTGCCGTCATAGGAGTCGTGGATGGCCAGGTCGGTGACCAGGTTCATGGCCATGGATGGTAGGTGCAAATCGTCTTGTGGACCGTCACCCAGTTCGACCCAGGCGCGTACGGTATCCCACCCAAGGAATCCGACAAACCCGGACACTAGATGTGGCAGCGCAGCAGAAATATCGGCGCGTGCGTCGGTGGCGAGGAATTTCAGGGACTCTTCGAGCACTTCAAGCGGGGGGCCGTCGGATGGCACCCCGGCGGGCACTTGTCCCTGCCAGAAGGCTGCCCCGTCTTTTTCGGTGAGGGTGGCGGCCGTGCCGGCGCCGATGAAGGAATACCTCGACCAGTTGCCGTCTTGTCCGGCAGATTCCAGCAGGAAGGTGCCGGGGGCGTCGTTGGCGAGCCGACGGTAAATTCCGACCGGGGTCAGACCGTCCGGCAGCAGTGTGGTGGTGACGGGAATGATTTTGTGGTCAGCTGCGGCAAGTTCACGGAATGCTTCACGTGTGGGAAACACAGGGCCAATATCACGCATCGGATTCTTTCGTTGGGTCAGAGTATGCTTTGGTGCCGCTCAGGACGAGTTCTCGGTCGGTAAAGCAGGTGGGTGTGCCGGTGTGGCAGGCTGGTCCATGCTGGTGAACTTTTACCAGCACAGTGTCATTATCGCAGTCCAGGGCGACGGCAACGACATGTTGAGTGTGTCCGGAGGTATCGCCTTTGCGCCAGTATTCGGCCCGCGAGCGAGACCAGTACCAGGCTCGTCCGGTGGTCAAGGTCAGATGCAGTGCCTGGTCGTTCATCCAGCCCAGCATCAGCACCTCCAGCGTGGTGGCGTCTTGCACGATGGCGGGGACTAATCCAGCGTCATTACGTTTCAGCCGAGCCGCAATCTCTGGGTCCAGATCGGATTCGGGCGGTGAAACTTGAGAAATGTTCATGATGGATCCAGTGTAGGGCGGCTTGTCTACTGTTGCCACTGATCAACACGTGATAATTTCACATATGTGACGAAAATATCTGCGGGACCTACCAACTACGATGGCGACGACTTTGTTGCCGCTTCTCGCGCTGCCCTGGTAGCGGCCCTGTATGCGGCCGGACCAAATGAGCCCACGCTTGTTGAAGCGTGGCAGACCCAACATCTGGCAGCCGCAGTATTTTTACGCGAAAATCCGCATCGTGTCACAGCCCGGGGTTTCGGTTCGCATTCGGCGGCCCGCAATGCCGCGATCTTGCAGCTGGGTGAAGAATCATCTTCGCGTAAAGCGTTCTATAATCTGGTGCGCAGTATTGCCGACGGGCCCGAAGATCCGCCGGCGGCCCAGCGTCCATCGTTGCTGTCACGTATACGTCGTGGTGTCACCCAGCGGCGGGCAAATACCGAGAGTCTGCTGATGGATTTCTTTGTCCACACGGAAGACATTCGTCGTGCCCAAGCGCGTTGGGCGCCGCGCAAACTCACGGATACCTATGCAGATGCGCTATTTGAACAACTGCGCGAGCACGCCAGAAAATATTACGCGAATGCGAAAACCGGATACGTGCTGATTCGTACCAATGGTGAACGGATCGTCGCCAAACGCGGCACCGCTCAAACATTTGTGACAGGCCCGGCCGGTGAACTGGTATTGCATGCGCTCGGTCGGCCAGACCACGCTCTGGTCCTGATTGACCGCCCGTAGGCGGGTCTTAGCGACGGACCGGGTGACCGGCAGCTTCGATGGCGTCTTTGACCTGAGCGATCATATCGTCGGGACCATAATGAAACAGTGATGCGGCCAACACAGCATTGGCACCGGCTTCGATGGCCGGTGGGAAATGTGCTGGTTCGCCCGCTCCCCCGGAGGCGATCAACGGTACTCCAACGGCTGCTCGGATCGCACGGATCATGTCCAAGTCGAAACCGTCACGGGTGCCGTCTGCGTCAATCGAGTTGATCAGAATTTCACCAACGCCGCGCTCTTCGGCTTCTTGCACCCAGGCGATAGCGTCCTTGCCGGTCCCCTCTTTGCCACCTTTGATCATGACCTCATAACCAGACGGCATGTCCGGGTTGCTTTGTGCGTCCAGGGATAACACCAACACTTGGGCACCCCACGTGCCGGCGATGTCGTTAATCAGCTCAGGGTTGGTCACAGCGGCGGAACTAATTGAGACTTTATCTGCCCCGTTGCGCAGTAACTGCTCGACGTGTTCTACACTGCGAATCCCGCCGCCCACGGTGAGTGGGATGAACGCTTGCTTGGCGGTGGCACTGACCAGCTCGTAGGTGGTATCACGATTCTCGGTGGTAGCCGTCACGTCCAGGAAGGTGATTTCGTCCGCACCGGCGGCGTTGTAGCGGTGTGCCAGTTCCACCGGGTCGCCAGCGTCTCGAAGGTTTTCGAAGTTGACCCCTTTGACGACTCGGCCGTTATTGACGTCCAAACAGGGGATGACGCGAATTGTTGTGCTCATAATAGTCCTCGCGGTTGTTACAGGCGGATGGCGTGGATGGCTGAGGCAAGAATGGCTTTGGCGCCCATCTCATAGAGTTCATCCATGATGCGGTTCATGTCTTTTTTCTTGGCCATGGAGCGTACCGCGACCCAGTCGTCGTCGGCTAGCGGAGAAATGGTTGGGGATTCTAATCCAGGGGTGACTTTGAGTGCGGCATCCATGTGGATTCGTGGTACGTCGTAGTCGACCATCACGTATTCGCGAGCGACTAGTACACCGTGGAGGCGCTGAGTAAGTTTGTCGAGCCCTGCCGGATGTTTGTCCTTTTGCCCAATGAGAATCGCCTCGGACCGTAGGATCGGCTCCCCTAGGATTTCCATGCCTGCGGCTTTCAGCGTCGACCCAGTCTCCACTACATCGGCGATGGCGTCCGCCACACCGAGTTTAACAGAAGATTCAACGGCACCATCAAGGTGGACGATGCGGTCTGTATCGATGTGCGAGGAGTGCAGATGGTCGGATAGTAGGCCGTCGTATGAAGTGGCGATGCGTTTGCCAGCGAGTTCTTCCACAGATGAGAACGCACCGACTGGTGCCGCAAAGTGGAAGACCGAGCGGGCAAATCCTAGGCCCATAAGCTCTTCGGCGGCGTCACCGACCTGGGCATCCAGGAAGAGATCGCGTCCGGTGAGGCCGGCATCCAGGGTGCCTTTAGCTACGTAGATGGCGATATCGCGGGGTCGCAGGTAGAAAAATTCGACGCTATTGTCCGGGTCTACGAGCACCAGTTCTTTAGAATCGCGACGCTGCCGGTAACCCGCTTCGATGAGTGTTTCACGAGCGGCATCGGATAGCGAGCCCTTGTTGGGCACAGCAATGCGCAACATATTGCGTTCGGGTCTCCTAGTTAGAGGTATTTGTAGACGTCGTCCAAGGAGATACCTTTGGCCAGCATCATGACTTGGAGGTGGTAGAGCAGCTGCGAGATTTCTTCGGCTGTCTCATCGTTGGTTTCGTATCGTGCGGCCATCCAAACTTCGGCAGCCTCTTCGACAACTTTCTTGCCGATAGCGTGCACACCGGCATCTAATTGTTGCACCGTTCCGGACCCTGCCGGGCGGGTGCGTGCTTTTTCAGTGAGTTCAGCAAAAAGTTCTTCGAAGGTTTTCACAGTACTAGCGTAGTTGTTCATGTCCCCTTCGGGTTACACCGGCGCACTTCATGACAGAAATTCGTTAAGCATCGTGTGCTGGAGACGAGCTGGTTTGCAGTGTCGGATCCGGCAGGAGCGTTTCGACCCCGGGTTTTTCTCTGCTGCGGGCCCGCGCCCACACAAAGAATCCGGTCAGCGTGAACACGCCGTAGAACACGTACATGAATGCTGATGCGTAGTAGCCGGCCGCAAAGAGTAAGGGCACTCCGACGACGTCGACGATCACCCAGATGAGCCAGAATTCAACCCAGCCTTTTGCCATCCCGTAGGTGGCTAGCAGTGACCCAACAAACGTCCAGGCGTCTGCCCAGACCGGTTCAAATGATCCCAGCACCCTGAATAGTGGCGTGAGTGCAATGGTGCCGCCCACCAGGATGACCACCAGCCAGCTGCGGGTGGACCAGGATGCCCATTTGGGCACGATGGCGGTCTGTTGCCCGCTTCGGGAGCGTTGATGTTTGGTCATGTTCCACTGGCGCCAGCCGTAGATGGAGACGGCGATGAACATAATTTGGCGTCCTGCTTGACCCAGCAGATTGGCCGCGTCAGCTCCGCCAAAAAGACTGCTAAGAAACACGGTCAGTAGGATGAGGTTCCCAACAATTCCGGTCGGCCACGCCCAAACTTTGCGTCGCATTCCGCCCAGGGCGGATGCCAGGCCGAAAATATTGCCGAAAACTTCGCGCATGAGCAGCCCACCGCCGCCAATCGGGATGGTCCAGTTAAACAGGTCGATGAGCCACTGCATGAGACTTCTTTAGCGTTGCGCCCCACGCGCCTGGGCACGCAGGTTGTCGATGGCTTGTGCTGGGTTGTCAGCGGAGTACACGGCGGAACCGGCAACGAAGACGTCAGCGCCGGCTTCGGCTGCACGTTCGATCGTGTCCGGGGCCACTCCCCCGTCGACCTGTAGCGCAATGGGCACACCCGCGTCTTCGATAGCTTGGCGGGCACGTCTGATCTTGGGTAAGACCACATCGAGGAATGATTGGCCACCGAAACCGGGTTCCACGGTCATGAGTAAGACCATGTCGAGTTCGGTGAGCATATCCAGGTAGGGCTCAATGGGGGTGGCGGGTTTGAGGGCCATGGAAGCTTTGGCACCGCGGGCGCGTAGTTCACGGGCCAGCCGGATGGGTGCGCCGGAGGCTTCGACGTGGAAGGTCACCGATTCTGCGCCAAGATCGGCGTAGTCTGGCGCCCAGCGGTCGGCGTCTTCGATCATCAGGTGAATGTCTAGTGGCTTATCTGTTGCCGCTCGGATGGCTTTGACCACCGGCGCGCCCATGGTCAGGTTGGGCACAAAATGGTTGTCCATCACATCAACGTGAATGGCATCGGAGTTGTTGACACGAGCAATTTCTTCGCCCAGGCGGGCAAAATCGGCGGACAGGATGGACGGGTGTATATGAATGCCGGTCACGGTCGGTCTCCTATTGAGTGCTAGGCGCGGTAATTAGTGAGTGAGCAGGGCGAAGAACATGGCGTCGGTTGCGTGCAAGTCAGGCCAGAGCTGCACCGTATTCGAAGCCGGATCTCCGGCGGTAATGCTATTTCGGGTGAGGACGGATTCGCCGTCCTGGTGTAGCGCGACCTGTTGCATTGCCGTGGCCGAGTCTTGCAGTTTGACGTGCGGGTTCCGTTTTAAGACATCGGAGATTTGCAATGTGGTTTCGGCAATGTGTGGAGAACACGTCACATAGGCTAACAGGCCCCCGGGCTTGAGCATCGTCAGTGCGGCATCAAGTAGCTGGGCTTGAAGTTGTGTCAAGGTAGCCAGATCTTGGGGGGTCCGCCGCCAACGGGATTCTGGACGACGACGCAGTGCACCCAGACCGGTGCAGGGCGCATCGAGCAGGATCCGATCAAACCGTTGAGCATTGGCTGGATCTGCTGCTAGTTCCACTCCATCGGCCACCGATGTGGTCCACACATCTTCATCAACAACCCGCAGTGCTTGTTGCACGAGTTTGGTGCGGTGTTCGGATACGTCATTGGCTTGTAGGGTTGCGCCATGCGACTGGGCCAGCGCGGCAAGGACAGCGGCCTTACCGCCCGGTCCGGCGGACATATCCAACCAGGTTTCCTCGCTGGCCACGTTGCGTGCGGCGACCAGGGCGCGGGCGGTTAGTTGTGAGCCGATATCTTGGACTCGAACTGTGCCTTCAGCTACGCCGGGGATCCGTCCGGCGTCACCGCCCACAAAGACTGCCGCGTCGGGGGCGAGCGGAGAGGCTGTGGCACCGTGCTCCAAGACCGGTTCTAGATCGCCGATACCCGGGAGTGCGATGAGGTTGAGTTCGGGCGCAATATTATTAGCCTCCAGCACGGTGGCAAAGTCTGTTGGCTGGCGTCCGTTCGTGGCCAATGATTGTTTGATGGCGCGCAGAATCCAGGTTGGATGAGCGTACCGAATCGACAGATCATTGTCCGATTCGCCTGGGGCCAGGTCATCGAGCCATTCTTCCAGACTGCGTTGACTGACTTTGCGTAAGACTGCGTTGACCAGCCCCGACGGGCCAGCACCAATCTGGTCACGCACTAAAGCAACCGTGGTGTCTAGGGCTGCATGGGCTGGTACCCGCATGTTCAGGAGCTGGTGAGTCCCGATTCGCAGGGCATCCAAAACTGGTTTGTCGAGTTTTTTGATTGGACGGTCCACGCATTGACCTAGGATCGCATCATAGGTTCCGATGGAGCGTAGTGTGCCGTAGGTCAGCTCCGTGGCAAATGCCGCATCTTGGCGGTCGAGCTTATTACGACGGATGCGTGTGGGCAGCACCAGGTTCGCGTAGGCATCTTCGTGGGTGACCGCCTGCAGGATTTGGTAGGCGGTTAAGCGTGCGGGGTCACTACGGCGTTTCCGCTCAGATGGAGCATTTGCGGAGTACTGTCGCTTGCGACCGGTTTGGCCACGGTTTCGTTGGCGACCTTTTGGGTTGCGCGGGGTCTGTGATGTGTCGTCTGCCAAACTTATTGTCCTTAATTGCTGTGAAACTCGTCCGGATGCGTGGTTGAAGTTTGGAGTCTGATTGAATCATCAACTCCACGAGCCCAGTCTGTTGCACGCATCATTTTTCTGCCGGAAGGCTGCACTTGGGTGAGTTCGATGACACCATCTTGACATACCAATAGCACTCGTTTGGGTTCAAGGATAAATGTTCCGGGGCGCAGGGTGTGATCGGGTTGGTCTGCTACCCGACGGGCACCACCGATTTTGAAGCGCGCTGGTGCGGTATCTGCTGCTTCGAGCATGCCCCAGGCCCCCGGCGCCGGGGAAGCACCGTTAATAAGACCGCGAACTGCTTCGGCCGGTTGCGCCGGATCGATCCGTACTTGGTGACTGGTGATTTTTGGTGCCCAGCTCACTTCACCTTGTTGCGGAGTGGCTACGGCGGTATCTGCGGCAATTTCGGAAAGTGTGTCGGCGAGCAGCTTGCCACCACTGGATGCCAGATCGGCTAAGACCTCGCCTGCGGTGTCTTCCGGCGCCAGGTCACGGGTCAGCGACGCGAAAACCGGCCCGGTATCCAGACCGGCTTCGAGTTGAAACACGGCGGCCCCGGTTTGAGTTTCTTGATTGATAATGGCCCATTGCACAGGGGCGGCTCCCCGATATGCAGGAAGAAGTGAAAAGTGCAGATTCACCCAGCCTTTGGGCAGGAGATCTAAGACAGGTTGGGGCAGCAATCCCCCGTAGGCCACCACAGCGCCAATATCTGGTCGCAGCTCGTTGATCTGGTCAACGGCCGCGTTGCTGTCTGCGGTGTTAAAACTATCGATTTTAATAACAGGTAGCCCCAGCTCTTCGGCTCGTACGGCTACCGGCGATGGTGTCAGCGTGCGTTTGCGTCCCACTTTGGCATCGGTGCGGGTGAGAACACCAACCACATCATGGCCTGCTGTGATAAGCGCGTCCAGGGGTGCAACCGCTGGTTCCGGGGTGCCGGCAAAAAGAATTCTCAAGTACGTCCTTAGGAAGTTGGTTGACCAAATGCTGAGCTCGACCCAAAAGCCGTGCTAATGCCGGTGGCACGCTCCGAATTCACGCGTTTGACGACATTCATGTAGTCCTGGGATGCCATGGTACGGCGAGCTTCGCGGAGCTCTTGGTCGTTGAGTCGATCCACGAACAGGTACCCGGCCAGGTGATCGACTTCATGTTGCAACATTCGCGCAAACAGTCCTTCACCTTCGTACGCCACCGGGCTACCTTCTACATCGAAGCCGTTGACTTTGGCGTATCGGGCCCGGGGTGGAGTGTAATACAGTTCGGGCACGGACAGGCAGCCTTCTTTTGGCTCATTCGTCGGATCACCCCAGGTTTCGATGACCGGGTTGATGACATGACCTTGCCGTTCTTCGAGATTGAACACGAAAATTGCTTGGCCAATGCCGACCTGCGGGGCGGCCAATCCCACCCCCTGAACAGCATCCATGGTCTCGTGCATCGAGTTGACCAACTGCTTCAGGCTGGTTGAACCAAAACGGTGTGTTGGTACTTGCGATGTTTGGCTGCGCAGAACGGGGTCTGGAACAGTCCGAATAGATAAAACGCTCACGTGGCTAAGCCTACCCAAGCTGTGTCAGGATTGTTGCGGCGCCATAACCGGCGGGCCGATGGCCTGCAGTGGGCTTGGAGCAGCATTCACCGCTTGCTGATACTGCCAGACCTGTCGTAGTGCCCAGAATTTTTGCCAATATTGTGGCAGTGTTTGCGGATTTGCCTGGTACGTGGCAACTTCTGTCTGTCCGATCGCAACCCCCATGAGCATCGCGTCATCCCCATATTCCCACGGCTCCCAGCTTCCTGCGGCTGCATCCACGAGTGATTCTTCAGCCTTAAACCCGGCCGCTAGTTGCATCACCACATTCGCATTAAGGCTCTTCACTCGCCCCGAGCGATCTGTGCCGCGTGTCTTGTAATCAATCAGACAAACCCGGCCGCCGATAGTTGCCACCAAATCTAAAGTGCCCGCGTAGCCGACTGTCTTATTCCACACAGTAATTTCTGCGGCGAGTGGTTTGACCTGAAAATTATGCCACCATTCATCAAACCGGTCAGCAAATCCCGCCTCGCTGTGTTGAGCCAGGATTTCGCGGGCTTCGGGCATCGTATGGGGCATCCCCATGGCCCGGAGTGCAACCTGTTCCGCATAATTATGGACCCGATCCCCTCGGGCAGCGGCTTCATCCCGGAACCGTTCTGCAGCGTCATTGGACTGTCGTGCCAGAGTTTTCAGCTTGGCCGGCGAACCGATGGCCTCTGGCAAACGCGTGTCAGCAATGAGGTTTGACGTGGCCATGTGACTTGCCCAGCCGGTGAGATCCAAGTGTTGCTGGCCAATCACCGTGGTGATGGATGGAACTTCTGGTAGTCCGGTCAGGGACCGGGAGTACATTCTTCCGGCGTCTGTCTGGTGGGCAAGCTGTGGTTGAGTCATGATTCCATTATCGGTCATGACCAGGACACGATAAGCCTTTCTGACCGAGACGAAACACTCCGGCGAGGATGATTTGCGCTTTTGAATTTCTATTGGGTATAGTTCTTATCTGTTGGACGCACGGTGAACAACACGAAACATGTGTTCATCATTGTTCTGCGGATGTAGCTCAGCTGGCTAGAGCACCACCTTGCCAAGGTGGGGGTCGCGGGTTCGAATCCCGTCATCCGCTCGCAACACCCTCAGGGTGGGGTGGCCGAGTGGTGAGGCAGCGGCCTGCAAAGCCGCGTACGCGGGTTCGATTCCCGTCCCCACCTCGATCGGATTTCCGAGATGATAACAAAGATGCTATCGTAGGAATCTGCAAGAACTTGTGTTTCACTTGGTGAAACATGAGCGCGATTGGCGCAGTTGGTTAGCGCGCTTCCCCGACACGGAAGAGGTCACTGGTTCGAATCCAGTATCGCGCACAGGATTACATTAAGTAATTCACGCGGATGTAGCTCAGCTGGCTAGAGCACCACCTTGCCAAGGTGGGGGTCGCGGGTTCGAATCCCGTCATCCGCTCTGTTGTTGCTTAGAGGCTTTGATTTATTAAAAATCAAAGCCTCTTTTGCTTTCTATATACTGGCAGTCTGCTCTACGAGAACGCTTGGCTTTTGAGGTAAACGTCACAAACCGTCACGCGTCTTGACCAGTGCCCCTTGCTCTCCGCTATGGTTGGAGCTTGTAACCATCCAGAGTGACGCAGAGACCTGGCTCGTACGTCGCAGCAACCCGTTAGGTCGGGTGCTACCGCCAGAGACCGATGGAGAGTGAATTTCTCATGACCAGTGTAAATACTCATACCAATATCGCCCCGCCGCAAAATGCCCGTTTTGCCGAGGACGTGCGCGACGATGCATCGCTGGTGTTGCGTTCATCCGGTGCTTGGACTAACTACACTGAAACAACAGTAGATGTTGATGGCTATCAATACGTTATCGGTGGCGAAACTGCTCCCGGGCCAATGTTCTTTATTCTTGGAGGCGCACACTCCTGCGCCAGCGTGGTGACCGAATTGGCTTCGGGACGTTTAGACATTGACCTCAGTGGCGTCCATACCGCGGTGCTTGCACGTCAGGACGATCGTGGTCTGGCAGATGCTGCAGACGTCCAACCATACTTCTATGCGGTCCATCTTGAGCTGTCCGTTGGTACCACCACACGTGATACAACAAAGCTCACCGAGTTAGTCGACACCACGCTGCGAACCTGTCCAGCACTGAACTTACTACGGGATGCAAATATCCATCTGACCGTCAATTGGAGCTTCGTGGACGAGCTGGTCGAATACGACGCCGAAGTCCGTGCCAATGATGCTTGGGGCTATGTTTCCAAACGCCAGCCGACAGGTGAACTGCCGGAACCTTTTGCCGTCATTACCCGCGAATTTAATGCTGCCTAGCGGGCCGAAGCTGCAATAACCATTACGGTAGGCTCCCACCGAATGTTCTGCGGGAGCCTACCGCAGTTGCGTGGGCTTAGAGGGCCTTTTCGCCCAGGTGGCCTTCTCGGGCCAATGCGGTCATGCGGGAGACAGTACGGAAGTACTTTTTCATGTACCCGCCGGCCATCATATCTTCAGTAAAGAGCTGTTCAAATGGCACTCCGGAAGCCACCACGGGGACATCTTTGTCGTATAACCGGTCCGCTAGGACCACAAAACGTAACGCCATCGCTTGTTCGGTGATGGTGGTGACATTGCTCAGCACCAATACATCAACGTCTTTGACTAATTCTCGATAACGTGAAGGGTGCACCCGAGAAAGGTTCTTCGTCAGGGCGGCCCAGTCGTCGACAGCAAATACTTGTTCTGTGGGGAAGTTCGCTTGTGCTGTCTGCATTTCGTTCCCCACAGCAACCGGATCTGGCGCATTTTCTAGGCCACGATGTCGGAAGTCTTGACCATCAACCCGAACCGTTTCGAATTGATCAGCCAGCACCTGAATTTCCCGTTTGAAGTCTTGGGATGCAAAGCGCCCCTCCCCCAGCGCGCCAGGCAAGGTATTGGACGTAGCTGCAAGTTTCACACCGGCATCAGACAGTTCGCGCATCAATCGAGACATCAAAACCGTGTCTCCAGGATCATCAAGTTCAAATTCGTCAATACAGACCAAAGAGTACTCTTTGAGCACATCCACGGTGGTAGTAAAACTCAGTGCACCCACCAAGTTGGTGTACTCAACGAACGTACCAAAGGCTTTCCGTCCGGGTGCTGCGTGCCAGAGCGACGCCAGGAGGTGAGTTTTGCCCACCCCGAAACCACCATCGAGGTACAGCCCATTGGGCTGGCCGTTGCCATTCTGGCTATTCTTCTTATTTTTCTTCTTCGCCGTGCGTTGAAAACGCGAAAATAGTCCACCGGATTTTTTTGGTGGTGCGATAGTGTCGGCAAATTCTCGTAACCGATCGACGGCACCCGCCTGGGACGGATGGGCGGGATCTGGAATGTAGGTGTCAAAGGATACTTCGCCGAAGCGGTAGGACGGGTGAAATCCCGCTAAGAGTTCTTCGGATGAAACCTTTGGGTTCCGTTCCGAGAGAGCTACAATTTCTGTCACGTTGGTTCCAATCCTTTGATTCTTGGCGCGCGGACGACTAACCGATAGGAAGGCTAATCTCTTCATACTAAAGCGCGAGACAGAACCTGCGTCACTATTACTTCGCAAGCGCGCATACAAGTAGTAGTGTGACGTTGCTCGTGGCAAATAACACATGTCCTTGTATCCTTAATAGTCAGACGTGTCGCACCTTGACGGCCAACCACTACGAAAGGCACTTCCCTTTATGACTACAACAGTCCCCGTGGAAAACTCGGACTATGCTCACCCAGAAAAACTTGTGTCAACCCAGTGGGTTGCCGAACATAAAGCCAACCCAAATGTCGTTGTTCTAGAATCGAATGAAGATACCCTGTTGTATTCGACGGGTCATATTCCTGGTGCTCTTAAGATTGACTGGCACACCGAACTCAACGATCCGGTAACCCGCGATTTTATTGGTCCAGAGGCCTTCGCCAAAATGGCCGGTTCTAAAGGTATTAGCCG
>Ga0209487_1000909_pt1 | contig 25933 bp, 26 predicted proteins | sample Poulit2012_FD_187524 | JGI IMG/M metagenome (GOLD analysis project Ga0209487, IMG submission 187524) | Agricultural soil microbial communities from Georgia to study Nitrogen management - Poultry litter 2012 (SPAdes) (version 2) | ecosystem: Environmental > Terrestrial > Soil > Agricultural land...
ACTCCCGGCAACCCCCACACTCCCGCCAACCCCGAGCGCCTGCAGTTGGTCCACCACGGCCGATGCCTCGGCGGACTCGTGGAACTGGGCGCCTGCCTCCCGCACCGGCCGGTAGGCCTCCGGGGCCAGCAGGATCACCGCGAGCGCCGGCCACAGCGCCATCTCACCGCCCGCCAGCCGCACCCCGGCCCCCACCGCCACCAGACCCACGGAGATGGTGGCCACCAGGTCCAGCGCAGTGGAGGAGAGGAACGCCACCGACAACACCTTCGTGGTGGCCCGGGCATACCGCCTGGAGGTCTCCCGGACCGCATTCACCTGGCGGCTCGCACGGTCGAACAGCTTCAGGGTGGTCAGTCCCTTGACCACATCCAGGAAGTGGCCGGCCAGGTGCCCGCCCTGGTGGTACTGGGCCTTCGCGCGACGTTCGGTGGCCCACCCCACCAGCGCGGCGAACAGCGGCACCAGCGGTAGCGTGACCAGCACCACGGCAGCGGAGGTGAGGTCCGCGGCAGCCATCACCGCGAGCACGAGCGGTGGTACGAGCACCCCGACAACCAGACTCGGCAAGTACTGGGTGAACCAGGGGCGGAGCGGGTCCAGCCCGGTGGCCAGCAACGCGGTGATCTCCACCGGCTCGGCCCGCGCGGCCCGGCTCGCCACCCAGGCCGGTCCGCGCCGAGCCACGGCGGTGAGCACCTCGGCGCGAGCGTCGGTGATGACCGCGGTGGCCACCGCATGGGCGGCACTCGGGCGCAACCGGGCAACGACCGCGCGCACCGCCAGCACTCCTGCTAGGAGGGCAAGTGCACCCCGCCACGGGCCGCCGTCGAGCACGGTGACCACCACCCGTGCGGCAAGCACCGCACCGGCCACCACGGTCAGCGCGTGGACGACGGCGAGCGCCATCAACCAGGCCAGCGGCCGCCGGTGCCGGCCGGCCAGGCGCAGGAGGCGCAGATCGACCGGCCCGCGTCTCATGTGGCTACCGGCTCACTGGCCACGCGTTTGCGGAACACCCAGTAGGCGAAGGTTTGGTAAGCGATCACCCCGGGCAGTACCAGCACCGCAGCGATGGTGATGGTGCGAAGCGCGGTCGGGCTGGCCGCGGCGGCCTGCAGCGTGATCGACCAGTCCGCGGAGAGTGTGCTGGCCAGCAGCACCGGATGGTCCGGAACGAACACCAACACCGGTACGACGGCGACCACCAGGCTCACCGCAGCGAACACCACCCATTCGCGCGCGCCGCCGGCGATGAGACCGATACCCGCGAGCGCTCCGGCCAGCAGCAGCCCGGCCCACCAGGACCCGCCGGCCAACGGCAGTCCGAGGCCCACCAGCACCGCGGCGAGGAATCCCAGCCGTGGTGCCAGGCGCCGGGCCCGGGCGTGTACCGGCCCGGTGGTGCGAAGCGCCAGGTACGCCGCGCCGAGTAACGCGGCCGCGAGCACACCCGCCACCGCACCGAAGAGCGCCGCCGGGGTGGCCAGTGCGCCTAGTGAGCGCGCCAGGGCACCTCCGGTGGCCGCCACCTGCCCGTCGGGCCCGAGCGGCAATCCGCCGGCGAACGCCCCGAACACCGCACCGAACAACCCGGCGGTGGCGGCCGACGACGCGGCCAGGGCGACGCCGCAGCGGCGGCGCCACTCGTCGTCGTCCTTCTTGCCGTAGAACTCCAGGGCCACCCCGCGCACGGCCAAGGTGAGCAGGATCGCCACGAACGGTAGGTACAACCCGGACAGCAGCGCCGCGTACCAGTCGGGGAACGCGGCGAACGTCACGCCGATCGCCGCCACCAGCCAGACTTCGTTGCCGTCCCAGAAGGGGCCGATGGTGCGCAGGGCGGCGCCGCGTTGGTGTTCGTCCTTGCCGAGAGCCGGGGCGAGCATTCCCACCCCGAAGTCGAAGCCCTCCAAGACGAAGAAGACCACCCAGCACAGCACCACCAGGGCGAACCACAGCGTAGCCAGATCCATCGGGTTGTCCTCCTCAGTAACTCGGCGCGGTACGGGTGGTGTCCAGGTCCTCGGTCACGTCCGGCGGCACCGGGTGGGGACTGAGGTCCTGGCGGATCAGATAGAGCACCAGGCGGATCCAGACCACGGCGAGCACCCCGTAGAGCACGGTGAAGCCGATCAAGGAAGCCGTCACCTCGGCGGCGGTCAATCCCGGGGAGACCCCGTCGACGGTGAGGAACTCCCCGAAGGCCAGCCACGGTTGGCGGGCGGTCTCGGTGAAGATCCACCCGAAGGCGTTCGCCGCGTGGGGCAGCAGGGGCAGCACCGGGAGGCTGCGCATGAGCCAGACGCCGATGGGCCGGCCGGTGGGAAGAGCCCGGTTCTTGCGGGTCAACCACAGTACGGCGGCCGCGAGCACCGCCGCCAGCACCCCCGCGCCGATCATCAACCGGAAGGACCAGTAGGCCACCGGCACCCACGGGATGTAGTTGCCCGGGCCGTAGACCTCGGCGTACTGCGCCTGCAGGTCGTAGATGCCCTGCACCTCCGCACCGGGGTCACCGGCGGCCAGCACCGACAGCAGGTAGGGCACGTCGAGACTGAAGAAGGGTTCGCGCCCGTCCGCGCCGCCCACGGCGAAGATGGAGAAGGGGGCGCCGGTCTGGGTATGGAACAACGCCTCGGCCACCGCCATTTTCATCGGCTGCACCCGGGTCATCACCTTGCCCAGCACGTCCCCGGTGATCATCACCGCCACACCGGACACCAGGGTGATCCACCCGCCGGTTCGCGCCAGGAACCGCCAACTCGTGTGCTCCGGTTCGGTGATCGAGGCGCGTTTGCCCCACGCCCGCCATGCGCCGACGGCCAGCAGCAGCGCCCCGGCCGTCATCGCCGCGCCGGCGAGGGTGTGCGGGACTGCGGCCAGGTTCACCTCGTTGACCATCAGATCTCCGAAGTTGGCCAGTTCGGCCCGGCCGGTCTCCTCGTTCACCCGGTAGGCCACGGGGTTCTGCATGAAGGAGTTGGCGGCCATGATCACTACCGCCGAGAGCACCGTGCCCACCGCCACGATCCAGATGGTGGCCAGGTGCAGCCCGGGTTTGAGGCGGTCCCAGCCGAAGAACCACAGCCCCAGGAAGGTGGCTTCGAGGAAGAAGGCGAGCATGCCCTCGATGGCCAGGGTGGGGCCGAACACGTCGCCGTAGAACCGGGAGAACTCACTCCAGGACAATCCGAACTGGAATTCCTGGACCAGTCCGGTGACCACCCCGACGGCGAAGGTCACGATGAGGATCTTGCCCACCAACAGGGTCAGGTGGCGGTAGTGGTCCTTACCGGTGCGCCACCAGGCGGTCTGCAGCCCGGCCGTCACCGCCGCCAGTCCGATCGACATCGGGACGAAGAAGTAGTGGTAGATGGTCACGATGGCGAACTGCAGCCGGGACAGTTCTACGACATCCAGCACGGGCGTCCTCCGAGCACTCCACGTTTGCTGACACCGCGTCTATTACGACGCTACGTCGTAGATCCTACACACTGTCGTACTTGCGGTTGTAGTACACCGGGGCGGTAGTAACCTAGACTCATGGCTATGGGCGATCTGGAGCGTGCCGTGATGGCGCAGTTGTGGGGGTCTAGCACCCCGCGCACTGTGCGGGAGGTGCACGCCGCCCTGGAGCCGACCAGGCCGCTGGCCTACACCACCGTGATGACGGTGCTGGACCGGTTGGCCAAGAAAGGTCTGGTAACCCAGGAACGGGAGGGCCGGGCGTACCGGTACTTCCCCGCCCGCACCCGTGAGCAACTAGCCGCCGACTTGATGTTGGACGCCCTGGCCGATGCCACCGAACCATCCGACCGGGTGGCCGCGCTGCAGCACTTCGTGGGCCGGGTCAGTTCCGATGAGGCCGCCGCTATCCGGGCCGCGCTGGATGAGAAGGCCTGAGCGGGCCCTGACCGGGGCTCGATGACCGGGATCGCGCTGGCGGCGCTGGCACTGGTGCTCTCCCGGATGGTGCCGCCCGTGCTGGCCCGCGCCCGGTGGCTGGAGCACGTCCCGCGGGCCGGCGTGGTGCTCTGGCAGGCGGTGGCGTTGGCGGCAGTGTTGGCTGCCGTCGGCGCGGTGCTGGCCGCCCCGGAGGAGTTGTTCCGCGCCTACTCCGCCCGGGACGGGGCGCGGGTTGTCCCAGTGCTGTTGGCCACCGCCACGGTGGCCGCCGTCGGCGCGGCGATCATCGTGCTGCGGTTGGCGATCATCGCGGTTCGCCTCGGGCTGGACACCCGGCGGCGGCGGGCCAGGCACACCGAGATGCTCGACCTGCTGGAAGGACCGAGCCCCAACCGCGTGCACGTACTGGCGGGGCCGATCCCGATGGCCTACTGCGTGCCGGGCCACTCGGGCCGGGTGGTGCTGACCGAGGCCACCGTCGACGTGCTCGATGACGCCCAGGTCCAGGCGGTGATCGAACACGAACGCGCGCACCTGCGTGCCCGGCACGACTTGGTGCGCGAGGCGTTCACTGCGCTACATGTTGCCTTCCCGCGGGTGGCCCGGTCCCAGGTGGCCCGCGCCGCGGTGGACCACCTGCTGGAGTTGCTCGCCGACGACGGGGCGCTGCACCGGATCCCCGAAGCCGACCTTCGCGGCGCGCTGGCCGTGCTCAGCCGCAACACCGGTGAGCCGCGCACCGCGGCCAGGTTCCGCCGTCTGGCCGGGCCCCAGCCCTCCCAGGGGCGACGGCGGTTGCTCGCCGCAGCCACCTACCTCCTGGCGGCCGCAGTGCTGGTGGTGCCCACCGCCGCGCTGGCCGGGCCGTGGTTGGCGCGGGCGACCACGGCGGTGCTGGGCGGGTGAGCGGAGTGGAACGAGGCGTTGACGCCGTGGGACTCGCCGGCGGAGTTGGCCCGAAGATCAGTCGCGGTTGTTCAATCCTTGACACGGCCGCGACTGCGACATTGCTCAGCCTGTAACATCCTGCGCGGACACCGACGCCGCGGTGTCCCCGGCAGGCAGCCGAACGGTTAGGAGCGGGATGCCAGGACTGGACGAGAAGTTGCAGGACATTTATGCCGAGGTGCTCCAGCGCAACCCGGGCGAGACCGAGTTCCATCAAGCCCTGCGCGAGGTGCTCACCAGCCTCGGTCCGGTGGTGGGCAAGCACCCGGGATACACCAACGGGGGCAACGCGGTGCTGCGCCGGATGTGCGAACCCGAGCGCCAGATCATCTTCCGGGTGCCGTGGGTGGACGACAACGGCGAGGTGCAGATCAATCGAGGTTTCCGGGTGGAGTTCAACTCCGCGCTCGGGCCGTACAAGGGCGGCCTGCGATTCCACCCCAGCGTGAACCTGGGCATCGTGAAATTCCTCGGGTTCGAGCAGATCTTCAAGAATTCCCTCACCGGGTTGCCGTTGGGCGGCGGGAAGGGCGGGTCGGATTTCGACCCCAAGGGCCGCTCCGACGCCGAGGTGATGCGGTTCTGCCAATCATTCATGACCGAGCTCTACCGACACATCGGCGAGTACACCGATGTGCCGGCCGGTGATATCGGAGTGGGCCAGCGCGAGATCGGCTACCTGTTCGGTCAGTACAAGCGCATCACCAACCGGTACGAGCCGGGCACCCTCACCGGCAAGGGCCTGACCTGGGGCGGGTCGCAAGTGCGCACCGAGGCGACCGGCTACGGCACGGTGTTCTTCGTCAATGAGATGCTGCGCGCCCGGGGTGAGTCCTTCGAGGGCAAACGGGTGGTGGTCTCGGGGTCCGGCAACGTGGCGTTGTACGCGATCGAGAAGGTGCACGAGTTCGGTGGAACCGTGGTGGCGTGCTCCGATTCCTCCGGGTATGTGGTGGATGAGGCGGGCATAGACATGGAACTCCTCCGGGAGGTCAAGGAGGTCCAGCGCGGGCGGATCTCCGACTACGCCACCCAGAAGGGCGGATCGGCCCGATTCATCCAGAGCCGGTCGGTCTGGGAGGTGCCCTGCCAGGTGGCGCTGCCGTGTGCCACGCAGAACGAACTCAACGGCCACGACGCCTCCGAACTCATCAAGAACGGGTGTCAGATCGTCGCCGAGGGTGCGAACATGCCCTGCACCCCCGAGGCGATCAAAGCCTTACAGCATGCCGGGGTAGGTTTCGGCCCCGGGAAGGCCGCCAATGCCGGCGGGGTGGCGACCAGCGCGCTGGAGATGCAGCAGAACGCATCCCGGGATTCCTGGAGTTTCGAACACACCGAGCAACGGCTGGCCGAGATCATGCGCGGCATCCACGACCGCTGCCTGCAGACCGCCGAGGAGTACGGCTCCCCCGGCGACTACGTGGCAGGGGCGAACGTGGCCGGCTTCATCCCGCTGGCCGATGCGATGCTCGCCCACGGCGTGATCTGACCCGCGCCGCCGCGTTGGTCGTGGAGCCCAGCCGCCCGCTGGCTGGGACCCACGACCGAATTCGCAGACGGTACGCCGGTTCCCGCAGCAGGCGTCACTCGTCGTCGGTCTCCCCGCCCTTGCCGGCGCTGGACCCGCTTTGCTCGACATCGCGCGCTCTGCGCGGCAGCGGCTTGGAGCCGGTGCGGCGGGCCAGCGGGCCGCCCAGCGGCACGGGTTGGATCGGTTCGTAGGGCTCACGCATCCGGGGCACCGTCGTAGTCGCCTGCGGTTCGACCACCTCACCGCGCAACTCCCCTTCTTCCTGGCGCCGTTCGTGCTCCTCGGGGGGCAGCACCTGGCGCCATGCCCGGGTCCGCATCGGCGGCAACTCCCCGGCGTCCTCGCGCATGGCCCGGTACACGCTGTACATCTGGAACAGGGCAAGGATGAAGAACGGGAAGCCCACCACGATCGTGGTGGTCTCCAACGCGTCCAACCCGGACCCGCCGGCGGTGACCGTCAGCAGGATGATCGCAATCAGGGCGATCGAGATGCCCCAGAACAGGCGCTGACGCAGCGGCGCGTCCTCCTCGTGGCCGTTGGCCATGGTGTCGGTGATGAGCGCGGCAGAGTCCACCGAGGTGGTGAAGAAGATGACCACCAGAATGATCGAGACCACCGAGGTGACGAGTGCGAACGGGAAGTTCTCCAGGAACGCGAACAGCGCCCCCGGAATGTCCCCGTCGCCTACCACCCGGTCCACCAGGCCGCCGTCGCCGTTCATTTCGATGTCGATGGAACCGGTACCGAAGATGCCGAACCAGATCACACTGAACGTGGCCGGTACCGCCAGTACGCCCAGCACGAACTCCCGCACGGTGCGGCCGCGGGAGATCCTGGCGATGAACAATCCGACGAACGGCGCCCAGGTGATCGTCCAGGCCCAGTAGAACACCGTCCAACTGGCCTGCCAGCCGGTGTCGGCGAAGGTGTCGTTCCACAAGGCCAACTCGGGCAGCATCGCGATGTAGTTGCCGAAGGCCTCGATGGTGCCCTTGGTCATGAAGACCGTGGCTCCGGTGACGAACACGAAGATCATCAGCGCGATGGCGGTCACGATGTTGATGTTGGACAGCCGCTTGATGCCCTTCTCCAGACCGAGGGTCACCGAGATCAGCGAGACCGCGGTCACCACCACGATCACGACGATCAGCGTGACGTTGGATTCGGGGATGCCGAACAACTGGTTCAGGCCGCCGTTGATCTGTAACGTGCCCAGGCCCACCGACACGGCCAGACCGAACACGGTGCCCACGATGGCCAGCACGTCCACCACCTGGCCGATGCGGCCGTGGATCCGCTCACCCAGGATGGGCTGCAGGATGGAGGACACTCGCGGCGGCAGGTTTCGCTTGTACAGGAAGTAGCAGAACGCCAGTCCGGGCAGGGCGAAGATCGCCCAGGTGTGGTACGTGAAGTGATAGAACGTGAACGCCAGCGCCTCCTCGGCGGCCTGGACGCTCTCGGGTTCCACGCCCTGGCGCGGCGGGTCCCCGAAGTGCGAGACCGGTTCGGCCACCCCCCAGAACATCAAGATGGTGCCGATCCCGGCGGCGAACAGCATCGCGAACCAGGACTTGCCCGAATGCTCGGCGGGCTCGTCGTCGGGGCCGAGTTTGATGCGCCCGAATCTGCTCAGTGCGATGTAGATGAGGAAGACGAGGAACGTGGTCACGCCCAGCACGTAGAACCAGCCCATGTTGTCCATCAGCCAGTTCGAGGCTGCCTCGGTGCCGCGGCCCACCGCATCGGTGAAGATCAGCGTGCCGGCCACGAACAGGATGATGATCGCGGCGGCGCCGAAGAAGATTCGTGGGCTGGTGCGTAGCCCGAGCAGATCGTGCAGTTTGTTCACGGTGTCCTGCTTTCGGTCGGATCAGCGATGATTCGGCCTTCACAGCGCCGGTGACCATGCCGGCCACAGCACCCTTGTCATTCCTCCCGGGTGAACTCCAGCCGTTCCCCCCGCGCCCCACCCATCCAGATGTCCTGGCAGGCGGCGGCGAGTTCGGGCAAGCCCTCCACGACAGTCGCGAAGACGTTACCCGGTACCCAACCTTGATCGCCGTTGATCAGCAAGTTGTTGCGTCCATAGAACAACGCCAGATCCACGATCGACCCCGTCTGTCGGTGCTCATCTGCGCTCTCGTACCCGTAGGCCGGGGACCCCAACTGGTCTCCGGTGAAGGTGAACCAGCACAGGTCGCCCGGGATCGGGGTCACGGTGGTGTTCTCCGCCCCGGGCTCGGAACCCGGATGCGGGATCAGGGTGTACACCTCGTTGCGGGCGTACTTGCCGTGATAGATCTGCCCGCCGGTCGGCAGCGCCTGCCAGACAGCCTCGCAGGTGCGCGGCGCCTCCTCGGTGAGCAGCCGCGCGCGTCCGCTGACCCCCCGGGTGGGCAACGTCAGCCTCAGGTACCGCTCCATCAGCCCTCCTGCAGCATCGGGGGAACGTGGGTGTGCCAGTCGGTGCGTTCGGTGTACGCCTGCCCGGCGCGCAGCACCAAGGCGTCGGCGTGCCGGGCGCCCACCAGTTGCAGGCCGATCGGCCGCCCGTCGCCGGTGAACCCGCACGGCACGCTCAGCGCCGGCTGGCCGGTCATGTTGAACGGGTAGGTGTAGGGCGTCCACGAGGGCCAGAAACGCTCCTCCCAGCCCGCGGGCACGTCCGCTCCGGCGTCGAACGCCCCGATCGGCATGGTGGGTGTCACCAGCAGGTCGTACTCGGTGTGGAAGGCCCCCATCCGCACGCCCAGGTCCATGCGAACCTGCGTGGCATCCAGGTAGGCCGCGGCATCGACCCGCCCGTAGCGTTCGATGCCCGCCAACAGTTCGGGGTCCACCTTCTCCCGGTCGGCCGGTGCCTCCACGTGGTCCCGCACCACCTTCTCCGCACCGGTGAACCACAGGGTGTAGAACGCCTCGACCGGGTCCGCAAACGGTGCCTCGATCTGCTCCACCCGCGCTCCGGCGTCGGCCAGCACGCCAACGGCCGCCTCCACCGCGGCTGTAACCTCCGGGTCGTTGACCCCGTAGCCCAGGTCGGGCGAATAGGCCACCCGCAACCCGGAGATGCCGGCGTGCAATCCGTCGGTGAAGGACGACGACGGCGCATCCAGTGCGAACCAGTCCCGATGGTCCGTGGCCGCCACGATGTCCAGCAACGTGGCCGCATCGACCACCGAGCGGGTCATCGGGCCGGGATGGGCGAGCGTGCCGAACGGGCTGGGCGGGTAGGCGGGGATGCGACCGAACGTGGGTTTGAGCGCCACCGTGCCGGTGAAGGCCGCCGGGATCCGCACCGAACCGCCGGCATCGGTACCGATGGACCACACCCCCATCCCCAGCGCCACCGCGGCGGCCGACCCCCCGGAGGATCCCCCGGCGGTCAGTTCCTCGTGCCACGGGTTGGTGGTCGGCGGGTAGGCCGGGGAGTCGGTCACACCCTTCCAACCGAACTCCGGAGTGGTGGTCTTCCCCAGCAGTACCGCCCCGGCTCCCCGCAGCCGTGCGGTGGCCGGGGAATCCTCTGCGGCCGGGGGTTCGCCCGCCGTCAGCGCTGATCCCCGGCGGGTGGGCTGGCCGCGTACCAACAGGACGTCCTTGATCGTGGTGGGTACGCCGTCGGCCGGGCCCAGCGGCGTTCCGTCGGCCCACCGCTGCGCCGACTCCCGGGCGGCGGTCATCGCCCCCTCCGCATCCACCAGCACCATCGCGCGCACCCGGTGGTCCAAACGTTCGATCCGCTCTAGTGCCGCCTCGGTGGCCTGCACCGGGCTGAGATCACCGGCGCGGTACCCCTGCACGAGTTCGGCGGCGTCCATCATCGCCACGTCGTTGACCAATTCGCTCATCACCCGGCTCCTTTGCCTTCGCCCCGCGCCCTACCGGACGAACCCGGCAGCCTTATCCACCACGTTGACCAGCTCTTCTTCCTGCAACCACCGCTGGGCGTTGTCCACGAACTGGCGAGCCAACTCATCGCGCCAGCCCACCACGTCCCCGGACATGTGGGCGGAGATCCGCGCGCCCGGTGCCGTCCACAACGGGTGCTCCGGCGGCAACGGCTCCTCGATGAACACATCCAAACTGGCCCCGTCCAGCGGCCCGTCGTGTAACGCGGCCACCAAGTCGCCCTCGTTCACACTCGCCCCGCGGCCGATGTTGATGAAGTGGGCTCCGGGCCGCATCGCGGCGAACACGTCCGCATTGAACAAGTCGGTCGTGGCCGAGGTGAGCGGAGCGGCGTTGACCACGTAGTCCGCCCAATCCACGTACGTCGCCAACTCACCGCTGGCATGGACCTGCTCGAAGTCGGCATCGCCCTCCCGCGCGGTGCGGCCGGCACCGTGCACGGTCATGCCCACCGCGCGCAACAGTCGCGCGCAGGCGCGTCCGATCGCGCCGGTGCCCACGATGAGGGCGCGTTTACCCGCCGCGCGCTGGGTTTCGCGGTGGCGCCAGGTGCGCTCGCGTTGCAGGTCGGCGCTCTCGTGCAGCAACTTTGCGTGAGCGAGCACGCTAGCGAGCACGAACTCGGCGATCGGCTCATCGAAGATGCCCCGAGCGTTGGTCACCACCACATCGGAGTCGGTGAGTTCGGGGAACAGCAAAGTATCCACCCCCGCGGCCGCCACGTGGATCCATTCCAGGTCCTCGCACTGGTCCCACACGTCTTGCACTGCGGTGGAAAAGAAGTCCCACAGGAACAGCCCCTGGGCACCCTGCACCGCCTCGCCCAGGGAGTCGGCGTCGGCGAAACGCAGATGCGCGCGGTCCTCGAGAACCTCCAAACCAGCGGGTTCCGGACCTTCGGGATCGAGCAGGACGGCAATGGCCGGGACAGAACCAGACACACGCGGACGCTATAAGGCTTCCTGTCTGATTGTCAACAATCTAAGGTGCGGTTATGGAGGTCGTGCGCGCGCCGCTGGAGGCCGTGACCACCCCGGTGGAGCAACGCAGCATCGGTGTGGTCACGCCCTATGACTTTGCCCTGGATCGGGAGTTGTGGGAGTGGGTTCCCCCGCACGTCAGTCTGCACCTGACCCGCACTCCTTACCAGCGGGTGCCGGTCAACCTCACGCAGGCGGAGTTGGTGGGCGCCCCCGAGGTGGTGGTCCGCTGCGCCCATGATCTGAGCACGATCAGCCCGGAGGTGGTGGCCTATGCCTGCACCTCGGGCAGTTTCGTGGGTGGCTTGGTGGGCCAGGCGGCGATCATCACCGCCCTGCAGGACAGCGGGTATGACCGGGCGGTGACCACATCCGGGGCGCTGCTGCTGGCATTGGCCGCCATCAACGCGCCAGTGGTGGCGGTGGCCACCCCCTACGATGAGCCGATCGCCGCACGACTTGCTGCGTTCCTCAGGGAAGCGGGTATACAGGTAAGTGGGCTGCACAGTTTGGGTTTGAGCGGAAGGATCTGGACCGTGCCGTACGAACGCACCGCCGACCTGATCCGCCGCGCTGCCACCTCCCACTCCCTGGGGCAGGAACCGCAGGCGGTAGTGGTCTCGTGCACCAACCTGCCCACCCGCCCATTGATCGCGCCGCTGGAGGCGGAGTTGGGCATCCCGGTCATCACCGCCAACCAGGCCACGGTCTGGGCGGCGCTCAATCTGCTCGGGCTGTCCGCCGAGGGCCCCGGCCAGCACCTGCTTTCCCACCAACCACCGGAGGTGACTTGAGTGACCGACGTCGAGTTGCCCGGCTACACCATGCCCGGGACGCCGGAGCCCTACGACGCCAGTCCATTCCCGATCACCGAGTACATCAACCGCCTGGAACGTGTCCAGGACGCGATGGGCAACCGGGGGCTGAGCGCGCTGGTGGTGGCTGACCCGGCGAACCTGTATTACCTCACCGGTTACAACGCATGGTCCTTCTATACCCCCCAGTGCCTGGTGGTGCCGGCCGAGGGCAGCCCGCACCTGTTCGCCCGGGCGATGGACGCCCAGGGAGCGCACTGGACGGCGTACCTGACCCGGGACCACATCCACGGTTACCCCGAGCACTACGTGCACCGCCCGGACATCCACCCGATGGACTGGATCACCGAGCAGGCCCTTGCGTTGGGCCTGCTGCGCGATGAGCGGGACTCGATAATCGCCGTCGAGTTGGACGCGCACTACTTCTCCCCCCGCGGGTTCCTGGCGCTGCACTCCCACCTGCAGAACGCCACCGTGGTGGACAGCGTGGAACTGGTGAACTGGGTCCGGGCGGTGAAGTCCCCGGCCGAGCAGGAAAAGATGCGGGTGGCCGGGCAGATCGCCGGCAACGTGATGCAGGTGGCGCTGGATGCCATCGAACCGGGTCGGCGGCAATGCGACGTGGTGGCCGAGATCCAACACGCCCAGGCCCTGGGGGCGGCCCAACTGGGCGGGGATTACCCCGCGATCGTGCCGATGCTGCCCACCGGCGAGTCGGCAGGTACCCCCCACCTGACCTGGTCCGACGCCCCGCTGGTGCGCGGCGAACCCACCACGATCGAGATCGCCGGAGTGCACCGCCGGTACCACGCCCCGCTGGCCCGCACGGTCGCGCTGGGTAAACCGCACGATGAGTTGGCCCGGTGCGCCGATGCGGTCACCGAGGGGCTGCACGCCGCTCTGGATGTGATGGGGCCGGGGGCCACCGGCCGGGAGGTGCACGCCGCGTTCGCCGACACCATCGCCCGGCACGGCTTCTACAAAGAGTCGCGGATCGGGTACTCCATCGGGATCGGCTATCCCCCGGACTGGGGTGAGCGCACCATCTCCCTGCGTGCGGAGGAGCAGACCGTGCTCGTCCCGGGGATGTGCTTCCACATGATCATGGGGATGTGGATGGAGGGATGGGGGTATGAGATGAGTGAATCGGTGCTGGTCACTACCGACGGGGTGGAGAAGTTGACGCACTTCCCTCAAGGGCTGACAGTGAAGGATTGACCGTCGGCGCAACGAACAACGCTGTTGAGACGAGACGACGACTTCGACGATTCAGACGCTTTGACGACTTTGAAGACTTTGAGAGACGACGACCTTTGAGGAGTAGGCATGCCGAACGAGACCACGCTGCCCCTGGCCGCCCGCGCTGACCAGTTGGTGGGGTCGATCATCGACTCCAGTACGTCGTTGCTCGCCGCCCAGACCCACGACGTGGTCCGGTTCGCGATGGGCTCTCCGGCCGCGGAGGCCATCCCCACCGAGGCGTTGGCCAAGATCGGAGCAGAGGAGATCGGCGCGGGCCGCCCCGATGCCTTCGACTACGCCGCCACCGAGGGCGACCCGGCCCTGCGGGAGGCACTTCTGGAGATGTTGCAGGACACCTCCGATGCCACCACCGCCGACCGGCTCACCATCACGGCCGGGGGGATGCAAGGTTTGGACCTGGCTTTCAAACTGTTCGTCGACCCCGGCGACCTGGTGGTGGTGGAGTCGCCCACCTACACCAACGGCTCGGCCACGGCGCTGTCCTACCAGGCCGAACTGTTGGAAGCGCCCGTGGACGCCGACGGCATGGTGATCGACCGGCTGGTGGAGATGGTCGAACAGGCCGGCCGCACCCCGAAGGCGATCTACACCGTGCCCACTTTCCAGAACCCCTCCGGGACCACGATGACTGTGGAGCGCCGCCGGCGGTTGTTGGAGTTGGCTCGGCAGTGGGGTGCGATGATCATCGACGACGACCCCTACGGCATGCTGCGCTTCTCCGGATCGGAAGTGCCCACGCTGCACGAGTTGGCCGACGGCGACCCGCTGGTGTTCTCGGTACGCACCTTCTCCAAGATGGTCGCCCCCGGCCTGCGGGTGGGCTGGGTGGATACCGACCCCGGGCTGCAACAGTTGCTGATCAACGCCAAACAGGCGATGGACACCTGCACCAACCTGCCCGCCCAGCGGCTGGTGGCCGGGTTCCTCACCAGCGGCGGGTTCGGGTTGCACCTGGAGGCCCAGCGCGAGGAGTACCGGCGGCGTAAGCACGCGATGCAGGAGGCGTTGGCCGAACACTTCGGCGACCGTGCCCGGTGGACCGATCCCGATGGCGGGTTCTTCCTGTGGGTGACCTTCGAGGAGGACATCGACACCGAGGATCTCTTCCCGGTGGCACTGGAAGAGGGCGTGGCCTACATCCCCGGCAACGCCTTCTCCCCCTCCAAGCACTTCCCGAACGCCCTGCGGCTGTGCTTTGCCTCCACCAGTCCCGAACGCACCCGCGAGGGTGTGGCCCGCCTGGCCCGGGCGATCGAGCGCCTGCAGGGACAGGGCTGATGGCCGGCGACGTCGCCGCAGCGGTACTGGCAGAGATCCGCCCGCAGGCGATCGATGAGTTGGCGGCCACATTGATCCGCGCCGCCGGGCAGGGCGAGATGGGCACCGAAGAAATCACCGCCCAGGTCCTCACCGAGCACGCGCACCGTTGGGGGCTGGATGCCTCCAGCACCATCGTGGCGCCCCAACGCCCCAATGTGCGGATCGCCACCCCCGACGCCGGCACCGAACCGGGGTTGTTGCTGCTCGGGCACACCGACGTGGTGCCGGCGGGCACCGGTTGGCGCACCGAGCCGTATGAACCGGTGATCCGGGACGGGCGGCTCTACGGCCGCGGCGCAGCGGACATGCTGGGCGGCTTGGCCGCGTGCCTGGTCGCAATGGGTGCCCTGGCACGGGCCGGGGTGCGCCTGCGGGGGCCGGTGGAGTTGGCAGCCGTAGTCGATGAGGAAGAACTGGGCATCGGGATCCGGGACTACATCACCGACCCGGCCAACCTCATGCACGCCGGATGCGTGGTGGCCGAGCCGACCGACCTGCAAACGATCGTGGCCGCCCGCGGAGCCAGTTATATCGAGATCGACGTGCACGGCGAAGCAGCCCATGCCGGCAACCCCGCCGACGGCAAGAACGCCATCTACGGCGCGGCGCAGATCATCAGCGATCTGGAGGCCTGGCACCAGGAATTGGCCGCCCATGGCCATCCTCTGGCCGGTCCTGCGACCTGGAACGTCGGTGTGGTGAACGGCGGCGTGGGCGGGTCCATGGTGCCCGACCACTGCCGGATCAGTGCCGACCGTCGCCTGTTGCCCGGCGAGGATCCCGCCGAGGTGCTCACCCAGGTGGAACACCGGATCCAAGCCCTGGGGCTGGAGGCCCGCGGGCTCAGCACGGAGGTGCGGATGCCGATGAACATGCCCGGCTTCGAAACCGACTCCTCCGCCCCCCTGGTGCGGGCCGCCGGTGAAGCGGTACGGACGGCCGGCGGGCCGGATGTACCCGTGGGCGGCTGGACCGCTGCTTGCGATGGGGGCTTCCTCGCCCGGGACGGCAATATGCCCGTGGTGGTCCTCGGACCCGGCTCGGTGACCGAGCAGGCACATCGGCCGAACGAATCGGTGGCGCTGACGGAACTGCACACCGCGGCCCGCGCCTACGCGTTGATGGCCCTGGATCTGCTGGGCTAGTGCCCCGTCAGCACGCCGCCGAGCGTGCGGGACACACTGCTGGCAGAGCCGATGAACAAAGCCATGGGCAGCACGCACGAGCGCGCGGTAGGATTGTCGACAATCGACATCCTGGGAGGTACTAGTGCCCGTGATCGGACTGCTCTACCCCGGTGACAGCGCCAAAGACGATTACGAACACCTCGAGGCTCCGTTGGCGGACCACGGCGTGCGGCTGCACGTGGAGGAGACGTCGGTCGGCGTTGATGCCCACGAGGTGGAGGCGCTGTTGGACCTGGGGTCCGCGGAGCGACTCGGCGAGGCAGCGGCACGGATCGCCGATCGTGTCGATGCGCTGAGTTGGGCCTGCACCTCCGGCAGTTTCGTGTTCGGCCCCGCGGGCGCTCGGCGTCAGGTCGACGGCCTGGCAACACGCACCGGGCTGCCGGCCTCATCCACGTCGCTGGCCTTCGTGCGGTCTTGCCAGGCGCTGGGTGTCACCCGGGTGGCCGTGGCCGCGTCCTACCCCCAGGATGTCGCCGAGCATTTCACCGCCTTCCTCGCCGACGCCGGCATTGAGGTGGTGACGATGTCCAGCCACGGCATCCACACCGCCGCCCAAGTAGGCACGCTGCAACGCGACGACGTCACCGAGATCGTCGCCGCGATCGTCGCCACAGGCGGCGGAAACGACGCCGAGGCCGTCCTGGTGCCGGACACGGCGATGCACACCCTGGCCTGGCTGCCGGATATGGAGCGGGTGGCCGGTAGGCCGGTGCTGACCGCCAACCAGGTGACCGTGTTCGACGCGCTCGGACTTCTGGGGCGCCGCCCCCGCCTGGAGGGTTTCGGGACGTTGTTCGAACTGCCCCCCGACGGCGACCCGGTCGCACCTGGCGGCGCGGGCGCGAACGCCCGAAGGGAGCGGGGCGAATGACCCTCAACGGTACGGTTCCGCTGGAGCCCGTCGTGCAGGAGTCGACGCCGAGTTTGATCGCTGCACAGGTGCGGGAGGCAATAGCCCAGGGACATATCGCCCCGGGCAGCCAACTGCATGAAGCGGCGCTCGCCAAGCAGTTGGGCGTCAGCCGTGGCCCGTTGCGTGAAGGGCTGCAGCGTCTGACCCAGGAGGGCCTGCTGGTCTCCCACCGCAACCGCGGCCTGTTCCTGATCGAGTTGACGCCGGAAAACATCCGAGACATGTACCTGGCCCGCGAAGGGGTAGAACGCACCGCCGCGGCCCGGATCCACCGGCAGGGTCCAGCACCGGTCCGCGAACAGTTGCTGGCGGCGGTCCAGGAGATGGACCAGGCCGCCCAGGACGGTGAGGTGGTCGCCGTGACCGACGTCGACGTGCGGTTCCACCAGATCCTGGTCGAGGCGGCCGGCAGCCCCCGGTTACAGCGGATGCACGACACGTTGTTGACCGAGACGCGGATGTGTATCCGCGCCCTGGAGCCCACCTACGCCGATCACCAGACGCGCGTACGCGAGCACCGGGCGATCGCCGAGTCGTTCGTGACCGGCGGGGCCGGGCGCACCGATGAGTTGTTGGTGGCGCATATGGCCGACGCCCTGGAGCGCCTCATCGATCAGGCGCCGTGACCAGGCGATGCCGTTAGCACGTCAAGCGGTAGGTGTCGTGCGTGCGGCCAGTACAGTCTGGACCTGCTCGGCGAGGTCGGGTTGCACCGGTCCTGTCACAGCGCCCCGTGGCAGGGCCCGGCCGAGGAGCGCCCGCGACATGCTCGTTCGCGCCGGCGGCCGCTGCGGGACGATGACCAAATAGGTCCGACCCCGGATCTGCCTGAGGTCGAAGCCGGCGATCTCATCGTAGGAGTAGGACCACCCCAGCGGCCCGGCGCGGCTCACCCCGGTCTCATCCAGGCGGATGGCGCTACGCGCGGCGGGCACCCACGCCCGGGCCAGGACGGCGAAGACTACGGCCAGGGCGAGTCCGATGCCCACCATCGGCCACTGCTGATCGGTCAGGAAGAGCACGGCGAGCAGCAGCCAGATCGCCGCCCCGGCGCAATAGAGCACCGCCGCCCATCGGGCGATGGGGTCCGTTACCCGTGATTCGATCGTCGCGGCGTTCATGGACGGGCGTTTCGTGGTCGCAAGTTCGGGTGCCGGAATCGTGCGAACCGTTCCTCCACCTCCTGCAGCCGGGCTTGCAGGTGCCGTTGGCTCTCAGCCATGAACGCCTCGGCGTCAGCCACCAAGCCGTCGGAGAGTTCCGGCTCCAGCGCGACTTGCTCGTGTTGAGCGGCCAGGAGATTGGTCACGGCTTGTTCGATCGCTGTGGGCCCATCGGATCATGGGTACTCATCGGCACTCCTTTACCGGCCGGTCGGATATCGGTGTGTGGGTCACAATGTCATACCGGCCAGACCGGGGGTTCCCAACCTTCGGGATCCCAGTCGGGCAGGCTGGGCCAGCCGTCACCACAGATGCTGCCCCGGGCGTCCCGGATCACCTCCTGGAGCCATTCGACCAACCAGTTCCACCACCGCGCAGACCTCGTTCATCGTGGCGACGTCGTCCCAGTTGATGGCGTCGTGCATGACCCCCATGGCATATCCCGATTCAGGCGCTGGATCCGTGCCGTGACGTCGTGCTCAACCTGGCCGAAGGAATCGGCCGTCTGGGCCATCTTGGCATCGAAGGCCTCGGTCATGTCGCGCAGCTGCTTGAGGACAAAGGGCACCCGGGCCAGGATCTGGTTGATCTGGTCCTGCTCCGCCGCGAACCGCCGTGGAAGGGACAGGCACATGGGTAGGGGTACCCATGCCCCCTTACTCCTCGACGGCGACGCCGATGTACTTGGTCTCCAGGAACTCCTCGATACCGACCGTGCCGCCCTCACGGCCCAGGCCCGATTCCTTGATGCCGCCGAAGGGGGCGGCGGGGTTGGACACCACGCCCTGGTTCAGCCCGACCATGCCGGACTCCAACTTCTCCGCCATCCGCAGGCCCCGGTCCAGGTTCGTGGTGTACACGTAGGAGACCAGCCCGTACTGGGTGTTGTTGGCCGCGGCCAGCGCCTCCTCCTCGGTGTCGAACGGGGTCAGCGGGGCCACCGGGCCGAAGATCTCCTCGGTGCCCAGGCGCGCATCGGTGGGCACATCGCTGAGCACCGTGGGCGGGTAGAAGTACCCCTCGCCGTCGGCCTCCTTGCCACCGGTGAGCACCTTGGCACCGCGCTGGACCGCATCGGTGACCAACTCGGTGACCTTCTCCCGGGCGGCTTGATCGATCAATGGCCCCACGTTCACCCCCTCCTCGGTGCCCGGGCCCATCCGCAGGGCACCCATCCGCTCCGTCAGGCGCCGGGAGAACTCCTCCATCACGCCGCGCTGGACATAGATCCGGTTCGCCGCCGTGCACGCCTCCCCCATGTTGCGCATCTTCGCCAGGAAGGCGCCCTCGACGGCCTTGTCCAGATCGGCGTCGTCGAACACGATGAACGGTGCGTTGCCGCCCAGTTCCATCGAGGTGCGCAACACCTTGTCCGAGCACTGCTCCAGGAGTTTCTTGCCCACCGCGGTGGACCCGGTGAAGGACAGCTTACGGGCCAGCCCGGAGCGGATCAGCGGCTCCATCACCCCACCGGCGTCGGTGGTGGTAACCACGTTCACCGCCCCGGCGGGCAGGCCCACCTCACGCAGGATGTCCACCAGCGCCAGCATCGACAGCGGCGTCTGGGCGGCCGGCTTGATCACCGAGGTGCACCCCGCAGCGATTGCCGGGCCGAGTTTGCGGGTGCCCATCGCCATCGGGAAGTTCCACGGGGTTATCAACAACGACGGGCCCACCGGTTGCTTGGCGATGATGAACCGCGCCCCACCGGCCGGCGCGGCCTGGTACCCCCCGGAGATCCGCAACGCATCGCCCGCCGAGTGCCGGAAGAACTCCGCGGCATAGGCGATCTCCCCCTTGGACTCCGCCAGCGGCTTACCCATCTCCAGGGTCATCACCAGCGCCAACTCTTCGATGCGCTCGTGCATCAGGTCGAAGGCATCCACCAGGATCTCGTGGCGCCGCTTGGCCGGCAGGGCGCCGAACTCCTCCTGCGCCGCCACCGCCGCCTCCAGCGCCCGGCGCCCATCGGCCGGGCTGGCATCGGCCACACTGGTCAGCACCTGCGCGGTCGCCGGGTTCAGCACATCCAGTTGCGCCCCGTTCTCCGCCTCCACCCACTGTCCGTCGATGAACAGGCCGGTCGGGATTCCTTCGGGGAGTTGCTGGGCCATGAGAGACGTCCTTTCACGTGACGGACCTGCCGGACAAACCGCACCGCTACCTGCCGCGCCGTGCTGGTGCGGGACGGGTGAATTCCTGGTTTGCTGCCAAGGTACGCGCTCCCGGTAGCCACGACCACCGCGGGCGTGATACGTATTGGTAGCCAGATTGTCGACAATCCTACACGGGAGTAATCACCATGGCTGAACTGTCCCCCATCCTCAAGCAAGCCACCGGCGTCCTGGCGGCCCGGGGACAGGGCGCGGAGATCTGGGACGAGGACGACCGGCGATACCTGGACTTCACCGCCGGGATCGGCGTCACCAGCACCGGCCACAGCCATCCCAAGGTCGTGGCTGCCGCCCAGGAACAGATCGGCAAGATCATCCACGCGCAATACACCACCGTCAGCCACCGGCCCCTGCTGGATCTGACCAACCGGCTCTCCGAGATACTCCCCCAGGGCTTGGACTCGCTGTTCTTCGCCAACTCCGGCTCCGAGGCGGTCGAGGCGGCACTGCGGTTGGTGCGCCAAGCCACCGGCCGGCCGAACATCATCGCTTTCCACGGCGGGTTCCACGGACGCACCGTGGCCGCGGCCTCGCTGACCACCTCGGGCACCAAGTTCCGCTCCGGGTTCGCCCCGTTGATGGCCGGAGTGCACATCTCCCCGTTCCCGGACCACTACCACTTCGGCTGGTCCCAAGAGGAAGCCACCCGGTTCGCCCTCAACCAACTCGACTACACCCTGCAGACCATGAGCGCTCCGGAGGACACCGCGGCGTTCATCGTCGAGCCGGTGCTGGGCGAGGGCGGATACGTACCCGCCAACGCCGAGTTCTTCGCCGGCTTGCGCGAGCGCGCCGACCGGCACGGCATCTTGCTGATCGTCGATGAGATCCAGACCGGCTGGGGGCGCACCGGAGAGTTCTGGGGCGGGGACCACTTCGACGCCAAGCCGGACGTGATCACCACCGCCAAGGGTCTGGCCTCGGGCTTCCCGCTGTCCGCGATCGCCGCCTCAGAGGAACTAATGAGCAAGGCTTGGCCCGGTTCACAGGGCGGCACCTACGGCGCCAATGCCGTGGCGTGCTCGGCGGCCATCGCCACCATGGAGGTGATCCAGGAAGAGAACCTGGTCGCCAACTCCCGCGAACGCGGTGCGCAGTTGCGCGGGCTGCTAGAGGACGTAGCCAAGGAACACCCCGAGATCGCCAACGTCCGCGGTCTGGGTTTGATGCTTGGCAACGAGTTCCGCGATGCCGACGGGCGTCCCGACGGCGCCACCGCGGCGGCGGTGCAGCAGGAGGCCGCCAAGCGGGGGCTGTTGTTACTCACCTGCGGTCCTTGGGGTCAGGTCGTGCGGTTCATCCCGGCTCTGGTGGTGAGCGAGGAGCAGGTGGCCGAGGGCGCCCAGATCTGGGCCGACGCCGTCAAGGCCGTGCTCTGAGGCCGGTTCGTTAACCGAGCCCGGTTCGTCCACCGAGCGTGATCGGCGCACTGAGCGCTATCCACGCTCTGAGCCGGCGGCGGGGCGCGCACAAGGCGGCTCGCCGCCGGCTTTTCTTGCACCCGAAGCAGGTCATGGTTGCTGATGGTCGCGCGCGCCGCGGCGCGGCCGGCGCCGCTACGCTGACAGCACCATGAGCAAGCCACGGTTTCCGCAATCGGTATACGGAACGGGCGAGGAGCCCGATCCACGCTTCTCCCTCGCCAACGAACGCACCTTCTTGGCGTGGATCCGCACCGGCCTGGCGCTGCTCGCCGGTGCCGTCGCGCTGCAAGCGCTACCCAACCCGATGCCCGGCGTCCTTCGCCTGATCACCGCACTCGTGCTGGTACTCACCGCGCTAATCGTGGTGCTCCAAGCCTGGATCGGTTGGGTGCGCACCGAGCGAGCGATGCGTGAGGACCGTCCCCTACCGGGACCACTGGCCACCACACCGGTAACGGTGTCGCTGATCGCTGTCATCGCCCTGGTGGCGTTCGGCCTGGTCTGGGGCAACCAGTGAACGGTCGCTGGGATCCTGGCCTGCAAATCGAGCGCACGCATCTGTCCTGGCGGCGCACATCCCTGGCGCTGACGGCCGGCATGGTGCTCACCGGCCGTTACCTCGGCGCCCCACATCCCACGATGGGCATTATTCTGCCGGTATTGGCCCTGGTGCTCGGTGTGGTGTTGCTATGGCGGGCCACGGTACGGGTGCAGCAGGTCGAGCACGTGATCCAGGCGCTCACGATCGCCGCGCCCACACCTGAGAAAGTGCCGAGCGGGGCGCTGCTGGCCGTCATCACGGTGCTGGTGCTGCTGGCCGTGGCAACTGCCACGGCATACGTGCTGGCCGCGGGCGCTCAGGGTTGAGGCGAGCGCTCGACCGCGCGGCAACTGCCCGCTGACACCGCCCAATCCCTCCCGCGGTGAGACCGCCCAATCCCTCCCGCGGTGAGACTACCGATGCCGATCGGGGATCAATTCCCTGGCAGCGCCTCGTCGGCATAGGCGGCGGCGAACTCAGCGGTCGGGGCGATCGGCTGGATGACATCGATCAGCACGCCATCCGGACCGGCGACGATGAAGTGCCGTTGGCCGAAATCCTCATCGCGCAGCGGCACCACCGCTCTCATGCCCTGCTCGTGGATCAGGGCGTGATGCAGGGGGCCGATGTCCTCGACCTCCAGGTTCACGATGACCCCGCGTGCGGGGGCGCCGAAACCGGGCGGCACGGTGGGGTGATCACTTTGCAGGATCGCCAGTTCGCTCTGGCCAAGACGCAGGCTCACGTACCACTCGCTCTCGAAGGTGACCTCGAAGCCGAGGGCTGCGGTGTAGAACTGGGACGTGGTGGCCACATCCTGGCTCATCAGTACGGGATAGACGGTGGCAGACATTGCTACTCTCCTTACATACAGAGTGTTTGTAAACGCGAGAATACATACACCGTGCACGTAAAGGAAGGTTTTATGGCACGCGCTTCTGCCGAGGACGCCGCCCGGACGGCTCGAGCCGTGCTGGCGGCGGCGAGTGAGGCCTTCGCAGCCAGCGGCTTCGCCGCGGTCACCCTGGAAGATGTCGCGGCAGCCGCGGGTGTCACGCGTGGGGCGGTGTATCACCATTACCGCAACAAGACCGGGCTGTTCCTGGCCGTGGTGAACGAGTTGCAGGCGGAAGTGGCCGCAAACGTCGTCGCCGCGGCAGAAGACGCCGGCTCGGATGCGATGGCTCGGCTACGCGCCGGGAGCCACGGGTTCCTGACGGCGATCACCGCCGCACGGGCGGTCCGGATCCTGCTCCTGGACGGCCCGGCCGTGCTCGGTTGGCGCCGCTGGCGTTCATTGGACGCCGAACATTCCGGTGCGCACCTGCGCGAAGCGCTCGAGGACGTCGGGGTGCCGGCCGACCTGCTGGAAGCGATGGTGGCGCAATTGTCCGGGGCGATGAACGAGGCTGCGCTGTGGCTGGCCCAGCGCCCCACCGATCCCGGGGCGCAAGCGGCTGCCCATCGGGTGCTGGATCACCTGCTGGATGCGATCGCGCCGCTGCGGCCGGAGGAACGTTGACCCCTGCCGTACAGCGGGACCGAGCGCCGGGCGGTCTACGCTGGCTGCCAGAACCCGAAGCGCCCGAGGAGCACATGCCCGCCGATCTCGCCGATGAACCGACCGGTGCCGCCACCACGAGCGACCCGGAGGGGATGTCCGCGTGTGGCGCCCGGCCGCCGGGCCCAGGTGACGGGCGCCCGTTGACGTGGTTGGCCGTCGATGGTGGCCAGTCACAGATCCGGTTGCGGCTGCCCAACGGCCAGGAGGCCCAGGGGGCGGGCGTGCGCCATCACCAGGGCGGCAACGTCCCCGGTATGCTCACCTCGATCTCGGCGGCGTTAGCCGAGTTGGGCAACCCGCGCGTGCGATTGGCGGCGCTGGGCATGAGCGGGTTGTTCCAGGAGCCCGGACCGCTGACCGAGCTGGGCAACGGCATCGTCTCGGCCACGGGAGCCCGCCGCGTGCTGATGTTCGGCGACGATATCTCCAACCACGCCGGCGCCCTACGTGGTGAGCCCGGTGTGGTGGCCGCGATCGGGACCGGCACGGCCGTGATCGGACTGAATCCCGCCGGACAGTTCACCACCGTCGATGGCCGCGGTTACCTGTTGGGAGACGACGGATCCGGATTCCAACTCGGCCAGCACGGATTACGAGCCGTGTTGGAACACGCCGAGGGACTGCATCCGCCCACCGCACTCACCCGGGCGGCGATCGAGAGGTACGGCCCGGTGGAACGCATCTCAGCCGCGGTCTACCGCTCCCCCGCCCCCGCCGCGGCCGTGGCCGCCTTCGCCCGGGACGTGCTCGCCACCGCCCGGGCGGGCGACCCGGTCGCCGTCGGCATCGTGGCCACCTCGATGGGCGCCCTGGCGCGTTCGATCCGCGCCGCGGCGGGCGGCTTCGAGGCACGGACGATCCCGGTCGCCGTCGTCGGCGGACTGGCTCGGGCCGCCGATGTGCTCCTGCCGCTGCTCACCGAAGCGTTGCAGCGGGAGTTGCCCGCCGCCCAGATTCGCCACCCGCTCGGTAACTCCCTGGACGGCGCAGCGTGGCTCGCCCAGCACGACCCCGGTCCCTACGCCCCCAGAGTCCATGTTCATCTCGCCGACTCAACGGCACGCCACCGACCCGAGAATGCGGGGCATCCCAACCCTTAACCGGGACGATGCAGCCCATAACAATAGTCAGCCCATAACGATGAGGAGCACGTCCGTGACCGTGATCGACCAGACCATCGCCGCTTCCACGATCCTGTCGGCGGTGACCCGGGTGCTGACCACCCAGACCCAGAACATTCGCGCTGCGGCCGAGATCTATGTCGAGGCGATCGATACCGGGGGCATCATCCAGGCCTTCGGCACCGGCCACTCCCGCGGCTTTGCCATGGAGGTGGCCGGGCGCGCCGGCGGCTTGGTCCCGGCGAACATGCTGAGCGTGAAGGACGTGGTGATGTACGGGGACGCCGCCCCGGAGTCGATCCTCACCCCGGATGCCGAACGCAACCCCCAGACCGCGCACGACGTGCTGGCACTGGCCGAGTTGCACCCGGCCGATGCGTTCATCATCGCCTCCAACTCCGGCGGCAACGGGTCCACGGTGGAGATGGCCCTGGAGGCGGGGCGGCGCGGGCACAAGGTGATCGCGGTGACCAGCCTGGATCACTCCCGGCAGATCACCTCCCGCCACCCCTCCGGCTCTCGCCTGTTCGAGGTGGCCGATGTGGTGATCGACAACGGGTCCGTGTTCGGGGACGCCGAGGTGGACATCCCCGACGTCGGTGCCGCGGTGCCCACCAGCGCGATCACTGCGAACCTGATCGCGGAAATGATCGCTGCCGAGGTCTGCAAGATCATGCTCGACCGGGGCCAGACCCCGCCGATCCTGGTCTCGGCCAACGTGCCCGGGGGCGATGAGCACAACGAGGAGATCCGGTCCCGGTACGGCACCCGGTTGCGCGTCGGCGAGCCCTGAGCCGGTGAGCGGCCACGCCTCCGCCTAGGCCTCCCGCCTCACCGAGACCCGTGCCTCACCCGGCTCGACGTCACTCACCCTGAGGGTTGCGACTCGCCCTGGCGAGTCGGATGGACGACGACGCCACTCTCACCCCGAGGCGTCGTGACTCGCCCTGGCGAGTCGGATGGACGACGACGCCACTCTCACCCCGAGGCGTCGTGACTCGCCCTGGCGAGTCGGATGGAGGACTGCGTCACTCACCCCGAGGCGTCGTGACTCGCCCTGGCGAGCGGCTGCTCGGCGCCGGCGGTGTCGTCGTGGTGGGATCCGGATGTGGGCGCCCCTGATGTGCCGGTGCGTCCGTTCGATGCGGCTCTCGGC